>Ga0209465_10000273_pt1 | contig 24250 bp, 35 predicted proteins | sample PanSoiPlot1MoBio_FD_188321 | JGI IMG/M metagenome (GOLD analysis project Ga0209465, IMG submission 188321) | Tropical forest soil microbial communities from Panama analyzed to predict greenhouse gas emissions - Panama Soil Plot 1 MoBio (SPAdes)... | ecosystem: Environmental > Terrestrial > Soil...
GCGGCGTGATCGCCGCCAGCTTGCGGGCGCCGTAGCGCCGGCGGAACGCCGCCACCATGTAGCGGTCGTGCTCGAGCGTCGCCGGCGAGCGCCGGCCCGGGAAGAGATCGCGCCAGCCCTCGAGCCACTCGCCTACCGTGGGCTCAGCGTTCATCGGCCGCAGCCTCGTATCGCAAGTCGTACGCCTCGCGCAGCTCCGCAATGTCCGCCTCTAGCCCTTCGACCACAGCAGCCATCTCCGCTCGCCTTGCCGGTTCAGGCACGGCGCTCGCCGCTTTGATCCAGCGGCGAGCGGCTTGTGCCCGCTCGATGCCGTATGTCAGGACTCGCGGAGCAACCGCCCTCCGTTCGCCTCGAGCGCGCCTCGCGTCAGCGCCGGTCATACCGTCTTTCAGCAGGTCGCGGTGTGAGCGCAGGATTGAGTGGGCCTCCCACGACGCTCGTCTGCGCTGCGATTTGGGCCACGCCTGCGCCACGCTGCGGTAGTTCGCCAGCGTCGCAACGGCCGGCGCATCGGGCACTTCACGATGCAGCCTCTCAATCGCGTCTCGCGGCTGTTTGCGTGGGACGCCTCGCACAAGCAGGTCGCCCCATTGCCAGCACATGCTCTGCCCTTGATCCGTAAGAGCCCGAGCCGATGCCACTACTTCGGTCCAGCTTGGTCGCTTCATTCCTTCCTTCCTCTCTCACTCATCCGTCGCTCGCTTCGCCTCGAGCCAATCTTCGACCGCGCTGCGCGCCGTCCGCCGCAGCGCCTCCGTGCGACCGCCACGCGTGTCCGCGATCTCGTGCGGGTCCATGAGCTCGCGGTAGGCGTACGCGTCGCGTTCGAGCGATTCGATCTGCCGGCGCCGGGCCTCGTCGGTCACGACGGCGCCACGCCCATGCGCTCGTGCTGCCGTCGTTGCCGACACTCGCGGCATTGCCGAGCGCCGCGGTAGAGGTAGGTGTTAGCCGCGTCGTAGGCGTGCCCCTGCGGGCAATGCGTCTTAGCCCCGTTCCGGCCTCTACGCATGTTCTCGGCGTGAGTGACGGGCTCTAGGTGAAGCGGATTCACGCAGAGGGTAAGACGACATAGGTGATCGAGCTCCATACCGTCCGGCACGGGACCAACGAGTAGCTCATAGGCGACGCGGTGCGCCTGACGTTGGCGCCCGTCGTGCCAGAACTTTCCGTAACGGCCGGCGGGTGTCGGTGAGCTCCCAGCCGTCCATACCCAGCAATCGCCCGACCGATCAGCCTTGGCGAGCAGACGATCTACCGCGCTCATGCGACCGGCTCCGCCAACTCATCCTCCGAGAGGGTTTCGACTACGAAATTGGACGACTGCACGGTCTGCACGTACTCGCCGCGGGCGAACGGCTCGCCGTAGTCGGCGGCGCGATCGACCGCCAGCCACAGCGCAGCCTTGTCGCGGATCCGGTCGGACTCCTGCAGCTTGAAGCGCATTACCTTGTCGCGGCCGTATCGGAGCTCGCCGCCGTGAGCCTTAGTCCATTCGCGCAGCTCCGTGCGTAGCGCTTTGAGCTCTGAGTCCTGACGTTCGAGCATCGCGGCCGCCACCTGCGCCTGCCCGCGCGTGTTGATCTCCCCGCGATGGTCGCGCAGCTCGAGCGGGATCGGGCATTGCGGCTTGCACGGACACTCGCTGCAGCCGGCGTTGCTCACGATCGCCGGCCAGAAGCCCTCGCGCTCGTCGTGCTCGAGCGAGCGCAGTAGTCCGATCAGGCTATCCCGGTATTCCGCGAGCTCGAGCGGCGAGATCGACAACGGCCGGCGCACCATGAACCCGTCGCGGTCCTCGATCGCCGGGAACACGAGCTCGAGATCGAAGCGCTCCGCGCGCGGCGCCAGCGGGAACGGTTCGAGGATCTCGTCACGCCGCTGCCCGTGGCCGCCGCACTCCGTACACGGGCGCGACTCGCCGGGATCGCCGCCAAAGAAGCCGTTGCCGTCGCAACTATCGCACTCACGGAGCACGGTCCGCACCGGGCGACCGTAGGCCAGCAGCAGCGCGTACAGCACGAGCTGGAAAGACTTGGCGGCCCAGCGCCCGTCACTTGAGCGCTTGCGCGCCACGTCCTCGAACGCTGGCGCCGCCCTTGCCGACTTCCAATCAGCGACGTACACACTACGGCCCTGCTCGCGCGCTTCCGCGAAATCGACCTTGCCGCGCACCTGCCAGCCCTCGAGCTCGAGCGCAAGCAGCGTCTCGCAGGCGATGACCGCAGACGGGTCGATCGCAAACTCGCCGGCCCAGCGGTAGCAGAGCTCGCGCACAAAGTCGTGCTCTGACCACGGCACGCTCAGCTCTTGCAGCGCTTCCGCCACGATCACCTTCACCAGCGACGGCGGGATCGTCGGCTCGCCCTGCTCGATCATCGTCTCCGTAGCGCGCTCGAGGACGCGATGCACGGCGGCGCCGCGAACGAGCTCGAGCGTGCGCGCCACGCCCTTGTCGCGGGCATAGAAGTAGCCCGACCTTGGACACGCGCTGTAGTGGCGAAGCAGGGTCATACTCGCGCGCCGCTCGAGCGGCTGCGGCAATGGAGCTACGCGTAGGAAGTCACTCATCGCTTGGCCCACTTCCCAGCGCCGTGCAGCCTCGCGTGCTCCGATCGCGTGACCACCTGCAGGTTCTCCGGCCTGTCGTCCGCAGGATCTTCGTTGCGATGATGAACCTGCTCGTCGCGCCGCAGGAGCCGCCCTAGCTGCCCAGCCATAACGGCACGCGCGTAGAGCATCCCGCTTCCGTCGCGGCAACGGACGTACCAGCGCCCGGCAGCCTTGTGGAAGTACACGACTCGCACGGATGGCCGTTTCGTCCTGCCGTGACTCCCGCACTCGAGCGAGCAGAAGCGTTGCGCCTCCACACGCCTGCGTTCCCGCATGAACGGCCGTCCGCATCGCTCACAGTCCCTTCGTTCCAAACGCCTACCCATCAGATTCTACTCGCCGGCGTCGCCCATCGCGTAACCCAGCCAGAAGGTCCGCGTGAGTACGCCGGCGATCAGGACCGGGCTCGCGCACGTGAGCCGCGGGTGCTCCGGCTCGCAGTCGCAGACGCCAGCCTCGAGCAGCCGCACGAGCTCCGTCGTGGCGCTCTTGAGCTCGTCCACGAGCTCCGCGCCGATGACGTCCGTGCCCGAGCACAGCAGCGCCACGGACTCGATCCCCGCGGTGCCGTCCTCGTCGCACGTGACCGGCCGCAGGCGCTCTAGCCGCACGTCCGCGTCCCGGCGACCCTGCTCCATCGTGATCATGCCGATACCTCCGCCTTGATCTCGTCGCGTCTCTGCTCGAGCCACGCCTTCATGCGGCCGAGCAGCTCCATCGAGTGCTGCGACTGCACGAGATACGCGTTGTACATGCCCGGCGGGAGCAAGATCCGCCCCTTGCCTCCACCCAAGTCTCGTATGCCATCGTAGATCTGACCCAACTCTGCGATCGCTTTCTTGGCCTCCGGCGTGTCCAGCGGCGGCGGCAGCTCCGCGATCTTCGCCTCTCCCTCCGTCTCGATCCGTTCGACCATATCCGGGCGCTTGGCGGACATAGCGATCAGCGTCACCTTCACGACCTCCGGAATGTGCGCCTCGAGCGCGTTCCGCTGCGCCTTGTTGATCGCCTTCGCGCGCGAGAAGCGGTCAAAGACCTTGTTGTCCTCCGGGATGATCTTCCCGTCTTTGCGCTTGGCGGCCGCCGTCGCCGGTTTGAGTTTCATCTTCTGCGGTTCCATCGACGTACCCACGAGCGTGAGCCCCGTGAGCTCGTCCGTCGCGGCAATGGTCGCGATCCAGAACGCTTCCGGCCCGTCGCCCTCGTCGTACTCTTCGCGCTCGACTTCGAGCGTGTCGGGCAGCACGCGGATCCGGCAGCGGCCGCTCCAATTCATCTGCTGCACTATGTCCTGCACGGCGTCCACGGTGAGCCCGCGTGTGGTCGTGCCGGGCAGCGCGTACACCCAGCGTTTGCCGAGGTTCGCCTCCTGCGCTTGGCGCACGAGCCGCTCGACAAAGCGGGCAGAGTCGTGCGCGTCCATCGCGATCATGCCGGCCTGCTCGTCGCCGGCCTCCGTCGTGAACGCCTCCACGCTCAGCGCGTCCGAGACGGCCTCGCGGAGCTCCGGCGCCGGCTCCGCCTCAGAGTGCACTACCTCCGCGTCCACGACGTCCTCCGGTAGCCATATCTGCGGCTGCTCTGGCACGGGCTCTCCCTTCGTTCCGGTAGCGCCCGACTGTACGCCGTCCGGCTCGCGCTGGCGCGACTTCTCCCCGCTACTTGCGGCGGAATCCTGCGAGCGTTTGGGCAAACCGGGCTTTCTGCCCTAGGTTGCCGCCGGCTTTGGCGGCCTGCGCGATCTTGCCCGGCGGAATCTTCTGGCCTTCCGGCACGCCCAGCGCACGGTGCAACGAGCCCGGGCGCTTGATCGCGCTCTGAATGAACTTCTTGCCGCCTTTGCTCTTCTTGCGGGCGCTCATCAGCGCGTCGCCGGCTGCCATCTGCGCCTCCTAGACCACGTTGTATTTCTGCCCGAAGCGGCCCGTAGGACGAAAGCCGCCACCAGCCGGCCGGGAGTACCGGCGCGGTTCGCCAGCCGCGGGACCGTAGGGCGGGAACGCGCCCGGGCCGAACTGCCGATTACGCTGGAACCGCAGCTCCTTGCCGCCGATGCCGCGTTCGACGCCTCGCGGGCGGCCCTGCCCGTAGAGCGCGCGGAGTAGAGCGTCGCCGGCGGCCATCAGTACGGCGAGCCCTTGGGGATCTTCGGCCTGCGCACCTTGGGCACTTTGGGCGCTTGAGGCGGTTTCGGCACGCGCAGAATCTTCCCCGGCCTAGCGGACGCCTTGACCAACCCGGAGCCCGGCGACGTCGGGAAGCCGGGCAGCGTGACGCCTTCGATCTGGCCGTACGGATTTTCCTTGCGCGCCATCTAGTACCCGAACGGAAGTGGACCGAGCGCCCGTCGAGCAACCGGCGCACGCCGGCGCGGCGGAGCGTAGCTGCCACGCACGCCGGCGAGTTCGCGGCCAGCGCGGAGCGGACCGTAGGCGCCGCCGATGCCCTGCATGGCGGACGGTGCCTCCACGCCGCCGGTAAGCGCTTCGAGCGCAGCGTCGCCCGGGCGCCCGACCGGGTGCGCGAACGGGATCGACGGCGGGTGCTGATAGTTGGCGGCGCGTTCCTGCGCCGCGCGGTGAGCTCTCCTGGCCGCCATCAGCGCGGCGCCGGCTGCGCCGAAGCCGAGCTCTGCCATGTTGTTGATCGGCGGCATTGAGGCGGAGGCTAGCGCGACTCCCCGACCGATCCATTGCTGCTGCGGAGCTCGACACCTTCGCGGCGTAGGGAACCGGCGAAAGCGTCGAGCTGCTCGCGCGAGAAACGTAGCTGGCCGCCCGGCGTACGGTGATGGCTCAGATGCCCGGCGTTGCACCATCGCCGGATGCTTTCCTGCGAGACGCCGAGGTAGCCCGCAGCCTGCTTGCTCGTCATCGCGAGCTCGCGCCTGATCTCCGGCAACCTAGTAGCCGATCCGATCCGTGGAGGTAGCCGCGCCTTCGATGCGCCGGCCGGCGGCCTGCGGCGGCCCGGCGAGCTGCCGCGGTCGCGCACGGCGCCGTTTGCGCGCGGTCATCAGCGCCGTGCCGGGCGAGCTCGAGCCGGGCGCGGCCGCAGGCTGGGCCGCACGCTGCGCCGGCGTGCCTTTGCGCATCTTGTTCACGGTCGCGTAAAACACGCGTTCGCCGGCCTTGTCGCCGTAGCGCGCCTTCATGTTCGCCATGACCGCCGGCCCTTCGCTGGGTTTGCGGTTGCCCGGCTTGTTGAAGTAGCGGGTGAGCGGCATCAGTCGGTCCCGTGCACACTCAGATGCGAGCCGCCGCCCTCGAGCGTCGCCGCCATTTCGCGGCGTTCCTGGCGCTCGCGCTCGCTGCGCACGCGGCCCATCGCGCAGAAGCCCGCCGCCAGCGCGGTCACGGCGACGAGGACGAGCACGATCAGGGCCACGAGCAGGATCATCGCGAGTACTTCCACAGCAGTTTGTATCGCTTATCCCGGTTGCTCACGTTCCAGCCGGGTTTCGTGCGGCCACCGTTGGGCAGGACGCCCTTCTCGGCCGCGAGCCACACGGCCTTACGCAGCTCCACGATCTTGTCGTGCGTGACTTTCAGCCCGTGACGGTGCAGGTTCGGGCGCTTGGCGTACTTGATCAGGCTGTTCACGGCGCGGTGCTCATCGAGCGTGAGCACGTCGAGCGGATCGACCGGCTGCGCCGGAGCCGGGCCGCCACGGCGCAGGAGATCGACCTCCGCGTGTCGGCGTCGCGTGAGTCCCGCGAGGCGCACGCCGCCGGCATGGTCGTACTGCAGCATGATCTGCCCGGCGCGGTTGTAGTCGTGGCGCATGAGCGCGTCGCGCAGCGCGCCCCGGAAGATGCCGGCGCCGAGGTTCCACGCGAAGCTGCAGAGCGCGTCGTAGGCGTTCTGCGTGGACGGCCGGAGCTCGTTCACGGCCCACTCGTAGCGCCCTTCGATCAGCGAGCGCAAGCGCCGTTCGCCCTGCTCACGCGAGATCGGCGGCGAGCCCTGCGAGATCCCTTCCGTTTCACCGAACCCTCGCGTCCACACGCGGCCGTAGCTGTCCCAATACGGCCTGCTCGAGAAGCCCTCGAAGCCGGCGATGAAGCGCACGCCGTTGTCGCTGATGTGCACGGCTCAGCCCTGCGCGGGCGGCACGTCGCTCATCGGGTCCGGCGGCGGCGGTTCCGACTGCGATTCCGGCGGCGGCGCCTGTTCGGCGCCATCAGGCACCGCGCTCGTCTCTCTGCGCACGGGAGTCGGGTCCAGCGTGTTCGGCATCGGTTCGAGCTCTTCGAGATCGGACGGCAGCAGCGATGGCGCGCTCGTGCCCTTGCCCGTGGCGGCTTGGAGCTGGCGGCCGAGGTTGGTCGCGATCAGCGAGGCGAAGCCGCCGATGGCCGCCCATTTGCCCGGCCCGTAGAGATCCGCTTTGCTGCCGGCGGCGGCGATGACGGCCGCCGTGATCTGTCCCGCGAGGAAGGCGAGCCAGCCGAGCCACGAGGCGGGACCGATGCCGACTTTGCCCTGCACAGCGCGCAGTCTCCTAGATGTACCGGCGGATCGAGAGGACGTCGCCGCGGTAGCGCCACGGAATCAGCATCGGGCCGGCCTCGCTCCCGTGCGAGACGACAAGGCCGCCGCCGGTGTAGAGCGCCGTGTGGGCGCCCGGGAAGCGCTGCCCGTAGATGATCGCGTCGCCGGGGATTGGCGAGTTCACCGGTTGCCCGTGCTGCAGCATCGTGCCGGTGTAGCCGGCTTTCCAGCCACAGCCGTTGATCAGGTCGGAGTGCTTGGCGCCGCGCTGGGTGAGCCCGTTCCAATAGCACCACGTCACGAACGCGCTGCAGTCGGCGTACGGCGGGTACTCACCGCGGGCGGCGACGCGATGGCGGTCGATGCCCGACCAGCGCGCGCCGCCCTGCGTGTAGTGAATCGCAGGATGGTGACGCAGCCCGAGGATGGCGGCCTGCAGCGCCGCGTTCACGGCCTCCTTCACGTGCTGCGGGCTCAGACCGCTAACGCTCACTCGCTGGCGCCGCGCCGCTCTGCGGCACGTCCGGATGATCGTCGTTGTCCGGGCTCTCCGCCACCTTCGCGGCGTGCTCGTCGGCAAGCCCCTGTAGCTCCGGCGGGACGTCCTCCTGATCGGCTGCCCGTTCGATCGCCGGCAGCAGCTCGTCGGGAGGGAAGAGCTCAGCCATCGGCGGTGTCTTAGCGTGTCGTCCGGACGGCTATTCGCCAATGCAGGTGTAGAGCTTGACCTGCCCACCCGGCGCGTTTAGCACGAGGATGCCCGGCGCGTAGCCAGCGATACATTCAAGCGCACCGGCGGGTCCGGTCGGACCCTGCGCGCCGGTTGCACCCGGGGCACCCGTTGCGCCTTTCGCGCCGGGCGGTCCCGCCACGCCGGTCGCCCCGGTCCCGCCCGTGCCGACGTTCACGGTCACGGTCTTGGTCGGCGCCGGCGCACCGCCGCTCGAGATCGCCGCCGCGGCAAGTCCGCCGGCGGCCAGCGTGGCGCCCGATCCGATGACGGCATAGATCGTGCTAGCTCTCATACTTGCTCATCTTTAGCTCGTGGAGCTCCCGCGCGTAGCGCTCCGACTCTTCGCGGCATTTCGATAGCTGTTCGCCCGCTTTCGATAGCTGCTCACGCGTCTCGACGTGCTCTTCTTTGCGGCTCTTTTTGATCGCAAAGATATTCGTGGCGAAGCCGCCCACGGCCGAGACGAGTGCGGCAATCCCAAGCAGCGAGGCGGCTTTCTCGACCGCGAGGATCGCGGCACCGCTCACGCCCTCAGTCCCAGCAGCGGCGCGATCCGCCGGCCGGCGCTCATGCTGCCCGGCGGCCACAGCCCGATCTCGGCCCAGCCCGGCGTGCTCGCGTTGCCGGCGTACGGACCGCTGCCGTGCTGCGTGCGCCCCAGCACGGCGCCGGCGCCGAAGTGCGCGCCGACCGGCAGCGCCGAGCGCGTGTGCCCGATGTAAACGTCGTGGCCGGCGAGCGGGCCGGAGTCGAAGTGCACGACCGGATAGCTGATCCCGAAGCCGCCCGGGTTGTAGGGCACGGCGATGACGTGGCCGGAGCCCGGCGCGAGGATCGGGCCGCCGGGGTTCGTCTGCAAGTCCTGGCCCTGGTCGATGCGCTTCACGACGAGCTGCGCGTTCCCGGGCAGGAAGCCGCGCAGCTTGGTCCCGTGCGGGACCGCGCCCGTCAGCGCGTTCGCGCCCGTGCTCAGGCTCAGCGTGCCCGGTTCGCGGCCTTCGCTAGTCACACTCGATAGGCCGGGCACGTTCAGCTTTTCGAGCAGCGGCGTGATCTTTTCCGCGATCGACGGTTCGGGCGTCCTGGCTACGGGCAGCGGTTTCGCGCCCGTGGGCAACGCCAAGGCCGGTTCGAGCCCGGCCGGCGTGGGGAGCAGGCTCGCCCGCGCGGGCGCTTCGCTCTGCTGTAGCAGCGACGTGAGCTGCGCGAGGATCTGCGGGTTGGTGCCACCTTCGCCCTGCTGTATGCCGAGGCGCAGCGCGCCGGGAGTGTACGTCGCGCTCGCGCCGGAGCTCGAGCTCGAGCGGCCGCCCGTTGCGGCTTCGCGCGGTGAGGGACCGCCGCCCCAATTCCGCGCGCTGCGTTCCACGGACTTGACATAACCCGGCTGCAGCCCGCCGGCGGGACCGGCGTTGTAGGCCGAGAGCATCCCGGCCAGCCCGCGGCCCTTGTACTGCGAGAGGTAGCGCGCGGCGCCGAACGCCGCCGAGCGGAAGTCATTGGGATTGACGCCCATGCTGCGCGCCGTGGACGGCAGGAATTGGAACGGGCCGATCGCGCCGGCGGAGCTCGTGGAGAGATCGCGCCCGAACGACGTCTCCGCGCCGTACACGCCCCACAGCGTCGCCGGGTTGATTCCGTACCGCTGGGCAGCTTCACGGACGATCTGCCGTTCGTTCGCCACAGCCGCATCTTGCCGCGAAAGACGGACGGCCCGCTATTTGCGGACCGTCCTGAGACTTGACGCCGGCTGGCGTGATAAGCCTCGCGCTTGTGAATAGCGAGACTCAAGCGTAGCGGCATGGTCGGCGGACGACGTGGCTAAGTTGCGGCGCTACAGATGGCGCGGCTTTGGCGAGCAGGCAAGGTCGCGCGGCGAAAGCCGCAAGCGCGGCGTTGGGATCACCAACAAGCAGGCGGCATATCTGGCCTATCTGCAGCGGAAGGCCGGCGAGCGCTACAGCGGCAGCGGCATGACGCGTAAGCAAGCCTCGCGGGAAATCAACCGGCTGCGCTGAGCCAAACTCGCCAGCCGACCGCAGGAGTAAGCCCCGCTAGGCCGGAGTGCCGTCCATGAGCACGGGCGCACCGCGACGCAAGATCATCGCCGGTCGGGGAGCCACGAATCCCGGTGGGGGGGAGTAACGATCAGCGAGAGTATGTGGTTTCGTGACGCTTCGCGTGAGCGCCGATCAGGATCAGCAATAAGGCGTGCCACTCAGCGCAGCATCAGCCGGCGCGTCGCCGCCGGCAGCGTATGGAGCCGCCACGCGAGCTCTTCGTCCTGAGCGAGACGGATGGCCTCGAGCGGCGCGGAGCGTGTCGAGACGGTGAGCAACGGCCTGCGAAACGGCTCGCGCGCATAGTCGCCGTAGAGCTCATCCTCCGCGCGAGCCTCCATCTGCTTGACGGTCGGCGGCTCCTGCCGCCGGCGTCCGAGCCTCATAGACCCACGCTGGTAGCAGAGGCGTCGGACACTTCAACGAGCAGCCACAGCACGCCAGCGAGCGCCACGGCGAAGAGCAACAGCCGCAGCTCGAGCCAACGTCGGCGCCGGCGCGCGGCCTGGCGCTCGAGCGACTCCCGCGGCTTGAGCCCGTAGCGGTGCCCGGGGCGGCCGATCGGCGCGTCGGGATCCTGCGCCTCGAGCAGCTCTTCGAGATCCCCGATCGCCGGCTCCGCGAGGATCGCGTACGTCTCTTCGATCTCACGCTCCACTTCGCGCCGGCGGCGCGGGGTGAGCTCGATCTCGCATTGCTGGCTGCGCCTGCGCGCGCGAGTCGTGTCTTGCCACGGACGTCTCATCCTTGACCCCCTGTCCTTTCGTTCGCCCTAAGCGTACACCCTTCCGCGGGTCGAGCTGTTAGGGTGCCGCGCTTCTACTACCGCCCTCGAGGCGAGTACGCGCGGCCGGACGTCGCGCGCCCGGGCCGCGCCAAGGCGCGAGCCAAGCGAACGAAAGGACAGGTATCTTGCGTACCGTTGTCGCCGTTCCCGTTGTCGCGTTCCTGGCGGTCCTCCCTTCCCACGGCAGGCATTGGCCGTTCCCGCACCATCACGAGTGCCGCACGCTCCGTTGCGCGCGAGCTGCGGATAAGGCGTTCCAGCGCGTCCACGCCCGCCCGCGCATGGGCAAACCGGAAGGCGCTTCATGGTTCAACGACGCCGAACCGCTCGCCTGCCGACACGCCACTCTCGGCGTCGCTCATAAGACGCTGCCGTGCGGTACTCGCGTCGAGCTCTGCTACGCGCGCTGCGCGGTCGTGACCGTCGAGGACCGCGGCCCGTACGTGCCCGGGCGCGAATGGGACTTGAACCCGGCCGCTCGAGACGCGATCGGCTTCGGGGATACCGGCGACGTGCGAGCTCGCGTGCTCTAGCTATTTGTGGCCGTACGCCTGCCGGTACGCCTTCAAGTAGTCCTGCACCGCCGCGCCCTGCGCACCGCTCTTGGAACCGTAGGCCCGCCGGTAGGCTTCGACGTAGGCGCCGCCGGCGGCCTTCTTTTTGAGGTAGGTCGTGAAGAACGGGTTTAGCGCGCGGTTGAGCGCCGACTGTCGCGCCGGCCCGGGCTTCGCGAGCGGTCCCTGACCTTTCGCCCGGCGCAGCAGCTCCGTCACGAGGTTGGACGTCGCGTACGGCGTGCGACCGCCCTCGAGCAGACGGCCGGCCGTCGAGAAGCCGGGCAGGACGATGCCGCCGAGCTGGCCGCCCAGCGCCACGGCAATGTCGCCTAGGTCCGCCTGGCCCTTCGGGTTCTGCGGCGTCTTGGGAACCTGCAGCGGGCGGCCCGTGAAAGCCAGACCGCCGAGGGTTTGCTCGAGCGTCTGACCCTGCGGCCAGATGGCGTTAGTTAGGTTCTGGAACGCCGAGCTCGCCGCGCCCGGGCTCGTCGGGTGCCGTAGTCCCTGCGTCAGCGCCGACGTCGCGCCCCACGGGCCATAGCGGATCCAATTCACGAGCCCGCCATCGGGGCGGATCGCCGCGTCCTGTAGTTCGCCCGGCGGCACGTTCGCGGCCTTGTGTTCGGCTTCCCACTCTTTGAGCACGCCGTAGGCGGCCTTCTGCGTCGCGGTGAAGGCGACCGTGTGGTGCGTCGGGAACGTCCAATAGACGAACCGCAGCGCCGCGAGGATCCACGGCAGGAACGGCGCGATCGTGGACACGAGCCGTTTCGTGCGCGGGCCGAAGCCGGAGTACTTGCCCAGCATGTCGTTGATCGACTGATGGAAACGCTCCTGCTTGGGCGTCCCGTGCATCCCCTTCATCCAATCCTCGATCGCGCCTTTGCTCGCGTAGATCGACTTGGAGTAAGAGCCCGTCATCTCCTGAATGTCGCGGCGCATGAGCTTGCCCCACGCCTGCGCCTTCGAGAGCTCGCCCACGTAGCTGTTGAGCGCGAATATGCCCTTGAAGCCGGCCGCGCCGAGCGTCAAGAGCTGGCTCACGGCCGGGAGTTTGACCGGGCCGATCTTGCCGTGACGGAGCTCGTGCAGCCGGTAGAGCGCCGAGCGCATCCAGCCCTCTTCGGGGAACGACTCATACGTGCGGTGCACGACCACGCCGCGCGTGCCGACCGTGCCGATGGAGTGGCGAATGTCCGCGCGGATCGAGCGCGCCGTCGCTTTGATCTCCGGATCGCCGGAGCGCTCGCCCTGTTTGATCGCCCGCCAGATAGCCGCCGTATCCATCGCCGCGCCGGGCAGGATGACGCCGCCGCCGTGCAGCGGCAGGCGCACGAGCTGCGGCTCTAGGAAGTCGCCCGTCAGCCATTTCGGCTGCGGCAGCACCGCGAAGCGAAACGGGACATTCATTAGCTGCCCGAGCCGCTCGAGTTCGCCCGCCGGCTTCAACAGCGCCTCGTGGCGCTGGAACATGTGGCCGGCGACCATTACGACGTTGCGATCGCGCGCGTTGCCCGGCTCCGTGACGAGCCGCTCGCGCAGCAATTCGTGCGCCACGGACTCCATCTGCGCGGCATCCTGAGCGTTGGCGATGCGTTCCCGCAGCTCGCGCGAGTGCTTGACCTGAAAGGCGCGCACCGGGCGGTAGTCGTGGCCTTCTTCGCGGAGCTCGCGCTGCAATTTGAGCCCTTCCTCGCCGCTCAGATGGCCGTTGGAGCGCAGGATCGCCCGGTCGGCCCGGGTGAGCGGCAGACCCTCCGCCTCCGCCTGCAGCAGCGCGTCGTATTCCGGGTGCTTTAGGCCAATGTCGCCAATCGTGCGGTCCGCGCCACGGGCGCGCTCGAGCAAGGTGTATTTGTGCGCGAGCTCCTCATGTATCGCTTCGCGCCCGCGGAGATCTAGCCCGCGCTCGAACAGCGAGCCCGTGCTCTGAAAGCCCGGCGCCGATGGCCGCGCGCCGACGCGTGGCTGCTTGTAGAAGGCGCTGTTACCGATCCCGCCGCGCGTGTGGCGCACGTAGGCGAGCGTGTCCGGGTTGCGGCCCATATCGTGCGCCACGGCGCGGATCTCCTGGTTGGAGAGATAGCGCCGCCCTCCGCGCCCGTCAGGGACCGTGAGCGTCAGCCCCGGCTTGGGCACGGGCGTGATCTCTTCGCGCGCAACCGCCCGGTCCTCCTTCGCCTGGCTCAGTCGCTCTTGGGCGGCCGCGATCGCCTGGCGGTGAGCCTCGAGCGCGGCCTTCTCCGCCTCCGTCGCCGGACGCGAACCGGGAGCGCGCTCTTCCGGCCCGCGCTTGCCCGCCGGCACGACGCGGCGCTCCGCAAACACTTCCGGCGGCAGTCCTTTCTCGGCGCGTTCGCGGTTGATCCGCATACGCCGGTCCTCGAACGTCTCGCCGTGGCGCAGCCGCGCGACCTTCTGGCGCTCGACAATGCCCGTGTGCGCGTGTTCGGCGCTGCGGAGCTCCACTTCCGCCTGCTTCACGGCATCGTCGGCGGCGCGCGCAGCCGTGTGAGAGCTCTCATGCGCCGCGACCTCATCCGGGTTGATGTGCTCCGTGATCTTCGCGCCCGGCACGTGCGCGAGCGCAAACTCGCGGTAGCGGCTGCGCTCGAGTTCGGGCGCCGTGTGCCCGATGTTGGCGGCCTCTACCTCAATGTCCTTCTGAATCAGCGGCAGCGCGTAGCCGTGCCCCACGACGGCGATCGTCGGCGCCCGGCGTAGCAGGCGCTTGTTGCGCGCATAGGACTCGTAGGTAGCCGCCTGCGCTTCCGCGTCCTTGAGCTCCGCGCGCGTGTTGTAGCGCTCCGGTTCGTCGCTGATCGTGCGCCGGATCGCCGCCGCGCGCTTGAGTAGTTCGCGCTTGAGCGTCGGGCCGTCCTTGGCGCTCGCGATCGCCCCGCGCGCGAAGTCCGAGGCAAGGTGCAATTCCTTCGGCCCGAGCCGGCGTATCGGCGTCAGGCGGCCGACCAGCTTGCGCGCCTCCGCGTTGTGCTGCGCTAGCGCCGCTTCGTGGCGCGAGAAGAGCTCGAGATCGCGCGTGTGCTGCTGTTCGTAGTTCACGCGGCGCTGCTGTAGGACGCGTTCCTCAGCGCGCCCGGCGGGTTTGAGCACCGGCCGTCCCTCGTAGCGGACCGGCTCGCCCGTGTGTGGGTCGGTGATATAGCCACGCGTGCGCGAGCGCGCGACGTCGCTCAGCACGCGGCGAATGAGATCCGGCTGCAGCGCCGGCTCGTGTATCAGCCGCCCGGCCTTCGCCGCGCCCACGTCCGACGTCAGCGCGACCGGCAGCTTGCGCATCGTGCCGACGCGTGCGAGCGTGCCGCGCAGACCGGGTGCGCCGGGAGCTCCGGCGCCGCGCACGAGCGCGCCGCTAACGCGCCCGGCGACGCCGACGCCGGCGAGCGCTTCGAGAGCCGTGTAAACGGGATCGCGCACCGCGGCGTGAAGCGCGCCCGTGGGATGACCCTGCAGGAGTTCGCCTAGCGCCCCGTGCTTGAGCCCTTCCGTGAAGCCCTTGCCTAGCTGTTCGGCCGGCTTCCAATTGCCTTTCGCGGCGGCGACCGCGGCCGCGTACGCCTTGTACCCGACGATCGCCGGAAACTCCCCGAGCCCGATGACGTCGCTGGCCGCGTTCGAGAGAATGTCGCCGCGCTGCGGGCTTGCCCCCACGCCGGTAGCAAGGCCGGCGGCGCCGATCGTTCGCAGCAGCGCCCGGTTTGAGGCGGCCCGGCCGGCAGTCGCGACACCGCGGGCTAGCTCAGCCTCCGACGTGCCCGGAGCGGCGAACAGCGCCGTCTGCAGGATCGGATGCGTTTCGATGAACCCCGACGTCTGCTCCGGGTGGCCGATGACCGGCACGTGTTCGATCGCGCTTTCGAGTTCGGGCAACGCCTTCGCCGCGAGCGAGCCCGGGACGAGAGCGCCAAGTTTGCGAAACAGCCCTTGGGGCGGAGGCGTCGGCCCGGGCTTGGCTTCCGCGCGCACCGGCGGGCCGCCCGGATAGCGACCGATGTTCGAGTTGGCCCTGATGTTTTCGAGTTCGCGCGCGAGTTTGCCCGGGCCAAACGCGACCTTCATTTTCGCCACGACGCCCGGTTGTTGGAGTTCGGCGCCCACCTGTCGGCGTTCGGCTCCGCGGAGGCTCGCTTCAAGGTGCGGCAACAGCGCCGGCGTGAGGCTGCTCAGAGCTCGAGCGACGGCCTGCTGGCTCGCCGGCGTCGCGTAGATCGACGGTCCGTGATAGGGCGCGACCGCGCCGCGTAAGCCGACCATCGACGGCTGCGCAAGCTGCTTGGCGACGAGCTGTGTGACTTCACGCGAGCGGCGAGCTGCCTGCTGCTGGCCGCCCCTGAACGGTTCTTGTGGCCGGGCCTGCGGCTGCGGACCGAACGCACGTGCACGCTGCTGCGGCGGTGGCGGCGGCCTGACGCCGGGCGCGCTCACGCCGTAGGCGTAGGGGTGCGCCGGCGCTACCGGGTGCGCCGGCGGCGTGTAGGAGCCTTTGAGCCCGCGGAGAGACGTGCTGGGCGCCGGCCCGGTCGAGCCCGTGAGCCCGGTCAGCGGACCGCGCTGCTGGCGCGACGGTCGGGATGGCGCCCAGCGCTGAGGGAGGCGGGTGGCGCCCGGGTTGGGCATCTACCGCCGTCCGCTCGAGCCTGTGAGTCCGGTAAGCGGGCCTCGCGCGGGCGCGCGATACAACGGGTAGCCCAGCCGCTTGAGCGAGAAGCCTTCTTTGTGCAACGTCTGCGCGGCGCCGGCGCCGACGCCGCCGAAGTAGGCAAGGTCGAGCCCGGCGCGCAGTAATCCGTTCGCCGGATAGCCCTTGCGTCCCTGCACGCCTTCCGCGGTCGGGACCGGGTTCTGCAGCATTTCGTTCGCCTGGTTGTAGGTGTGGTGACTCGCGCGCGCCACGTAGAACGCCTCGTGACGTATCGCCTCGATCGTGTCTTTCGCTTTGTTGGTCTGATCCTGCGTCGCTTCCTTCACACCGGGCGCGATTTCATAGCCGCCGGCGCCCCTGCTCTTGCTCGACGGGTGTTCGTGTTCCCATTTTTTCTGCGCGAGATCTTCGGCGTGTTCCTTCGCTTTCTGTTCGCGCCCTTCGCGCGCCGTCTGCGCCGTGCTCTTCTGGCCGGCGGCCGCGCTCGCCGCGGTGCGCTTGCTGGCGGTTTCGCGCTGGTTGAGCGTTTCGGCTTCATGTTCGAGTTTCTCTAGGTCCGCCTGCGCGAACGCGCCACGTTCACCGGAGAGCGAGCGTTGGCGACCAAAGATCGTCTGCAGGGTGCTTGCGAGGTTGCCCGCGGCCTGCGTCTGTCCGAATTGCGCGCCTTCGCTGGCGCGCGTGCCGCGTTCGAGCATGACCCGCTGCGCGTCGGCTCGAGCGGCCGCGAGCTGGGCGGCAAACGTCGCCCCGTAGCCCGCCTGATTGGCGCGGTACTGCGCGGTGTCGGGCGGCAAGCCGGCGAGCGCTTGGGAGACGAGCGTTACGCCCGGTTTGCTGGCCGCGTCGGCGGCGCTGTATGCCTGCTGCAATTGCGGGAGCGCCCGCTGCACGCTGCGCTGGGTTTCCCTCGCGCCGAGGCGCCCCGCGCGCACGGCCGTGTTGTAGGTGCCCTGCGCTTCCTTGATCTGTTCGCGGAGCGACTGTTCCTGCGGGTTGAAGCGCAGCAGCGCGTCGAGCGCCGCCTGTGAAGCCCATCGTGACGCGCGTGCCATCAGCTATCCCCTTACGCTCTCAACTTCCCCGCCTGTATTTCTCTCATCTGTCTGGCTCTCACGGTCGAGTTGCGCGACCATTTGACTTTCGGCACTCCCGTCGTCGCCGGCATGTGCGGCGCCGCTTCGAGCCACGCCTGTTGCTGTTCGCCTTGCTGCAGGAAGGTGAAGTTAGAGGCGAGGTTGGCTATGTGTTTCGCGAGTTCCTGCCACTTGATCCCGCCGTAGGGGTTGGTCGCATCGGGCGGCGCCAATTCTTCAACGAGTTTGGCCCGCGCGCGGTCGATCCCTTCCTGCGCTTTCGTGTGCGATTCGGTCTGTTTGGTGCGTTCTTTGCCTTCGTTCGCCGCTCGAGCGGCCGCCGCCTGCAGCAGAGCTCCACCCTGCAACAGCCCTGCCTTGTTGGTCGCTTCCGTTTGCTGCGTGCCTAGCTTGGTGAACGATTCCGCCAGCAGGGCCAGCCCTTTGTTGTAGGCGTCGGACTCTTCGCGCGTCTGGCGGTCGAAGTCGCTCATGCTCGTCGCGTAGCCGCTTTCGTAGCGTTTGCGCGTCCAATCGGCTTCACGTTCGGCTTCATGCAAGCCGCGTTCGGCTTCGCTCACGTGGAGCTCGCGTTCGGACGTCGCCAGCGTGGGCGCCGGCCATGCCGGGTGCGAGGGATCCGCGCCGGGCCTAGGCGTCGGGCCGGCGTATGCCGCGCCGCCGGTCGCCGGGCGCACGATCCCCGAGCCGGCCGGCACGCCGCCGATGCGGACCCAGCCGGCGCCGCCCGGGCCGGCGCCGCCATAGGTGTTCGCACCGCCGGGCAGCGGCGCCCCGAACGTCGGGTAGCGCACGGTCGTACCCGTGGGCCACGTGACGCGACGCGATGCGGTTGGAGAGATCGGGCTCATACGTTCTGCATGTAGATGCTGGCCTGTATCTGCATGGAGCTAAGCGCCGCGGGCGCCGAGGCGTAGTCGATCACGACCGAGAGCGGCGTCGGGTAGGTGCCGCCGCCCGGTTTCAGCAGCGGGAGGTTCGCTTCGAGCACCGGGCCGATCGCGGCGCGCGTCAGCAGCCCCGCTTTCGGCGCCTGCGTCGCCGGCGGCGGCGGCCAGCCGCCGATCGAGGCGCCACCGCCGAGCAGCGAGAAGCGCTTGGCAAGCGTCGCGCTGCCCGGTGGCACGGACAAGCCTTCGATCAGATGCACGAGCCGCGCGTTGATTTCGATGCCCGGCGGCGTTTCGTTACAGAGCATCGAGAGGATCACCAGCACTTGCATTTCCTTGTGCGGCACCTGCCAATCGGCGCTCTGAAAGCCCGCCTGCGCCACGTTGCCGGCCGTCGTCTGCCAGCGTTCGGCTTCCGGCGTTTCCACTTTGACCATTTCGGCGCCGCTGCGCTGGAACATGTAGGCGCCGGCCGCGGGCGCCGACAGCAGCACGCCCTGAAAGTCACCGATCAGCCGCAGCCCGGGGAGTTTGTCCAGCACTTCCTTGAGGTAGGTGAAGTTTTCGCTCACCTGCGCGCCGGAGGCGGCTTCGCCCACGTTGTCGTGAAAGGTGTGCGGTATCACGAGCGGCGGCATTACGGCCTCCCACCTTGTCGAGTGAATACCTCAATGGACTTGATCTGTAGCTGCGCGGTCGGGGTCTGGCAGAAGAGGCGAAAGCGTATGTAGCGGCACTTCTCGCGCAGTCGCCACGACTTCGCGATCTGGCCGTCGCGGCTGGTCGGCGCGGTGCCCGGGAGCGACGCCCACGCTACGCCCGGAGCGCTCCACGAGAAGGTGCCCCACGTCACTTCGCCCCACGCCGGAGCCGTTTCCGGTTCGGGGGATTCGTGCGCGCTCTGCGCGCTGATCTGCGGCGGCGTCACGCCTTCCGGCGCCCACATGAGATAGTCCACGCGCAGGCGAGCGACGAGGTTTTGATCGACTTGCCCCGTGGAGTAAGCGCGCGTCTCGAGCTGCCATTCGGGCACGCTCGTGTCCGCGTCGGTCGTGCTCGTCGGGCCGGGGTTGAAGTAGTTGCACGTCTGCAGTCGGTTCGGGCTCCATCCCCCGCCGATCAATTCCGGGCTCCTGCCGGCGCCCGGCGGCACACGCACGGCGAACGCCCACACCTGCGCCCCGGCGCCGCGTAGGTGAGTCCACACGCCGATCGCCGCCGGGTCGCCTAGTTCATCGCGCGGGTGGCTCAGGTCAAGGCGGCACACGAGCACGTCATAGAACGAGGGAATCCCCAGCGCCGTGTTGTAGAGCACGGGCAGCAGGTAGTGGTTTTCGTACACGCAGGCGCCGCCAAGGAAGTAGCCGCGTTTGACGTATTCGCGGTACAGCTCGCGGATCGGGTCGCTGATGCGCTGAAAGCCTTGCGGCAATTCGGACGTGACGCCGCGGTTGATCAGGTAGATAGCGTCCGTGCCCGGCACGATGACGCTGCCCTGCCAGCCGGCGATGCCGCGGTCCTGCCACAGCACCAAGTCGCCGGAGTAGCGGTCGAGTTTCCATTGCGGGTTCCCGCTCGCGTCCGTGAGTTTCACGGCGAGGTTGCTCAGGATCCAGACGCCGCCGGTCGTGAAGATCAGCAGCGAGTCGCGCCCCGGCTCGAGCCCGATGATTTTCACGCCGCCCGGCACTTCGATGTATTCGTTCGCTTCGTAGGTGCCGGGTTCGCCTATCTTCGACACCCACACGGTCGTGTTGCTCGCAGCGACTAGGCGGTTGGCGACGATCGCGTAGTATTCCGCGCCCTTCGCCTCCGTGCCTACCGCGGTCCCGTTGTAGGTTTTGCCGCCGGGGAGGTACATGATCCCTTTGTAAACGGCGGGCCGCCCGGTGACGGCGCCGACGCCGGCTATTTCGGTGAAGCCTTCCGCCGGCCCGATCCCGTTCGCGCGGTAGAGGTTCACGCCGTTGTTCACGAGCGTTTGCTGGCCGCCGCCCGCGAGCGTGCCGTCCCACACCCACGTGATCAGCGACGAGCCCGGCATTACCGCGCTGCGCCAGCTCGTGCCGCCGCGCTTGAAGATGGCGCCGTGCTTGTCGAGCAGGCAATTGGTCGCTTGGTGCACGCCGGTAGGCGGGATCAGCTCCGGCGCCCCGGCACGGTGCATCCCGGCGCCGAACGAGCGCGTGATCTGGCGCGTGAGTCCCGGCGCCGCCATCAGGCGTTCACTCCCACGACACGGATCTGCGCCGGGCCAACGCCGCGGTAGCGACGGTTCGACTGCTGCAGGAGCTCCGTGCACGCGTTGAGAAAGATCGTCTCGTGATTGCTCGCAAGGTCCGGGCGATCTTCGGTGCGCAACAGCGCCGTGGCGATCGCGCCGGACACAAGCGCGTCCATGTACTCGCCGGGAATCACGAGCCCTTCCGGCGACGTTTCCGAGAGATCGGGCGGCCGGCAGACAGCCCACACGCTGATCGTCGCGCCCGGCGGCGGCGTCGCACCGCCAGCGTCCGGCGTCGGGTAGAGCCATAGCTGCTGCACGCCGGCGCTCGAGTCCTGGCGGCCGGCGAGCCCGCCCGTGCCGCCAATCCAGACCCAGCCAAACGCGCCTTCCGGCGGATCCTGGTGGCGCAGATGGCCGTACACGTAGCCTCCCACTTCAACCATCAGGATCTCTACGACTTCATCGGGCAGCGCGTAGGTCGCCACGCCCTGCGCGGTCGGCCCGAGGCTCAGCGTCTTGCGATAGGACTTCGAGCGCCGGCACATCTGCCGTTGGCGCACCGTCAGCCAGCGCAACGCCTGCGCGTTGGTCGCATCGAATTGGCCCTCTTCGAGCACCTGCGCGACGAGCTGGGCGACGGTATCGGCCACGGCCTAGGTCTGCTTTCCCTGAGTTTTGCTCTGCCCTGCACTCGCGGCGCCTTCCGCGCGCGCCTGCTCGAGCGCGAGCTCGCGTTTGCGCTCCGACTCCGCGACCTTCTCGTGCACGCGCTCGAGTGAGCGCTCTGCGACCTCGATCAGCTTCGCGCGGTTCCAGCCCTCGCGCTCCTGCTCTATGAACGCCTGCAGCCCGTCCGCGTTGAGATCCATCGCGAGCTCCTGCATCGTCTCGAGCTCGAGCTCTGACGGCGGCGGCGCGGTCTGATCGACGCGCCAGAAGCCTTCCTGTATGTCGTCTTTCATCGGGTGTGCCTCGAGCCACGCGAGCAGCTCGTGCACGTTGGCGTCGCGGCCGTCCTCGAGGCGCATCCGGCCCTTCGCAGGGATCCGCAGCACGCCGTCGTGAAACGCGAGCGTCTCGCCGGGGATCGTCTCCGCCGCGCGCCCTTCCGCGTCACGCGTCTGCAGGATCGACTTCTTGACGAGGCGTAGCTCGCCCCGTCGCGCCATAAACAGGGTGCTCGTGTCCGGCACGCTCACCATCTGCTCTGTAGCCATGTTGCCTCCGGGTTCGGTTGGTGGGCGCCGGCGCCGAATAGGAGGGAAGAGCGCCGGCGCCCGGGTAACTAGGACGTAATGCCGGTGATCAGCGCGTGCGTCCGCTGCAGCCCGAACCGCAGACCACACTCGCTCAAGTACTCGGACTTGGTGGCGTCTGCGTCGTTCGGCTGGCGGTTCGGGAGCACCTTCGTGTCACGGCTCACTTCGTCGTTCGCGAGGTAGCGATAGGCGACTTGTGCCATATCCACGATGATGATGTACCCGCCGTACTTTTGCCCTTCAAGCAGGCGGTGATAGACCAAGTTGAGCGACCCGAACGGCGACGTGTAGTGCGTCACGTTCATGCCGTATGTCGTTTCGTCGTTCTTGGTGATCTGCTTGCTCGACGGGAACTTGTTTAGTGCACTCACGCCGACGCCGGACGCCATCGCCAGCTTCGAGCTCGAGCCGTAGCGCATCGCCTGCAGCATCGCGGCATTGAACTCGGCTTCGGTGAGGTTGCCTCCCGCGTCTGTTTGATTTGAGGTAATGAACGACAGGACGCCGCCGGTCGTGCGGTCCTCCGTGGCACCGGGCGTCGTGGCGGACTTGCGCCCCAACAGGAAGCTGTACTCAATGTCCTTGGCGTGCTCGATGCCGGCGTTGCGCGCGAGGCGGTTCCACTCGGACGGTTTGACCATGAACGACACCGCCTGCAGGGTTCCGGATACCTCGAACGGCGTCCGGAATATCTGCGTGAAGTTTTCAACGAGGCTAGGCTGCTTGGCCCTCGCTGGCTTCGACGTGTCGCTCTCCGGCTGCGCCGTGCCAATGATCATCAGCTCGTCGCCGCTGTTCATGGCCGTGGCCGTGGAGCCGATGCCGCGGGTCACGACAAGTTCGTTCCCGCTCACGGAATCGACGCGGAACTGCTCGCCCGTGCGCGTGTTGAGCACCTGATCCCATTGCTGGTAGTAGATGCCGTTCGACACGGGGATCACCGTCGCGACGTTCGTGGCCGTCGAGCTCGTCGTGTCGAAACGAGCCTTGCTTTCATCCTCCAACCACTTGAACTTAGTGGCGACGGTTTTTTCCTTATTCGCTGCCCTCGAGAATACAGCGAGCGGTTGCACATCGGGCTCGAGAAGCGATATCTCGTTGCCTATGTCAATGGCGAGCTGATTACTCAGGACAGAGGTTGTCGTCATTGCGCCCGTGACGGTCGCCATGAGACTTCACCTGCCTTTCGTATGTCTATCTGTGAAAGGTGAAGTGACTAGAACGGGAGCACGGACCGGCCGGCTCCGTCAGCGTTCAAGATCCCCTGCACCAATTGCTCGCGTTGATCGGCTGCGCCGGGACTCGCCCCGCCGGCACCCTCAAGCGTTGCTGCTGCGGGTTGCTGTTGCTGCTCAGCGTTAGCAGCGTCGGCCGCCCGTCCTGCCATGTATGCCATCCGCCAGAATTGCGGGTTATCCCCGAGCTCTGGCTGCCCGAGCATCTGCGCGTACTGACGTGAGACGTCGATCACGTTCTGCGCGATCTCCGGATCCTGCATCTCAGGGAACTCCCCAGCTAGGAGATCCGCTTGGCGCTGGGCCTCCATCGTCGCGATCTGCTCCTGCAGCGGCTCGACCGCTGCCTGCACTTGCTGCTGGGACTGCTGCTCCATGAGCTGCGCGAGCGCCATCGCCGTCTGCTGCGGGTTGTACTGCGGCGAGTCCGGATCCATGAACGAGAGATCGGGCTCCGGCTGCTGCTGCTGTTCCTGCGAGGGATCGCCCTCGTAGCCCTGCTGCTGCTCAGCCCAGGCCGCCTGCTGTTCCTGCTGCTCGCTCAGCATCCCCCGCATCTGCTCGAGACTCGGCCCGAGATCCGCGAGCTGCTGCTGAATCGCAGCGAAATCCGGCTGCTCTCCGCCCTGCTGCTGCTCTTGGCCCTGCTGCTGGGCCTCGCCGCCGTCGCCGGCGCCGGGTGCCGCTGGGCCTTGCGCTGCGCTTGCCTCCATCGGCTTAGCCTTCCTGCGCCGCTAAGGCGGCGCGCTCGTGCTCTTGTTCGTGGCGCTCTGCTTGTTCCTGCCGGCGCTTCGAGGCGACTTCAACGATCGCGTCTGCTGCGCCTCGCAGCGCTTTGAGCCCCGACAGGCGCCCGTGCGCCCAAGTGAGCTCCTGATGGCTAAAGCGGTGTGCGCCCTCGTCTAGCCCGCGCTGCACCGTGGCAATCTCGGCGTCGATCAGCGCGCACACGTTGCCGAAGCCGACCAAGCGGCGCACGTGCTCGACGTCCTCGCCGGCCTCGAACAAGTGCTCGAGCTCCGGCCATAGGTCGGTCACGTGCCGCTTTAGCGCTGGCGTTGGCCTTACTACGTTCTCTTCCGCCATCTGGCGCGCATGTTACGCCCGCGGGATGCGGACTCCCCGCAGACCGTGCGGGAAGGGCGGGCGACGCTTGCCCCGGGGAGAGCTCGCGCCGCCCATCGACGGGCCGGCGATGCGCCCGGCTTGCATCTTGGCGAGCACCGGCGACGGGCCTCTGTCCATCGTGGAGCGGTACGGCTGCGTGCGTTTCGTGGCGGCCTGCATCTAGGCGTTCACGCGCGGGCGCGGGCGCGGCAGCGAGCCGCGGGAGCCTTTGAGCACGGCTTCGGCGTTCTGGTGCATTTCTTGGAGCATCTGCCCGGCCTGGCTGGTAATCACGTGCGGCGGCTGCGCATGGCCGCCCACGGTCGGGCCTTTCTTGACGACGGTAGAGCCTCCCGTTCGAGCCCCCTGTCGCGGCGTGGCGCCGGCACCGCCGACCGGCTGCGGCTGGGTGGCCGACTGCGCCATCTGCGCCATCGCGCCCACGGCCGCCTTGTGGGCGACGTTCACGCCTTCGCTATCCACGGACGGGTCGATCAGCAAGTAGGACTGCGCGAACGCGAGCGCG
>Ga0209465_10000275_pt1 | contig 24158 bp, 20 predicted proteins | sample PanSoiPlot1MoBio_FD_188321 | JGI IMG/M metagenome (GOLD analysis project Ga0209465, IMG submission 188321) | Tropical forest soil microbial communities from Panama analyzed to predict greenhouse gas emissions - Panama Soil Plot 1 MoBio (SPAdes)... | ecosystem: Environmental > Terrestrial > Soil...
TGCACCTGCAGGAGACCGAGGATCTCAATCGGCTGCTGACCTTCCTGTTGTTCGGCGACGGCTGCAGCGCCGCGCTGGTGAGCGCCGAGCCGGTCGGGCTCGCGCTCGACGGGTTCCACGCGCTGCTGGCGCCGTGCGCCGCCGACCAGATCACGTGGAATATCCGCGATTGCGGCTTCGACATGGTGCTGTCCGGGCGGGTGCCGGGCACGATCAGCGATGCGCTTCGCTCGGGCGCCGCCCGCGTGCTGCGCGACGTGCCGGCCAATGCGATCGACATGTGGGCCGTGCATCCGGGCGGCCGCACGGTGCTCGATGCGGTCGAAGGTGCGCTCGGCCTCGGTGAGCCGGCGCTCGCCGCCTCGCGCACGATCCTGCGCGACTACGGCAACATGTCATCGCCCACCGTGATGTTCGTGCTCGAATCGCTGATGCGCGAGCAGGTCCCCGCCGGCGCGCGCGGCTGCGCCATGGCGTTCGGGCCCGGGGTCACGGCCGAGACAATGCTGTTCAGCGCGGCGGCGTGAGACGATGGCCGCGCTCGACTTCACCCGACGCAGCACGCTCTCCGAGCTGATGGATTCCGAAGAGACCGATTTTGCCACGTTCCGCGCCTGCCTGGTCGATCTCGCCAAGGTCAACCGGCTCACGCTCGCCTACCGGCCGACCATGCGGTTCTTAGTCGACCTCGCGCGGTCGGGGCGCCTGCCGCGCTGTCGCGCGCTGTCGATCGTGGATGTTGGCAGCGGCTTCGGCGACATGCTGCGCAAGATCGACCGCTGGGCGGCACGCCGCGGATTGCCGGTCGAGCTCACGGGCGTCGACCTCAATCCCTGGTCGGCGCGCACCGCCGCGGAAGTGACGCCGCCGGACCGGCCGATCCGCTATGTCACCGCCAACGTGTTCGACTATCGCCCGCCCGGCCCGATCGACGTCGTCATCAGCTCGCTCTTCACCCACCACCTCGACGACGCCGCCCTGATACGATTCGTGGCGTGGATGGAGGCGAGCGCAACGGTCGGTTGGTTCGTCAACGACCTGCATCGCCATCCGCTGCCCTATCACGTCTTCGGCGCAACCGCGCGGGCGCTGCGTTATCACCATTTCGTCCAGCATGACGGACCGATCTCGATCGCGCGGGCGTTCGTGACGTCCGACTGGCGGCGCGTTCTCGCGGCGGCCGGGGTCGCGCCGGGCGCCGCCGAGGTGCGCTGGCGCTTCCCGTTCCGGCTCTGCGTCACGCGGGTGCGGGCGTGACGCGAGGCGCTCCCGCCCTGGTGATCGGCGGCGGCATCGCGGGCGCCGCCGTGGCGGCGCACCTCGCGCAGGCCGGGCATGCGGTGGTCCTGGTCGAACGGAGCGACGGCCCCCATCACAAGGTGTGCGGCGAGTTCGTCAGCGGCGAGGCCGCGCTCTATCTCGAGGACCTCGGCATCGAGCCGGCGGCGCTCGGCGCCGTGCGCATGCGTACGGTCCGGCTGGGCGCGGGCCGTGCCGTCGCGACCGCGCCGCTGCCGTTTCCGGCCTTCAGCGTTTCGCGTCGCCGCCTCGACGAGGCGTTGCTCGCCGCCGCGGCGGAGCGCGGCGCCGAGATCCGCCGCGGTCGCGGCGTGCGCTCGCTCGCGCCATGCGATGGCGGCTGGCGCGCCGATCTCGACGACGGCGACGCCATCGCGGCCGGCGAGGTCTTTCTCGCGACCGGCAAGCATGATCTGCGCGGCTGGAAGCGGCCGCCGGGCGCGCAGCACGATCTCGTCGCGTTCAAGCTGCATTGGCGGCTCGCGCCGGATGAGGCGGCCGCGCTCGGATCGGCGGTCGAGCTGACGCTCTTTCCGGGCGGCTATGCGGGGCTCGAGCCCGTGGAGGACGGCATCGCCAATCTGTGCCTGGTGGTGCGGCGGGGGCATCTGGCGGCGCTCGGGCAGCGCTGGGATGCGCTGCTCGCGGCGCTGCGCGGTGCGGCGCCGCAGCTCGATCAGCGGCTCGCCGGCGCGATCGCCTGCTGGGGGCGTCCGCTTGCGATTGCATCGATTCCCTACGGCTATGTCGCGACCGGCGGCGGACCTTGGCGCATAGGCGACCAGGCGGCGGTCATCCCCTCCTTCTCGGGCGACGGCATTGCGATCGCGTTGCATTCGGCCCGACTTGCGGCCGACATCTACCTTGCGGGCGGGACGGCGTCGCAGTTCCAGTCGCGGCTTGCGCGCGACGTCGCCGGACAGGTGCGGTACGCGACCCTGCTGTCACGGATGCTCGTGCACCCGGGCAGCCAGGCGATCGCCGCCGCGGCGGCGCGATGGCTGCCGAATCTGGTGGCCGGCATCGCACAGGCCACGCGGATTCCGGCGGCCTCGCTGCGCAGCGCCCGCGACTTGCCGCTGCGCGCCGTGTGAGCGGGAGGATCAGGCTCGCACGCGCTCGCCGCGATGGGCGTCGAGCTCGACCGCGCGGTCCGGAATGATGACGTGGAAGGTGGCCCCGATGGTGCCCTCGGCGAGGCGGATCTCGCCGCCATGGGCGCGCACGAGTTCGGACGCGATCGCGAGCCCGAGCCCGGTGCCGCCGGCGCGGGCCGATCCCTGGAACGCCTCGAACAGATGCGCGCGCGCCTTCTCGGGGAAACCCGGCCCGGTGTCGGCAACCTCGATCATCACGACCGCGCCCTGTCGGCGGCCCGTGATGCGGACCTGATCGCGCGCCGGATCGTTGGGCGCGCGGGCTTCGAGTGCCTGCACGGCGTTGCGCGCCAGGTTGTTGAGCACGCGCAGAAGCTGGTCGTGGTCGGCGTCGACCGTGAGGCCGCGCTCGACCGCGCTGACCCAGCTGATGCGCGCGTCCGGCCCGAGGTCGAGCGTCTCGCGCACCTCCTCGATCAGCGCCGCGAGCCCGATCATCTTGCGATCGGGGGCAGGTTCCTGCGCGCGCCCGTAGGACAATGTCGACTGGCAGAAGTCGATTGCGCGCTCGAGTGCGCGCATGAGCTTCGGCGCGAACCGCTGCACGCGCGGGTCGGGCAGGTGCGACAGTCGATCCGAGATCAGCTGCGCCGACGCGAGCAGGTTGCGCAGATCGTGGTTGATCTTCGACACCGCGAGGCCCAGCGCGGCGAGGCGGTTCTTCTGCTGCAGCATCGAGGCGATGTCATGCTGCATGGTGGCGAGTTCGCGCTCCGCGATGCCGATCTCGTCCTGGCGGCCCGTCGCGGTGATGACGCGCGCAGGATTTTCCGGATCTGCGCGGAACGCGGTCATGTTGCTGGTGAGGCGGTGCATCGGCTGCACGAACAGGTAGTGCAGCGCGAGGTAGAGCAGCGCTCCCGCGATCGTCGAGATGACCAGCGATATCATCAGGACGTTGCGCGAATAGCGCCACATGGCGCGCCGCAGCGGACCCTCGTCGATCACGATCTCGAGGAAGTCGCCGCCCATCGGCGCCGGGCCGACCACCCGCATGATATCGCGGTCCCTGCGGAGCAGCAGCGTGTCGAACGCGCCGACGATCGCGCGAAGCATCGATACGTCACGGGTATCGATATCCTGGCGGATCTGCTGCGTCACCACCGTGGTAGCGAGGACGCGTCGGCTCTGATCGATGCGCATCGCGACCATGCGCGCCCCGATGCTCTCGAGCAGCTGCCGCGTCAGGCTGTCGGGCACCATCTCCTTGTCGGCGGCCTTGAGGACGAGCGCGGCCGTGTGGGCGGCGGCCAGGCGATCATTGAGCCAATTGACCCATTGGAGGGCGATCGAGGGTACGTAAAAGACCACCTCCGCCATCATGATCGCGGCGACCGTGAGGGCGAATAGCTTGCCCGACAGGCCGAGCCGCTCGGTCCAGCGCACGGGCGGATCGTCCGAGTTTGGTTTGTTGCGAATCATTGAGGCCCAGAGGCCGTTCATATCTCAGCCAAAGCGACGCAGCCAAGTAATGATGCGCCGCACCGCCGGGCTCGTCAAACCACGGCCAAAATACGTCATGGCGGCCCGTTTTCCGATCTCTGCGAGGGTTGGATATGGCAAAATAATACCGGCTATGGCGCGGATGTTGAGACGCCGACCGACCGCGAGCGACCAGGTCGCAATGAGTTCCCCGGCATTGCGGCCCACGATCGTGGCGCCGAGAACCCGGCCGCGCGAGGTGGTGATGACCTTGATGTGGCCGTCGGTCGCGCGCTCGGCTTGGGCGCGATCGTTCTCGTGGTACGGCCAGCGCAGCACGCGGAACCGATATTTGCGCTTGCGCACGTCCGCTTCGCTCAGCCCCACATGGGCGAGCTCCGGTTCCGTGAAGGTGACCCATGGAACCGTATCGGCGTTGGCCCAGACCGGCAGACGGAACAGCGCCTGCCGGATGACGAGCCCGGCATGATAATTGGCGAGGTGAGTGAACTGCCCGCCACCCGCGGCGTCACCGATCGCATAGACCCGCTTGTTGGTGGTGCGCATCCGTTTATCGACCGTGATGCCGCCGCGCGTGTAGGCGATACCGGCCTGCTCGAGACCGAGATCGTCTACATGGGGCGTGCGGCCGGCTGCGACCAGCAGATGCGAGCCTTCGATCCTTTCGCCGCTGCCGGCGAGCGTCGCCGCGATTTTTCCGCCGCCGTGCCGCACGCGCTCGATCGCGACGCCCGCCCGGATCGCGACGCCCTCGCGCGCAAGCTGATCGAGCACGATCGCGGCGCATTCGGGATCGTCCTTGGCGAGTGGCACGGCGGCCTCGATCACCGTCACGGCGGCGCCGAGGCGGCGAAACGCCTGTGCCAGCTCCAGGCCGATCGGCCCGGCGCCGATCACGACGAGATGCGCGGGGCACTCGGCGAGATCGAAGATCGTCTCGTTGGTGAGATAGGGCGCCTCGGCGAGCCCCGGGATCGGCGGCAGCGCCGGCGCGGATCCGGTCGCGATGACAAAGCGGCGGGCCTTGATCTCGAGCGCATCTGCGACCGCCACGGTCGCAGCGTCCTTGAAGCGTGCCGTCCCCTCGATCACGCGCACGCCGAGGCCGGTGAATCGCTCCTTCGAGTCGGTCGGCGCGATTGCGGCGATCACGCTTCGTACATGATCGCGCACCCGCGCGAAGTCGACCTGCGGACGGCCGCCCGACACGCCGAACGCCGCCGCCTGCGCGAATTGCGCCGCCTGGCGGGCCGCCGCGATCAGCGACTTCGAGGGGACGCAACCATAGTTGAGACAATCGCCGCCAAGCTTGCCCTTCTCGACCAGCACCACCGGCACGCCGAATGCGGCCGCCGCTGCCGCGACCGACAGCCCGCCGGCGCCGGCCCCGATCACGCAGATGTCGGGCGCGAGGATTTCGGACATGCGGATGGGGTCTTGGACGGATGGCTCGCAAGTTCCGGCCGAGCATGGGCGGCCTTGAAGCGCCTGACCGCGACCGGGATCAGTGCGAGCACGCCGAGCGTGACCAGGGCTGCGATGAGCTGCGGTGTCGCCGCCGTGGCCGGATCGAGCTCGAGCCTGCAGTTCGCGCCGCCGTCGGCGAGGCAGGCCCGATAGGCTGCGGCCTGCGCCGCCACCGCGCTATCGAGGCCGGCGCCGAAGTATGCGAACGCGAAGGTCGCCGGAATGATGCCGATCACCGTGGCGCCCACATAGGTGGCGAGCCGCACGCCGCACAGGGCCGGCACCAGATTGACGAGCCAGAACGGAAACACCGGCACGAGACGCAGGAACAGCAGGTAGTTGAACGCGTCGGCGCAGAAGCCGGCAGCGAGGACCTCGGTCCGGCGGCCGGCCCGATGCACCAGCCAGTCGCCGAGCGCGCTCTTCGCGATCAGGAAGATCGCCGTGGCGCCGGCGGTCGCGCCGATCAGCGCCGCGAGCCCGCCGGCGAGCCCGCCGAAGATGACGCCGCCGCACACCGTGAGCAGCGCGCCGCCGGGCAGCGACAGCGCGACCGCGATCGCGTAGACGCCCGCGAACGCCGCCAGCGCCGCAATCCAGTGCTCGCTCACGAATGCATCGACGGCGACGCGCCGCTCGATCAGCACGACGGGGGACAGGCCCTCGAACCAGCCGACCCCGATCACCGCCAGGCTCACGAGCGCAATGATGCCAAGCGGCGCGAGCCGGCCAAGCCGGACGTTCGCGGGGGCGGGCCGGGCGCTCGGAACGGGTTCGACCGGAATGGACATCAGGGACGTTTCCAGAAGCCTCGATTTTGGCGGCCGCCACGGCGGTTGCGCTCAGCCTGTATATCGGAGCGCTTGGCCGGGCGGAGCCCCTTCTCACCGCCATTTGACGCACCGTGAGCGGGTTTTGGCGCCCCGTCCATACGTCCGAGTGGTTGCATTTGACGGAACCCGGGAGCCTCCCGTATAAGCCGCCTGTCTTTGAGCCGCGCCGACCCCGAAAACTCGCTATTTGCTGCAATTCGGAGGTCGTGGCGCATGGCGGACGGCCATCGGCGCCCCGCCCGGACTAGCGGAGAACAGACGCGTGAAGCGGACCTATCAACCGAGCAAACTGGTGCGCAAGCGCCGTCACGGCTTCCGGGCCCGCATGGCGACCAAGGGTGGCCGCAGGGTAGTCAATGCTCGTCGCACGCGCGGCCGCAAGCGGCTCAGCGCCTAAACGCATGTGGCACGGCGAGAGCCTGCCCGGGGTGCGATCCGGGGCAGGATACCCGGTTCGCCGACGAGAGCATGCGCCAAACCGAACGAGGCTGGAGCATGTCGCGCTTCCACCGGAACGGGACCGGGACCGGTCCGGCAAACGGCCGGGGCCCGGCGGTGGAGCGGCTGCGGAAGCGGGCGGACTTTCTCGACGTCGCGGCCGGCCTGCGCGCCTCTGCGACTGCATTCGTGCTGCAGGCCTGCGAGCGCACCGACACCGGACCGTCACGGGTCGGCTTTACGGTCTCGAAGAAGGTGGGCAATGCGGTGGAGCGAAACCGCGTGCGGCGGCGGCTGCGCGAAATCGTGCGGCTTTCCGACGCGGGACGCCTGAGGGCCGGCAATGACTATGTGTTGGTCGGTCGGCGCCCCGCGCTCCACCGACCATTCGCGCAATTGATCGAGGATTTCTCGCACGCGCTTGAGCGCGTCCATCAGCAGCGGCGGGCGGCGAACCAGCCCGCGGCACGTCGCGGGGGCGATCAGGGTTGAGGTCTCGCCTGGCGGCGATCAGAAAGCATCATGAACGACCAGAAGAATACGCTTCTTGCCATCGTGCTGTCCGGGGTCGTGCTCCTCGCCTGGAGCTATTTCTTCGCACCGCAGCTGCCGCGCCAGACGGCCCCGCAGCAGCAACAGCAGCAGCAGGCGCAGAACCAGCCGGCCCAAAACCAGTCGGCGCCGCCGCCCGGTACCGCACCGAGCAAGCCGCCGGTGCCGGGCCAGTCGGCGGCCGTGCCGGGCGCCCAGACCCTGACGCGCGAGGAAGCGCTCAAGCAGAGCGCCCGCATCGACGTCGCGACGCCGAACATCAAGGGCTCGATCGCGCTCAAGGGCGGCCGCATCGACGACGTGTCGCTGCCGCGCTATCGCGAGACGGTCGATCCGAAGTCGCCGCCGATCGATCTGCTCTCCCCGTCGGGAAGTCCGCAGCCGTTCTATGCCGAGTTCGGCTGGGTGGCGGCCGCCGGCGCGGGCGCGAAGACGCCTGCGCTACCCAGTGCAGATACGGTCTGGCACCAGGAAGGCTCCGGCACGCTCACGCCCGATCATCCGGTCGTGATGACCTATGACAATACCGAGGGACTGAAGTTCCGCCGCACCATCTCGGTGGATGACAAGTACCTGTTCACGGTCAAGGACGAGGTCGTCAACAGCGGCGGGCAGCCGATCACACTCTATCCTTATGCGCTCATCTCGCGTCACGGCACGCCGCCGACGCTCGGCTACTACATCCTGCACGAAGGCCTGATCGGTGCGCTCGGCGACCACGGCCTCCAGGAGATCACCTATAAGAAGATGGAGACCGAGAAGCAGAAGACCTTCCCGAAGGTGACCGACGCGTGGCTCGGCATCACCGACAAATATTGGGCCGCGACGCTCATCCCCGACCCCAAGGCGACGCTCGACGCGAAATTCTCGGCCAGCGAGGACGGCGCCAGCAAGACCTACCAGGCCGACTACCTGCTTGGCGAGCAGACTGTCGCCCCGGGTGCGACGGCCGTCGCGGAGAGCCGCCTGTTCGCCGGTGCCAAGGAGGTCCACGTCATCAACGCCTACAACAGCGGGCTCGGGCTGCGGCTGTTCGATCGTCTGATCGACTGGGGCTACTTCTGGTTCTTCACCAAGCCGCTGTTCGAGTTCATGGACTTGATCTTCCGCTGGACCGGCAATTTCGGCGTCGCCATCCTGATCGTGACCGTCGTCATCAAGGGGCTGTTCTTCCCGCTCGCCAACAAGTCATATGCCTCGATGGCGAAGATGAAGGCGGTGCAGCCGGAGATGCAGAGGCTGCGCGAGCGCTATCCGGACGACCGGGCGAAGCAGCAGCAGGAGCTGATGGAGCTCTACAAGCGCGAGAAGATCAATCCGGTCGCGGGCTGTCTGCCGATCCTCATCCAGGTTCCGGTGTTCTTCGCGCTCTATAAGGTGCTTTTCGTCACCATCGAGATGCGCCACGCGCCGTTCTTCGGCTGGATTCACGACCTGTCTGCGCCCGATCCGACCAACATCTTCAATCTGGTCGGCCTGATCCCGTTCGACCCGACGACGATTCCGATGTTCGGCTCGTTCCTGCATCTCGGCATCTGGCCCTTGATCATGGGCATCACGATGTGGCTGCAGATGAAGCTCAACCCGCCGCCGCCCGATCCCGCCCAGAAGGTGATCTTCGACTGGATGCCGATCATCTTCACCTTCATGCTGGCGGGCTTCTCGGCCGGGCTGGTGATCTACTGGGCGTGGAACAACACGCTCTCGGTGACCCAGCAGAGCATCATCATGAAGAAGCACGGCGCCAAGATCGAACTGTGGGACAACGTCAAGTCGCTGTTTGTAAAAAAAAAGGGCCCAGAAAGTAGGGGCCCGGCCGTGAAGGCCTGACGACGCCCGATGTCCACGCCGGCGTTCAGCGCGGGGGAGGCCGAAGCCGGACGCAAGCTTTTCGCCGCCGAATGGCGGTTCCTGACGGCGGCCGCGTCCTTCGAGTCGCTGCCACCGATGCGCGGCGTCGAGATCGCATTCGCGGGCCGCTCCAATGTCGGCAAGTCGAGCCTCATCAACGCGCTCGCCAACCGCAATGCGCTGGCGCGCACCTCGCATACGCCGGGCCGGACGCAGGAGTTGATCTTCTTTTCGGCGGGCGGGCCGCTCGTGCTGGTGGACATGCCGGGCTACGGCTATGCGTCGGCGCCCAAGGCGAAGATCGCCGCGTGGACGGCGCTGATTCGCGACTTCCTGCGCGGCCGCGCCAACCTTGCGCGGGTCTACGTGCTGGTCGACGCCCGCCACGGGCTCAAATCCACCGACCGCGAGGTGCTCGACCTGCTCGACGAGGCGGCGGTCAGCTACGAGATCGTGCTCACCAAGGCAGACGCCGTGAAGACGGAGGAGTTGGCGGCGACGATCGCGGCCGTCGGGGCCGAGGTGCGCCAACGGCCGGCCGCGTTTCCTGACGTGCTGGCGACGTCGGCGCGCGACGGCGGCGGGCTCGCCGAGCTGCGCGCCGCGATCGCGCGCCTGCTGGCTGAGAAGCAGTGAGATAGAGAATAGCGGGAGCGGGACACATGACGCCGACGATCCTGATCGTGCTGGCGGGCCTCATGGGGGCGGGCGGCGTGATGCTGCTCGCCGCCGGTGCCCATGCGGCGCCTGGCGCCGGCCTCGACGGCGCCGGCCAGATGCTGCTCTTTCACGCGGCCGCCGTGCTGGCGGCCGCCACGGTGCTGCACCAGGGGCTTGTCTTCCGCCCGCTCGGGCTCGCCGCCGCGATCGGGCTCGTCGTCGGCGCCGCGCTGTTTTCCGGCGATATCGCGATGCGCGCCTTCGCGGGTCACCGGCTGTTTCCGATGGCCGCGCCGTCGGGCGGCGTCATCCTGATCGCGAGCTGGCTCGCGCTCGGCGCTGCGGCCGTCATCGCGCTGGTGCGCGCCGGCTGACCCTTTCGCGGTGCCCGCCGGCCGCTAGAGCACGTTGCGTTCCTACGGGATCGGGACGTGCTCTAGATTCGTTGTTTGGCGCATATTCTTATCGGCGAACCGGTACCCACTTCGCCGGAATATGCGCTAAAACCTGCGCTGCAAACCAGGATCGAAGCCCATGTCCATCGGCCCGCACGACATCGCCCGCGTCCTGTCGGAAGCGCTGCCGCACATGCAGCAGTACGACGAGGAGATCGTCGTGGTGAAATACGGCGGCCACGCGATGGGGGAGGAGGCGAGCGCGCGCAGCTTCGCGCGCGACATCGTCCTGTTGGAGCAGACCGCGGTCAATCCGGTGGTGGTGCACGGCGGCGGCCCGCAGATCGGCGACATGCTCAAGCGGCTCGGCATCAAGTCGGAATTCGCCGCCGGCCTGCGCGTCACCGATGCGGCGACGATCGAGATCGTCGAGATGGTGCTCGCCGGCTCGATCAACAAGCAGATCGTCGGCTTCATCAATGCGGCCGGGGGCAAGGCGGTCGGCCTGTGCGGCAAGGACGGCAACATGGTGCTGGCCCGCAAGGTGAACCGCACCCTGGTCGATCCCGGCTCCCACATCGAGAAGGTGGTCGATCTCGGCTTCGTCGGCGAGCCCAGCAAGGTCGACGTCACGGTGCTCAGCCAGATCCTCGGCCGCGAACTGATCCCGGTGCTGGCGCCGGTCGCGTCCTCGGCGGATGGCGGCACCTACAACGTCAATGCCGACACCTTTGCGGGCGCGATCGCGGGGGCATTGAAGGCCAAGCGCTTGCTTCTGCTCACCGACGTGCCGGGGGTGCTCGACAAGTCGAAGCACCTGATCAAGGAGCTCTCGGTCGACGACGCGCGCCGGCTGATCGCCGACGGCACCATCTCGGGCGGCATGATCCCCAAAGTCGAGACCTGTATTTACGCGCTCGAGGCCGGCGTCGAGGGCGTGGTCATTCTCGACGGCAAGGTCGAGCACGCGGTACTGCTCGAGCTCCTCACCGATCTCGGCGCCGGAACGCTGATCCACCGCTGAGCCCGGATTGAACGTCTCCCCCACCGCGGCGGCGCCTGCCGCTTCCCTCGCGCCGGCCGTGGTCGCGGCGGCGACATTCGCGTGCGCCGACGTGCTCGGCAAGGTTGTGTTCGCGGCGCACGGCGACGTGCTCACCATGCTGTCGTGCCGCAGCGTGTTCAGCGTCGTGTGCCTCGCGGCCTGGCTGCGGCTCGGACCGAAGCCGGCGGCGTTCTCGTGGCGCGAGCGGGGGATCGCGCTCGGCCTCGGCGTGCTGTTCGCCATCACGGTCTACAGCCTGTTCAAGGCCATCGACCTGATGGACGTGCCGACCGCGATCCTCGCCTATTTCATCTATCCGTTGATCACCGGGTTCGTTGGGGCACTGACCGGGATCGAGCCGCTCGGCTGGCGCGGCGTCGCGGCGGCGGCCGCCGCCCTCGCGGGCCTCGCGCTCATGATCGGCGCGCATCCGGGGCAGCTTGCGCTCGCCGGCGTGCTGCTGTCGTTCGGCGCCGCGACGAGTCGCGCCGCCATGCTGCTGGTCACCCGCGCACAGCTCGCCAAGGCCGATGCGCGGCTCATCACCTGGTACTCCGTTCTGTCGTCGTCTGCCCTGTTCATCGGCACCACGGTGGCGACGCAGACCTGGGTGCCGCCGCAGACCGGCATCGGCTGGGCTGCGGTTGCCGGCATCAGCGTCACGACGACGATTGCGATCATGGCGGTGTTCGTCTCGGCCAATCGGGTGGGGCCGTTCCGCACCGCGCTGGTGATGAACCTCGAGCCGCTGCTCGCCGCGATCGGGAGCGCCGTCTTCCTTGGCGACGTGATCACCCCGCTGCAGGCGCTCGGCGGCGCCGTCATGCTGGCGGCGCTGATGGCGTTCCAGCTCCGCGGTTAAATTCGTTGTTTGGCGCATATCCTTATCGGCGAACCGGCGCCCACCCTGGGTCAAGTCCAGGGCAGGCTTTCGCCGGAAAATGCGCTTAGCGCTCGGCCGAGGCGGCGCACACCGCGACCAGCGGACTGTTGGCAGCGTTGGGGATGACGCCGCACGAGGCGGAGCGCTCGGTGAGGAAGTTCGCCGCTTGGCGCGTCGGCCCGCAATAGGCCGTGACCAGCACCTCGTTCGCGTTGCATTCGGCGACGCAGGTCGAGGAGATGCAGTTCATCCGCAGGATGCGGATCGCCGCTGCCGGCCCAGGGGGGCCGGGTTGACCCGGCGACCCCGCCGGTCCGGGCGGTCCCGCCGCCCCGACATCGCCTTTGGGTCCCGGGGGCCCGGCTGGTCCGGCGTCGCCCTTCGGGCCCTGCTCGCCACGCTCGCAGGCGGCGATCGACACGCACAACAGAACCGCGGCCATCATCCTGACACAGGTCACAAAACCGTGGGCCATGAAAACCATGGGTCATGAGACGCTCGTCTGGCATGTTTGTAGAGATGGCGATTCTGGCTGAATTCCGCAGGCGCATCAATGCGCAAGCCCCGGCGGTAACGCGTCACGCCGCATCACGTTCCATGGAACCTATCGACCCACAAACACGTCATAATTTGGGGTGACCAGATTGCGGGGGCGCAATGGCGGCCGCCGGTGGCCGGCGGCGATGGTGTAATGCGGCGAAAACGAGCAGTCCTTGTCGCGCTCTTAATTGGTCTTTTGGCAGCGGGCGGTTTTGTCGAGTGGCGGTCGGGTGCGTTCTCGCGCACCGAACGCGCCGCGAACGCGCAGGCCCAGCCCTTGATTCCGGTGACGGCCGGAACCGCCGAGGCCAGGAACGTGCCCGTCTATGTCGAAGGCCTCGGCAGCGTGCAGGCCTTCAACACGGTGACGGTGCGGCCGCGCGTCGACGGCCAGATCACGAAGATCTTCTTCACCGAGGGTCAGGAGGTGAAGGCCGGCGACCCGCTCGTGCAGATCGATCCGCGCCCGTTCGCGGCGGCATCGCAGCAGGCCGAGGCGGCGAAGGAGAAGGACGAGGCCCAGCTGGAGTCGGCCCAGCTCGATCTCGAGCGCGCCATAAAGCTGCTCAAGCCCGGGTTCCAGACGCGGCAGGGTTACGACCAGCAGAAGGCGATGGTTGCGCAGCTCCAGGCGACGGTCAAAGCCGATCAGGCGCAGATCGACACCGCCCATCTCAATCTCGAATACGCGCTCGTCCGCTCGCCGATCAACGGCCGCACCGGCGCGCGACGGATCGACCTCGGCAACCTCGTGCAGTCGTCGCAGCTCGCGAGCCTCGTCACCATCGCGCAGATCAAGCCGATCTTCGTCACCTTCCCGGTGCCGGCCGAGAAGCTCGACGCGATCCGCAAGAACCAGGCGCAGTCGCGGCTCAAGGTGATCGCCTACGCGACGGACGACCAGACCATGCTGGCGCAAGGCGTTCTCACCTTGATCGACAACCAGGTGGACGCTGCCACCGGGACGGTCAGCCTCAAGGCCCAGTTCGACAATGCGGGTGAACCGCTGTGGCCCGGTCAGTTCGTCAACGCCCGCCTGGTGCTGTCGACGCGCGAGAACGCCGTCACGGTGCCGGCCGAGACCGTGATGCAAGGGCCGAACGGCTCCTACGTCTACGTGCTCGGCAATGACGACACCGCGCAACGCCGCACCGTCAGCGTCGCCGCGACGCAGGACGGTCTCGCGGTCATTTCGCGCGGGCTCAACGCCGGCGAGCGCGTCGTGGTCGAGGGGCAATATCGGCTGACCGACGGCGCCAAGGTCAAGATCGCTGCCCCGCAGCAGGCCGATCTTGGATCCCAAGCCGCCCAATGAATATTTCCGAGACCTTCATCCGGCGGCCGATCGGCACGTCGCTGCTGATGGCCGGCATCCTGGTGTTCGGCATCGCGAGTTACGAACTCCTGCCGGTTGCGGCCCTGCCGACCGTCGATTTCCCGACCATCCAGGTGTCGGCGCAATTGCCGGGCGCGAGCCCGGATACCATGGCATCGTCGGTCGCGACGCCGCTGGAGCAGCAGTTCACCGCAATTCCGGGCCTCGCCCAGATGACGTCGACCAGCGGCCTCGGCAACACCAGCATCACGCTGCAATTCGACCTCAACCGCAACATCGACGGGGCGGCGGGCGACGTGCAGACCGCCATCAATGCGGCGAGCGGCCTGCTGCCCAAGGATCTGCCGTCGCCGCCGACCTACAAGAAGACCAATCCGGCGGAGCGCGCGATCCTGATCTATGCGGTGTCGTCGGATGCGCTGCCGATCTACCGGGTCGACGACTATGCCTACACGGTGCTGGCGCAGAAGCTTTCCACCATCTCGGGCGTGTCGGAGGTCGACATTGCGGGTCAGCAGCAATATGCGGTCCACGTCCAGGTCAACCCGCTGGCGCTGGCCGCGCGCGGCATCGGGCTCGAGGACGTGCGCAACGCGCTCTCGGCTGCGACGCTCAACGAGCCCAAGGGAAATCTCGAAGGCGACCGTCAGGTCTACACGCTCGACACCAACGATCAGTTGCTCAACGCGCAGAGCTTTGCCCAGACCATCATTGCCTATCGCAACGGCGCACCGGTCAAGATCGCCGACGTCGGCGAGGTGATCGATTCCTCCAAGCTGCCGCGCACCGGGGCCTGGCTCGGCAGGAAACCGATCGAGCTGCTGCTGATCCGGCGCGAATCGGGCGCCAACACGCTCGCGGTCGTCGACGCCATCAAGGCGCAGCTCCCTTCGCTGATTGCGTCCATTCCGCACTCCGTCCACGTCGAGCTCGTGTCCGATCGTTCGCAGAACATCCGCGAGTCGGTCAACGACGTTCAGTTCACGCTCGCGCTGACGATCGGGCTGGTCATCCTGGTGATCTTCCTGTTCCTGCATAACGTCTGGGCGACCGTCATACCGGGTGTCGTCGTTCCGCTGTCGCTGGTCGCCACCTTCGGCGTGATGTACGCGTTTGGCTACAGCCTCGACAACCTGTCGCTCATGGGCCTGACCATCGCGGTCGGCTTCGTGGTCGACGACGCGATCGTGATGATCGAGAACATCGTGCGCTACCTGGAGGAGGGCGATCCGCCGTTCGAGGCCGCCATCAAGGGCGCCGGCCAGATCGGCTTCACGATCATCTCGATCACGGTGTCGCTGGTGGCGGTGTTCATCCCGCTCTTGTTCATGGGCGGCATCATCGGCCGCCTGTTTCGCGAATTCGCCATGACGGTGACGAGCGCCGTGCTGGTGTCGGGCTTCATCTCGCTCACCCTGACGCCGGTGATGTGCGCCCGCTTCCTCACCCGCGAGAGCGCGCATGGCACCAACTTCGTCAGCCGCTGGTCGGAGCGCGGCTTCGATCGGCTGATCCGCGGCTACGACCGCGGGCTCAAATGGGTCTTTCGCCATCAGCCGCTGATGCTCGCGGTCACGCTGGGCCTCATCGTCCTGACCGGTTTCCTCTACGTGTGGATTCCCAAGGGCTTCTTTCCCGAGCAGGACACCGGCTTCATCTTCGGCCAGGCCGAGGTGCGCCAGGACGCCTCGTTCGCGACCATCAGCCAGGTCGAGAACCGCTTCGCCGAGATCATTGCGCGCGACCCCGCGGTCTCCGGCGTGGTCGGCTTCGCGGGCGCCACCGGCGGCAATTCGAGCGAGAACACCGCCCGCCTGTTCATCCAGCTCAAGCCATTGAACGAACGCCGCGTCTCGGCGCAGGCGGTCATCCAGCGGCTGCGCCCGAAAGTGGCCGAGGTGCCGGGCGCGAAATTCTTCATGCAGGCCGGCCAGGACGTAACGGTCGGCGGGCGGCTTTCCAAGACGGAGTATCAATATACGCTGACCGACACCGACACCGGGGAGCTCAACCACTGGGCGCCCATTCTGCAGCAGGAGATGGAGAAGGCGCCCGAACTGCAGGACGTGGCAAGCGACCAGCAGATCGCCTCGCCGCACATCGCGATCACCATCAACCGCAATTCGGCCTATCGGCTCGGCCTGTCGCTCTCGCAGATCGATCAGACGCTCTACGATGCGTTCGGCCAGCGCCAGGTGACGACGATCTACACCTCGAGCCAGCAGTACAAGGTCATCCTCGAGGTGCAGCCGCAGTTCCAGAACGACCCATCGGCACTGTCGCGCATCTATCTCACCGGCCAGAATGGCGCGCATGTGCCGCTGAGCGCGGTGGCACAGTTCAGCAACAAGGTCGAGCCGCTCACCGTCAATCACCAGGGTCAGTTTCCGGCCGTGACCCTGTCGTTCAACGTCGCGCCCGGCCATTCGCTCGGCCAGGCGGTCGAGCGCATCCAGGCGATCCAGGCCCAACAGCGCACGCCGATCACGCTGCAGGGGACGTTCCAGGGCACCGCGCAGGAATTCCAGCGCTCGCTCGGCTCAATGCCGCTGCTTGTGATCGCCGCGATTCTCGTGGTCTACATCGTGCTCGGTCTGCTTTACGAGAGCTACATCCATCCGATCACGATTCTCTCGGCCCTGCCGTCGGCGGGCGTCGGCGCGCTGGTCATGCTGATGGTGTTCCGCTATGACCTCACCGTCATCGCCATCATCGGCATCATCCTGCTCATCGGCATCGTCAAGAAGAACGCGATCATGATGATCGACTTCGCGCTCGAGGCCGAGCGGCGCGAGCACAGGAGTCCGCTCGACGCGATTCACCAGGCGTGTCTGCTGCGCTTCCGCCCGATCATGATGACTACCATGGCGGCGCTGTTCGGCGGGCTGCCGATCGCGCTCGGCGCCGGCGCCGGCTCCGAGCTGCGCCGGCCGCTCGGCATCGCGATCGTCGGCGGCCTTCTGGTCTCGCAGGCGCTTACGCTCTACACGACGCCGGTGATCTATCTCTACCTCGAGCGCCTGAGCCAGTGGATGACGCGTGGCGGCGCGCGCCAGCCGCCGCCGTCCGAGCAGATGGCGGCCGAGTAATCCTTCCTTTTTGACCCTTGCGGCTGGCACCTCGCGGGCTTGACTTTCGTTCCGGATTTTCCGATATTTCTGTCATGACAGAAATATCAGAAATACCGAAAAGGCTTCCGGTGGCGATCGAACGCTTCGTGCTGCATTGGGGCGACCTCGGCGGGCGCTGGGGTGTCAACCGCTCGGTCAGCCAGATCCACGCGCTGCTTTACGTGGCCGACCGCCCGCTCACCGCCGAGGAGATCGCCGACCTGCTCGGGATCGCGCGCTCCAACGTGTCGAACTCGATCAAGGAGCTGCTGTCGTGGAGCCTGATCCGGCGGGTGCCCGTCAAGGGGGACCGGCGCGATCATTTCGAGGCCGAGACCGACATCTGGGAGATGTTCATGCGCATCTCGGCCGGCCGCAAGGAACGGGAGCTCGATCCCGCGATCGCAGCGCTGCGCGCCTGCGTCGCCGAGGCGCAGGCCGACAGGACGGTCCACCCGGTCGCCAACGCCCGCCTCAAGGCGATGCTCGATTTCGTCGAGACGCTCGACCGCTGGCATTCGCAGATGCTGACCGTGCCGAGGCAGAAGCTCGCCGCGCTGATCCGGCTCGGCACCCGCATCGTGAGCTTCCTGCCGGGCGGGAAGTCGAAGTAGCGCCGGGTGACGAGGAGGCGACGATGAGGCTGCCAAGGACGCTTCCAAGCATCGCCGGCGATCCTCAGGACAAAGGCGCGCTGGCGCGAGAGCGCGGCCGCGCCGACGTCTGCGACGAATTCCTCGGCGACCTGCGCTTCCGCGCCCTCATGTCCTCGCAGGACTGGGACGCGCTGCCGCTCGCGGTACGGCGCCGCTTTTCCAAGCGCCTCGCCGGCGGCGCGACCCTCGTCTATGCGGGCCGCGTGATCGAGACGCAGATGAGCCTTGCGGGTTGGTGTCTCGCGCAGGCGACGCGTCTGGTCGGCGCGCCGCTGCCGCTCGGGCGCGAGCGCGACGTGCCGGCGGTCGTCGCCGTGACCGAGGAGATCGCGACCGGCGGCCAGACCTGGACGCGCATTTATGCGCGCTGCGCCGGCTTTCCCCAGGTCATCCATTCGGCCAAACGCTTCGCCGGCCCGACCGGGCTCGAGGAGCATGTCGGGCGCGGCGTCGGCATGGCGCTCACGGTCCACGTCGCCGAGCGCGCGCTGGTTTTTCGCACCGCCGGCTATTTCCTGCACGTGCTCGGCCGGCGCGTGATGCTGCCCGCGTGGCTCTGCCCTGGCGCCCTCACGGTCACTCACGGCGAGACCCTCGACGGCTGGTTCACCTTCACGCTGGAGCTCGTTCACCCGCGATTCGGCGGGCTCATCCGCCAGATCGCGATTTTTCGGGAGGCAGGCACATGACCGCTCTCATGATCTGGCCGTTGATCGCGCTGCAGATTCTCATGGGCGCCTTCGATACGCTCTATCACCACGAACTGACCGAGCGCCTCGCCTGGCGTCCCTCGCAGGCGCGCGAACTGCGCCTGCACGGCGTGCGCAATCTCGTCTACGCGGGACTCTTTCTCACGCTCGGCTGGCTCGAGCCGCACGGCATCTGGGCGGGGCTGGTGATCGCGGCGCTCGCGTGCGAGGTCGTCATCACGCTCATGGATTTCGTCGAGGAGGATCTCAGTCGCAAGCTGCCCGCGAGCGAGCGGATCAATCACACGCTGCTCGCGCTGAACTACGGCGCGATCCTGGTCCTGCTCGTCCCGCTGCTGATCGGCTGGGCCGCAAGCCCGGCCGCGCTGGTGCCGGTGTCCTACGGCATCTGGAGCGCGGGCGCGACCGCGGCGGCGGCCGGCGTCGCCCTGTTCGGGCTGCGTGATCTCTTGGCGTCGGCACGCGCGCGGCGCCTGGTGCCGGCGAAGGCCGCCGAGCTGATGGCGGCCCTGCCGGCCGGCCAGACCGTGCTGATCACTGGCGCGACCGGCTTCATCGGCCGCCGGCTGGTGGAGGCGCTGGCCGCCGCCGGGCACCAGCCGATCGTGCTGGTGCGCGATCCCCACAAGGCGGCACAACTCGCGCCGCCGTTCCGCCTGGTGACGAGCCTCGGGCAGATTCCCAACGACACCCGCATCGATGCGATCGTCAACCTGGCGGGCGAGCCGATCGCCGACCGGCTGTGGACTGCGACCCGCCGGCGGCGGCTTCTCGCCTCGCGGCTGCGCGTGTCCCGCGCCGTGGTGCGGCTGATCGCGCGGCTCGAGCGCAAGCCCGCCGTGCTGGTCAGCGGCTCGGCGATCGGCTGGTACGGGCTGTGGCGCGACGAGTCGCTGACCGAGTTCGACGGCGGCAAGGCCTGCTTCACGCATCGGCTGTGCGACGCATGGGAGCGCGCCGTAAAGTCGGCCGAGCGCCACGGCGTGCGCGTCGTGCGCCTGCGCATCGGTCTCGTGCTCGGCACCGAGGGCGGGCTGCTTGGTCGGCTGCTCACCCCGTTCGAGTTCGCGCTCGGCGGGCGGATCGGCGACGGCGCGCAATGGATGTCGTGGATCGCGCGCGACGACCTGGTGCGGCTCATCACCCACGTGATCGCGACGCCCTCGCTCGCCGGGCCCGTCAACGCCACCGCGCCCGCTCCGGTCACAAACCGGGACTTTACGCGTGAGCTTGCACGCGCGCTGCATCGGCCCGCCATCCTGCCGGTGCCGGCCACGCTGTTGCGCCGCCTCGCGGGCGACCTCGCCGAAGAGCTGCTCATCGGTGGCCAGCGCGTCCTGCCCGACAAGGCGCAGGCGAGCGGATTCGTCTTTCGTCATCCGACCCTGCGTCATGCGCTCTCATCCATCCTCGGCACGCGCTCCCGTGCGGGCCACCGCGCGCGCGCCCACGGGACCCGATATTTCGGTGGCCGCTCGGGCGGCCGCGGCCTATCGTTGCGCTCCGGCATGGCGGCGCTCGCGGCCCGGCATCGGTTGTCGGATGATCGTCTGCTGCGTTGACATGCTTCGCGTGTGTTTGTCGGCGAATCGGCGTCCGCCCCCGGATCACGTCCGGGGACAGGCTTGCGCCGGGGATGCGCCAAAGGCGGATCGATGGCGGATGGCCGGAATCGTCGTGTCGCGTCACTTGGCCGGCTGCTGTGTGCGCTCGCCGCGATCCTGGTTGCCGATGTGGTCCGCGCCGAGCCGCAGGTCGATCTCGCGCTGGTGCTTGCGGTCGATGCCTCAGGCAGCGTCGATCGCCATCGCTTCGAGCTGCAGAAGCAGGGCTACGTGGCGGCGTTCCGTAATCCGCGCGTGCTCAGCGCGATCCGCTCCGGGCTCACCCAGTCGGTCGCCGTGACCATGTTCCAGTGGACCGGGCCGCGCCTGCAGATCCACGTTGTGCCGTGGACGGTGATCAAAGATGAAGCCTCCGCCGAAGCGTTCGCGGCCGCGATCGAGGCGGCGCCGCGCCAGCTGTTTGGCGGCGGCACCTCGATCAGCGGGGCGATCGACTACGGGCGCATTCTGCTGGCGCAGACCCCTGTCGAGCCGACGCGGCGGGTGATCGACGTGTCGGGCGACGGCTCGAACAATGCCGGCCGTTCCGTGACCACGGCACGCGACGAGGCGGCGCGCGCCGGCATCGGCGTCAATGGCCTGCCGATCCTGGCAGTCGAGCCCGGACTCGATCTCTACTATCGCGATTACGTGATCGGCGGCCCGGGCGCCTTCATGGTGCCGGCGGAAAGCTACGAGACATTCGCGGACGCGGTTTTGAAAAAGCTTATCACCGAGATCGCAGCGCGCGGGCCGCGCCGGCCGGTGCTGTAATCAATTGCGCGCCCCCGAGATTGCGGACCTGCCCGGCCTGTCCTACAAGACCGGGACGGCGAGCGCTCCGTTCTTCGGTCGCGCCGGAAGCTCATGGCGATGAACCAGGTCGAGCAATCCTGAAGTTCGAGCTTGCTCGTTCCGGTGCGCTCCGCGCAGGAGCCCGCCCGCCTGCATGAGCGCCAACTATCACTGCGCAACTGGCCTGCGCCCGCGCGCGAGGCGCTGTCGCTCTGAGGACATCCGTGATGGCGGCTTTCTCGAAGACTTCGGTGTCGAAAACCTGGACGTTCTTCGACGGCGACTGGCATGAAGGAAACGTGGCGATCATGGGTGCGCGTACGCATGCGGCCTGGCTTGGCTCCATGGTGTTCGACGGCGCGCGCGCCTACGAGGGCGTCGCACCCGATCTCGCGTTGCACTGCGCTCGCGTCAACGATTCGGCCACGCATTTTCATCTCAAGCCGCTTGTGTCGGTTGACGACTGGCTTGGCCTCGTCGCCGACGGGCGTCGGCGCTTCGCCCCCGACGCCGAGCTCTACATCCGCCCGATGTACTGGGCCGAAAGCGGCGGGCCCGGCGGCGTGCGCCACGATCCGGAATCGACGTGCTGGTGCCTGTGCGTCTACGAGGCGCCGGTCCCGAAGCCGGTCGGCAGCGCCATCACGCTGTCGCCGTTCCGTCGGCCGACGGCGGAATGCGCCCCGGTCGGCGCCAAGGCAGGCTGCCTCTACCCCAACAATTCGCGCGCCCTGATCGAGGCGAAGGAGCGCGGTTTCGACAACTGTCTGATGCGCGACATGCTCGGCAATATCGCGGAGCTCGGCACCGCCAACGTGTTCCTCGCCCGCGACGGTGTGGTGGCGACCCCGACTGTCAACGGCACATTCCTCAACGGCATCACGCGCCAGCGCGTGATCGCGCTGCTGCGCGAGGCCGGTGTGACGGTCGAGGAGGCGAAGCTGACCTATGCGGATTTCCAGAACGCCGATGAGATCTTCTCCACCGGCAATTACGCCAAGATCGCTCCGGTCATTCGCATCGACGATCGCTCGCTCCAGCCCGGTCCGTTCTACGGCCGGGCGCGCGAGCTCTACCGCGCGTTCGCGCATGGCTGAGGTCGGCCCTAGAGCACATTCCGTTCCTACGGAATCGGAACGTGCTCTAGATTCGTTTGTTGGGCGCATATTCTTGTCGGCGAACCGGCGCCCACTTCGCCGGAATATGCGCTAATTCCGTCATTGCGAGCGCCCCGCCTATGCTCGCCTGCGCGAACTGCGCGGCGGAGATTGCTTGGTCGCGCTGACGCTCCTCGTAATGGCGCCTCCTTTGATGTCCCGGTTTTCATCGCCGTGACGGCGCGGCATCACTCGAAGGCGTGCGCCGGCTCGCCGGCGGCACGCGGCTGCGGCACGCGCGACGATCCGATGAGGAACACCAGCGGGATCGTCGCCAGCGTCAGCACCATCAGCAGCTTGAAATCGTTCGAATAGGCGATGATCGAGGCTTGCTGAGTGACCATCTGCTCCGCCAGGGCGCGGCCGGTCGGCTTCGACATGTCGAGGATCGAGGCGACGCCGGGCGCCTGCAGCGCGTCGTTGAACGGCGTGATGAACTCGGTCAGGTTGGCATGCATCCGGATCGTCGTGTTGGTGAGTTCTGCAATCACCATCGAGATGCCGATCGAGCTGCCGATGTTGCGCACCAAGGTGAGGATCGCGCTGCCCTCGGTGCGCAGCCGGTTCGGCAGGGTCGTGAACGCAACGGTGCTCAACGGAACGAAGACGAGTCCGAGGCCGAAACCCTGGACGATGCTCGCCTGCACGATGGCGCGCGACGAGGTCTGGTCCGTGAAGCCCACCATCTGATGCAGCGTGAAGGCTGCGAGGATCAGCCCGGCGAGGACGAGATAGCGCGCCTCGACCACCTTGAGCAGCCGGCCCACGATGCTCATCGCAACCAGGGTTCCGACGCCACGGCTGGCGAGCAGGATGCCGGTGGTCAGAATCGGATAGCCGACGACGTTCTGCATGAATGGCGTTACCAGCGCCATTGTGCCGAACAGCACCACGCCGATGACGACCATGAACAGGCAGCCGGCGACGAAGTTGCGGTCGCGGAAGAGCTCGAGCCGGACGAACGGCGTCTTGGTCGTGAGCGAATGCACCACGAAATAGTAGAAACCGATCGCCGAGATGATCGCCTCGGCGACGATCTCGGAGGAACCGAACCAGCCGAGTTCCTCGCCGCGGTCGAGCATCAACTGCAATGAGCCGATTCCCACCGCGAGCGCGGCGAAACCGAACCAGTCGAACGGCCGGTCGCTGCGGCGGTCGGTCTCCTGCATGAACACCATGAGGCCGAGCACCGTGAGGATCCCGATCGGCAGGTTGATGAAGAAGACCCAGTGCCAGCTGTAATTGTCGGTGAGCCAGGCGCCGAGCGTCGGGCCCATGATCGGCCCGAGCATCACGCCGATGCCCCAGATCGCCATGGCGGAGCCGCGTTCCTGCGCCGAGTAGGAATCGAGCAGCACCGCCTGCGACAGCGGCACCAGGGCGGCGCCGAAGGCCCCCTGCAGCAGGCGGAAGCCGACCATCTGCTCGATGCTGTGCGCGAGGCCGCACAGCATCGATGCCGCCGTGAAGCCGGCCGCGCAGATCACGAACAGGCGCTTGCGTCCGTAGCGCTCCGCCACCCAGCCGATCGGCGCCGTCATGATCGCGGAGGCGACGATGTAGGAGGTGAGCACCCAGTTGATCTGGTCGAGCGAGGCCGAGAGCGAGCCCTGCATGTAGGGCAGCGCCACGTTGGCGATCGTCGTGTCGAGCGCCTGCATGATGGTCGCGCTCATGGCGCAGACCGTCACCAGGGCGCGGCGCGTATTGCCGCCGAGCGCCGCACTCACGGCTGGGTGCCCTTCGGCGCCTCCGCCGCGATGCTCGGGGCTGCGCCGAACAGCGACGCGAAGGTGCGCCGGCGGCCGGTGTCGATGTCGACCGTCACGCTCATGCCGGCGCGCAGGCGCGAGAGATCCTGGTTCGGATCGAACACGATGCGGACCGGCACGCGCTGCACCACCTTGACCCAGTTTCCGTTGGCATTCTGCGGCGGGAGGATCGCGAACTGCGCGCCGGTGCCGGGGCTGACCGACCCGACGGTGCCGTGGAAAGTGCGGTCGGGGAACGAATCGACCGTGATGTCGACTTTCTGCTGCGGCCGCAGATAGGTGATCTCGGTCTCCTTCGGATTGGCGTCGACCCACGGCGCGGCGTCGTCGATCACGCTGAACACCGGCATGCCGGCGGTCAGGAAGCGGCCGAGCTGGATGTTGTCGACCTGGGTGGCGAGGCCGGAGATCGGCGCCTTGAGCACGGTGTGGTCGAGGTCGCGCTGCGCCTGGTC
>Ga0209465_10000277_pt1 | contig 24107 bp, 27 predicted proteins | sample PanSoiPlot1MoBio_FD_188321 | JGI IMG/M metagenome (GOLD analysis project Ga0209465, IMG submission 188321) | Tropical forest soil microbial communities from Panama analyzed to predict greenhouse gas emissions - Panama Soil Plot 1 MoBio (SPAdes)... | ecosystem: Environmental > Terrestrial > Soil...
GTAACCGCGCACCCAGATGGTGTAGTTGGCCTTGGGAAGGTCCGGAATGACGTAGCGGCCCTGGTCATCGGTGACCACGACCCTGGCGAACTTGGTAGCAAGATCATTGGTCTCCGCAATCACCCATACGCCGGCTTCGGGCCCGCCTGGTCCGGTGACGACGCCGCCGATGTCGTCGCTGTCTATGGCGATCGCGGTCGCCTGCGCCCGCACCTGTGTAGGCGCAGCTACGGCAACTGCTGCTAGTGCCACGCCGGCAGTGCCCAAATACAACGCGCGTTTGAAAGTCATCTTTCGCTCCCTCATGGCAGCCGGCCCATCGGACTGCCTCGAATAGTTAATGCTAGCAACTATTGGGGCGGCAGGTAAGCTGGAGGCGATGGAGTTGGCGATCGCATCGCGAGCGCCCTGAGCCGCAATCTGCATTGGGCCGGCAGCGTCGGGATGCGCTTGCTTACGCTCTCAGGAAAAAATTTGTGCGCCCTCGTAGAATGCTGAGGCAGTACCTTTTTGCTGACCCGCAATGTATCCTGTCTGGTATTGGGACCGCAGTACGATGTTGCGGCGCAATAGACAAAGCGCGCGGAAATATCCACTGCAGTGGTGCGACGTTTGTCCGCTGCGGCAATAAAACCATCAACCCATCTGGCCTGGCTCGAGTCGGTGACACCTTGAGTTTATGCAACCAGATGGTGGCGATCGTCGCTTCGGTAATTCAGATAATATGCAAATACCGGTTCTCAGAATAGTTCACTTCACTGATGAGGCGATAAATGAACAACAGATAAATGCCTGCGACGTCGAAAAGACTAAATCGGCAATAATTATCATAAACGATGGCGTCCACCATAAATAGCTTTTGGGCAGGACGGCATGAGAAAAAGATCACACTGGGGCGAGCGCGACTGCGAAGCACATACCGGGTAACAACCGAACACAGGTAATCGAGGAGATATCATGATGCGAACCAGCTTGTTGGCGAGTTTGGTTGCGACGGGCATTGGGCTCGCCGGGACGTCGGGCACGTCGGCCTTGCCGGTCAACGGTACCGTTATCGGCGATGCCGCGACCGCGACCGATTATGTTACGCAGGTCCAATGGGGCCATTGGCGTTGGGGCAGCCGCGGAGGCCATTGGCGATGGGGCAGCCACGGCTTCGGTGGCCATTGGCGTTGGGGCAGCCGTGGAGGTCACTGGCGTTGGGGCAGCGGCGGCCGCTGGGGATATTGATCCCGGAAGACCTGCGGGACAGTTCGACAGTTTGAGGGACGCGGACCGGACTTGTGCAAAGCGGCCGGTCCGCATCGTCATATCCATTGCCTTCACGCGGCGTCTGTCATGCTCCACCGTATTAAACCGGGCCTGATGGGTGATCCTGAGTTCATCTCACCTGGTTTCGCTGCGATCGGATGGGAACCAATGGTCGTTTCATGAGTTTGGGAGGCATATTGGTTTGTGGTGGCGTGGGCGGTTTCGCCTGAGCAGGGCCAATAATGAACAAGAGATTAACGAAACGACAGATTAATGAACGGCAGATTAATGAACGGCAGATTAATGAACGGCAGATTAATGAACGGCAGATTAATGAACGGCAGATTAACGCCTGCGAACGACATCAGCAAACCGCATCCTGGGGGCGCCGACTGGTGGTCGAGAAAAAATGTGATCGACCCAGGTAACGAAGGAGACGTGACGATGCGAACGATCTTGTTGGCAAGTTTGGTGGCGGCGGGCATCGGGCTCGCCGGAACATCGGGGGCGTCCGCTTTGCCCGCCAACGGCGCTGCCATCGGCGGCGCCGCAACGGCAACCGATCACGCCATGCCGGTCCAGTGGGGCTGGGGCGGGGGCCATTGGCGGTGGGGCAGCCGTGGAGGCCATTGGCGGTGGGGCAGTCGAGGCGTTTTCGGATTCGGCGGCGGTCATTGGCGGTTTGGTAGCCGGGGCGGCCATTGGCGTTGGGGCAGCTGGGGCTATTGATCTGGCAAGATCAAGGGCGAGTTGGACGGGCCGGACCGTGTAAAGCGGCCGGTCCGTCCTTTTTTGCGCCAAAATAGCACCGGGCCACCAGTCATCACGATCGAAGGACGCTTCTGACACACTTCGGTTTCACCGGCTTCGCTTCGCTTTCCTCTTCACGCCGGCAGAGGACGCACCGAGATCCGAATCAGCAGGCTCCGCCACGAAGCATCCATAATAATCGGCGGCTCGGACTCGGTTTCTCGCGCACGTATCGACGCCGTAGAGCTGGCTTTCGGTTTGGTACGACGCATAGGGCTTGATCAGGAACCGGACAGCGCCGTCCGGCGAACTCCCGAACCGATCGATCTTACCCTTGAGGCCGGGAGAAACTTCGAGGATGGCTTGCCGCAGCGTCTCGCCTTCGATGAAGTTATCTGGCAACTGGTCGAACGGCCCGTCGAAATACGTGTTGAGCCGGTAGTTGCCCTCGTAGACGCCAACGAGAATCTTGCGGTCAAGAAGGCGGTCCCGGTAGAAGGCAAAACCCGTTCGCTTGCCGATGAGAATGCGGTCGCTGCGGCGGGTGGGGAAGAATTCGTCCGCAACCTTCACGGTCTCGTCAAGAATATAGTGGAAGACCCTGAGTCTCGAATTATAGACGAGAAAAAAGCGAATGGCCGATTCGTCGAAGATCGGGCCGATAAATTTCTCGTCAGGCCCAAGCGCACCTTCCGGCGGCTTCACCTGCGAGAGATCGTTGAGCGCAAAAACGACGCTCTTTCCGCCATAGGAAAGCTGGTACACGAGCCGCTCGATCTTTTCTACCTCTACTCCCCGTGAAGCATCCAGCACGACATGGGTCAAGGGCGAGTCCTGGTGCCACTCGGACCAATCCTGATAATAGACAAAATGCACGGTGACCTTGTCCTCGTCACCCAACTCGATCCTGATATTTCCCGCATACGACGCGCCGCCGTGAATGAACGTGAAATAGTAATAGTTCTCGGTCGGGTAGACTTTCACCCGATCGGGAAGACTGTTCAAAACGAAGGCGAAGACTGCTATTGGATCGTCCACGGCGAGTGTCGTCGGCCGCGTGGCCTCCTCCACATAGGCTTCGTTGGTGTGGAGAAGCGGAGGTTCCGGGTTTTGCGCCGCAGCTATCCCAGTGGAAGCGGTGAGCGCCACGAGAGCGGCAACAAAGCGGGCGCCACAGGCCCTCCTGGTACAACGGCTCAGGTCGTTCGACAGTCTACGCATAACATTACCTCGCGAGCATCGTACCGCGCGGCTTTACAGCTAACTCGGATCGCGATCGACCGCCGCCAGATACGGTGTTTGCTGGCGGTGGATCGCCCGCCTGACCCGACAATGGCCCATAGGTCAGCGTCAACATAATCGAGAAACGCTCCCCCTGAGCCGCAAGGTTCACATTGACATCCCGGATTCCGGGCACGCCGACTCCTCACGCCGGCAACAATGAGACGATAAGCCGTGTATTCGGATCCACGATGGCGATCTGATCTCCGGCGACAAAATATGAATAGCCTCGCCATTGCGGGTACAGTCGAGTGACCTCGGGCGGAAGCGGAAAGATAGATATGTTAGCCGGGGCTGGATTTCCGCGAAACAATCTGAAATGAGTGGTGCCAAACGGGGCAGCGCGTTGCTGCATGATCGCCGACCGGACGGCGTTGCGGTCCGGTTCTGCTCTTGGGTCGTCGATTGCTTGCGCCGAGGCATGACCGGTGACGGCCAGAACCGCCGCACAAGCAAAGATTGTGCGCCACATATTCATGATACACCTCCGGGGTGAAGCTGCGCTCACCTGGGTGAAGGCTGCGCTTACCTGGGTGAAGGCTGCGCTTACCTGGGTGAAGGCTGCGCTTACGCAGATCTGCAGAGAAAACGCAGGATGTGCGCGCGTGTTCCAGAATTTGTTCCTAGGCCGCCGAACCTGCGGTAAAGCCGGCGGGCACCGGTCCCGAGCATTGGTCCGCCCGCGCGCGCTCCATCAACCGAGCTTCATCCCGCCTTTGCGGCGTCGGTCCACACCGATTTGAGATCGGAAGGAGGCATGCGTTTGTCGCCACGCGGTTTTGCTGGATAGCGGCGCGGTCTCCGGTGCAAAGGCGCACCGCGGGTGGCGCACACTTTGCCGTTGTGGTTCAGCACAAAGAATGCGGCGGGACACAAAAAAATGCGGCGGGAATCGTGATTCCCGCCGCACAGCCGCGCAAGAAAGCTGCAATATCATTCGGCTCGATCGAGAACCGTGGCTTTCACTTCGAGAATCGAGATCGGTGCCGTAGGCTCCGAGATCGATTGTGTCAGCCCCGCTTCCTCGTTGTCCTCTGCGTTTTGACCAGGAACCGCAATGGTCGCCGACTGGACGATTGCAACCGCGATGGCATCGGCCGATTGGCTCGCCTGCGCTGCATCGGCTGTCGTGTCGACGTCAAGATTCAATACCGATTCCGTCACCGACGTCGCCAGTATTGATCCTGTAAATGCTGGTTCCTCGCTCTCCCTTGAGGTAAGCCCGGGAGCCGCAATGGTTACGCTTTGGGCAACAATGACCGGAATGGCGTCGAAAAACCGGACGGCCGGCTCGGTTGCGGCCGCTTCGATTTCGTCGACGGCAGACGGCTGATCGACCACCATGAACGGCGTATTCACGATGCAGTTGTCTGCACCGTCACTGTAGAATACGCAGTGCAGCTGGTCCTGGCCCTCGGCGCCGTTGACGTCGGGAGCAAGGGTCAGCAACGCAGAAGACTCTGCCTCGTAGGCGTCGGCAAAAGCGAGAGAACCACCGCAGATGAGCAATGTCGCAAGCAGTGCCAACCCAGGGATAAAGGCAAGTCTGGTCTTCATCTTCTTACTCCACGCTACTCTACGCTACAGGGGCGAGGGGCTGCTGTGAACGGAAGCTGCCCGCGGACGAGGTGTGAACGCATCCAAGGAACGATGTTCGTGAACAGCAGAACCCTCATGAGCAACATGAGGCAGTTTGGTTAAGGAACCATTTGCGATGCGAAAGATCTTTGCGATTTACCGAGCCATAATGTTAGGGCCGCACAAGCGGCGTCCTCCAACATCGCCCGCTGTAGGGGCGACCCTTGTAGTCGCCCGATTCATCGCATCTGGCAACAGGGCGACCACGAGGGTCGCCCCTACATCATCCTTCCGTCGGCAGCTGTCCGTTCTTATCGCCTTCACGAAGGTCCGATCACTTCAGCTTGGCAAGGCGAGCGACTACGCTGCCGACACACAACTCGAAACTCACCCGATCCGCCTCAACGCGCCCGCATAGTGCTTCCACCGCCGCACATAGATGTCGGCGCCGCTTGCGATCATTTCGGCGGCCTTCTCATCGAGCGTGCGGATCAGACGGGCCGGCGCACCGACGATGAGGCTGTTGTCCCGAAATGCTTTGCCCTCGGTGACGACCGCACCGGCGCCGACGATCGAATTCGCCCCGATCCGCGCTCCGTTGAGAAGAATTGCCCCCATGCCGATCAGGCTGCCATCGCCAACCGTGCAGCCATGCAGGACCACGTTATGCCCGATTACGCAGCCGCGGCCGATCGTGAGCGGAAAGCCCGGATCGGTGTGCAAGGTTGCGTTGTCCTGGATTTGGGAGCGTTCGCCGACCTCAATCCACTCATTGTCGCCGCGCAGCACCGCGCCCCACCACACGCTCGCCTCGGATTTGAGGCGTACGCGGCCGATCACGACGGCAGTTTCGGCGATCCAGTATTGTCCGTCGGCGGGGAATTCCGGCCGCTCGCCGGCGAGTTCGAATATCGACATGGTCGCGCTCCTTACTGGAGCGGGATACTTGACACGTCGCGCGCCAATTGACGAGCCGAAGGTCGGGCCGCCGGGTCCGTAGGGTGAGCAACGCGCCCGCTCGCACATTGATAATGTATTAAGAGCGTGCCGGCGCGTTGCCCACGCGGTCAGCCTCTTGCCCCTGCGGTCAGCTTGAGGTGTGACAGCGTGGGCAAAATCGCCAACGACGCTTCGATATTTTCGATCGCCGTAGCAGGCAATCTGGAGTTCGAATCTGAGCCAGACCCTGGGCTCGGAACGCCACCGAGCGCTCGGTTGGACATCAGATGTGCCGCATCGAGCGCGCTGGCACCACGACTTCCCCAAGAAAGGGTAAATAGTAGCGGGCGACCGTTCTCGTGGAAAACAGGGCATGACGGCCGTAGTCCAACGATGCCGCGGCTGCTTTTGGTTCGGCCAATATGGGATATTGCCGACGATTCACCTTTCGTCTTGGGATGGAACTTGACCTTAGCGGCACGGATACGGCTCCTGCGGCGCCTCCGCCGCGCCGTCGCATGGATGCTATTCGTGCTGCTGTTTGCCGGTATCGGGGCGCTGGCGGCCGGTTCGATTGTTTACCTGTTGGAGCCAGATTGGACGCCGCACCAGCCGCTGCGCCACCGCTGCCGATCGTCGTCGCCGGCATAGTGTTCAATGTTCCGCCGGCTGCGATCCGCATCCCACTGCAACGTCGCGCCCGCCGCCAGGAGCGCATCGACCTTGCATACCATTGGCCCGAGCTGGAGCCGCCGAGGGCTCCATGCCGCCGACAGAACGCCTTAAATCGGCTTATCCACGCTATATCGATGCGCCGCCGGAGTCCAACCCCGGAGGCCTCATGGTCGAGACGTTTGCCGATGGCACGCCATATCGGAGCGAGGACATCGTTTATGATGCGTCCGCGCCCGATCGTTTCCTGGTTCGTTGCAGCCGCGCGCTGAGTGATCTCACCCTGGCAATGTGCCTCTATGAACGGCCGTTCGGCGGCACCGCGCTCACCTTCCGGTTTCCGCGCGATTGGCTCGCCGACTGGCGCGCTGTTGTGTCCGGCATCGACCGCCTGATCGAGCAGTGGCGGCCGACCGGAACATAGAAGCGGACCACGTGCGGCGCCTGGCAATCGCACCGTTGCGGAACAGCGCAAATTTTGCCAATTATTCCAAATCGGCGGCGAGGATCGCCATCTGGAAATTGTAGCTCCGCTCATCATCCTCGTCGTCGACGAACAGCACGCCGATGAACTCCTCACCGACATAGACTTCGGCGGAATCGTCCTTTTTCGGACGCGGAACGACGCGCAGCTTGGTGTTGCCGAACAGCCGTCTCATATAGCTTTCCAGCTTACGGATTTCCTGGACGTCCACGGTGGCTCCTTTCCCCTTGAAGCCAGGGGCCTACGAAATCTAGGCCGTAACGGCTATCTCAATGCGCCGCCAGATTCAATTTGAAATCCATGACAGTCCAATGTCTTCACAATGGCTCGTTATAGGCCGATGTCATGGAGCATCTGGTCCATGGTGCGCGATGGCTCCGCGCACCCGGCCGCGCCGATCACCTTGGCCGGGACGCCGGCGACCGTCACATTATTCGGTACGGGCTTGATGACCACGGAGCCCGCTGCGATGCGGGCGCAATGACCAATTTCGATGTTGCCGAGAATCTTCGCGCCCGCCCCGATCATGACGCCCCTTCGTATTTTGGGATGGCGGTCGCCATTTTCGTTGCCAGTGCCACCGAGCGTCACGCCGTGCAGCAGCGAGACATCATCCTCGATCACCGCGGTCTCGCCGACCACGAGTCCGGTGGCATGGTCGAGAAAAATGCCCCGCCCGATTTTCGCGGCGGGGTGGATGTCGGTCTGGAACACCGCCGACGAGCGGCTTTGTAAATAGAGCGCAAAGTCCTTGCGGTGCTTTCCCCACAGCCAGTGGGCGAGGCGATAGGTCTGGATCGCGTGAAAGCCCTTGAAATACAGCACCGGCTCGATGAATCGTGTGGTCGCCGGATCGCGATCGTAAGTCGCCACGATATCGGCCCGAAAGGCGTCGCCGATTTCAGGCGAGTCCGCAAGGGCATCCTCGAAGGCTTGCCGAATGGTGGTGCCGGTCATGACCGGATGATTGAGCCGGTCGCTGATACGCTGCACCACCGCGCTCGCCAGCGCATCATGCTCCAGCAGCGCAGCGTAGATGAACGAGGCAAGTTGCGGCTCCTGCCTCACAATGGCTTCCGCTTCACTGCGAACGCGCGCCCAGAGCGGGTCAGCACTCTCGATGGGCTTTATCCTCTGCGGCTGGGCCATTGGTGTCCTCCGGCGACAACATCAGCGCTTGAGCCTAGCACAAAATAAGGAACCGTCGCCCGTTGCGCCACCCCCGAACATCCGTCGGCTTGCCGACTCACGGACCGAGCGCAGCAAGAAAGCGAAGAACCGCCGATGCAAACTGATCGTTACGGTCGCCTGCCACCATGTGGCGCGCCCCCCGGACGTCGATGAAATGGGCGTGCGGCACGAGATCGAGGAATTCCCGCGCATGGGCCTCCTGGACCAGTTCCGAGGATGCGCCGCGTACCAGCAATGTCGGTATGGTGAGGCTGCGCGCGGCGGCCGCCAGTTGGGCCTCGCGCCGGTCGCTGTTGACCGCCCGTCGGCCATCGAGAAGGCGTGGGTCCCAGTGCCACCGCCAGCGGCCGTCAGGATGGAGACGCAGGTTCTTTTTCAAGCCCTCGGTGGAGCGCGGCGGCTTGCGATGGGGCAGATAAGCGGCGACCGCGGCCGCGGCCTCGTCGACAGAGCCGAAGCCGTCGCCTGCGTGGGTACGCATGAAGCCTTGGATCTTTTTGACCCCTTCCATGTCAACGCGGGGCGTGATGTCGACGAGCACGAGCGCCGCGAAGGAAGCGCCCTGACCGGTCGCCAGCAGAGCCGCAATGCCGCCGAGCGACGCCCCGACCACGACGGGAAACTGACGCGTTCGCTCGGTGAGCGCGCTCGAGAGCCCCGCGGCGTCGGCAGCAAAATCGTCGAACCCGTAGGCGCCGTCCGCAATCCAGTCGGAATCGCCATGGCCTCGCTGGTCGACCGCGTAGGCTGTCATTCCGGCCTGCGCGATGCGCTCGGCTGTCGCGCGCCATGCATGACGCGTCTGGCCGCCGCCATGGAGGAGCAGCACCGAGGGCCGGCCAACGTTGGCGGATGTGCCGCGGGCTTCGGCCGCAAACAGATCGCCGACCAGACGATTACCGGCAGCCCCGGCAAACACGACCTCTTGCGAGTGCGAGCCTGCATGCGTCGTCACGGTCGCTCCGCGAGGAATGCCAGCACCGCCTGCTTAAATACGCGATCTCCCACCGTGAGCATGTGATCACGGTTTGGAACATCGATAGCGCGCGCGCCAGGCACCAGCGCGGCAAGCTCGTGAGGCGAGCCCGCGACCTTGTCCTTGGTGCCGACCACAATCAACATGGGAACTGCAATCCGCGCCACATCAGCAGGTGACAGCGTCTGTCGCGAGCCGCGGATGCAGGCGGCGAGCGCCCGGCGGTCAGACTTGGTCTGGTCTGCAAAAGCGCGGAACATCCTTTCCTGTGGATCGGTGACATCGTCGGCCGAGGGCGCTTCGAGTGCGGCGGCTATCGATTCCGCCAATCCGACGCCCTCGACCAGGCGAATACCAAGGCCGCCCAGGATCGCGGAACGCACGCGCTCGCTGTGCGCGAGCGTCAGGAATGCGGTGTTGCGAGCGCCCATGGAATAACCCATCACATCGGCGCGCGCGAGGCCGAGATGATCAAGCAACGCACGGACATCTTCGGCCATGAGGGCGGAGTGATATTGCGCCGGATCATAAAGCTTGGTCGACGCGCCGTGGCCGCGATTGTCAAGCGCAATGACGCGCCGGCCAGCTCGGGCCAGCGTCTCCACCCAGCCCGGATGAACCCAGTTCACTTCCTTGTTGGAGGCAAAGCCGTGCACGAGGACGATCGGGTTGCCGTCGCCTTCGTCGAGATACGCCAACTCCACCAGCCCGGCATTGAACCTTCGCTCAACCATCTCCCAAAACCGTTCAAGGAATCCCTCGGCGCCACACCAAGCTGACTGTTCGATCGAAAACGAGGGACCCGCGGCGGCAGTGGGTGTAAGGTACCCCGTTCTGCCGGGCAATGGGCAATCCGGATGCACGGCGGACAAAACGTTTGCCGGCCGAGGTTGGCGTGCTCTTTTTTGTCAGTTTGTCAGCAACGCTATGGGTAGCAGGCGCCGCTGTTGCATGGTTATGACGGCAGCAGCTGCCGCTCCACACGTCAGCCACGCGCAAGCTGCGCAGCCAGCGAGCAAGCCGGTGGTCTTCTCGGAACCCACTTTCGCCGGAGCGTCAGCCCCGACCGCCGACAGCCAGCCCAATCTATCGGAGTCCGGCTGGCGCAATGAAATCTCCTCAATCGAGGTACAGGTCGGCACCTGGGATTTCTTTACCGACGAGAACTTTGGCGGCGAATCGATGCGCCTCGCGGCAGGCCCCTATCCGATGCTGGTGCCGGAGTGGAGCAAACGGATCGGTTCCTCCATGTTCGTCCAACCCGGGGCGGCCCGGGGCATGATGTTGTGGGTCCGCGATCCTTGACGTCACACGAAATTGAACGCCCAACCAAAAATGAGGGCCTTTCGCGGGTGTAAAATAGAACATTCGCTATAAGGGAGATCCGACTTGCTCCACCGGCCGGTAAGATCATTGGCTTCATCCATTGCTGCCCGAACGATGCTGACGGCGATGGCCGCCCTTGCATCCGCTCATGCGCAAGCCCAACAGGCAAATAGGTCTGGCATGGGGCAACACGCTGCTCCATTCCAGCAAGCCGCGCCCGCGTTCCGCGGCGCTCCAATGCAGCATTTGGCACCGCACGTTGTCGTTCCGCACCCGGCCATGCCACCGGTGTATTTCAACGCCGCCAGGCCGCCAATTCACGCGATGCCAACGTTCACGCAGCCGCAGCACAGCAACGCCTTTCAGGCCATAAATCCAAATCTCCAACGTATCAATCCGAGCCTCCCGCTTAACAATCCGAGCGCGCTGAGGCCGAATTTCACGCTCAACAGCCCGACCGCGCTGAGACCGAACGTTCCACTCGGCAATCCGAGCACCCTGAGACCGAACTTCCCGCTCAATAATGCGGGCGTAGTCGGAGCAACCACCCCGCTCATCGGTGCAAACGGGCTGAGATCCAGCCCGAACCTCGTGCAGCAAGGCAATGGTGTCGCGCCGCAGGGCCCCAATACACCCAAGCCTGGCTCCAGCCAACCCCTTGTCAATCGGACGCTATTGGGGCCCGGCTCTGCCGGGTTACAGCAGACCAGGCCCGCCTTCCCTGCGGTGAATCTGCACAACAGGTTCTGGCCGCTGTTCAAAGATTCCAAGTTCCTGTCGTTCGCCGGTCACCGGAGACACTTCATTCCGGTCGGCCTACTGGGAGTCGTTGTGATCGGCGGTTCGTATTGGTATCCGGATGGCTACGTCTCGATGGAGGGCCCGGCCTGCACCGGTTATACGTCCGACGGATGCCAGCTGCAGTGGCGGATGGTCGATTTCGAGGACGGCGGCGGCGCGCCCCAATGTGTGCAATACTGCCCACGGGTCGGGCCTCTGCCGGAACCTGAGCAGGTTGCGACATTGCCGCCACCACCCCCGCTTTCAACGAATGGGGCGTGCCAAACGACGATCTACTCGGAACCCAATTTCGCCGGCAATTCGGCCCCGACGGCCGACAGCCAACCGAATCTGTCAGAGAGCGGGTGGCGCAATGAAATTGCCTCGATCGTGGTGGGAGCTGGAACCTGGGAGTTCTTCACCGAGGAGAACTTCGCTGGCGAATCGGTGCGGCTCACGCCGGGCACCTACCCGAACCTGTCGGAGGAGTGGACCAAGCGAATTGGCTCCTTCATGTGCGTCGAGCCGGGTACTCCGCGGGCGTAAGAATTCTGGGGCGCTTAGCCGTAGGGTGGTGGGCAACGCGCCCACACGCGTAACGTTGCCTCGTACATGTGAGCGTGGAGGCCCGTTGCCCACGCGGCCCCGCCTCTCAGTGTGATCGCGCGGGCAAAATCGCTCGCGGTAATTTGAAACCTACGATCGCGCAGCAAGCGATTTTGCCCACCCGAAGCCGGCAAAGCCGGAACCAAACAGGGCGTTTGAGACAACAACCATCCTCGGCTGTGCGGGCAAATTTTTGGATGATTCGCCGATTCACATCCGCCCGTACTGTTCCTGCACCCTGCGGGTGCTCTCCGTAACCCCCTATCGGGACAAGCCTTATAGGCTCCGCAATCGTCGCACCAAGATGATCGATAAGCCACCAAATTCTTCGCACAAATGCAAAAGAATCAACTGACAAGGGACTACGTCGACTCAATCGCTCAATTCCCCGCGACGCCGGCAAGCATCGCCCGGTGCACGCGGCGCGCCTTGCGCCAGCGCAGATAGCGCTCGGCGACCCGTTCAGTGGTGCGTTTCACGGCCGAGCAGAAACCGAACAGCGTACAAAACGCGGTCAACAGCCAGCTGGCGAGATCGATGACGGCAGCCGTGAGGGTGAAGGCGGCGCGGCCGGCGAGCTTCAGGATTGCACGGGTCTTGCCCCCTTGGTCTCGGCGAGACGGGCGAGCTTCGCTACGTCGGCGGGGCCTTCGGAGAGCTTAAGGCCATCGAGCGCAGCCCGGCTGCCGGCCGCCGCCCGCACGCGCCCGACGTCACGCATCATGGTGATGACGCCCTCGGCCCGATCGAGCTTTACGGCATCGCGGCCGAGGCGCACCGCCTCTGTGGGCGCCGTGACCGACGCTTTGCTCAGCGCAGCGCCCAGCATCTTGGTATCAATCGCCTGGCGGACGGCGCGCGCCATCCATTCGGCAACCGGCGCTGCCAGCCGCCCGGTTTTTTGCGCGGCCTTGACGAGCGACAAACCCAGGCGCGTCGGCACCGCTGCGCCGGCGGTGGCATATGTCGTCCCGGCAGTTACCGCTATACCGGCACCAGCAAGCCCGAGGACGAGTTCGTCCGCCGGCTCACCCCGGGCCAGATGAACGCCTTCGCGCACCGCATCGCGAATGTCGCCGAATACAAACAGATCGCCGGTCGCCGTACCCGCGAGCCCGGCAAGATCGTCCGGCGCTCCGGTGACGAAGCCGTGGCCAAAACTCGCGGCCGTACGGATGACTTGCGCGCCGGTCCCGTTGGCAGCATCGACGCGCGCAGCAACTGCCGGATCGACCGCGATGCCGCGGTCGTGCGCGAGCTCAAGAAAGCTCGCCGCAAGGTCCGCATCGCCGGCGTCAAGCGCGTTCTTGATTCCGGTCTCGGCTAACGGCGCCGACATCGCCTTGGCAACCGCAATGTCCGCAAGTAATGGCGGATCGTCCTGCGCATAAAGGAGTGCATATGACTCCTGGGCACGCGGCAGCGCCAGGCACGTCGCGATTGCGCACGCGGCCACTGCCATCAGCAAAAGGATGATCCGTCTCATATGCGGCACCCCAAATCCGCATTCCTGGCTTGTAATCGTAAAGCCGGCGTCGACCGCTCGCGCGGGCCGAGAACGTTTTCCCCATTATAGCTGAAGAATGTAGGAATCGAACCCATTCACCGCTATGGTCCTTTCGACCTTCTTCGAAGCAGCAAGGGCCATTTCATGGTGGAGCGGATCGTACCCCATTTCCATAACGACGTAGGCGTCGCCGTTGTCGAGATCGGCGCCAAGGAGTTCATGTGCATCGGCGCGCTGCCGCCGTTCGATCACCCGCATATCTTCCTCGATATGGGTGACGACACCGAAATCATATGTGGCTATTGCTCGACTTTGTACAGGTTTGACCCGGCACTTGCTCCCAATGCGGCACGTCCGCCGGAATGTGCGCTTCCCGAGACGGAGACGGCCTGATGTTGCACGTCGCGGAGACGAAGCAATCTCGGAACGCGTGACGTGACCTCGGACAGCGTATTGATCGCCGGCGCTGGTATCGGTGGGTTGGTGGCCGCCTTGGCGCTCGCCCGGCGGGGCCTTCGGGTCACGCTGTTCGACCAGATGGAAAAACTGGAGGAAGCCGGCGCCGGAATTCAGCTCGCGCCCAACGCGACGCGGATTCTCGTCGCCCTGGGGCTCGCCGAGCGCCTTAAGCCCACGCTTGTCCAACCCTCGGCGATCCGACTGCGATCTGGCCCCTCCGGCGGTGACATCGCAACTATGCAGCTGGACGCCGCGACGCTTGCGCGCTATGGCGCGCCCTATTGGGTGATCCATCGCGCCGACTTGCACAAGGCGCTGATCGAGGCCGTCGCAGGCGAGCCGCAGATCGCCCTGATGCTTGGCGCCACGGTCGGCAATTTCACGATCGACGCTACGGGCGTGCGCGCCACCGTCCACCGCGGCAGCTCAGCGCGGGCCGAGACGGATTACGAAGGAGCAGCCCTGATCGGCGCCGACGGATTATGGTCCCGCATGCGGGCCCTCCTCGGCGATGGCACGCCGCCACGGTTTGCGGGCCGCGGCGCCTTCCGAGCGATCGTCCCGGCGGCCCAGCTCCCGCCGCAAGACCGCGAGCCCGTCGTCAATATGTGGATGGGCCCCGATGGGCATCTGGTGCACTACCCGGTGCGGGCCGGCGCGGCTGTGAACATCGTCGCGGTCTGCAGCGACGCCTGGCCGAGCACCACCTGGAACACCCGCGCCGAGCGCGATGATGTGCTCGAACGGTTTCCGGCGTCCGCGTGGGCGCCGGCAGCTCGCCAATTGCTGGAAGCGCCGGAACGCTGGCAGAAATGGGCACTGTATGACCGCGAGCCGTCCGCCTCATGGGGGCGCGGACCGGTGACACTCCTCGGTGACGCCGCCCATCCGATGCTGCCGTTCCTGGCGCAGGGCGCCTCGATGGCAATTGAAGACGCCGCTGTACTGGCGCACGAACTTGCCCGGTTGCCGGATGATCGCAACGCCGCCCTGCGCCACTATGAAACCGTGCGACGGCCGCGCACCGCCCGCGTGCAGCGTGCATCGCGCCGCGCCAATTTTCAATTTCATCTGCGCGGGCCCGCTGCTTTCGCGCGCGACGCCGTGCTGCGGGCACTTGGCGGCGAGCGATTGCTCGCACACTACGATTGGATCTATCGCTGGCGGCCCCAGGTCCGCGACCTGTAGGCGGGTTCGCCGAAGGCGTAACCGCCGCCTTTCGTAGGAGGGCGGATTACGCTGCGTTAATCCGCCCTACGCATCTACGTATCAGACCGAACCTGCGTCGATTGACTTGCGGGCGATCTTGTCCGAACAGTCCGCAAGCTTTCGCGCACGGCACTGAAAGGTGAAGAACATGTTCCCGACCAGCATCGCCGGCAGTCTGCCCAAGCCGCCGTGGCTTGCCGAGCCCGGCAAACTGTGGGCGCCTTGGCGGCTCTCCGGAGCAGAGCTTGAAAGCGCGAAGCTCGATGCCACGCTCGCCGCCATCAAACAGCAGGAAGACGCCGGCATCGATATCGTCACCGATGGCGAGCAATCGCGGCAGCACTTCGTCCACGGTTTTCTGGAATCCGTGGACGGCATCGACTTCGCAAAGCGCATCGAAATGGGCATTCGCAACGACCGGTACAAGGCCATGGTGCCGACTGTGACCGGCCCGCTGTCGCTCAAAGGCCGCGTGCATGCCATCGAAGCGCGCTTCGCCCGCGCTCACACCAGCAGAAAACTCAAGCTCACCCTGCCCGGGCCGATGACCATCGTCGATACGGTTGCGGACCGTTACTATGGTGACCGCGTCAAGATGGCGTTCGCTTTCGCGGATGCGCTCAACCAGGAAGCCCGGGCGCTCGAAGCTGACGGCATCGACGTCATCCAGTTCGACGAGCCGGCTTTCAACGTCTACATGGATGAGGCGATCGAGTGGGGAATCGCGGCGCTGCATCGCGCCGTCGCCGGCCTCACTTGCACGACCGCGGTCCATATCTGCTACGGCTATGGCATACCGGCGAACATCGAATGGAAGGCGACGCTCGGCAACGCGTGGCGCCAATATGAATGGATCTTCCCTGCGCTGGCAAAGAGCCAGATCGGGCAGATCTCGCTCGAATGCCGCAATTCCAAGGTCCCGCCGGAACTTTTAAAGCTGCTCGACGGTAAAGATGTGCTGGTTGGGGTCATCGACGTGGCGACCGAAGCGGTTGAAACGCCCGACGAGGTCGCGGCGATCATCGGCGAAGCGCTGCGTTACGTCCCGCGCGAATGCATCATCGCGTGCACCAATTGCGGCATGGCGCCGATGCGCCGGGATATCGCCGTCGGTAAGCTGATGGCGCTTGGCGCTGGTGCGGAACTCGCTCGGCAGCGATTCGGATAGCGCGTGACCGCGAACGGCGCCCCATGTTTCAGGCGTGTTCGGACATGATGGTGCATAGCCCAAAGGGCAATCCGGATAAGTATTGAATTCGACTTAAGTCGATGTGCCAGGAACGCAACATGCGTCCACGCACCACGCGTTCATGCTTGTGATTAATTGCCAATCAGCAAACAAATGCCGTAGAAAAAGGCAAATCACCGATTCCACCGGTGCGACGGCGTCACCATAAGATTTCTGGATGGGAGGAATACAATGTGGAATCAAGTCTACGACCCGTTCGGCAACACCACGCTCTCCACCATCGCTGCGGCGTTGCCGGTGGTCACGCTGCTGGTGCTGATCGCATCCAACAAGGTCAAAGCGCATCTCGCGGCGATCGCTGCGCTGATCGTGGCCAACCTCGTTGCCATCTATATCTTCACCCTCCCGACCGACATGTCGTTGCGGGCGACCGTGCTCGGCGCGGTGACCGGCTTCTTCCCGATCGGCTGGATTGTGCTCAACGTCATCTACCTCTATCGGCTGACGGTGGAGAAAGGCGCGTTCGAAATTCTGCAGACCACGATCGGGGGTGTAACCGCCGACCGCAGGCTTCAACTGCTGCTTATCGCGTTCTCTTTCGGCGCCTTCTTCGAGGGTGCATCGGGGTTCGGCACGCCGGTTGCGGTCACCGGCGCGATCCTGATCGGGCTTGGCTTCTCGCCGCTTGCCGCATCGGGTCTGTCGCTGATTGCGAACACGGCGCCCGTCGCCTATGGCGCGCTCGGCACGCCGATCGCGGGCCTCTCGAGCGTGACCGGAATCGACCCGTACCTGCTCGGCGCGATGGTGGGCAGGCAACTGCCGTTCTTCTCGTTGATCGTTCCGTTCTGGGTGGTGTGGGCATTCGCCGGCTGGCGCGGCATGATGCAGGTCTGGCCCGCGATTCTCGTATGTGGCGTGTCATTCGCGGTTCCGCAGTTCATCATATCGAACTACATCAATCCCTGGATCGTCGATATCGGCGCCTCGCTCATCTCCATGGCCTGCCTGATCGGATTCCTGCGGATATGGCATCCGAGGGAGCTGTGGCTTTCGCCCAAGCTGCGCAGCCACGACGATTCCGCTGCGACCATGCCGGAGGCGCCCGCTGCGGCCAAGGCCAAGCCTACCGATGCACAAGTCTGGGCTGCCTTTCTGCCCTGGATTATCGTCTGTGTCGTGCTGCTGATCTGGGGCACTGGCTGGTTCAAGGGGCTGGTCAATCCGGTCTTCAGCTGGAACTACGATGTTCCGGGCCTCGACCGGCTGATCAACAAGGTGGCGCCGGTGGTGGCAACGCCGACTCCGGAACGCGCCCAGTTCCTGTTCACCTATCTCTCGTTCACCGGCTCGGGCATGCTGATCGCCGCCATCATTTCCGGCTTCATCATGGGATTCTCGCCGGTCAGGCTGCTGGTCGAATACGGCAAGACCATCAAGATCTGCGCCTATTCGCTCATCACGATCTCGGCGATGCTGGCGATCGGCACGCTCACCCGCCTGTCCGGCATCGACGCCACCCTCGGCCTCGCCTTTGCGGGTGCCGGCGTGCTCTATCCGTTCTTCGGCACGCTGCTCGGCTGGCTCGGTGTCGCGCTCACCGGCTCCGACACGGCGTCCAACATCCTGTTCGGCAATCTGCAGAAGATCACCTCCGAACAGCTGGGTCTCTCGCCCATCCTGATGGCCGCCGCCAATTCGTCCGGCGGCGTCATGGGCAAGATGATCGATGCCCAATCCATCGTGGTCGCCTCGACCGCCACCAACTGGTTCGGCCATGAAGGCACTATCCTGCGCTTCGTGTTCGGCCACTCGATCGTCCTCGCGTGCCTCGTTGGCATACTGGTGATGCTGCAGGCGTATGTATTCACCGGAATGATTGTGCACTGAACTGAATAGGGCAGCGGCACGGCGGATTGCGAAGCATCCTAGGGTGGGCAAAGCGAAGCGCGCCCACCCTACACCTGGATTCCGGAGCCCGCCCCGCGTGTCGTCGATTGAATCTGCATTGATGGTGTTGGTGCCAGAGGTCGAGCCTTTGGTGAAGCCATTCCGCGATCGGCACGACCCCTCAGCTCCCGCCGGAGTACCAGCGCATATCACCCTGCTATATCCGTTTAAGCATCCCGACGAAGTTGATCACGCGGTGCTTGAGAACCTTAACCAGTGTTTCCACCGATGTGCGCCGTTCCGGTTCTCTCTCAAACCGATCCGGCGATTCCCTGACGCCGTTTTGTATCTTGCCCCAGAGCCCGATGAACCATTCCGCGAACTAACTTTGGCGATTTGGGATCGGTACCCGGAGACGCCACCCTACGGCGGCAAATGGCCCAACATAGTCCCGCATCTATCCGTGGCTTCGGTCAGGAACAAGCAGCGGCTCGACAGCATAGCAGATGACTTCGCGCAAGCGTCGCGCGGAAGATTGCCTATCCAGGCGACCGCCGCAGAAGTCGCGCTGATGGAAAAGAGGTCAGGTCGTTGGCTTATCCGCGCGAAGTTCGGCCTCCGAGGTGTGCCATAACGGCATCATTCCGAAAGGTGAAAAGCCCGCTGACCTGCCGGTGCCGCAATCCACGCGCATCGAGGTGGTGCTCAACCTCAAGACCGCAAAGGCGTTCGGCCTTGCTGTCTCGCCGTCGATCTTGCTACGCGCCGATGAGCTGATCGAATAGCAGATCGCGGGGTTCCGATTTGGGTCTTTTTCCCCGGTGGCACCGTGTCGACGTGGGTGGGGCAGGCGGCCTTCGGCCAGATTCGGACTGAAGGCCCTTACGCCCGGTTCCTTGCGTGTTGTACTTTTTGCACTACTGTTGCTCGGAGGCACGCGTGATGAAAAATGTGACATCAAAGCCGGTGCGCGCAGAGTGGGGTCGATCTGACCCGCCGCAGTTTGATGCGGCGGGGAATAAGTTTTACCGCTGCTGGTGCGTTTCCGCGGGCTGCGGACGCAGCATCGGAAGCGATCAGCCCGGTGATGAACCGGCTAAGCGCCTTAAAGGATAGATTTGGGCTTAGTGTTGAAATGCCTCTAATAACAAACAAAGGAAAGATACCGTCACCGGAGGAAATGGATGGCTAGGCAGAAACCAGCTAACGCAAACAAGCAATAGGGAGGTAAGTAGCCATGCCGTCCAAGAGGCAGATGTATGAGTACATCATACAATATGCTAGAGGCCATGGACTAGATACCTCCGGGATACCCAAACCAGACACGCGCAAGGATGATGTAGCCAGGAACACGCCTTACGATCTTTACGCTACGTACGTTGTGGACGACAACGGCAATAGACAATTGATTAGACATTCTGTAATTAAGGACATGTATGAGCGGTTGCCGAAGATCCATATAGAGCTAGAGGTCCTGCTTTACAAAATAGAAGCTGTCTTTCAGTCGGATGAATGGCAGCATGTTGATAAGGAAGATCGGATACGTCTAGTCGATCGATTGAACCGCATCCTAGATGTTGCACAGGCTAACTCCTAAACACAAACCCCCGTACAAACAATCCCGGGGGCTTTGCCGCGTTTAGACGACTGGAGAGTTATAAATTCGAAGACAAGTTATAAATTCGAAGACAAGGGAGTAAGTAGCAGATGGCTAGCTGGAAAAGACTAACGCTAGTAAGGACAGATCATGTTGAAGTAGATGTAAACATCGATCGCGTAATCTATATGGTTCGTGAAAAGGTTAGTTAAAAAGATAGAACACGTTTATATTTTGTTGGTGGTCCCAATACAAAGAACGAAATACGATCTATAGATGTCGAAGAACCACCAGACGAAATACATATGAGGGGAACGGTTCGATCGCTCTGAACAAAGGGAGGTAAGCAGCCCTGACTAAGGTGTCTATGGCCCTGGTACCTTTGCTCTTGTTCTCGTCTCGAGCCAAGGCACGGGATTGTCAACAAGGATATAGAACCCGATGAGCGAACAAGAGGTTGTTGCGAAGGCCCCTGATTTGGTGGCTCCGGTGCTTGGCGCCGAGAAGTGCACCAAGCTCATCGAGAAAATATTCGTGCTCGGTCGCGTGCAGGACGTCCGAGAACTTCGGCCCTTGCTTCAGCCCTAGATGAGCAGGCACCAAACGCATCCGCGCGGGTCGAATGATAGCTACGTAGAAATCGGCGATTGCGGTATTCTCGTGAAGTCCCAATTGGAAAATCGTACAAGTTCACACGCAACCTCACGGCGGTGTAGCCCGAACGCAGCAACTGCTCTATCTCTGAGTAAGGTCCCTGTTCGGCACGCCATCAGGATCAGCATTGGTCGAGCAATAGCTTACTATTCCACAGGTGGAGGACAATGCCATGATGAATCGGCGCCAAATTCTCTTCGCGGCCGCAGCAGGCGCTGCGATGATGACCCGCATTCCAAATGCACAGGCTGCGACCTACGATCTACTCATCAAGGGAGGGCGCGTCATTGATCCGTCAGTCGGGCTCGACGCCGTCCGCGATGTGGCGATTGCCGGCGGCCGGATCGTGTCAGTCGAAGCGGATATCACGGGAGATGCTGCCGACACGCTCGATGCGCGTGGGAAGATAGTCGCGCCTGGACTGATCGATATCCACACTCACGCCGGCCGCGGCAAGGATTCGCCGGCCTTGGCGCTGCAAGACGGTGTGACGGGCTTTGTCGATGCCGGATCGGGTGGACCCGACAACATCGACGAAATCGCTGCCGTGCTCCGCGGAGGCCCGCAAATCGGCCGGGCTCTGGTCAATGTTGCGACGCGCACGGGCTTCACAGGCGGCGAGCTGATGGATATCAACAGGGCCAACGTATCCCTCGTGCGCGGAGCCATTGCCCGCCATCGAGATATCGTTGTCGGCGTGAAGGCACGGCTGTCGCGGGACGTTGCCGGCACGAATGATCTTGAGGGACTGCGTCGTGCACAGGAGGCCGCCACGTCGTTCAATCTGCCGGTCATGATCCACATCGGCCAGTCTGTTTCGCCGATGCGCGCCATTCTCCCGCTGCTCAAGCGGGGCGACATCGTCACGCACATGTACGCACCGCCGCCGAACAGCATTCTCGACGACCAGGGCCGCCTCATCCCGGACGTGGCCGCCGCGCGCCGCCGCGGCATCATTTTTGACTTCGGCAACGGCGTCTCCGGCCACTTCAACTGGGACATGGTGGAGCGCGCGACGAAGCAGGGATTCTGGCCCGACACGCTCTCCACCGATTGGAATGCGATGTCGCGCACCACCGGGGTCGTCGACTTCCCCAACGTCATGTCGAAGTTATTGATGTTCGGCATGCCGCTTGCCCAAGCAGTGGCCTGCGCGACCACCAATGCGGCAAAGGTTTTCGATGCGTTCAGCGATCGCGGCACGCTGAACATAGGGGCGCCGGCGGACGTTGCGATCATGGAGCTGCGGGAGGGAAATTTCGAATTCCTTGACAACTTCGAAGGCAAGCGCACGGGCCGCCAGCGGCTGTTCCCGGTTGCGACCGTGCTCAATGGCAAGCGCACCCCGGCGCGGGCGTAGTTTGGCGTGGCCGGACTGCAACCGCGCTCGCGGCCATTGAGGCCCAGCACGAGAGCCCGGAGGCGCTTGCCGGTCAAAGACATCATGAGGCGTCGGCACTTGCGGACCTCAAGGCCGAACGTGCCGCCTTGGCTGCCAAGGGCCGGCAGATTGAGACCGAGGCCGCGCCCATCCGTTATGTGGCGGAACTGCTCGCAACCGACACCGACGGTGAGCGGGCCATCCGGTGGCTGATCGCACTCATGGTGGTCTGTTGCGATCCGCTCGCCATCGCGCTGGCCACGGCGTCGGCGCTAACTCAAACCATTCACCGTGAGACCCGCCGCGGCCCATTAGCGGATGGCTTGCCCGCGACACTTGCTTTCCGGGCAACACAATCGTTGAATACCGCCGCTTGAGCTTCGCTGCGGAAATACCACCTGCGCAGCGTCCGGTTACCCGCCTCGGGTCCTAATTTATGAGTGTATCCAACGTCAGGCTCCAATCCGAGCTCTTTCACGCACTCGGCGAAGTTCTTGTGGTAGTCCTGCGCCGATGCCGGATTGACCACAACGGCCACGAACGCCAGTGCGAACCAAGTTTTGTGCATCGCTCCCCCCAGTCACAGTAGGACCATTGGCAGAATACCCACGGCGGGGGGATCGTATGTGAGCTGGCTCACACTCTTCACAGAGAATCTGGCGCGTGCCGTGATGGCGAGGGAGATCTTTACGCTGGTGCCCGTTCTGATCGGGGTGCCGGAGCAACTTCCGAACCAGACGGCCCTGAACGTAAAATCACCAGCCAAACGGGATTCGAACTTAAAATGGTAGAGATTTCAATGCACAAGCTGCGCGGCCTTTTGGGCGATTTTGGCAAGTATCTGAATAAACAAGGAATTTCCGTGGTGGGCCCGGGAGGGGTGCCACCAAAAGGCCAGGAAAGCACTTAGAGTGTCAAACCCTGCCTCGCGACGACATTGGCGCTAATGGGCTTTTCGCGCCCGTGTCAAACCGCGAGGAGATCGCATTAATGGGGCCATCATTGGGGATCTTCAGATCTAAGCTGCCGTCGGCATCCTGACGGCCGGGCTCCACGTGTCCCGGACGCGACCTACCCAGGGATGTGGCGCGTGCTGCGATATCTCGACGGCCGACTTACCGACATGAACTTGAGTCGGGCAAAGGACGCTCTGCCGTGGCAATCGCCCTTCCCATTCTAAGCGCTGGGCGGGACGCCGCGGGGACGCCACCCATGCGTTTTTCCGAGCAAATCGCCCACACTTGGCATCCGCGAGGCCGAACCCTCGACATCAGCTTGGAAGGCTTGTGGCAAAGCCTCTGAAATCAATCGCAGTTTAGACTTCTGGTAGGTCGAAAACCAAGCGTTTAGGACCGAAAGTTTATACTGGCCGGGCGCCTCGACCCGGTGCCGTCCGTGAAGGTCAAGGCCCTGCCGATCGGCGCTTCGCCCTGGTACTCAACGTGAGGTCGAGAGTCGATCGGCGCCTCCCGGCCGCTGCCGCGCCCGCGCGGGCGCCGCCGTGGTCGCCTCGACGCCGGTGCAGCCGGTGAGGTTAAGGCCCTGCCGAGCTGCCCACCTCCACCACCGCGGCGCTGCCACAGCGTCCAGGCGCTGCCGATCGGGCGCTACGCCCCGCGGGTGAGGTCGAGGTCCTGATGGCCCGCGACTCCATCGGCGCTGCCGGCGCGGCCAGGCGGAGCCGGCCAGCGCCTCGACCCGGCGGTGCCCGTGAGACCGAGATTTGCCGGACGAAATCGAAGTCGGTATGGGGAAGGCTGGTGGACAGGGTCGGCCGCTGCGGGTCGGCGACTTTGCCGCCGTGAAAATCGAGCGCGCCACGACGTACGACCTGGATGGCGTCGTGGTGGGGTTTTGAACTGCACGCGCCGCCTGGACGGACGCCAAAAAAGGCTTGGATGGGCGTCGATTTCGAAAGATATTTCGCTCCTATGAATCGTCAGCAACGCCGCGCCGCCGCCAAACAATCACAGATCTCGGGCAATAAGCGTGGGGATTCTCCGACCGTCGGCGGCCGGGCAGGCGTCGCAGATCTCCTCGGGGCCGGCCTCACGCATCACAAAGCGGGTCGCCTGCCCGAAGCCGAGGCCTGTTACCGACAGGTGTTGGCGGTCTATCCCGACCATGCCGACGCCAACAATCTGCTGGGCGCCATTGCCATTCAGGCTGGGCGCGCCGACTTGGCCGTTGAATTGATTGGTCGGGCCATACAACAGAACGGACATAGCCCAGTTTACCTCTCCAATCTCGGTACTGCCTTGAGACGATTGGGCAGATTCGATGAGGCGGTGGCCGCCTATCGCCGCGTCGTCGGTATTACACCCAATGAGGCCGAGGCCCACTATAACCTCGCCACTGCACTTTTTGATCGCGGAGATCTCGACGAA
>Ga0209465_10000279_pt1 | contig 24004 bp, 16 predicted proteins | sample PanSoiPlot1MoBio_FD_188321 | JGI IMG/M metagenome (GOLD analysis project Ga0209465, IMG submission 188321) | Tropical forest soil microbial communities from Panama analyzed to predict greenhouse gas emissions - Panama Soil Plot 1 MoBio (SPAdes)... | ecosystem: Environmental > Terrestrial > Soil...
GTTGTGGTGAGTCACGAACGGCTTGGCCGCGGCGCCCCCGGGGATGGGCTGCATCATCGGTGTCTCCACCTCGAGGAAGCCCCGCGCGTCGAGGAAGGCCCGCAGCTCGCGGATGAGCCGGCTCTTCACCAGGAAGACTTCGCGCACCTGCGGGCTCATGACGAGATCCACGTAGCGGCGGCGATAGCGCGTCTCCACGTCCTTGAGCCCGTGCCACTTCTCGGGCAAGGGTCGGATGGACTTGGCGAGGAAGGCCCACTCGCGCACGGCCACCGTGAGCTCGCCCGTGCGCGTGCGGAAGAGCTCGCCGGTGACACCGATGAAGTCACCCACGTCGAGGTCGACGAAGGCCGCGAAGCGATCGCCCAGAGCGTCCTGCCGCGCGTAGAGCTGGATCTGGCCCGTCTGGTCCCGCAGATGGGCGAAGCAGGTCTTACCGTGATGCCGGAGGGCCACGATCCGCCCCGCCATGGTGACGGGCGGGATCTGCTTGAGCTGCTCCTCCCCCGCGTCGCGATAGCGATGGGCGAGCTCGCCGCCCCGGTGGGTGAAGGCGAAGCGCTGCCCGAAGGGATCGATGCCGCTTGCCCGGAGCGCCTCGAGCTTCTCGAGCCGTCGGCGGATGAGCTCGTTGGTCTCGGGGGGTGGGCCGGAAGGCGTGGGCGCGGCCACTAGGCGGACTTCCCCGAGGCGAGGAACGCCTCGATGAAGGCGTCGATCTCGCCGTCCATCACCGCGTCCACGTTGCCCACCTCCAGCCCCGTACGATGGTCCTTGATGATCTGATAGGGATGGAAGGTGTAGGTGCGGATCTGACTGCCGAAGGCGATCTCCTTCTTCTCCCCCGTGAGCTCGGCCAGCTCCTCCCGCTGCTTCTTCTCGTAGATCTGGTAGAGCCGCGACTTGAGGATGCGCATGGCCGTGTCCCGATTCCTGAGCTGCGAGCGCTCGTTCTGGCAGGCGACCACGATGCCGCTGGGGAGATGCGTGATGCGCACGGCGGAATCCGCGGTGTTCACCCCCTGCCCTCCCGGGCCGGAGGAGCGGTACACGTCGATGCGGAGCTCCTCGTCCTTCACCACCACCTCCACGTCTTCCACCTCGGGGATCACCGCCACCGAGGCGAACGAGGTGTGACGACGCTTGGAGGCGTCGAAGGGGGAGATGCGGATCAGGCGGTGCACGCCGATCTCGCTCTTGAGATAGCCGTACGCGTACTCGCCGGTGATCTCGATGGTGGCGGACTTGATGCCCGCTTCCTCGCCCGGGAGCAGATCGACGACCTCGGCCTTGAACCCCGCGCGCTCCGCCCAGCGTAGGTACATGCGGGTGAGCATCTGGGCCCAGTCCTGGGACTCCGTGCCGCCCGCGCCGGGATGGATGGACAGAATGGCGTTCTTCTTGTCCTGGGGACCGGAGAGCACGATCTTGACGGAGAAGGCCTCGAGAGCCTTCTCGAGGGCGGCCAGGCCCTCTTCGATGCCCGCCGTCTCGCTCTCGTCGCCTGCCTCCGTCGCCATCTCCCAAAGCACGCGGAGATCCTCGGCCTGACGGGCGAGTTCGGAGAATCGCGCGATCGTACGGGCGAGGTCCGCCCGCTCCTGCACGACCTGCTGGGCCTTGCGGCTGTCGTCCCAGAAGCTCGGGGCCGACATCTCCTGATCGATTACCGCGAGGCGCGCTTCCTTGGTTTCGAGGTCAAAGATGCCCCCGGAGGTCCTGCATGCGTTTCTCGACCTCGGCGAGGTTGCGTTTCAGATCGCCTAGCATTCGACGCTGCGTCCTCTCCCGAGCGCCACCGCCCCCGCCGCCGCGGAGAGCGCGACGCACAGGTAGACGAGCCAGTTCCCGAAGCGTGTGTAGAGGGTGGTGCGGGAGCGGAGGGGGACCGAGAGGGTGAGGAAGCCGCGCTGGAAGAGAGGGAGGATCGGGCCCACGCGCCCGTCGGGAGCGATGAGGGCGGACACCCCGGTGTTGGCGGCCCGCGCGATGGCGATGCGGTTTTCCACGGCGCGAAGGGGCAGCGTGGCCAGATGCTGCCAGGGCCCGCTCGTGCGCCCGAACCACGCGTCGTTGGTGATGTTGGCCATGAAGCTCGCGCCTCCACTCGCGAAGCCCCGGAAGAGGTTGGCGAAGATCACTTCGTAACAGATCACTGTGCCGAATGGCGCTCCGTCGAGCCTGAACACTGTCTGAGTGGTGCCGGGAGCGAAATCCGAGATGAACTCCGCCCACTGCTTGACGAAGCCGATGACCTCGGCGAGAGGTATGTACTCGCCGAAGGGCACGAGTTGAATCTTATCATACTTGCCGGTAATGCCCTGATCTCCCAGCAGAAAAGCGCTGTTGAGGAACTTACCGTTGGGCCCGGGAAGGCGGTCCACCGAGCCCACCAGGATGGGCACACCGGTCTCCCGCACCAGCGAGACGAGCCGGCTCAGCAGCGCGGGGTCGCCGCGGAGGAAGATGGGCGCCGCCGTCTCCGGCCAGAACACCGCGGCGGGCCGGCCCTGCGCGGCCTGGCGCGTGAGGCGTTCGTAGACGCCGAGGATCTCCGCTTGATGCGCGGGATCCCATTTCTGCTCCTGCTCGATCACGGGCTGGATCACGGAGATCTGCACGGAGCGCGGCGGGCGCGCCTCCGGCCCGAACTCTCGCGCGAGGGTGTGCCACCCGAAGCCCAAGGAGAGGGCGAGCAGCGCGGCGATGGCGATCGCGCCGGGCATGGTCCGCCGCGGCCCGAGGATGCACAGACCCGCCACCGACGCGTTCACCGCCACCAGGAGGAAGGAGACGGCGTAGACGCCGCCGAGTTCGGCGATTTGGATCACGGGGAGCGCGGAATGTTGAGAGTAGCCGAGGAGCCCCCAGGGGAAGCCGCCCATGAGCCAGCCACGTATCCACTCGCCGGCGACCCAGAGGACGGGAGCCGTGGCCAGCGCCCAGCCCGCGCCGAGCCGGGGACGAAGCCACGCGATCACACTCGCTACCACGCCCAGGTAGAGGCCGCAGTAGGCGGCGAGAGCGGTGATGGGCAGCCAGGTCACCGGCCAGGGAATTGAGCTGTAGTTCTCGAAGGTGAAGTCGAGCCAGCGCAGCAGCACCACGAAGAAGACGGTGCCGGCGAGCCAGCCGTCTCCCAGTGCCCCGCGTGGGTTTCGCCAGAGGGCGCTGCCGAAAGCGGGCACGAGCCAGAGCCAGGCGAGGAGATGCCAGTCGGTGGTGGGAAAGGAGAGAGCGCCCGCCACGCCTGCGAGCACGAGCGCGATCCGGCGGGTCCACGGCTCCCGGAGGACGGCCAGCGGATCAGGCTCCCAGGGCGAGCCGCTCGGCGAGGATGCGAGGCAGACCGGCCGCGAGAATCTTGGTCGCCGCCGCTCGGTGGTCGTAGCCGACTCGCCGCAGCGTCACCCGGCGCTCCTCCTCGTCCCACAGTACGTAGGCGGCACGGGGATCGCGGTCGCGGGGCTGGCCGACGCTGCCCACGTTGACGATGTAGCGCCGCCCGTCGTGGAAGCTGACCTGGCGGTCATGGTAGCGCGGGCCCGCGAGGTCCTCATGGTCGGGTCCGCCCGAGCCGAGTGACCATACGGCGGGACGGTGGGAGTGGCCCACGAAGCACACGCGCGTCTCGAAGTCGCCGAAGGCGCGGTAGCCGTCCTCGTCCGAGAGGAGATAGTCCCACTCCTCGGGGCGGCGCGGGCTCGCGTGCACGCACGTCGCCTCCCCGATGGTGGTACGCAGGCCGAGGCCGGAGAGATAGTCTGCGTGGTCGGGCTTGAGCTGATCACGGGTCCAGAGGGCAGCCGCCCGCGCCGCGCTGTTGAACCAACGGAGGTCGAGCTTGCCGAGGGCGCCGTGCTCGTGATTGCCCGCCACGATGCGGGCGGCCCGCTCGCCCAGGAGCTCGACGCACGCGATCGGGTCGGCGCCGTAGCCAACCACGTCGCCCAGACAGAGCACGCCGAGCGCACCCTGCCCCGCCGCGTCGGCGAGGACGGCGGACAGGGCTTCGAGATTGCCGTGGACGTCGGAGAGAACGGCGTAGCGCACGGGGACCTCAGCCGGCGGGGCGCAGCTCTTTGTGGATGCGATCCAGGATGCCGTTGAGGAAGCGGCTCGACTCCTGCGTGCTGAACTTCTTCGCGACCTCCAGGGCTTCGTTGATGGCGACCTTGGGCGGCACGTCGGCGCCCCACAGGAGCTCGAAGATCCCCTGGCGCAGAATGTTGCGGTCGACCACGGCCATGCGCTCGATCTCCCAGTGCTCGGTGTACTGGGAGATCAGCTCGTCGATCTTACCCTCGTGGAGCTTGGTGCCGCGTACCAGGCCCTCGGTGAACTCGCGCACCTCGACGTCTACGGGATGCCGCGACCAGAACTCATCGAAATGGGGAACGGGCGAGCCCTCGTCCTGCACGTCCAGCTGGTACAGAAGCTGGAGGGCGAGCTCACGGGCCTTGCGGCGCTTGCCCATCAGTCCCGGCGACGAGAGGTGCCACGGGTGCGCGACCGGAGCTCTCGCTTCCACACCGCCATCTCCAGCGCCGCCCGCGCGGCCTCTTCTCCCCGGTGGCCGACCGAGCCCCCGGCCCGCTCCCAGGCCTGAGCCTCCGTCAGCGCGGTGATGACGCCGAAGCTCACGGGCACTCCCGTGGTCAGGGCGACGGAGGAGAGGCCGCGCGCCGCTTCTCCCGCCACGAAGTCGAAATGCGGCGTCTCCCCGCGGATCACCACGCCCACCCCGACGATGCCCGCGTAGCGTCTCGTGCGCGCGAGGGCGAGCGCGGCCTGAGGCAGCTCGAACGAGCCGGGAACCCAGTGCGTCTCGATCTGTGTGCCCGGCACCCCGCCCGCTTCGAGGGCGGCCACCGCACCGTCGGCGAGCTTCTTGGAGATGGGCTCGTTGAAGCGGGCCGCCACCACCGCGAAGCGGCCGAGGGTCCGGTCGCCACTGATCCTGACGCCCTGAGGAGCGCGGCCGGCCATGTCAGTCGGGCAGCGAGGAGAAGAGATGGCCCATCTTCTGCCGCTTGGTCATGAGGTAGCGGCGATTGGTCTCCGTGGCCGGCACCTCGATAGGCACCCGCTCTACCACCTGGAGCCCGTAGCCCTCGATGCCGACGATCTTCTTCGGGTTGTTGGTGAGGATGCGTAGCTGCTTCGCCCCCAGGTCCACGAGGATCTGCGCCCCGATACCGTAGTGGCGCAGGTCGGCCTGGAAGCCCAAGGCCTGATTGGCCTCCACGGTGTCCTTGCCGTCGTCCTGGATCTCGTAGGCCCGCAGCTTGTTGATGAGGCCGATCCCACGTCCCTCCTGGCGCATGTACACGAGGACGCCGCGGCCTTCACGCTCGATGATGGCGAGCGCCTTGTGGAGCTGCGAGCCGCAGTCGCACCGGCGCGAGCCGAACACGTCACCGGTGAGGCACTCCGAGTGCACGCGTACGAGAACGGGCTCGTCGGTGCGCACGTCGCCCTTGACGAGGGCCACGGGGAGGCGATCGTCCACCGTGGTCTCATAGGCGATGCAGGTGAAGTCGCCGTAGTCGGTGGGAAGTTGGGTGGTCGCGGCCCGCCGTACGAGCTTCTCCTGGTGGATGCGGTACTCGATCAGGTCCTTGATGGTGATGCACAGGAGCCCGTGGCGCTGCGCGAGGGTGAGGAGATCAGGCACCCGCGCCATCCCCCCTTCGTCGTTCAGCACCTCGCAGATCACTCCGGCGGGGGTGCACCCGGCGAGGCGGGCCAGGTCGATGGCGGCCTCGGTATGCCCCGCCCGGCGCAAGACGCCGCCGGGCATCGCGCGGAGAGGAAAGATGTGGCCAGGGCGGGTGAGGTCGTCCGGGCGTGAGAGGGGATTGACGAGAGTGCGGATGGTCACGGCGCGGTCGTAGGCCGAGATTCCCGTGGTGACGCCGCGCCGGGCGTCCACACTCACCGTGAAGGCGGTGCCGAGGGGTGCGGTGTTGTCGTTGACCATCATGGGGATCTGCAGCTGGTCCAGGCGATCGGGGAGCATGGGCATGCACATGAGGCCGCGGCCGTGCATGATCATGAAGTTGACGGCTTCCGGGGTGGCTTTGTCGGCGGCCATGAGGAAGTCCCCTTCGTTCTCGCGATCCTCGTCGTCCACGACGATGAGGATCCGCCCTGCGCGGACCTCCTCCACCGCTTGCTCGATCTTCGCGAACTCCCGCCGCCCCTGGGTCGTCACGATGACTCCTCTCGTACCTTGAGCGATCGCAGCACGTACTTGCCGATCACGTCCATCTCCAGGTTCACGCGCCGGCCCGGCTTGCAGCTCCCCAGCGTGGTGCGCTCCAGTGTATGCGGGATGACCATGACCTCGAAAGCCCGGTCATCGAGCGCGGCCACGGTGAGGCTGACGCCGTCCACGGCCACCGAGCCCTTGGGAATGAGCAGCGGGGCGAGGGCGGGATCCTGCCACTCGACGCGAATGCGCGCGGTCTCGCCGTCTGTCTTGGACGCGGTGACGAGGCCGATGCCGTCCACGTGACCCAGCACGAGATGGCCGCCCACGAAGCCGTCGAGCCGCATCGGGCGCTCGAGGTTTACGTGATCGCCCGCTTCGAGATCGCCAAGCGCGCTTCGCGCCAGCGTCTCGGGCCCGAGGTCGAAGGCCAGGTGCTCGCCGCCGAGCTCCACCGCGGTGAGACACACCCCGTTGACGGCGAGGCTCGAGCCCAGCTCCATGCCGTCGCGGGCGACCGTAGCGTGGACGACGAGCCGCGATCCTTCCCGTCGCACCACTTGCCCTGTCTCCTCGACGATGCCCGTGAACATCTCAGTGCGCTCCCCGCCTGACGCTGGCCTCGACAACCCAGTCGGCGCCCACGGAGCGCACGGAGACGCCCTCGAGTCGGATGCCTTCGGGAAGCGGCAGACCTGAACCGGCCACCGGACCTGGGGCGGCGTCGCCGCCCAGGAGGATGGGAGCGCCGAAGGCCACGATGCGGTCGACGAGGCCGGCATCGAGGAACGCCCCAGCGAGCTGACCGCCGCCTTCCACGAGCACGCTGCTCACGTCGAGCGCGCCCAATCGCGCGAGCAGATCCCCCACCTCCACGCGTCCCTCGTGCGCCTTACAGCGGAGGACGGTGATGCCGCGAGCCTCGAGAGCAGCCAGGCGCTCGGGATCGGCGGCATCGGTGGCGGCGACGACCGCGCGCTCGGAACGTGCCGCGCCCTCGCTTCCGCGAATCACCCGCGCGGTGACGGGCAGGCGCGCCCGGCTGTCCACCACCACGCGGAGGGGCTCGCGTGGCCACGCCGAGCCCAGCCGCACGTCCAACGCGGGATCGTCGGTCAAGGCGGTGCCGATGCCCACCACGACGGCATCGGCCCAGCTGCGCAGCCGATGCGCCTCGAGACGCGCGCCGGTACCGGTGATCCAGCGCGAGAGGCCACGGCCATCGGCGATCTTGCCGTCGATGGTGGCCGCCCACTTGAGGGTGACGTGGGGCCGGCCGAGGAGCGAGTTCGCCACGAAGACGCGGTTGAGGAGGAGCGCCTCATGCTTCCGGCAGCCACTCAGCACCTCGAGGCCCGCGGCGGCGAGGGCGGCCATGCCGCCTCCGAGCACGCGCGGGTTCGGATCGGCCATGGCCGCCACCACCCGCCGAATGCCGGAGGCTTTCACGGCATCCGCGCAGGGCGGTGTGCGCCCGGTGTGATTGCAGGGCTCGAGGGTCAGGTAGAGGGTGGCGCCCCGTGCCCGCTCGCCCGCCTCGCCCAGCGCGGCAACCTCGGCGTGGGGCCCGCCCGCTCTCGAGTGAAAGCCCGCGCCGACCGCGCGCTCGTTGGCGACGATGACCGCTCCCACCATGGGGTTGGGCGACGTCAACCCGGCGCCGCGCTCGGCTAGCTCGAGGGCACGGCCCATCCAGCGGAGGTCCTCCACTCGGAAGGCGACGGTCATGCCGGCACGAGCCCATCCACGAAGATCTTCGGGTCGAAGGGCTGGAGATCCTCGATCTGTTCGCCCACGCCCACGAGCTTGATGGGGACGCCGAGCTCCCGGTAGATGCGGACCACGATGCCCCCCTTGGCCGTGCCGTCGAGCTTGGTCAGCACGAGGCCCGTGAGCCCCACCGCCTCGTGAAAGAGCTTGGCCTGTTGGATGCCGTTCTGCCCCGTGGGCGCTTCGAGCACCATCAGGTTCTCATGGGGCGCACCGGGAAGCTGGCGCGACACGACCTTGCGCAGCTTGCTCAGCTCGTCCATCAGGTTGGACTTGGTGTGGAGTCGGCCCGCGGTGTCCACGAGGAGCACGTCCACGCCGCGGGCGGTGGCGGCCTTGACCGCGTCGAAGACCACCGCGGCGGGATCTGCTCCGGTGGCCTGGCGAATCACGTCCACCTCGGCCCGCCGGCCCCACTCCTCGAGCTGCTCCACCGCGGCAGCGCGGAACGTATCGGCGGCGGCGAGAAGCACGCTCTTGCCAGATCTGCGGAGCGACGCGGCAAGCTTTCCCGTGCTGGTGGTTTTGCCCGCGCCGTTCACACCGAGCATGAGTATCACGCTCGGCTTCGCGATGAGCTCGAGGGACGCCGCCGAGCCGGCCAGCGCTTCCTCGAGGAGCCGACGCAGCAGGGCGCGCACATCCTGGCTGGTGAGCGCACCCGTACGTTTGGCCTCGGAGCGAAGGCGGGCCACGATTTCAACGGCGTCGGCCGCTCCCAGGTCGGAGGCGATCAGCAATTCCTCCAGCTCCTCGAGCATGGCCTCGTCCACGGGTCGGCCGAGAGCGAGGAGACCGTCGAGCCCCTGCTCGATGGCCTGCCGGGAGCGCTCGAGGCCTTGCTTGAAGCGGTCCGCCCACCCGCTGAAGAAGCCCATCAGGATCCCGACCCCGGCTGCTCCAGGGGAAGGACGAGCCGCTGTATCACGGCGCCACTCGCTCCGAGCGAAGGCAGGCGCTTGCCGTTCAGATCGATCTCCACGCCGCCCGCATTGCCGACGGTCAGCGTGAAGCGCTTCGTGGCGTTCCACTCCCTCACCGCTCCTGTCGGCAGGAGCTCTTCCGCCACCCGCCCGTCGTCGACCTGCACGCGCAGCCACGTGGGCTCGACGGTTCGGACGACCAGGTGATGGCTGCCGGGCTTGGTTTCCGCCGCCGCCGCGGCCGTCGTCCCGGCGGAGGAGGTGCTGACAGACGTCGCCGGCGTCGCCGAGTTCGTCGACGCAGTCACGAGTGCGCTCGACGGGGCGGCGGATGCCGTCGCGTCCGATGTCCCCGGCGGCGCGGGAGCGGCGGGGAGGACCGCGGCAGGGGCCGGCGCCTTGGCGGGGTTCGGCATGCTCGACGAAACCGGCGGAGCTGCCTTCGGCACGTCCTCTCGAGCGACGGGTACCGGGCTCGCGCTCTTCCGGGAGGATTGCAATCCTACGCGGAGCACGAGGAGACTCAAGCCCAGAACCACGAAGAGAACGACGCTGATCACGAGAGGGCCGGACAATCTCGAGCGCCCCGAGAGAAGGGGCCGCCCTGGACCGTGAGCAGGCGCCGGCTCGCCCGTCGACTCCCGGTACAGGTCAAGCGCGTGATCGGGCGGGCATTCGAGGAACTCACAGTAGGCGCGGATGAAGCCCTTGACGAAGACGGGCGCGGGGAGCTCGCCCGGGGTGTCTTCTTCGAGGGCCTCCAGGTGGCGGCGGCCGACCCGGGTCGAGCGCGCGATGTCATCGAGGGACATGCCCTTGGCCTCGCGCAGGCCGCGCAGGTAGAGTCCGAGAGAGTTCATCGAAGCCTCCCGGGGAGTCTACGCCCTAGGGAGGCGGAAAGTCAAAGGGCGAGGGTAGTTACGCGTCGGTCAGCTTGACGGAAACGAGGCGCGAGAGGCCGGGCTCCTGCATGGTAACGCCGTACAGCACGTCGGCGGCTTCCATGGTCTTCCGGTTGTGGGTGATCACGATGAATTGAGTCTGCGAGCAGAGCTCGCGGAGCACGCGAATGAAGCGGTGGATATTGGCGTCGTCCAGAGGGGCATCCACCTCGTCGAGCACGCAGAAGGGGCTGGGCCGGAAGTAAAAGATGGCGAAGAGGAGAGCGAGGCCGGTCAGCGCGCGCTCGCCGCCCGACATCAGGGTGACGGCCTGGAGCCGTTTCCCGCGCGGCTGCGCCATGAGCTCCACTCCCAGCTCCAGCGGATCGTCCTCCCCTTCTTCGGGCGGCACCATGCGAAGCTCCGCTCGCCCGCCCTCGAAGAGTCGCTGGAAGATGCCCGAGAAGTGCCGATTGATCTCCTCGAAGGCTTCCTGGAAGCGCTCCTGCGCCGTTCGCGTCATGCCGCGGAGCGCCCGATCGAGGTCCTTCATCGACTGCACGAGGTCGTCGTGCTGGCTACGGAGGAACTCGAGCCGCTCCTGCAGCTCGCGGTACTCGTCGTCGGCGACCAGGTTGACGGGGCCCATGCCCTCGAGCTTTGTCCCCAGCTCTTCGTGGCGGAGGCGCACCGCTTCCAGATCGCGGGTGGAGTCGTGGGCCGCGAGCAGGGCGTCGACTCCGTCCACGGTGTGCCGACGTCCCGCCTCCTGAAGCAGCTCCTCGCGCCGCACCCGGCCTTCCGTCTCCTTCAGGTCGAGCTCGTGGATGCGCGAGACGAGGCCGTCCAAGCTCCGATGCGCTTCGCGCATCTCGCTCTCCATGGTCTGCCGCTCGTCGAGGCGGCGCCCGTGCTCTTCCGCGAGCACGGCCACGTCGCGCTCCTTGGCATCGCGCTCCGCGCTCACGTCTCGAGCGCGCTGATCGGTGAGGCCCTGTTCGCGGCTCAGCTCCTCTCGCCGCTCCAAGAGCTGTGCCCGGCGATTCGACGCCTCTTCGAGGCGGAGTCCGCACTCGACCGCGATCTCGCTCAGGCTGTCGATCTCGCGGCCGAGGGCCTCCACTCGCTCCAAGACGGTGGCGAGATCCACGCGGCAGGCCGTGGCCCGGGCCACGATGGACGCCTCCTCGGCTTGGTCCGCCTCGAGAATGGCGCGGAGGGTAGCCATCTCGCGCTCGATCGACTCTTCCCTCGCGGCGACCTGGGCCATCCGGCCTTCGAGGGCGTCCAGTTCCTCGTGCGCCGTCGCCGACTCGCCCCCGAGCTGACGTCCTTCGACCTCGAGGGTGTCGAGATGACGGAGCACGCGCTCCGCCTCACGCCGCGCCGCTTCGAGATCCTTCTCGCCGGTGAGACGCGCGGTCTCCTGGGCGTGCACGGAGACTTGGAGCACCTCCTGACGGCCCCGCAGTGACTCGACCTCGCGATCGAGGAGGTGGAGCCCGTCCTGTTGCTCCTCCGCCTGCAGCGCGAGATCGCCGAGCTCCTCGGAGAGCTGTCTGAGGGCCCGCTTCCGGCCGAGCAGCGAGTGGTCGTTCGCCTGCCGCTCGTTCTGCCTCCGGCCTCCCGTGAGCGCACCCGCCGGAGACAGCACCTCGCCCCCGCGCGTGACATAGGTTGCCGCGAAGCCGGGGCGTCTCCACAGTCTCTCCGCCACGTCGAGATCGGCGACGATGCCGACGCGGCCGAGCAGATGCCGGATCAGCTCGGCGTGGGGGCCGCCCACGAGACGATCCGCCCAGGTGATCTCGGGATCCTCGCCCGGCGCCTCCCCCGAGCTCGAGGCCATCGTCTCGAGGGACACGAGCGTGGCGGCTCCCGCCCCTTCCCGTTCGAGGTAGGCAAGCGCGCTACGCGCGTGCTCGAAGCGCTCCACGATCACCCACTGGAGGCGGTCGCCGAGCACGGCCTCCACGGCGGGTTCGAGACCCGGAGGCACGTCCAGGAGATCGGCCACCGTCCCGATCACGCCCGTCACCGGGCTCGCCGCGTGCGAGGAGAAGAGTGATCGCACGCCGGCGCCATAGCCTTCGCGCTCGCGCTCCAGCCGGCTCAGCGCCTCGCGGGCCGATTCCTTGGCGGCGATGGCGACGCGCACGGTGGCCAGCGCCTCCTGGGCCTGGACCCGCAGAGTCTCCTGCCGTCCCAGCTCCTGCTCCACCTGCTCACGCTCGCCGGAGAGGAGGGAGAGCTGCACGCCCGTCTGCTCGAAGCTCGTCTCGAGGCGCCGTCGGGCGGCGGCCAGCGTGTCCGCCTCGGTGCGGGCGGCCGCCGTCTCCCCTTCCAGGCGCTCGCGCCGCCGTCCGAGCTGCGCCACGCGTTCACGCAGCTCGCCCGCATAGCGGGTTAGCTCGGCGCGATCACCCGCGGCCCGGATCTGCTCCAGACGAAGGGCCTCGACGGCGGAGCGACGAAGCGAGAGCTCGGCCCGTCGCGCCTCGAGGTCGGCGTCGAGACTCCGCCCCTGGTGGTCCAGGATGGTGAAGCGCTCGCGGGCTTCCGCAAGGGCACGGATGGTGTCCTCGCGCTTCACGGCGAGCTCGGTGCGCCGGTCGGTCAAGGCGCGGATCTCCTCGCCCAGCCGGAGCTCTTCTTCGCCCAGCTCCCGGATCTGCGAGCCCATCTGCTCGCGGCGCTCCAGCAAGCGCTCGACCTCGCCCTGGAACTTCTGCGCGGATTGACGGAGGTCGGCGAGCCGATACTCACTCTCCTGGATGGCCGCGCGCAGGGTAGCCTCGCGGGCCGAGAGCTGGGCGATCATCACGCGCCGCTCGTCCTCCTCGGCACGGAGGCGGGCGACCTCCTGAAGGAGCGCTTCGTGGGCCGCGGTGAGCCCCGCATAGTCCGCGGCTAGCATGGCGAGGTCCAGCGTCTGCCGCTCCTGATGGAGCGCCTTGTACTGCTGCGCCTTGCGGGCCTGACGCTCGAGCGAGCCGACCTGACGCTTCACTTCGTCCATGACGTCGCGAACCCGCTGAAGATTTTGCCGGGTCGCCTCGAGCTTGCCTTGCGTCTCGCTACGCTGCTGCTTGTAGCGCGCCACCCCCGCCGCTTCCTCGATGAAGATGCGCCGTTCCCAGGGTTTGGCGGTGAGGACGTGGTTGAGACGATCCTGATCCATCAAGGCGTAGGCCTTGGGATTCACGCCCGTACCCGCGAAGAGATCCTGCACGTCGCGGAGGCGGCACACGCTCTTGTTGAGGAGGTATTCGCTCTCGCCGGTGCGGTAGAGCCGTCGCGCGACCCCGACCTCGCTCCACGGCACCGGGAGGCCGCCGTCGTTGTTGAAGACAAGTCCGACCTCGGCGAGGCCGACCGCCTTGCGCGAGGCGGAGCCGTGGAAGATGACGTCCTCCATCTTCTGGCCGCGGAGGGTCTTCGGACTCTGCTCGCCGAGGGCCCAGCGGATCGCATCGGCCACGTTCGACTTGCCACAGCCGTTCGGGCCCACGATGCAGGTGACGCCGGAGAAGACCTTGAGCTCGGTCTTCTCCGCGAACGATTTGAAGCCCTGGATGACGATCTGTTCGAGGCGCATAGGGTCGCCAGACGCCGGCGCGTCTATGGATACCACGGCCACCCGGAAAGTCCAAGAAAAAACCCCCACGGACGGGGGTCGGCCCGGCGTGCGGGTACTAGATGGGGGGGCCGATCGCTCTCAGGCGCCCTTGAGGAGGCAGCACTTCTTGTACTTCTTTCCGGATCCGCAAGGGCAGGGATCGTTGCGTCCCACCTTTGTCCCCGTAGCCACCCGCGGCTCGCTCGGCGAGTTCTGACCATTGCTGCCGTGGCTCTCCCGCCACCGCGGCACCGGGGCAAGAGCGGGGGCGGCCTGACGCTCAGTAGTGAGGTCCGCTCCGCCGATGCGCACTTTGAAGAGCTGCTCCAGGACTACGTCCTTCAGGTGATCCATCATCTCCTGGAACATGTCGAAGGCTTCCTTCTTGTACTCGGTCAGCGGGTCACGCTGCCCGTAGCCGCGAAGGCCGATGCCTTCCTTCAAGTGATCCATGTTGAGGAGGTGGTCTTTCCAAAGCTGGTCGATGCCGCGGAACTCGCCGTCTTCCCAGCGGAGGCCGAGGAGGATCCAGCGCTCCAGGCGGTGGAAGAGCTCGGCGCCGACCTGCCGTTCGCGTTCCTCGTAGAGATGGCGCACGCCGTCCTGCACCACGGACTCCAGGGCCTCCGTCGAGCCCGCCTCCACCGCGTCCGAGGCCTCGGGGGGCAGGCGGAGATCGAACTGCCGATACATGGCCTCGTTGAGCCCAGTGATGTCCCAGTCGTCGGCGTGCATGTCGCGGGAGGCGAAGCGATGCACCGTGCCCTCCGCGACTTCCTCGGACCACTCGAGCACGCGCTCCTGCTGGCTCTCACCGTCCAGGATGTCGCGGCGGAGTCCGTAGACGATCTCGCGCTGCTTGTTCATCACGTCGTCGTACTCGAGGAGGTGCTTGCGGATCTCGAAGTTGCGCGTCTCCACCCGCTTCTGGGCGGTGCCGATGGCGCGGGTGACCAGCTTGTGCTCGATCGGCTCTCCTTCCTCCATGCCGAGACGCTCCATGATGCGCTGGATGCGCTCGGAGCCGAAGATGCGGAGGAGGTCGTCCTCCAGGGAGAGGTAGAAGCGCGAGGAGCCGGGATCGCCCTGGCGGCCGGAGCGGCCGCGGAGCTGATTGTCGATGCGCCGTGACTCGTGGCGCTCCGTGCCGATGATGTGCAGGCCGCCGAGCTTGACCACCCGCTCGTGCTCCGGCTCGGTCACCTTGCTCGCTTCCTCCCAGGCGGCCTGGCGCTCCGCGGGCGGAGCGAGGGCGGGGTCGAGTCCCTTCTTCCTCATTAGCTCCTTGGCGAGGAAGTCGGGATTGCCGCCGAGGAGGATGTCGGTGCCGCGCCCGGCCATGTTGGTGGCGATGGTGACGGACTTCTCCCGGCCCGCCTGCGCGACGATCTCCGCCTCACGTTCGTGGTACTTGGCGTTCAGCACCTGGTGAGGGATGCCGCGCTTCTTGAGGAGCCGCGAGAGATGCTCCGACTTCTCGATGGAGACCGTGCCCACGAGGACGGGCTGGCCCTTCTCGTGGCAGCCGGCGATCTCCGCGCTCACCGCCTCGAACTTCTCCCGCTCCGTCTTGTAGACGACGTCCGGATAGTTGACGCGGGACATGGGCCGGTTGGTCGGGACGACCGTCACGTCGAGCTCGTAGATCTTGGCGAACTCGTCGGCCTCGGTGGCGGCCGTGCCCGTCATGCCGGCGAGCTTGTCGTACATGCGGAAGTAGTTCTGGAGGGTGATGGTGGCCAGCGTCTGATTTTCCGACTCGATGCGGACCCCTTCCTTGGCCTCGACCGCCTGGTGGAGGCCGTCGGACCATCGCCGTCCGGGCATGAGGCGCCCGGTGAACTCGTCCACGATGATGACCTGCCCCTCCTTCACCACGTAGTCCACGTCCTTCTTGAAGAGGGCGTGGGCCTTGAGGGCCTGGCTGATGTGGTGGAGAACTTCCATCTGGGAGGGGTCGTAGAGGTTCTCGACATTGAGGAGCCGCTCGCAGTGCGAGATCCCCTGCTCGGTGAGGGAGACGGCTCGGGACTTCTCGTCCACGATGTAGTCGCCCGGCGCCTGCGCCTCGATCTCCGAGAGCTTGCCCTCCACGATGGTGGCGGCCCGCTTGAGCTTCGGGATGATGCGATCGATCTTGTAGTAGCGGTCGGTGGAGCCCTCGGCCGGACCGGAGATGATCAGCGGGGTGCGCGCCTCGTCGATGAGGATGGAGTCGACCTCGTCCACGATGGCGTAGTGGTGCTCGCGCTGCACCATCTCCTCGAGGGTGAAGCGCATGTTGTCCCGGAGATAGTCGAAGCCGAACTCGTTGTTGGTGCCGTAGGTGATGTCCGCGTGGTACGCCTCGCGCCGGGAGCACGGGCGCAGGTTGGCCAGCCGGATGTCCGGCGAGGCGTACGAGGGGTCGAAGAGGTACGAGACCTCGTGCTGGATCACGCCCAGGCTGAGGCCCAAGGCGTGATAGATGGGTCCCATCCACTGCGCGTCGCGGCGGGCGAGATAGTCGTTGACGGTGACGATGTGCGTGCCCAGCCCGGGGAGGGCGTTCAGGTAGGCGGGCAGCGTCGCCACCAGGGTCTTGCCCTCGCCGGTTGCCATCTCCGCGATCTTGCCCTGGTGGAGGACGATGCCGCCCATGAGCTGCACGTCGAAGTGCCGCATGCGCACGGTGCGCCGGGCCGCCTCGCGGCAGGCGGCGAAGGCTTCCACGAGGAGATCGTCGAGCTCAGCGCCGTCGGCGAGCCGCTTGCGGAACTCGTCGGTCTTGGCGCGCAGCTCGGCGTCGGACACCCGCTCCAGCTCGGGGGCGAGCGCGTTGATCGACTCGACGGCTGGACGCATGCGCTTGGCATCGCGCTCGTGCTTGGTGCCGAAGACGGCACGGACAAGGACATTCAGCATGATCTGTATCTTACACTACTCGGCGGGACGGGCTGCTCTGAGCAGCTCGCGCGCATGGCGTCGCGAGGTGTCCGTCACGTGCTCACCGCCCAGCATCCGCGCCACTTCGTTCACCCGCTCCGGCGCGTCGAGCGCGGTCACCGTGGTGCGGGTCGCTCCCTTGATCACGCGCTTGTCCACCATGAGGTGATGCTCGGCGAAGGCGGCGATGGGTGCGAGATGGGTGACGCAGAGGACCTGACGGCCGGACGCGGTCTGGCGAAGCTTCTGGCCCACCGCGTCGGCCACTCGCCCGCCGATGCCTGCGTCGACCTCGTCAAAGACCATGGTCGGCACGTCCTCGGCGGCGGCGAGAATGGTCTTGATGGCGAGCATGGTGCGAGATAGCTCACCGCCCGACACGACTTTGGCCAGGGGCTTCAGGTCCTCGCCGGGATTGGCGGAGAGCAGAAACTCGACCGTCTCCGCTCCCCGGGGACCGATGCGCCAGCTGCCATCGCCCGTCGACAGGTCGTCGACCCCCGCCCGGTCGCGACGAAGGGGCGCCCGAAAGCGCGCATGGTCCATCCCCAGAGCACGGAGTTCGCGCTGGATCAGACGCTCGAGCCTCTTCGCGCCCTCCTCCCTCGCCTCCGAGAGCACGCGGGCGCCTCGCGCCGCCGCCGTGGCGCTGGCCGCCACCTCCCGCTCCGTCTCCTCCGCGATGGCCTCGTGGCGCTCCAGTCGGTCGAGGGCGGCCGCGATCTCTGCGCGGTACGCGGCTACCGTCGCCGCCGTCTCGCCGTACTTCCGCTTGATGCCGACGATGGCGTCGAGCCGCTCGTCGATCTGCTGCAGCCGGTCCGGGTCCATGACCGCGCGGTCCCTGAGCGCACGCACGCGCGCTACGGCATCCTCGACGTAGGCCTGGGCGCCGTCCAAAGCCTCCAGAGGCGTCGCCGCATCCGGATCGAACCGCGCAAGGTCGCGCAGCAGCGCGCCCACGCGCGCGAGCCGAGAGGTGACGGCCTGCCCGTCCTCGTGGAGCAAAGCCATGGCTTCCTGAAGTCCCGCGAAGATGCGCTCGGCGTTTTGCAGACGCCGACGCTCCGCACGCAGCTCGTCCTCCTCGCCCTCCCGGAGCTGCACGGCATCGATGTCCGACAGCTCCCAGCGGTAGCGCTCCTCCTTCCGAGCGCCCTCGCGCGCCTCGTCGCGCAGCTTCACGAGCGCGGTGCGCGCGGCATCCCAGCGCGTCCAGAGCTGGCCCAGCGCGTCTCTCGCCGCCTCGGCCTCGACGAAGCGATCGAGGACTTCGAGCTGGCGTGCCGGCTCCATGAGGCGCTGATGCTCGTGCTGGCCGTGAATCTCCACGAGGAGATCGCCCAGGCGCTCGAGCAAGCCGACGGTGGCCGCCGAGTCGTTGACAAACACGCGGTGCCGCCCGGACCGTGAAAGCTCGCGTTTGACGATCAGCTGGCCGTCGGGGGCGGGGTGGCCGGACTCTTCCAGCGCGGCGACGAGGGGGCTCGTCGATGGGATCTCGAACACCGCTTCTACCGACGCCGAGTCCGCGCCCGTCCGGATGAGATCGGGCTGGGCTCGGGCGCCGCGCACGAGGAGGAGGGCATCGATGACGATGGACTTGCCCGCTCCCGTCTCTCCCGTGAGTACGTTGAGCCCGGGGCCGAAAACGACCCGAGCTTCCTCGACCACGGCGAGGTTCCGGATGGCGAGCTCACGCAGCATGGCAGTCTCCATGCTAGATCGCGCGGGCGGGAGGCTTCAAACCGTATCGCAACCGTGACAGCGGCCGGTGAGTGGCGCCGTCACCCGCAACGCCCTACCGCTCCCCCCACTTGAGCTTGGTCCTGAGGACAGAGAAGAAGTGCTTCTGCGGGAAGCGGAGGAGCCGGATCCGTGCGGTGGCCTGATGGACGGCGACCACGTCCCCCTCCTTCAATGCGAAGCCGACCTGCCCGTCGAGGGTGACCATGACATCTTGATCCGATTGCAGGGTCACCTCGATGCGCTGATCCGCGGGGAGCACGATCGGCCGGTTGGTCAGGGTGTGGGAGCAGATCGGCGTCAGCACGACCGCCGGCATGGTCGGGAAGACGATGGGCCCGCCCGCGGAGAGTGAGTAGGCGGTGGACCCCGTGGGGGTGGAGATGATCAGCCCGTCGGCACGGTAGCCGGTGGCAAACTGCCCATCCACCGAGACGGCGAGATTGATGATCCGGCTCATGGCGGACTTGGTGATCACCACGTCGTTGAGGGCCACGTACTCCGAGAGCCTCTCGCCATGTCGCCAGACCTGGGCGGCGAGCATCACGCGCTCTTCGATGAAGAGGCCGCCGGCGAGGAGGGCCTCCAAGGCCGGGAAGAGCTCGTCCACCGTCAGCGCGGTGAGAAAGCCGAGTCCGCCCAGATTCACCCCGAGAATCGGGACGCCAAGATCGCCCACGAGCCGCGCCATGGAGAGGAGCGTGCCGTCTCCGCCCAGCACGAGCACGAGGTCGACCTGGGCAGGGAGATCCGGCTTGCGAACCGCGGTGGCCCGCGATTCGGGACATAGCTCGGCCGTCTCCTTCTCCAGGAATGGCTGCAGGCTGCGCTCCTCGCACCACGCGAGCAGCCGCTCCACGACGCCGCGGGCCTCGGCCCGGTCGGTCTTGGCGACGATGCCGATCCGCTTCATGCTGGCTCGGGCGACTCCGCGGCGCGGGTGATGAGGCTGTCCAAATCGGCGATGGTGCGCCCGGTGCGGGTCAGGTGGAGGAAGAATTCCCGATTGCCCTTCGGACCTTTCAGCGGCGAGGAAGTGACGCCACGCACGTGCCAGCCGTGGAGGACACAGAATCTGGCCACGCGCGAGATGACCGTCTTGTGATGGCTGGCGTCGCGCACCACGCCACCCTTGCCCACCAGCCCCTTGCCGATCTCGAACTGCGGCTTGATGAGCACCACCACCTCGCCTTCGGAGGTGAGGACGTTGAAGACGGAGGGGATGATCTTCTCAACCGAGATGAAGGACACGTCCACGGTGGCAAGGTGCGGAGCATCCGGAAAGGCGTCGGAGGAGAGCTGCCGGGCGTTGGTCTTTTCCATGACCACCACTCGCCCATCCGCACGCAGGGAGGCGTCGAGCTGGCCCTGCCCCACGTCCACCGCATACACGCGCGTGGCGCCCGCCTCGAGCAGGCACTGGGTGAAGCCTCCGGTGGAGGCGCCCACGTCGAGGCACACGCGTTGCTTGGGGGAGACCGCGAACGCCTCCAGCGCGTGCGAGAGCTTGTCGCCGCCCCGGCTGACGAACTTCTGCTTCGCCGTGAGCCGAAGCTCGGCGCCGGGCGCCACGAGCGTCCCCGGCTTGTCCACGCGCTTGCCGTCCACGGTGACGGCGCCGGCCAAGAGGAGGCGGGCCGCCTTCTCGCGGCTCTCGCACAGCCCTCGCGCCACGAGGGCCACGTCGATGCGCTCCTTGACCTTTGCCTGCCCGGCGGGCGCCCGGCCCTTCACCTCACGCGCCGCCGCGGGACTCGGCCTCTTCATGGTCGCCTTCTTCACGCAATCTCCTTTCTCCAGCCCGTGATGCGGTCACGAAAGTCCTGGGCGAGCCCCTGTGCTCGGTCCCGCTCTCCTGCCTCCGCGATGACGTGGAAGATGGGGCGATCGGCATCGGGGATCGCCGCCACCCAGTCCTCGCCCATTTTCACCCGCACACCTTCGATCAGCTCGACGTCGCCGCCCTTGGTCGCCTCGATGAGTCGGCGCATCACCGCACCCTTGCGCTCGTCGGGGCACGGTACCTCGAGCCGCGCCACGTGGCTCTCGGGCACCGCGCGTGTGAGTTGATGAAGCCTGACGTCGAGCCGCGCCATCATCTCGAGGATCCGCACCACCGCCGACATGCCGTCGAAGGCGGGGTGGAAGCTCGGGAAGATGAGCCCACCCACCTCCTCGCCGACCAGCGCGACGTCGGACGCGAGCGCCGCCTCGGTGAGAGCGCGGGCGGTGCCGCGCGACCGGGTGACCTGGAAACCATGCTCGGCCGCCATGCGCTCGACGGCGCGGGAGGCGGTGACGGGCACCACGATGCGACCGGGGGGGCGCGTCCGCATCACGAGCAGGGCGACGAGGGCGAGGGTGAGGTCGCCGGAGAGCACCTCCCCTTTTTCGTCCACGAGGAACACCTTTTCGCCGCCCGTGTCGAGCAGCACGCCCAGATCGGCCCCCAGAGTCCGCACGATGTTCGAGAGCTGCTGGAGGGACCGTTGGAACTCTTCCGAGGTTTTCGAGATGCGCGTCTCGTCCAGGTACGCGTTGAGGGCGATCACCTCAACGCCGAGCGCGCCAAGCACCGAGGGGAAGATCGACGAGGCGGAGCCGAAGGCGTAGTCGAGGACCATCCGCAGGCCGCCGCGCCGAATGACCTCGCGATCGACGGATCCGAGGAGGCCGTCGCGGTAGCGATCGGTGCCGGCGTGAGGGAAGGACAAGGTGCCGATGCCATCCATGGGAGCGCGCTCGAAGTCTTCCATGAAGAAGAGCCGCTCCATGGCCTTCTCCCGGTCCGGCGCCACCTCGAGCCCCCGCGAGTCGAGAAACTTGATATCGAGGATTTGAGGGTCGTAGGGGGACTTCCGCACATGAGTGCCTCCGGCCAGTCCCAGCGCCGAGATCTGATAGCGGACCACTGGAATGGGCGCCACTCCGAGATCCTGCACGTCGACGCCCACGGAGAGCAGGCCGGACATCAGCGCGCGATTGATCATGCGGGATGCCTTGTGGTGATCGCGGCTTGTGATCATGACCCGTCGGCGGCCAACGATGGCTCCGCAGGCCGCGCCGAGCTTGGCCGCGAACTCTGGGGAGACTTCGATGTTGGCGAGACCGGAGACGCCGTACCGACCGAAGAGCGAACGGCTCCACCGCTCGCCCCAGACCAGGCTCATGGCAAGGGTGGCGCCGTCCTCGACCTCCTTGTAGGGCCAGACCTTGACGTTGGCCTTGACGACGCTGGCCTCGCCGATCCGACAAAAGTCGGCGATGACCACCCCTTCGGACAGGAAGGCGTTGGCCCCGACCATGGTCTTGCGGCCGATGACGGCCTCTTTCACGACGGCGCCGGGACCGATCTCGACGCCGTCCCATATCACGCTGCCCTCCACGTCGGCACCCGCCTGGATGATGGAATCCGGCCCTATGACCGAGTTGGCCACCCGGGCGCCTGGTGCGATCAGGGCTCCCCGACCGACGATCACCGAGCCGGCCAGGCGCGACGAATAGTCCACCCGGGCCCCCGCGTCCAGCCACACCGTATGGCCGTTGCCCGAGTGGCGCTCGCCGGGTATGTCGACTCCCACCCGGCCCTGGAGGAGATCCAGGTGAGCCGTGCGGTACTCAGCGAGATCGCCCACGTCGCGCCAGTAGCCCTTGGCCACGTGACCCCAGAGTGATCGGCCGGAGGCGAGAAGCGCCGGGAAGAGTTCCTTGCCGAAGTCGTACGGGCGTCCGCCTGGGATGGCTCGGAACACGGAGGGTTCGAGCAGGTAGATGCCCGTGTTGATGGTGTCGCTGAACACCTCGCCCCAAGCGGGCTTCTCGAGAAAGCGGAGGACGCGGCCTTCCTCGTCGGTGATCACGATGCCGTATGCGAGAGGCTGCTCCACTCGGGTGAGCACCATCGTCGCTTCCGCGTCCTTCGACCGGTGGAAGGCTACCGCCTCGGCGAGGTCGAAGTCGGTCAGAACATCGGCAGAGACCACCAGCACCGACTCGTCGCTCTCTCCCAGGGCGAACTTGACTGCCCCCGCCGTCCCGAGATCGGCAGTGGGGGTGACATAGGTCATGTTCACGCCCCAGGCGCTGCCGTCTCCGAAGTGGCCGGTGATCGTGTCGGGAAGGAAGTAGAGCAGAACGGCCAGATCGGTGAAGCCATGGCGCTTCAGGAGCCGTACGATGTGCTCCATGATGGGCACGTTGCCCACGGGCACGAGGGGCTTCGGCAAGTGTGCGGTCAGGGGCCTGAGGCGGGTCCCAAACCCTCCGGCCATGACGACGGCTTTCATATCCCGCTCTCCGAGGTCACAGACTGGGGCGCCCAGAACTCATCGAGCATACCGAAGTATAGCGGAAAGAATCGCGAGGCGGAACTTACCGGAAGCGTTGGTGGCTTTCCGCGGCCGGCTTGCGGGGCCGGAGCAGAAGGACGAGTGCCATTCCGGCCAGGAAGCCTCCCAGATGGGCAAACCACGCGACCTCCCCGCCATTGGTCCTAGCCGTCCATGTCACCAGACCGCTCACGAACTGGATGAGGAACCAAAACCCCAAAACGAGGACGGCCGGGATCCGGATCAGGCGTACGAAGAAGCCCACGATGACGAGGGTGAGAACATTGGCTCTGGGGAAAAGAAGGAGATAGGCGCCGAGAACTCCCGACACCGCCCCGCTTGCTCCGATCATGGGAACCGACGAGCTTGCACTGAGCGCCACCTGTGCCACGGCCGCGATCACGCCGGAGACCAGGAAGAAGACCAGGAACCGGCCATGTCCCAGCGTATCTTCGACGTTGTCGCCGAAGATCCACAGGTAGAGCATGTTCCCACCGAGGTGTAGGAGGCCGCCGTGGAGGAACATTGAGGTCACGATGGTCAGGGCAGGTGGGAGGACTGAGAGAGCGGCGTCACACGCTCCGGAGAGCCGGCAGGGTACGAGCCCGAACTCGAGTATAAGGTCGTGGGTTGCGCGGGCCCCTTCGGTTGAAGCCGAGCCCTGGAGCGCCAGCTGATACAGAAAGAGGAGTACGTTCAAGACAATGAGACCGATTGTGACGAATGGAGTGGTCAGGCTCTGGACGTCGTCCTTCAACGGGAACATCTAGGAACTCCCGCGGCCAGCTCGTGTGACTTGCGGAGTCTCGGTGCGAATAGCCTGCCCCGTCCCTGCTTCATACATGGCGGACCCTACTAGACTGACGTCGAGCCTCTCAGGGATCGAGCCTCTTTGCAAAGGGTCGACTGTGCAGGGATTTTCCGAGTGTCCTTATCAGGCAGTTTGTCGCGCGAGCCGGCCAAGGACCTTCGGGCGAAACGCCTAGCGGAGGGGGTAGTAACGGAGGCGAATTCGCTACTGAAATATTTGATTTATAAGGTGTTAGCCTCACAGCACTAGGCTGGCACCACATCTGCATCATGTCTCACGTCGATTCCAAAGCAGGCAAGCGAGACATGAGAGCCGAACAGAAAGCGATCCAGAGGATGCCCCAGGCTCAACGGGAGTCAGGGGGCGGGCGTCGGGCCCAAAACATAGCGAGAAAGGACGGAAACATGAAGAAGCTGTTCGTGGCGGTACTCAGCGTGGCAGTGGCGACCTCGTTGTCGCCCGCTCTGACGTCGGCGCAGTCGACCAGCTGCCCGGCAGAGGTGGGCCAGGCCAAGGAGATGTTGGCCAAGAAGCAGACGGCAAGCATCAACAGTCAGGACGTGCAGGCACCTCGCTCGCTGGCTGGCGCTCGCTCGAATCAGGATATCCAGTCGCCCCGCGGCAACCAGGATGTCCAGTCTCCTCGCGGCAACCAGGATGTGCAGGCGCCGCGGTCGTTGGCTGGTGCGCGTCAGAACGACAGCGTCCAGTCGCCTCGCGGGAACCAGGATGTGCAGTCTCCTCGCGGCAACCAGGACGTGCAGTCGCCGCGCGGGAACCAGGATGT
>Ga0209465_10000283_pt1 | contig 23919 bp, 20 predicted proteins | sample PanSoiPlot1MoBio_FD_188321 | JGI IMG/M metagenome (GOLD analysis project Ga0209465, IMG submission 188321) | Tropical forest soil microbial communities from Panama analyzed to predict greenhouse gas emissions - Panama Soil Plot 1 MoBio (SPAdes)... | ecosystem: Environmental > Terrestrial > Soil...
GCGAGAACAGGTCGCGGCCGAACTGATCGGTGCCCATGATATGTGCCCAGCTAGGAGGCTCGGTCATGGCGCTAAAATCGTTTGCGGTCGGGCTGTACGGCGCAACCCACCCCGCGGCGAGGCCGGACGCCGCCATGATGATCACCACGATAAGGCCGACAGTACCGAGCGGCTCGCGGCGGCAGAACTCGAGCGCGCCGGCAAGCGCCGAGCGCTGGATCTCGATGCTCTCTTCTGCGGTGTGGGCAAAGGGTGGGGCGAGATCGACCATTCGAGAATGCCTCAGCCGAAGCGGATGCGCGGATCGAGCCACGCATAGAGCAGGTCGACGACGAGATTGGTGAACACGAAGATCGCGACCGTGAGCATCACTAGGGCCTGGGTGAGCGTATAGTCCTGGTTCTGCACGGCGAGCACGAACAGGCGGCCCACTCCGTTGAGATTGAAGACCTGCTCGGTCACGACGAGGCCACCGATGAGGAAGGCGAACTCGATGCCGATCAGGGTGACGACCGGGAGCAGCGCGTTCTTGAGCGCGTGGCGGTTGATCACGATCCGCTCGATCAGGCCCTTGGCGCGGGCGGTGCGGATATAGTCCTCGCGCAGCACCTCGAGCATCGCCGAGCGCGTCATGCGCATGGTCACGGCGGAATAGCGGTAGCCGACGGTGAGCGCGGGGAGAATCGCCATCGAGAGATTGCGCAGCGGGTCCTCGAAGAACGGCACGTAGTCGATCGGCGGCATCCAGGGCGAGCCGAAGAGCGCGTGCGTCACGTCGAGGACGACGAGGATGGAGACGATGCCGAGCCAGAACGACGGCGTCGCGATACCGGCAATCGCGAACACTCGGACCACATGATCGGTCCAGCTGTTCTGCTTGAGCGCCGAGATCGTGCCCAGCGGGATCGCAATGAGGATCGCGATTACGGTTGCGAGGAACGCGATCTCAAGCGAGATCGGCAGACGTGCGGCGATCTCCTCGGCGACCGGCTTGCCCGACCACATGGAGACGCCGAAGTCGAGCCGGGCAAAACCCCAGACGAAGTTGAGGAATTGGATGATCACCGGCTGATCGAGCCCGTTCTCGGCATGGCAGAGCGCGACCGCACGCGGATCGACGGTGCCGCCACCAGCGCTCAGTCGCACGACGCAGATATCGCCCGGAATAAGGCGCATGAGCAGGAAGACGATCGCCGCCGCCCCGATCAGCGTCGGGATCGTGAGCAGCAACCGGCTGGCGATGTAGCGATACATTTAACGCCTCAACGTCCCTCTCCCGCCCCCGTAAAAAGGGGAAGGGTGACGGCCCCCGGGCTTGACCCCGGGGGAGCCCGCTAGGGTTCCCGGATGCTCGTCGCATGACCCCACTCGAATCGCTGCGCGGGTCAAGATCCCCCCTTCAGGGGAGGTATGAAGTGTGGTGGCATTCATCGCGAGCTACTTATCCAGCCACACGTTGGCGAGATCCTGGTTAATGTAGTGGCTCGGGCTGATCTTCCAGCCTTTCACGTACGAGCGCATCGGAATGATGCGGTACCACCACGGCGTCATCAGCATGTGTGCCTTGGTGTCGAGCACGTATTTCTCGAAATCGCGGATCATCGACCGCTGCTTGGTTGGATCGGTCTCGCGCAGCAGCGCGTTGTACATCGCGATCTCGTCTTCATCCTCGTAGCCGCCATAGTTCTCCGGGTAGACCGTGTGCGGCAGGAACTTGGCGATGTCCATGAGCGGGTTAACCACGCCCTGGCAGTTGAAATCGACGGTCACGTCAAACGTGTTGTGGCGCAGCGCATCGAAGAACGGCCCGGTCGGCAGCACGCGCTGCGTCACCCGCAGCCCGACTTTGCTCCACTCGTCGATGAGCCAAGTGGCGACGTACTTATAGGGCTGGTCGACGTTGCGGTTCATCAGCTCGAATTCGAGCCCCTCGGCGCCTGCCTCCTTCAACAGGCGCTTGGCTTCCTCGCGCGACTTTGCGATGTCCGGCCAGAAGCCGGCGAGCTTTTCCAGCTCCTCCTTGGTCGCCGCTAGCGGCGAGCCGGGAAACACGATGCCGCCCACAGTGTGAACGGTCGCGATCTTGGCGAGCGCCGGCGCGCCATGCCAGGCGTCGACAGCGAGCGCAAGCGCGCGACGCACGCGGGGATCGTCGAACGGCTTCTTCTGATGGTTAGGCGTCACGAGGTTGCCGCAGTTCCAATCGCTCGTTTGTACGGTGATCTTGTCGCCAAGCTCGTGCACGAGCTCGTCGCGTGCCGACGGCGGCAGCCCACGGAACTCGAGCGCCGCGCGATCAGCGCGAATCGCGTCGACCCGCACCGCCTGCTTGGCCGCGAAGATGCCGATGAAGCCGTCGAGATACGGCTGTCCTTCGTGATAATAATCGGGGTTGCGCACTCCCTTGATCGACTGGCCGATCTCGTAGCCCTCGAACTTGAACGGGCCCGAGCCCAAAATGTTCTTCTCGTACCAATGCGGATCCTTGTCGAGGATCTCTTTCTTATAGATGAAGGCATAAGGGTCGGCGAGCGCCGGAAGAAACGCGTCGGTAGCGAACTTTAGTCGAAATACTATGGTAGTCGGATCAGGCGCCTCCACCTTGTCGACCATGACGAAATAGCTCTCGCGCGCGCTCGACACGCCCGGGCGCGGGTGAATGATTTCCTGCCAGGTCGCGGCCACATCGGCGGCGGTGAGCGGCGAGCCGTCGTGGAATTTCATGCCCTTCTGGACCTTGAAGGTGTAGGTCTTGCCGCTGTCCGTCGGCTTCGGAATCTCGCTGCACAGATCGCAGACGAAGTCGGTAGTCGACGAGGGATTTTCCGGATTGACCTTGATCAGCACGCTGTAGAAGGGGGCGACCGCGTGCAGGGTCGCGTACGTGGTTTCGCGGTGGCCGTCGAAGCTCGGCGGCGCATCGGCGGGAATCATGTAGGTCAAGGTGCCGCCGCGCTTCGGGGCCTCAGCCGACGCGCCACATAGGATCGCCACCGTGCACAGAACCAAGCCGAGAACAGCTGCTAGGCGCGATCTTCTGATCATTTTTTTCTCCCTCTCTAGTCCTCATTCCGCGAGCGCGAGAATCCAGTCATATTCACCAAGCATCAGATCCCCGTCTCGGCGGGGATGAGCGACAGTTAATTCACCTCACTGCACGCGACCCAATGTCCCGGGCGCACCTCTCGCAACTCTGGGCGCGTCCGGCCGCAGCGCGCAACCGCAATCGGGCAGCGCGGATGAAACACGCAGCCCGAGGGCGGATTGATCGGGCTTGGAACTTCACCCTTCACCGGGCGGAAGCTGCGACTTGCTTCGATCCGTGGATCGGGCACCGGGACCGCATCAAGGAGCACGCGCGTATAGGGATGGAGCGCATGTTCGAACAGCTCGTCGCAGTCGGCGAACTCGACGATACGGCCGAGATACATCACCGCGACGCGCTGGCAAAGATGGCGCACCACCGAAAGGTCGTGGGCGATGAACAGGTAGGTGAGCTCGAAGCGCTCGCGCAAATCCTCGAGCAGGTTGATGATCTGTGCCTGAATCGATACGTCGAGCGCAGACACCGCCTCGTCGCAGATGATGAACTCGGGATTGAGCGCAAGCGCCCGCGCAATCCCGACGCGCTGGCGCTGCCCGCCCGACATCTCGTGCGGATAGCGATCAGCAAAATTCGGATTGAGGCCGCAGATCGACAGAAGCTCGCGCACCCGCGTCGCACGCCGCCGCGCATCGTGCTCGACGGCATGCACCTTCATCGGCTCGGCAATGATGTCGCCGACCTTCATGCGCGGATTGAGCGAGCTGTACGGATCCTGGAAGATGACTTGAATGCGACGCCGCAGCGGCGTGAGCTCGGAATGCTTGAGCTTGGTGAGATCGATGCCGTCGTAGAGGATTTCTCCCGCCGTTGGGCGTTCAAGCAGCAAGATGCAGCGGCCGGTCGTCGTCTTGCCGCAACCGCTCTCGCCGACGAGCCCGAGCGTCTCCCCGCGGCGGATGGTGAAGGTCACGCCATCGACCGCGCGCACCTCGCCAATGGCGCGCCGCACGAGTATTCCTTCGGTCACTGGAAACAATTTGCGCAAGCCCCTTACCTCGAGGAGCGGGGCAGAACTTTCGGCGGGCGCTCTCACGCGGTCGCTCCCACCAGCGCGCCAACCTCGTGGCTGCGCACGCAGGCCGTGAGATGGCCCGCGTCGTCTGCCGACGTCAGGCGTGGCCGCGCCACAGCGCAGGCCTCGGTCGCGAATCGGCAGCGCGGGCGAAAGGCACAGCCGCTGTCGAGGTGCGTGAGATCGGGAGGTTGTCCATCGATCGGATCGAGCCGCGCGCGTCGCGGCCGATCGAGCCGCGGCACCGAGCGCAACAGCGCCATCGTGTAGGGATGGCGGGGCTGCGCATAAATCGCCGCGGCCCGCCCGCTCTCCACGATACGGCCCGCATACATTACGTTGACACGGTTAGCGTAACGCGCCACCACGCCGAGGTTGTGGGTGATGATGATAAGCGCCACGTTGAGCCGCCGCGTGAGCCCGTTCATCAGCTCGAGAATTTGCGCCTGGATGGTCGCATCGAGAGCGGTGGTCGGCTCGTCCGCTATGATCAGTTTCGGATCGCAGGAGAGCGCTATCGCGATCATGATCCGCTGACGCATGCCGCCGGAGAGTTCGTGCGGATATTGCTTGAGCCGGCGCGCTGGATCGGCGATGCCGACGAGTGAGAGAAGCTCGATTGCGCGCTTGGCAGGATCAGCGCGGCAGTGCTGCTCGAGCGTCTCGGTGATCTGGCGTCCGACGGTGAGTACGGGATTGAGCGAGGTCATCGGTTCCTGGAAGATCATACCGATGTCGCCGCCGCGGACCTCGCGCATCTGCGCGTCGGAAAGCTTCATCAGATCGCGGCCGGCGAAAAGGACCTCGCCGCGCGTGATCCGCCCGGGCGGGTCCGGGATCAGGCGCAGGATGGAGAGCGCGCCGACCGACTTGCCCGATCCGCTCTCGCCGACGATTGCGACCGTTTCACCTTGATCGACCGTGTAGGAAATGCCGTCGACGGCACGCACGATTCCCGCACCGGTGCGAAACTCGGTGTGCAAGTCCATCACCTGAAGGAGCGGTAGCAACACTCCTCCCGAGGTTCCCCTAAAGGTTTGTTTTTTCGCGTTGTTTCATTGGTATACAACAGTACATGGAAAACAGTGTCAACGGCGGGGCCATGCACTTTGCCCGGAAGTGGCACGGAACGAACGTCCGGCCTGCTGAACCAACGTCCGCTTTCGCTGGTAGAGCAGACATCCATCGGACGCCGCGAAATGTACGACAGATTACCGAGAGGTCCGGCACTCGCACTGAATTTCAGGCCAATTCACGTCGGGTGATCCGCTACGACTAAGGTATGGAAGCCATGACGCCTGCCCAAAAATTGCGTGAAGTTCTGGCTGCTCCAGGCTTGGAGGTGATGCCGGGCTGCTTCGACGCGCTCTCCGCAAAGCTCGTCGCTGATGCCGGCTTTAAAGTGACATTCATGAGCGGGTTTGCGGTCTCTGCCGCTCGTCTCGGGCTGCCGGATACCGGGCTCATTTCATTTGCGGAAATGTTGGACAGCCTACGCAATTGCGCGAGTGGTGCAGCAAGAATACCTCTGATCGGCGACGGCGATACTGGATACGGCAACGCACTCAACGTGCAGCGCACGGTGGTCGAGTATGCGCGTGCCGGCGCCGCAGCTGTGATGATTGAGGATCAAGTCAGCCCGAAAAAATGTGGCCATACCCGCGGCAAGCTGGTGATCGCGCGCGAGGAGGCGCGGATGAAGATTCGTGCAGCCGTCGACGCGCGCCACGATGCCGACATCTTGATCCTGGCGCGGACCGATGCACGTGCGGTGCACGGTTTTGATGAAGCACTCGACCGTTGCCGCGATTTCGAGACGGAAGGCGCGGACATTATTTTCCTTGAAGCGCCTGAGAACGAACTAGAGATGCGACGCTTCTGCGAAGCGATGCGCAAGCCCTGCATGGCCAACATGGTGCCTGGAGGCAAAACACCTATTTTGCCGCCGAAGGAATTGCAGGGCATAGGTTACAAGCTTGCGCTCTATCCGGTCGTGCTGATGTCTGCCGCCATTGCCGCGATGCAGGCGGCCCTCGTGGCACTCCGCCCCGAGAGCAAGAAGGTTTTCCCACCGAGTGTTTTGTTCGCTGAATTGCAACAGGTCGTAGGCTTTCCCGAATATTGGGAGCGTGAGACCCGATACAAGGCAAGCGACTGATTCGGCTTGTAGCTAAGCAGCAGAAGGGATCGTCTTATGCAGGGGGTACCCATCCCCAGCTTCGCTCGAGAATGTCTGATTTGAGGAGCAAACTGACTTGTCGCGAGTCCGCTATTGGCACAAAGCGGACATCACAGCCCAACTGATCCATGTCCGCTTTTGGGGGTAAAGCGGACATTCAGCTGATCCATTGCGATGTCTGCTTTTGGCACAAAGCGGACATTGCTTCGGCTGACCTCGATGTCCGTTATTGACCCAAAGCGGACATGAGCCGCTCAGGATTGCTGCACTGCAAACTTACCCTGAACCCCATTCCGCCGCTCGCAAATCCCTGCCGTAATCGCCTCGTTGCAGCGTCGCCGAGGCTTGGGGAAGACTGGCGGAGATTTGGGGGCGTTTGAAGCCGTCAAAAGCCGGGGGTGCGCTTTGGGCGCCGGGCGCTGCGCCCGGCATCATCACGCCTATCCCAGCAGCTTGGGTTTACGGGCACGCGCTGCAGCCATTATGGGGTGACCAAGGTCACTTTTGGCTTCCCCTAATAAGCGATATAGTGGTCACGCTGTAGAGTAAACTGTCGAACTCAAGGATGGTTGGTCAATGCCATCGCTGATCGACATTCCAGAACTGGTTGGATTCTTCAGTTACTCCCGTGACGATGATCAGGGCTCACGGGGAGCTTTGTCAGCATTGCGCGATGCCATCCAGACCGAGCTCAGCGCGCAACTCGGCCGCACCCGCACAGATTTCCGCTTGTGGCAGGACAAGTCTGCGATTTCGCTCGGTACACTCTGGGAAAAACAAATCTCGCGAGGCATCGATCAATCGGTGTTTTTTATTCCGATTATCACGCCGCGGGCGGTGCGGAGCCAGCATTGTGCGTACGAATTCCAGGCATTTCTGGCGCGCGAAACCGAGCTCGGCCGCGACGATCTGGTTTTCCCGATTCTTTACATACCGGTGCCAGCGCTTGAGGATGAAAAACTGTGGCGTGATGAACCAATCCTTCGGATCGTCGCGACACGCCAATATCTCGACTGGCGGGAGCTACGCCACCATGATCCACGTTCGATCGAGGTGCAGCAGAAGTTGGAATGGTACTGCCGTGGAATTACCAATGCTTTGCATAAGACATGGATTCCGCCCATTTCGCCTAATCCCCTCAAGCGCGATGAACTAGAGGCCGCAGGGACCAACTTGCATCTTGGCGCTGACGCGCCGCGACATGCCGAGCAGGATGAGCTTGCCAGAAAAGGCGACACGCCACAGCCTGTAGCCGAGGAGCGAAGCCGAGAGCACGCCGCCGAGCGACGCGCTTGGCCGGCTCCCGCTGCGGTTAAACCCGGTGTAGGGGTTGTTGTTGCGGCGGCGCTTGCCTTAATTCTGATTGGCGGAAGTGTCACCGCTTGGCTTGCTCTGGGGCCAAGCGCCAATACTAAATCAACAATAGCGGCGACAGCTCCAACTCCGACGCTGCCACCGTTAGCCAATGTCGGGACCGCGGCGGTGCCGACCAAGATGTCGAGCGCAATCAGCACGAACGCGCCGTCGCCGCCTTTGGCACCTGCCGCGTCCGCGCCTGTTCCGCCGATTGTGTCAGGGCCGGCGGCCGATGAGATTGCTTGGACGCTTATTCAAGACACTGACGATGCCGCCGCGTTACGGCGCTTCGTCGCACAATTTCCGGACAGCGCACGGCGCAAAGATGCCGAAGCACATCTTGCCTCGCTTTTGGCCGCCCAGACGGCGTGGAATTTGGTAAGGGACAGCAAGGATCCCAATCAGCTACGACAATTCGTCCGGCAATTTCCTGATAGCGTGCAGCGTAACGATGCAGAAGCGCGGCTTGACTCGCTTTTGGCAGCCCAGGCTGCGTGGAATTCCGTAAGGGACAGCAAGGATCCCGATCAGCTACGGCAATTTGTCCTGCAGTTTCCGGACAGCTCGGAACGTTCCGTTGCGGAACAAAGGATTGCATCCCTTGAAGCGATCCCCCAAAAACCAACGGTGACACCATCACCTGATCCGCACGAACTGACACGGTCACTGCAGTTGGAACTCCAACGCGTCGGCTGCTTCAAAGGGACTGTAAACGGCCAATTTGATGAAGATACAAAAACCGCTTGGCACCGATTCATGAAGCTAGCCTCGATCACCATGTCCGATGATGTCTCAACGGGCACGATCGACGCGGTGCGCGGCATTACCAAGCGCATCTGTCCTTTAGATTGTCCGCGCGGCCAGCACGCTGAAAAGGAAATATGTGTGGCGAATGCGCCACCAGAACATGACGCCAAACCCCGTAGGAGCTCGGAGGCGCCACCAGAACATGACGCCAAACCCCGTAGGAGCTCGGAGGCGCCACCAGAACATGACGCCAAACCCCGTAGCAGCGCGGAGGCGCCACCAGAAAAACCCCGTAGGAGCGCGAAGGCGCCGTCAGCGAACCGAACAGCCCCGCTGATGGACAGTGCAACAGCACCTCCGCCGCACAGTTCACCGTTATCTATACCTATACCGCTGATCGGCGGGATCTTAGGTATCGGTCGGTAATGCATTGATGCTTTCGGCATCGGATTGGGCTGGCCGAAACGATGCCATCGCGCAGTGTGCACTTTGTTATAGTATCATTGCGGAACGTCGTAGTGATTCCACAATGGGATGCGGTCGATCTCGAGATCGGCGCGGTTCTAGCCCACGCCAACTGCTGGCGAAAATTCGCAATTTCCTGCAACAGCAGTGGTCTCAAATTTGCTGCACTGCATGAGTCCGCTTTTGGCACTTAGCGGACATCTCGACCGCGCTGAGCGATGTCTGCTTTTGGGAGTAAAGCGGACATTCTTTTAACTAACCTCGATGTCCGTTATTGCCGGGTGCCGGCCTGGACGCTTGCCAGTCGCGCCTGATCGGTTCGAGAATTTCTGGAAGGACTAAAACATCCCGAAGTGATAGGTAATTTCCCTTGGTGGCGTGCTGCTGACATCCCTTCGGAGACGTACCATGATGAGGCGAGAAAAATTTTCGATCGCGAACATCTACGTGCCGGTAAAGCGCCGCGCAACACTCAAACCAGAAACCGTTCAAGAGATCGCCCAGAGTATGCTGGAAGTCGGACAGCAAGTACCCATCTTGGTCCGGCGGGATGGTGATCGCTTCGTCCTCGTACATGGTTTGCATCGGCTCGAAGCATGCAAGGCATTGGGCGAAGAGACGATCGACGGATACCTCACCCAGGCCCCGAAGCACTAATAGTCTGCATGTCCGCTTTCGGGACATTCCACGACTGAGTTTCAATGTCCGCTTTTGGGGGTAAACCGGACATCTCCGCGGGGTAGGCGGAGTGTTTTCCTAGGCGAAGCCCATGTACATTTATCTGAAGCCTTAAAGCCTATCGCGCCTAGCCGCCGAGGCTGTCGGGTTCCGGCACTTCTTCCATTGCCGGGCTCATCGGTACCCGCTCCTCGGATACTCGTGGACGGGCGCTGCGCCAGCGCATCTTCGATAGTGCCGCTTCCGCCTCTGTCGTCAGCTTGCGCATGATGTCGGCGACGCTGAGGATCTCATGAATCCCGCCGGCGCTCTGCCCCGCCGTCAACAGGCATTCATGCTGCCGGCCCGCCTGGGTGCTCGAGACGATCTCACCGCGCAAGCGGTCGCGCTCGCGGCGCGCGTCCTCGCGCTTGGCGCTCCATTCGGCCAAGAACGCCGTCGGCAACGAGCGCAACACAGTCTTGAATCCAGCCGTGCCGGGCAGCGGTGTAATGTCGTTGAGAACCTCGGCCTTGATGGCGTGTTCTGATTTTGCGCTCAGGATCGCCTGCTTCCATTCCTGCGGTGCCGGCCCTTCCTTCGAAGCAATAAACCGCGTGCCGAGATTGACGCCGGCCGCGCCGAGCATGAGCGCCGCCGCGATGCCGCGCCCGTCAAAAATGCCGCCGGAGGCGACAACCGGGAGCGGTGACACGGCATCGACGACTTGCGGCACCAGCGTCATGGTACTGACTTCGCCGCAATAACCTCCGGACTCACTGCCTTGCGCAATGATGACCTCGGCGCCGCACTCGGCCGCTTGCAGCGCCTGGTCGACGGTCGTGACCTGCACCATCACATGCGCGCCGCTGGCACGCGCCTGGCGCGCGAGATCGCCCGGATTGGCAAGCGTGAACGAGATCACCGCTGGACGCGCAGCGAGCGTATAGCGAAACGCTTCCTCATCGAGCGTCTGCGGAATGTGATTGATTGCGAAAGGTCGCTGCGTCAGCGTCTTGACGACATCAATATCGCGTTTGATGGCAGCAAAGCTGCGGAACAGGGTTCCGATGCCGCCCAGCCCGCCGGCATTTGATACGGCAGCCGCAAGCTCGGCCGAGGTGCAGGTGCCCATCGGCGCCAGAATGATCGGCGCGTCGATGCCGAACAGATCGCAAAGCCGGGTTGTTAGCATGGCTCATCTCCGAACATCCGCTCGGCACGCGAGATTGCCAGATACGAGCAATCGGCGATGTCGAGAGCCTGCGCAACGGCACATCATAATACCGGCGATTGCCGGTCGGATAGCCTGCTTGTGGCCGGTGTCGCGTTTCTAGCGTCGGTCCTTCCTGCTGACGGCGTGGTAGACCACGGCGTCCCAGGCATTGTGAATGCTGATGAACAACAACAGCAATACGGCGGCGCCAACGCCAAACAGCGCCTCGCCCGTGAAAGCGAGGGCTGCCACTGCGGATAATGCGAGCAGGGCATAGGCCGCGGTCGGCAGGACAATGTGAAACAGCCAGTCTTCAAATTCCGGTATGTATGCGGCTTGCGCGCGCATGCGTCGAATGACGATCACGGCATAGACCACGCCGCCCAATCCCATGCATCCCCACAGAAGCGCCGGGAAGACAATCGTTGGCCAAGGCGCCCGCGCGAGCGCCGACAGCAGCAAGGCGGCGCCTAAATGAACGACCGTCGGCGTGCCGAAGGCGGCGGTAGCTTCCGGCACCGGGGTAGATGGCTTTTGCGCAAGCAGGGTGACGACGACGAATTGCAGGCCGATCAGCGCGCCGGCGGCTGAGCCGACGATGACGTAGAAACTGTCCCATGCGGCGAGTTCGGACATACCGGCACCTAAAATCGCTCACGTGCGGTCCTCACGCGAGACTTGTCCGTCCCGATCATTCAGACGGATCGTATCCCGGCTTCTTATATATATTTGGATTATTCAGAATATCCGTTTTGTAGACCTCTGCGGTCCAAGCTTGGGGGTTCACATCTTCGATGGCGACTGAAACGGCGTCGTCGCCGCATTTCAACGTCGTCACGACGGCTTTGGCGACCGCCGCCGCGAGCTTGGTCTTCTGTTGCTCCGATCTGCCCGAATAAAGCTTTACGAGTACGTGCGGCATTTTTCTGTCTCCTTTGCTTTGGTGGCCGGAGTTGCGGCCGACCCATCGACCCGGGTCGTTTCGCCCTCTGCATCGGTCACTTCGATGGTCCAGAGCAGCACAGGCTGGCCCGGCTGGTCTGTCGCGGCAGCTACGCCGACATGAGTAACGAGTGACTTTGGCGCGTCGGCTTTGGCGATCGCGCTTTCCTGAAGTTTACTTAGTATCCTCCATGACATCGCCGATCCCGAAAGACGGAGGCGACGGTGTGTCGGTTTGCGCAGGAACGTCGATCGAGCCGAGGCGCCGGCATTCGGTCCTCCAGCCGCGCCTGCGCGCGCTTTGGTCAAATGGGCAAATCTCTCTCTCTGCTCAAAACGACATCTGGTCGGCTTCACCTGCTCAATTCTTGACGGCGCATTCGCGCAAGATTTCCGGCTTGAACGCAAGCCCGTGCCCCGGCCGTTCCGGCGCAGTGATGAATCCATTCTCAACCGGTATTGGCTCGACCCATATGTCCTCGGCGAGCCCCATATCCTCGATCCACAATCCGTTCGGAATCGCGGCGAGGAGCTGCACGTTCAATTCCGGAAACAGATGCGGCGCGATCGTCATGTTCCAGGTGTCGGCGACGGTTGCGATCTTGCGCAATTCGGTCAAACCGCCGCGCATCGGATCGGGTTGCAGGATCGGCAAGCGCGGATTTTCGAAGAACGGCTTGAGATCGAAGCGCGTGAAATGCGTCTCACCGCCGACCACGCGCAGGTCGAGCGCCTCGGCGATGCGCAGATAGCCGGCGAAGTCGTCCGGCACCACCGGCTCTTCCAGCCAGTAGACATTGTAGTCTTGAAACTTGCGGCCCATCTGGATCGCCACGTCGGCGGTCCAGCCCATATTGACGTCGATCATAATGTCGATGTCGGGGCCGATCGCTTCGCGCATGCGCCGGACATTGTCGAGATCGGTGGCGAGGTCGGCGGTGTGCGCGACCTGCATCTTGATCGCCTTGTAGCCGCGCTCCTTGTAGTGCAGCGCCTTGGCGATCATGCCGTCGCCGCCGCTGCCGCGAAAGCAGCCGCTGCCATATGCTGGCAAACGCGCGCGATAATGGCCCCAGAGCCGGTGCAGCGGCAGCTTGGCGACCTTGCCGAGCACATCCCACAACGCGAAGTCGAGCGCGGACATCGCCATCACCGCTATGCCGGCGCGGCCATAGGTGACGGTAGCGTGCCACAAGTCCTGCCAGATCGCCTCCACTGCGCTCGCGTCTTTGCCGATGACGCGCGGGATTACGCATTCCTCCAGGCAGGTTGCGATCGTGCGCATGCCTGGGCGGAACAGAAACAGATAGCCCATGCCGGTGATGCCGCCGCGCGTCTCGACATCGAGCACCAGAAACTCACGCATCGCACCGAAGGCATGGCCCTTGAGCCATGGCGAATGAGGCCACGGCACGCGCAGCATGGTGGTGCGAACGGCCGTAATCGTCGTATCGGTCATGAACGCGCGATTTGTTTCTGAGCCGCAAGAGCCCGCGCGCAAATCCTGAGCAAAGATTGATCGGACGTCAACATGTGCGCCGGCGCTTTCGCCGGCGCTTTGCTACCCAGCGGCGCACGCACGAATTTACGCGCGGTCGCGCTGCGAGCGCGGCTGCCCTGGAAACTTTATGGTAACGTAGCTGACCCTGTTATGGCTTGCAGCGGCGGCGCCGTGGGCTCGGTCGCAGCTTAAATTGCTGCGCGTCGTAGCCGATCACCGAACCTTCGAAAGTTTCGCCGGTCTGGGTTTCGAAATCGTGGATGTAATTTACCCCGACCGTGCCAAACCAGTTCCAGTCCGGCCGCGCGACGAAATTGCTGTTGATGGTCGCTCCGAGGCCAAAACGGTCTGCGCTCCGGCACTAAGACTGGCATTGGTCTTATAACTCAGTCCGGTCTGTGCGAAACCGTAGAATTGGTCGGGTTGGAGTTTCTTATCGACGATTTCGAGCAGATCCTCGATCTTCTGGCGAAGCTCCGGCGTAAGGATCGGGCATCGCCAGCGCGGCCTGCAAATAGCCGCGCGCTTGAGCGTAGGAACCGAGCTGATAATAGAGGACGCCAAGCTGGAAGCGCGTCGCGGCAAGCTTGGGATTGTAGAAGCGAAGCTGTTCGTAAGCGCTGATCGCGGATTCGATGTCGCCGTGGCTCGCCGCGGTCACGGCATATTGAATCGTATTGCTAAGATTGGCCGGGTGCGTCAGCACGCTCGCAAATAGTGGATCGGTGCTTTTGGTGAATTCGAAAGCGCTCTGGCCGAAAGCCGCAACCATCCACGCCACGAGGAGTCCCGCCGGAGTGGCGACCCGTGCAGCCAAACCGATAGCTGTTCGCCTTGCCCCGATTGCCACTGAGACGTCGACCCCCAACCCCAAATCCGCCGCACCGGATCGAAATCAATGCGGCAAACGCGCCAACCCGATGTGTCATCATAGCGCAAGCGCCGACTGTCAACAGCCGCTCGCTGGCGATGTGGCGGCGCGCTGCCAGTCACCAGTCAAACAAGTGCTAATCGCCAAGCCTATGAAAAGCCAACCAAAGCCATTGACGCCGGTCGATCAGGACTTTCTGTTTCACGCGCAACGCAAGCGGATTTTTTCGCAGTGTGGCGTAACGATTTGCATCTGGCGCGCAACGGCGATGAGGGTTTTGCCTGGATCGATTATGATCGGCGACGTAAAAAGTTCGGCGTCAAGACGAGCCGGAGGCGTTCGTTCGTGCCCTCGACGATCAATGTAGCGGCGTATAGCGACGTCCTTGTCGTGCTCGGCACGGCCGGGATAGTCGTGCCGATCTTCAGTCGGCTGGGCTTTAGCCCCGTGCTCGGCTATCTCGCGGCCGGCGCACTGTTGGGCCCGTTCGGACTCGGCTCGCTCATTCAATCCGTTCCAGCGCTGTACTGGTTCACCGTCGGCGACGCCAAGGATGTGGCCGGCATCGCCGAGCTCGGCGTAGTCTTTTTGTTTTTCCTGATCGGACTTGAACTGTCGCTGCATCGGTTGATGACGATGCGGCGTCTGGTGTTCGGACTCGGCGGCTTGCAGGTACTGGTCACGACCGCGCTCCTTGCCGGAATCGCTTTCCACTTCGGCAAGAGCCCTTCGGAGTCCATCATTCTCGGCGCGAGCCTGTCGCTGTCGTCCACCGCGATCGTGCTCGAAATCCTGTCCAAGCAGGAACGCCTGAAGACCAGCGTCGGCCGAGCGAGCTTTACCGTGCTGTTGGCGCAGGATCTTGCTGTTATTCCGCTCCTGATCTTGATTTCATTGCTCACTGCCGGCCCGCAGAGTTCGGTACTTGCCAGCGTCGGCACGGCGTTTGTGCAGGCGGCCGTTGCGCTGGCCGTCATCGTCTTGTTCGGGCGGTTTCTGCTGCGACCGCTGTTTCGGCTGGTCGCCTCGACGCGCTCGCGCGACCTTTTCATCGCCACCGTTTTGTTCGTCATTATCGCCGCCGGTGTCGTCAGCAGTCAGGCCGGGCTATCAATGGCGCTCGGCGCCTTCGTCGCCGGTCTGTTGCTCGCCGAAACTGAATACCGCCGCGCCATCGAAGCAACGATCGATCCGTTCAAGAGCCTGTTGCTCGGAATTTTCTTTTTCACGGTCGGTATGGAAATCGACGTGCACGAATTGCTGCGCGATCCTTTGTTGCTGGCGGGCGCGGTCGTCGGATTGATCACCGCCAAGTCGCTCATCATCGTCGCGCTCGGCAAGCTGTTCCGCCTATCGTGGCCGGTGGCCGTCGAGCTAGGACTATTGCTCGGGGCCGGTGGCGAATTCGCCTTCGTCAGCATCGCTATGGCGGCGCAATTGCGGGTGATCGATGCGCGAACGGCGACTTTCGCGCTGACCGTGACGTCGGTGACCATGGCGCTGATTCCGCTGTTGTCGTTCGTGGCGCGGCGCTTCGCCTCGCGCCTGCGCGCCGCCGCGCCGCCTGCGGAGCTGGCAGTGCGGCCGAGCGGGCGGCGCAGGCATGCGATAGTTGTCGGCTATGGGCGGGTCGGCAAAGTGGTCTGCGCCTTACTCACCCAACACGGTGTTCCGTTTATTGCGGCCGATTCCGATGCTTCGATGGTGACCCGGGACCGCCGCGACGGCCACGATGTCTACTATGGCGACGCCGCCGACCCGAAGTTTCTGGAAGCCTGCGGACTCGCCAACGCCGCAGGTGTCATTATCACTATCCACGCCGGGGAACTGATCGATCTCGTGGTCGAGCATGTGCGAGCCATGCGGCCGGACGTGCTCATCGTGTCGCGGGCGCGCGACGCAGATCACGCGCGTCACCTGTACCGCCTTGGCGCCACAGACGCGGTGCCGGAAGCGATCGAGGCGAGCTTACAGCTCTCCGAAGCTGCCCTTGTCGGTCTCGGAATGCCGACCGGGCCGGTGATCGCGTCGATCCATGAGAAACGCGACGAAATCCGCCGCAACTTGCAGCACGCGGCGCGCGCTGCCGGATTGGAAGAGACGCGTTCGATCCGCGCAAAAACGAGCGCGATTTTACGGCGATAGAACGTTGCGTGCTTTAGGTCAGGTGGCGCGGAACGCCCGCCATGCCACCGTCAGCCTGCGCTACCCGAGGGTAAAGCTGGCGAGGCGCTCTTCGCCGGGACGGTATTCTTCGGTGGCGAAGCGTTCTTCTGGGACGAAACGTTCTTGGCTGGCGTCGCCTGCTTGGGCGCGGCCTCTTTCGGCAGCGTCGGTAGTGGCATCTCCTTCGACCGGCCTACCATTGGCGCGCTCCCCGCGGGCCGGCATGACTGCCCATGTGCGGCTTGTAGTATTGCGGTCAGCGCCAGAGTTTGCAGCCGCGGCGATTTGTCAATCGTGACATGATCGATGCTTGTATCGCTCGACACGTCGACATTCGACAGTTTGCCGTGGAAGCCGGCGCCGGCCTGCATATAGGCGTAGGCCCGTTGCGTGAAATTGAGCACGCAGGCGACATTACTTGGTGTGGTATAGGAGCCGGTGCCGTCGAACGGGACCACCAGCGCGACCGGCACACCCTGGAGATTTAATTGTTGCGTCATGGTCATCACGGCGTCGGCGCCTAGCGAATGGCCGACGAGAATGTAAGGGCCATGATCGCCGCCGCGGTATCTCTGCACGATGCTGCCGACCACGCTTTCGGCGACCGAGTGATTGTAGACGCTCGCATCGATGCCACTGCCCGCGATCTGGCCGGCGAGCTGGTCCATGCCGAGGGAGAAGATGTTCATGAGGCCGCGCATCAAATAAACATGCGGGCGCGAGGCGGCATTGCCCAGTGCGGCCGGCTTTCCGGGGGCAGTTGTCGTCCCAGGCGCCGTGACCTTGATCGTTTGGATCTTTACGGTTTGGGCGGCGGCGGGGACGACCAGGCTTAATGCCGCGATCATCGACAGCCCTGCCGCGAGATGGTGCGCCTTAGATGGCCGACGCCGAAAGCGACGCGTCATTGTGCCGATCTGCCCGCTCATTTCCAATGCGGCCGACATCGCACCCTCCACGCGACCCGTGCACCGACCCACCGCGAACTATGGCGACATGCGGTAAATACTTTGTTGTACGGCACCCTTGCTCAGCTGGCGGCCTTCTTGCGGCTCGCTAGTTGCAGAACGATTGGCCGGGCCGCCGCCTGTATCGGCGTGCGGCGAATGTCTGAAAGCGTGTGCAGGAAGTCGGAGAACCAGTTTTGCACCGAGGAGGCTCTGAGCTTGCGTACCATGGCCTGCCACCGTTCGCGCCGTTCTTCGACACTCATGTGCAGCGCCACGGCGAGCTGCCGGGCCATGCCATCGATGTCGTGAGGATTGATCAGGACCGCCGCATCTAGCTCTCTCGCCGCACCGGCGAACGACGACAGGACCAGGACGCCTGGGTCGAGCGGATTTTGTGCGGCGACATATTCCTTGGCCACCAGGTTCATGCCGTCATGAAGCGGCGTGACCAGGCCGATGCTGGCGACCCGATAAAAACCGGCAAGCGTCAGCTGCGAAAATCCCTTGTTGAGATAGCGGATCGGCATCCAATCCACTTCACCATGACGGCCGTTCACTTCGCCGACCAGGGCGGCCAGCTCGGCTTTAAGCTCGCGATAGGCTTTAATATTGCCGCGCGAGGGAACGGCGACCTGCAACAACGACACGCTGCGCTTGAGACTGGGCTCGAGCTCGAGCAGGCGATCGAAGGCGCGGATCCGGTTGGCGAGCCCTTTGGAATAATCCAGGCGGTCGACACCGAGCACGAGCTTGGCGCCGCGCAGGCTTTCTTTCAGGCGGCTGACTTCGACGCGACCCATGGCTTTGGTCGCGCGGGCGGCAAACTCGTCGACATCGATGCCGATCGGGAAGGTCGCCAGCTGCGTCAATCCCCATTCTGAGGCGACCGTGCCGTCGACGACGTTAAAACCGAGCTCGCTCTGCAGGTAGTCCTCGAAGTTCTGCCGATCCTCCACGGTTTGAAAACCGATGAGATCGTAAGCGAGCATCGCTTGCGCAATCTGGTTGTGGTGCGGCACCGCCGTCATCGTGCGCCGATCCGCCCACGGTGTGTGCAGGAAAAAACCGAGCGGTCGTTCGATGCCGAGGTGGCGCAGCTCCGCGCCAAGCGTCAGGAAATGATAATCCTGGATCCAGAACAGGGTCTCGGGGGTGTTGAAGCGCAATAGCGCTCGCGCCATGAACGCATTGACTTCGCGATAGGCGGCATAGTCGTCGGCGCTCACATGGATGAGGTCGGCGCGCGAGTGCAGTGCCGGCCACAAGGCCGAGTTGGCGAAACCCTCGTAAAAACCCCGATAGTGCTTGGCCGGCATATCAACCGTCGCCAGCGCGCCCTTGCCGAGCGCTTCGATCCGAGCGAACGAGCCCCGCGTCTGTGAGGCGTCGCTGCTTTGGCCGCTCGAGCCGACCCAGATAGCGCCGGAATCCCTGACCATGGGCAACAGAGCCGCAGCCAAACCGCCCGCCAGCGGCTCGTCAGGCTTTGCCCGCGCGACGCGGTTCGATACCACCACAACGTTCAAGGGGACACCTCCAGGTGGTCCTTTAACCCGGATGACAGAAATTTGTTCCAAATTGTGATGCAGTGCACCCAATCGGGCGCAAATCACGGCATTTAATGGTTGATTGTTGTAAACGGCCTATTTCGCAGGCAAGCGTGGCGCCCTGCTGTTTTTCTCAACGCGAAGTCTCGGCATAGGCGAGTGTCGATAGCAGGCTCACTTCGGCGTGCCGGGAATCGAGCCGCGTGTGCTGCACCACGATTGGTTCGTCGGATTCGAACACAGAAGAATACGGCGTATCGCGTGGAATCGGTTCGGGCCGCTCGAGATCATTGAAACGAAGGTGCAGGGTGCGCCGCGGTTCGACCGTGACCAGATAAGGGCCGACCGGATCGCGATCGGCGAAGAACACCGTGATGCGTACATGTGCGGGCGCCTCGCCCGCATTGAGAATGCAGGCGGTCTCGTGCGAGATCAGCGCCGGATCGGTGAACGAACTTTGCGAGGGAATATAACCTTACGCGATCGCCCAGTGCGTCTGTCCAATCGTCGCCATCTATCGCTGTCTCTAAGCGCCGTTTCTAATAGTCGCGTGAGTGCGATCTTCGGTCGGAGAGCGGCGCGCTGTCGTACTGGGTTTGATGTAACGACACAGCGGGCATCCCGGTTCCGCAATCCGGAACTTTGTTCAGAAACATGCGTTTCATCGCGGTGGGTGCGGGCGCAGCTGCGGCGCAGCGGGCAGTTTTTGCGGGGTTGAAAACATGCGCGCCCTCACAGTTGCGCCCGGCATCGCCAATTCGGCCGGCATCGAGGACGTGCCGGAGCCGCCGGCATCCGACGGCACGGTCCTGGCGCGCGCGCTCGCGCTCGGCGTGTGCGGCACCGATCGGGAGATCGTTAACGGGTCGTATGGCTGGGCGCCGCCCGGCCGTAAGCGGCTTATCATCGGTCACGAATCCCTGGGCACTGTCGAACAGTCTCCGGCCAATTCCGAGTTCAAGCGCGGCGATCTCGTCGTCGGCATCGTGCGCCGACCGGACCCGGTGCCCTGTCCGTGTTGCGCCGCCGGCGAATGGGACATGTGCCGCAACGGTCGCTACACCGAGCGCGGCATCAAGGAGCGCGACGGCTATGGTTCGGAGCTGTTTCGCGTCGAACCAGAATTTTTGATCAAGCTCGATCCTTCGCTCGGCCTCAACGGCGTCCTCGTTGAGCCGACCAGCATCGTTGCCAAGGCATGGGATCACATCGAGCGGATCGGCCGCCGGTCGCGCATCTGGGCGCCCAAGACGCTGCTGGTAACCGGCGCCGGGCCCATCGGCCTTCTCGCCGCGATGATGGGGGTCTTACATGGCCTTGAGGTACACGTGCTCGACCACAATGACAGGGGACCCAAGCGGCAGATCGTCCGCGAACTCGGCGCCAGCTTTCACGTCGGCGAGCTCGCTGATGTGGCTATGATCAAGCCTGACATTCTGATGGAATGCACCGGCGCACCGGCCGTCGTGCGCGACGCGCTTGGCCGCACCGCCGCTGCGGGCATCGTCTGTCTGCTCGGCGTATCGGCGCCCGGTCGCGATCTGGAGATTGACGTCGGAGGGCTCAACCGCACCATGGTCCTCGACAACGACGCGGTATTCGGCGCGGTCAATGCCAACCGCCGGCATTACCTGGATGCCGTCATGGCGTTGCAGCGCGCCGATCAACGTTGGCTCGATAGCCTGATCACGCGCCGGGTTCCGGTCGAGCAATGGACGGACGCTTTGGTTCACCAGCGCAGCGACATAAAAGTCGTGGTTGATTTCTCTTGAGCACCATCATTGCGGGACAGCGATAATGTCCACTCGCATTGAAGATTATGCGCTGATCGGTGATTGCAGGAGCGCCGCGCTGGTGTCGCGCGACGGTTCGATCGATTGGCTGTGCTGGCCGCGATTCGATTCCGAAGCCTGCTTTGCGGCGCTGCTCGGTAACCGCGAGCACGGCCGCTGGCTTGTGGCGCCGCGCGACAAGGCCCGCATCACGCGCCAGTACCGACCTAACACGTTAATCCTCGAAACGTGCTTCGAAACGGCGGAAGGCGCGGCAGTCCTGGTCGATTTCATGCCGTTCCATGGTGAGCATTCGGAAATCGTGCGTCTCGTCCATGGCACCCGCGGCAAAGTGAGAATGCACACCGAACTCATTTTACGGTTCGGCTACGGCGCGGTCGTGCCTTGGGTGACGCGACTCGAAAGCGGCATACTGCGCGCGATTGCCGGGCCGGACATGGCGCTGCTGCGCACGCCGATCCATCTCAAAGGCAAGAATTTGACCACAGTCGGCGAGTTCAGCGTCTCGCGTGGTGAGACCATTCCGCTGGTCTTGAGCTACGCGGATTCGCATCGGTCTATCCCTTTTTCGCACGACGCGACCGCGGCCTTGGAAGCGACCGAGAAATTCTGGAAGGAGTGGACGGCGAAATGCCGGCCGGCCGGCGAATGGTCCGAAGCCGTACGTCGCTCCATGATCACGCTAAAGGCGCTCACTTATGCGCCGACCGGTGGCATTGTCGCTGCGCCGACCACCTCTCTGCCGGAGCAGATCGGCGGCCGGCGCAACTGGGACTATCGTTTTTGCTGGCTGCGTGACGCAACGCTGACGCTGCTCGGTGCCATGCATGCCGGCTACTACGAGGAAGCGGAAGCATGGCGCGACTGGCTGTTGCGCGCCGTTGCCGGTAGTCCCGAGCAGCTCCAGATCATGTACGGGATCGCCGGCGAACGCCGATTGATGGAATGGATCGCGGACTGGTTGCCTGGCTATGAAGGATCGGCGCCGGTACGCATCGGCAATGCCGCGCACACCCAGCTCCAGCTCGACATGTTCGGCGAGATCATGGACGTGTTCCATCAGGCGCGCCGTGGCGGCCTGACGACCAACGAATCCGGATGGGATGCGCAAATCAAGTTTCTCGAACATCTGGAGCGGATTTGGCGCAAACCGGATCAGGGCATTTGGGAAATGCGCGGGCCGCCGCAGCATTTCACGTATTCCAAGGTTATGGCGTGGGTCGCTTTCGATCGTGCGATCAAAAGTGCAGAAAATTTCGGCCTTGAAGGGCCGCTCGACCGCTGGCGCGAATTGCGCGAGGAAATTTGCGACGACGTGCTGGCCCACGGCTACGACAAGAAGCGCGGCACATTCGCGCAGGCCTACGGTTCAGACCAGCTCGACGCCAGCCTGTTGCTTCTGCCATGCGTCGGTTTCCTGCCGATAAGCGATCCGCGCGTGACCGGCACCGTGGCTGCGATCGAGCGGCGGCTGCTATGCGACGGCCTGGTCATGCGTTACAGCACCGAGGACGTCGAAGACGCGTTGCCGCCCGGCGAGGGCGCCTTCTTGGCCTGCAGCTTTTGGCTGGTGGACGTCTATATCCTGCAGGAACGGTTCGAAGAAGCTGAAAACCTGTTTCGCCGGCTGGTCGGCCTATCCAATGAGCTCGGTCTGTTGAGCGAAGAATACGACGCGGCTTCAAAGCGCCTCGTCGGCAACTTCCCGCAGGCGTTCTCGCACGTCGCTTTGGTCAACAGCGCCTACAATTTGACGCGCGCGCGCAAACCCGTGCACCAGCGGGCGCAAGAGGAACATGCCCCGCCGGCAGCGGTGCGGGAGAAAGTCGTATGATGCGCGGGGTCGGATTTTGATTCGGTCGAACTGATTTCGACAATCTGGCGCACCCGCAACGGCGACCGCGAGCCTTATCGGGCTTACGAGCTCAACGGCTATCGCGGCAGTTTGCCGTTTTAGTCCAAGAACGAACAAACTCGCTCGCGCTAACTTTTGATGAATGTGCCGTTGCGCAATTCGTTCACCGCCTGTTCGAGCTCGGCGCGCGTGTTCATCACAATCGGGCCGTACCAGGCGACCGGCTGCTCGATGGGCTTGCCGGAGACCAGCAAGAAGCGAATGCCGCGTTCGCCGGCCTGCACGTCGATCTCATCGCCGGGGTCGAACAATACCAGCGAACGATCGCCGACCGCTTCGCGGACGAGGATTTCCTCGCCGTCGACTTGCTTCTCGGTGAGAATGCCGAACGGCTTCGAGGCATAGGCAAAACGACCGTCGCCCTCAAATATGTAAGCGAAGGCATGCCGCTCGGTTTCGACCTTTAGTTTCTTGCGCCGACCGGCGGGTACGAGCACGTCGAGATAGCGCGGATCGGCGGCGACGCCCTCGACCGGACCTTTCTTGCCCCAGAACTCCCCGCAAAGGACGCGCACCCGCACGCCGTCATCGTCGACCGCTTCGGGGACCTCGCTCGCCTTAACGTCCTGATAGCGCGGCGCCGTCATCTTCAAGGCCGACGGAAGATTAGCCCAGAGCTGAAAGCCGTGCATGCGCCCCTTCGCGTCACCTTGCGGCATTTCCTGATGCATGATGCCGCGGCCCGCAGTCATCCATTGAATGTCGCCGGCGCCAAGCCTGCCGCGATTACCAAGGCTGTCGCCGTGCTCGACGGTGCCGGCAAGAACATAAGTGATGGTCTCGATGCCGCGGTGGGGATGCCACGGGAAGCCGGCGAGATAGTCTTGCGGCCGATCGTTGCGGAAGTCATCCAACAACAAAAACGGGTCGGTTTCTTGCGTGTCGCCAAAGCCGAAAGCCCGGCGCAACTTCACCCCGGCGCCTTCGATTGTGGGTTTCGACTGCAGGACGCGCTTAACGGGACGAATGGACATGGCGATCAGCCGCGCGCAAGCGCGCGCTCCTCTCTCTGCTTCTAACTTGTCATCAAACTAAATAAACAGCGAAGCCAGCCCTGCAAGAAGGCACATCAGTGATACTGCTGATTGCCGCACGCTCGGATTTTTCTGGGTCATTCTCATGGCTGCTCGTCCGCGGAAGAAAGCGCGTGCACTGTCGAGGCCTGGCGGCTTGATGGTCTCTTCAGTCGCATAATTCGTTGAACGGCGGATGTGCCGGGCAGGGCGGTAACGACGATGTGTTGCCGCCGGCTGCGCCGTTCGATGCCGATCCGGTGCGCGTGCCGTAACCATTGATGTTGGGGCCGGTGACGACATTGCAGAACGTTGCCCTCATTTCCTCGATGCAAAACACGCCGGTCGTAGGTGCCTGGGACGGCTGGGGTGCTTGGGGCACGACCGACCCGCCGCCTTCGGTGCCAGGCGGCAACTGGCTGTTCGATGTTGCTAGTTGCGCGGCCGCAGGCGCCGGCGGTGACACGAGGAAAAAGAGGAGCA
>Ga0209465_10000284_pt1 | contig 23900 bp, 18 predicted proteins | sample PanSoiPlot1MoBio_FD_188321 | JGI IMG/M metagenome (GOLD analysis project Ga0209465, IMG submission 188321) | Tropical forest soil microbial communities from Panama analyzed to predict greenhouse gas emissions - Panama Soil Plot 1 MoBio (SPAdes)... | ecosystem: Environmental > Terrestrial > Soil...
CCCGGCCGACGAGGTCGAGAGGCTTGTTTCCGGCGCACGCGCCTATATCTGTGACGCCTGCGTCACCGAGTGCGTCGCGGTGTTGGAGAAGCACGGCGGCTTCGGCCGGCCGAACTGATCGCCCCAGCCATTATGGTGGCCACTGAGAGGACAAGCGTGCCATGCGGGACCCCGTCGATACCTACATGAACTACCTCGTTCCGATGGTGGTCGAGCAGACCAACCGCGGCGAGCGCGCCTACGACATCTATTCGCGCCTGCTCAAGGAGCGCATCATCTTCATCACCGGCCCGGTCGAGGACGGGATGTCGGCCCTCATCGTCGCTCAGCTCCTGTTCCTGGAGGCGGAGAACCCCAAAAAGGAAATTTCCATGTATATCAATTCGCCCGGCGGGGTGGTGACCTCCGGCCTGGCGATCTATGACACCATGCAGTTCATTCGTCCCCCGGTTTCGACCCTGTGCACCGGTCAGGCTGCCTCGATGGGATCATTACTGCTGGCCGCCGGCCACAAGGACATGCGGTTTGCGCTGCCAAATGCCCGCATCATGGTTCATCAGCCGTCCGGCGGCTTCCAGGGGCAAGCTAGCGACATCATGATCCATGCTCAGGAAATCCTGAACATTCGCAAGCGCCTGAATGAAATCTACGTCAGGCACACCGGCCAGCCGATCAAGAAGATCGAAGAGGCACTGGAACGTGACCAGTTTTTCACCGCCGAAGGCGCCAGAGAGTTCGGTCTCGTCGACAAGGTCATAGAGAAGCGCATTGAGGAGGTCGAGAAGGCCTGATTGGCTGAATTCGCTCCGCTTTCCGCGGAAAGCGCGATCCGGAGCGGCCTACCCGTTGAGAGCAGGGTTTTTTGCACCGCGGACTCCGCACCTTGCATCACGATGTCCGGTGCCTATCTAGACGCTCCGGAAAGCACGGTTACACGCAGTGTGGCCCCTGTACTACAGGGCAACTGCGCGCCTCTGCTGCTATTTCGCCACAAAGTCAACGCCAAATTGAGTTTGTCGATAAGGGGCACCACGAGCCTTGCGCGATGGAGCTTAAAAATTCATCGTTAATGGAATCTTGATTATCTTTCCATTAGCGTGTTCGTTAGGCACCGGGGCAGCATGTTTGACCGTCGGTGCGAAGACGAAACGGCTAGTGAGCGAAGTCGGTGGTTGATAGTAGGTCCGCCGGTGAGCGGAGTCGACCGGAGCGAAGGAATGAGCAAAGTCGGCGGCAGCGATTCGAAGAACACGCTCTACTGCTCGTTCTGCGGTAAGAGCCAACACGAGGTGCGAAAGCTCATTGCCGGCCCGACGGTCTTCATCTGCGACGAATGCGTTGAACTGTGCATGGACATTATCCGCGAGGAGAACAAGTCCTCGCTGGTGAAGTCACGCGACGGCATCCCCACCCCGAAAGAGATCCGGAAGGTTCTCGACGATTACGTGATCGGCCAGGACCACGCCAAGAAGGTGCTCTCGGTTGCGGTTCACAATCACTACAAACGGCTCAATCACCAGACCAAGCACAACGACGTCGAGCTGGCGAAATCGAACATCCTGCTGATCGGGCCCACCGGTTCGGGCAAAACGCTGCTCGCGCAGACGCTCGCGCGCATCCTCGATGTCCCCTTCACGATGGCGGACGCAACGACGCTGACCGAGGCCGGCTATGTCGGCGAGGACGTTGAGAACATAATCCTGAAGCTGCTGCAGTCGGCCGACTACAATGTCGAGCGCGCCCAGCGCGGCATTGTCTATATCGACGAAATCGACAAGATCAGTCGCAAGTCGGACAACCCTTCCATCACCCGTGACGTATCGGGGGAGGGGGTGCAACAGGCGCTACTCAAGATCATGGAAGGCACCATCGCCTCGGTGCCACCTCAGGGAGGTCGCAAACATCCGCAGCAGGAGTTCCTGCAAGTGGACACCACCAACATTCTGTTCGTCTGCGGCGGCGCATTTGCGGGGCTTGAAAAGATCATCTCGGCCCGCGGCCGCGCGACGTCGATCGGATTTGGCGCCAAGGTGGTGGCTCCCGAGGACCGCAAGGCCGGTGAGATATTCCGCGACGTCGAGCCGGAGGACCTCTTGAAATATGGCCTCATTCCGGAGTTCGTCGGTCGTCTGCCGGTGGTGGCAACGCTTGAGGACCTCGACGAGCCGGCGCTCAAGCGCATTCTGCTCGAACCAAAGAACGCCCTGGTCAAACAGTACCAGCGGCTTTTCGAGATGGAGAGCATCGACCTCAGCCTCGCCGAGGAGGCACTCGGCGCTATCGCGCGCAAGGCAATCGAACGCAAGACCGGGGCTCGCGGCCTGCGGTCGATCATGGAAAGCATTCTGCTCGACACTATGTTCGACTTGCCGAGTCTCGAAGGGGTCGAAGAGGTGGTGATCTCCAAAGAAGTTGTTGAGGGCACTGCACGGCCGCTCTACATTTACGCCGATCGCGCCGGCGACGCCGGAGCGACTGCCTGAGTTCTTCCACGAAAATCTGCTGTAGGCCGGTATTGGCAGCCGCGCGAGTGCGGCCGTGAGGGGCTACGCGATCACGAAAATGCGGGTCGCGTAGCGGTTGCTTGACACGCCCATTTGTCATCGCCACCTAATGCAAAGAACGTTAGAATTTCGAGTGTACGTGTAAGCGTCTTGCATTGCGTTCGGGCAGGGTCTCGTCTGGCGTTCCGGCGGATGGGCATTGACCTCTCCCTCCCGTCACCAAGCACTCCGCAGCTGCGCTGCAATGGCGGGCAGGGTCGGAGGGGCAAACAAGAAAAGGACTCAGGTTCATGACTACCCAAACGAAGCCGCGCCCTCTTCCGCATCCTGGCGAGGTGCGATCCTATCCGGTGTTGCCGCTGCGCGATATCGTGGTGTTCCCACACATGATCGTCCCCTTGTTCGTAGGGCGCGAAAAGTCGATTCGCGCCCTAGAAGAGGTAATGCGTTCGGATATTTACATTCTGCTTGCGACGCAGAAGAACGCCTCCGATGACGATCCCGCCACTGATTCGATCTACGAAGTTGGCACGCTGGCGAACGTTTTGCAGCTACTCAAGTTGCCGGACGGGACCGTGAAGGTGCTGGTCGAGGGAGCGGTGCGCGCGCGCGTGCTCAAATATGGTGACCGGCCCGACTACTATGAGGCCGAGGCTGTCGTGCTTGCGGACGAGATGGGCGAACAGGTGGAAGCCGAGGCGATGGCGCGCTCGGTCGTCAACGAGTTCGAGAGCTACGTCAAGCTCAACAAGAAGATTTCACCCGAAGTTGTCGGCGTCGTTCATCAAATCGACGATTATGCCAAGCTTGCCGACAATGTGGCCTCGCATTTAGCTATCAAGATTCCCGACAAGCAGGCGATCCTCGAGACCGTCTCGGTGCCCGGGCGGCTGGAGCGCGTCCTCGGCCTGATGGAGTCCGAGATTTCCGTCCTGCAGGTGGAAAAGCGCATCCGTACGCGGGTCAAGCGTCAGATGGAGAAGACCCAGCGCGAATACTACCTCAATGAGCAGATGAAGGCGATCCAGAAGGAGTTGGGCGACGAGGAAGGTCGCGACGAGCTCGCTGAACTGGAAGACAAGATCAAGAAGACCAAACTGTCGAAGGAGGCTCGCGACAAGGCGACGCACGAGCTCAAGAAGCTGCGCCAGATGTCGCCGATGTCGGCGGAAGCCACGGTCGTGCGTAATTATCTGGATTGGCTGCTGTCAATTCCGTGGGGCAAGAAATCGAAAATCAAGAAAGACCTTCATCTCGCCGAAGAAATCCTCGATCACGATCACTTCGGGCTCGAAAAGGTCAAGGAGCGCATTGTCGAATACCTTGCGGTGCAGACCCGCGCCAACAAGCTGACCGGCCCGATCCTGTGCCTGGTGGGCCCGCCGGGCGTCGGCAAGACTTCGCTCGGCAAATCGATCGCGAGGGCGACCGGACGCGAGTTCGTGCGGGTATCGCTCGGCGGCGTGCGCGACGAGGCCGAGATCCGCGGCCATCGACGCACCTATATCGGCTCGATGCCGGGCAAGATCATCCAGTCGATGCGCAAGGCAAAGACGGCGAATCCGCTCTTCCTGCTCGACGAGGTCGACAAGATGGGCTCGGATTTCCGCGGCGATCCGTCCTCGGCTTTGCTGGAGGTGCTCGATCCGGAGCAGAACCATACATTCAACGATCACTACCTCGAGCTCGACTACGATCTCTCCAGCGTGATGTTCATCACCACCGCGAATACCCTCAACATCCCGCCGCCCCTGATGGACCGCATGGAAATCATTCGCATCGCCGGTTACACGGAGGACGAGAAGGTCGAGATCGCGCGGCGCCACCTGATCCCCAACGCCGTGAGCAAGCATGGCCTCGATGAGAAGGAGTGGTCGATCAACCAAGATGCACTCATGCTGCTGATCCGCCGCTACACGCGGGAAGCCGGCGTGCGCAATCTCGAGCGCGAGCTTTCCACACTCGCCCGCAAGGCGGTGAAGGAGCTGATGACGTCGAAGAAGAAGTCGGTGGAAGTCACCGCCGAGAACCTGGCCGATTACGTGGGCGTGCCTAAGCATCGCCATGGCGAGATCGAGGCCGAGGACATGGTGGGGATGGTGACAGGCCTCGCCTGGACCGACGTGGGGGGCGAGCTGCTCACCATCGAAGGCGTCATGATGCCGGGCAAAGGCCGCATGACGGTCACCGGCAATCTGCGCGACGTCATGAAGGAATCGATCTCGGCTGCGGCGTCCTACGTCCGCTCTCGCGCGGTCGCGTTCGGCATCGAGCCGCCGCTGTTTGACCGTCGCGACATCCACGTGCACGTTCCCGAGGGGGCGACGCCCAAAGACGGCCCGTCGGCCGGCGTCGCCATGGTCACCGCCATCGTCTCATTGATGACGGGCATTCCGGTGCGGCGCGACCTGGCGATGACCGGCGAGATCACGCTGCGCGGCCGGGTACTGCCGATCGGCGGCCTCAAAGAGAAGCTGCTGGCGGCACTGCGCGGCGGCATGAAGACGGTGCTGATCCCCGAGGAGAATGCGAAGGATCTCGTGGACATCCCGGATTCGGTCAAAAGCGGGCTGGAGATCGTTCCGGTGAGCCTCATGGACGAGGTTCTGTCCCGGGCACTCACCCGCAAGCCGGAGCCCATCGACTGGGACGAAACGAGCGTCAAGCCGGTGCCCTCGCCCGTCGATGTCGATGAGGAGGCTCAGAACCTTACCGCCCACTGATTAGTCAAGTTGTAACTATGGACGGCGCCTCGCGGCGCCGTTCTTTTCTCGGAGCGCTAAGGCGATTTTTAGCATTCCACACGAGTTTCGTTCGGATCGAACCACAAAGCACGTCATCGCTCACAGCTGAGCGCGTGAATCAAATGGGGAGGGCCGGGCGGGACGCTCCGCTTGCCCATCGCGCGGATTTTGCTAAACCCGTTTTATCCAGGGCGGTTAGCTCAGCTGGCAGAGCACCTGCTTTACACGCAGGGTGTCGGCGGTTCGAATCCGTCACCGCCCACCATTGCCTTTGTAAGACCGCGAACCGTCCACGAGCGGGCCAAGCCGCCGTGATTATCCTGGTCGGTCGAAGTTGAGCCTGCCGTCGCAGTATGGCATTACCCTCCCGTCAGCCGGCCGGCATTAATCGGCAGGAGGCGGACTGGTCCCACGAAATCGGGACGGCCGGTAATGCCGATGCTGACGAGCGTTGTCCTGGCTCGGAGTCGGTGCCCGCTGGCTGTCCCCTTCCCGAGACGGGGGAGGGTTCATGGGAGCGGCGTTAGGAGCCATTCAGGTGATGTCTGTCATATAAGTCATTTGACGAGGGGAGCCGATCGGCCCAGCATCGGTTTTGATCACCTTTCAGGTTCGGGTGATCAACCTCATGTGCAGCTTTGCCCGCGTCGTTTGGCGCGGGCCTTTTTTGTCGTTGGATGAACGGTCCAAATTGTAGCAAGAAGTCTTGTTCCGTCAGGGCCGTCCGGCCGACTCGCCCCTCGGGCCGGCTTAGCCAGATCATCGCAACGGCCGGTGCAACGCCTTGACATTGGTCAACGAGACTATCGCCGCCTTGTGTCATTCCTGTGCTTGAGCAAAACTGATAGGATGAGGCAGGGAAAGCAAGGAAGGGCAGGAGAACCCTATGAGGCGCACGCCGGTCATTATGCTTTTTGTCTTTGCCGCTGCGTTCCTGGGTGAAACGCAAGTCAGCAAGGCGCAATCGCCGTATTCATATCCATGGTGCTCGCTCGGTGGCACCAGGAACTCGAATGCCCTGTCCTGCTATTACACGAGTTGGGAACAGTGCAGGACAACAATGTCGGGCATCGGCGGATACTGTGTCGAGAGCCCATATTACCATGCGCAAGCGTTCGCGAAACTACACCATCGCCGGCACGCGCGACCAGGTGAAGCTAGCACCGTAATGCGCTGACCCGGTGAGGCATGCAGGCCGGTGGGACACTCGTTCGGATTTTGCAGGTTTTTCGCAGATCCGGAAATGTTCCAAAATGGGCAGCCCAATTCGCAGCAAAAATTCTTCGTCGATTTGGACCGCCGGGCCGGTTTCCCTTTTCTTCTTGCCGGCATAGTGGACCGAGGCAATCCTCAATCTCACCCCGGCAGCATTCATTGTTCGAGCAATCGCAAACTATGCGTGCCCGCAGTGTGCGTTGAACTGCCTCGCCTCAGCAATAAGATGCTCGGCGGCACTCACGGCATCCTCGAGGATATGAGTACCGCGGCTGTCAAGAGAAACCTGGCAGTCATGATCGAACAGCTCAATCCAGAAAAGGAAATCGCCGGCGGAAAAATCATGTGGCGGCTCGTACAGCCGGACTTCATATGAACCATGGCGTGCAAGCGTTGTCGTTGCCGATCCGTCCTCACACTGAGAGACCAGTCGGAGCTTCACGTGCGCCTCAAGCAAACGCGATTCAAGGTTCGTTTTACAGGATCGCTTGCTCAAATTGGTTCCCTTCCAAATCATGGGCGGCGGACTCCCAATGTTCGAATACCGCGCCGGAGAGCGCGACAATAAATTTGTTGCGAACTCACCGTCGGAGTTGTCGTGCGAAGCGATCGTTTTTACGTGTGATAATGGCCACAAGTCTTGTTATTTCATGCCAAACACTTGCTTGGACGCGCCAATTCGAATCATTGGGAGAGCGACATGGTAAAAATTCCGCGCAGTTCTCAATCAAGGACACTAAACCTTCCCACTGCCGCAGGGGGGCTGACGCGGGCGGCTTATGCGCGGGCAGTCAAGGCTAGAAAAGATGTGATGCCATTGCTCAACAAAGCCGGGTTGACAACGAAGCAGATGGAAAATTCAACCCTGCGGCTGAGCGTAGAGAGCCAGATAAAGTTTCTCAACCTGGTGGCGGAGGCGCTGGAAGATGAATTCCTCGGATTCCATATCGGGCAGAGTCTCGACCTTCGCGAGATCGGAATTCTCTACTATGTCTTGTCGTCCTCCGATACGCTCGACAGTGCCTTTGAGCGCGGAGCGCGCTACAGCTCGATCACAAACGAGGGCGTTCGACTTGCGTTTTGCGGCGAAAAGGCCTTTGAACTAACCCTCAGGTATGTCGGCGTATCGCGGCACCGGGACCGGCATCAGATCGAATGCTTCGTAACAGCACTGGTCCGTTTGTGCCAACACCTGGCAGGTCACCGCCTAACGCCGATCCGTGTGACGCTTGCGCATCATAGAGGCCGGGTCTCTCCTGAGTTTCGGTCATTTTTCGGCTGCGACGTGACATTTGACAGCGGGACTGACGAGATCGCATTTCAACGGACGATCGGCAGCATGCCCGTCGTGAGTCGAGATCCATTCCTCAACAAAATTTTGGTCAACTACTGCGAGCAGGCTCAATCGGAGCGAGAAACACCGCCGATGGCCCTGCGAATGAATGTGGAGAATGCCCTCGTCACGCTTCTGCCACACGGAAACGCGCGGGCCGACGAGCTGGCGCGCAAGCTCGGCATGAGCCAAAGAACGCTCGCCCGTCGACTGGAATCCGAAGGACTGAGCTTTGCTCTAGTTCTCGATGAACTGCGTCACGATCTTGCAACATGTTATTTGCGAGAAGGGCACCTTTCGATATCCGCGATCGCATGGCTGCTGGGCTATAAGGAAGCGAGCGCATTCACTCATGCGTTCAGACGGTGGACAGGCAAGACGCCGAAAGAGGCGCGGACGACGGCGGTCAGCAACGTTGTTGGCGCGCCCCAATTACGCTGAAATCGTTGTCGATGTTGGGCCTTGAAAAAAATTTGGCTTTGCGCCAACCGTGTCGGGGCGGGGCATAATGTGAACCTCACGCGAGTGCGGAGATTGCCCATGAGACTGGCGGCGGCTGCGATAATCGGAGTGGTGTTGTTCGGCATCGGAGGATCGCAGGCCTCCCCCGAAACCCTGCGGTTTGCGATCACCCGCAACGGCGAGCAGATCGGCACGCACACCATCGAAATAAATCGCAGCGGCAAGGAGACCACGGTCTCGCTTTCCACCGATCTCACCGTCAAGATTCTGTTCGTCACGGCGTACCGTCTGCAACACACCGAGACCGAGCGGTGGGTCGACGGAAAACTCGTGGCGCTCAATTCGACATCCGATGACAACGGAACACGTCATACGGTTTCCGCCGCGGCCAAGGGCTCCAGTCTTGAGGTCAAGGTGGACGGAAAGGCCACCCTTGTTGACCCGAACATCATGCCGGCAAGCCTTTGGAATCCGGAGTTGCTGAAGCGACCCGTCATGCTCGACACGAAAGACGGGCAGATCATGCCGGTCTCCGTCCGCGACGGCGGCGAGGAGGACGTGAAGGTCGATGCCCGGACCGTCCGGGCCCGCCGCTACACCGTCAACAGCCGCTATTCGCAAGACGTCTGGTTCGACGATCAGGCGCGTCCGGTGCAAGCGAAGCTTATCGCAAGCGACGGCTCCGTCATCATGTATCGCCCGATCTGAACCCGTGATCCTCAGCCGCTTCGCACGAGGATCATGATGGCCGAGGAAATCCGCGATTGCCTGCCGCCGGATCGAAATCCGCGCAAGCCGAAGCTGGCTTTGCCCAAAGGGGCCGTCGATACGCACGTCCACGTGTTCGAGCGGCGCTACAAACTGTCCCCTGCGCGCGGATACAGTCCTCCGGATTCAACGCTCTCCGACCTCAAGCACCTGCACAAGACTCTCGGCATCGAGCGGGTGGTGTTCACCCAGCCATCGGTCTATGGCGTCGACAATTCGGCGATCCTCGACGGCATGGCGGCGCTCAACGCCGAAACCACCAACCGCGCGCGCGCCGTGGTGGCGATCATGATGGATATCGGCGAGGACGAACTCGCCGCGCTCGATGCGCGCGGCGTTCGCGGGGTGCGCCTCAACACCGACAACAAGGGCGGCATGCCGATCGAGATGCGCGCAATCCCTGAGCTTGCCATGCGCATCGCGCCGTTTCGCTGGCACATCGAGTTCCTGTTTCCCGGCAAGGACATCATCGCGCTGCTGCCGACGCTTGCGGCCGTCAAAGTGCCGATATCGATCGTCCATTTCGCCTACCAGCCCGCGACCGCGGGTGTGCGGGCGCCGGGCTTTGAGGCGCTGATCGAGCTCGTGCGCCGCGGCAACACGTGGGTCAAGATCTCCGGCGCCAACCGGGTCAGCGCAACCGATCTGCCGCCCTATGATGACGTGAAGCCGATGGCACAGGCCCTGATCGGGGCGGCGCCGGACCGGATCATGTGGGGCACCGACTGGCCGCACCCCAACAAGTATGTCGTCAATCCCAACGACGGCGACCTCGTCGACGCCTTCGGCGACTGGGTAACGGACGAAGCGATGCGCCGCCGGATCATGGTGGACAATCCGGCGGGGTTTTACCGGTTTTGAGGGCGGCGCCGTCCTGCCTCGCTCCTCCTGAAGTTTCTCTAAAGAACAAAAACAGAACAAAAATCAATGCCTTGTCGATGACAACCCAGCTTATGACAGCAACGATTTAGGAATATAGCGCAACGACCTAATCTCTCAATGCAACAAAATTAATTGAAACGCAACGAATAGGGTGATATATGCATTGAACTGAGACCGGCGAATCAAAGGATTCCGGACTGAATGGAACATTTTCCTATCATTCACGCCCTCTGCAGAGCTGCGTTGGCCCAGCCTTCGCCGGCGGTGCGCAAGCAGGTCGAGCGACTACGGGATGCTCTCGTGCACGAGGGCGACGGCAAAGCGGCCGGCGCGCTGTCGAGTCTGCTGACCGCCGCGGAGCGGACGACTGAACTGTCGCCGAGCCGCATTGTACGATCACGTGCGGAGTTTTCCGGCGAGAGCTTGACGCCCAACACTCAAGTCCCCGTCGATCGGGAAACCTCCGCCCCGCTTGCCCAGGTCATCTTTCCTTCGGCGACGCGCCCGTCAGCGCCACTTTTCAATGAAACGGTATCCAAGGCCGTGCAAGCCGTTTTGGAGGAATGGAACAATCGTGAATCGCTTTCGGACCTAGGGATTCAAGCAGCAAAGACATGCCTCATCTACGGCGCACCCGGAACCGGCAAGACGCGCCTTGCTCTTTGGATGGCGACCCAACTCGACTTTCCCATCCTGCTCGCGCGGATTGACGGCCTCGTCTCCTCGTTCCTCGGAACGACTGCTCGCAACATCGCGAACCTGTTTGCCTTCGCCAACCGCTATCGATGCGTGCTGTTGCTCGACGAATTCGACGCCTTTGCCAAACTCCGCGATGATCCGCAGGAGGTCGGTGAAATTAAGCGCGTGGTTAACGCCCTCTTACAAAATCTTGATACGCGCCGTGACGTTGGATTGACGATCGGCATCACGAATCATCCGCACCTGCTCGATTCGGCTGTATGGCGCCGCTTCGAGGTGCAGCTTGAAATCCCGAAGCCTGAATTCGACGTGCGCGTCGAAATCGCGCGTCATTTTATGCCGCCCGTCAAAGCACCGGAAACGCATCTGCGAATGATCGCTTGGTTTACGGATGCTGCGACCGGCGCCGAGATCGAGACGCTGGTCCGCACATACAAGAAGACCATGGCGGTTCAAAACGGCGAAGAGCGCCTTTTGCTGGACACTTTGCGTCAATTCGCGACGCTTAACAGCGGCCGCATCGATCCCGTCCGTAAGGAACTCATCTTTTCCGGCAACGGCGCACTGTTCCGCTCCATGAAGGAGGATCGGCAGCTAGGCTTTTCTCTTGAGGACATCGGGCGAATCGCCGGCAAGGACAAATCAACGATCAGCCGCCAGATCAAAAGCGCGGAAAAAGATTTGGATGACAGCGGAGCCGTAACCTCTCATGGCTAGTCCACTTCAGATCATATTGAATGACAGCGATTACCAGGAAGCTCGCGACGCCGGCGGCGGTGGACCCAAGAAGGATTTTTTCGCGAACCGCGATCGCGAATTTCGCGAGCACAAGGGGGCACTGATCGCCCAGCTTGCCGCCATTACGCGCACCCTTGAAGCCCAAGCCCAAAGCCAGGGCGACATCGGCTACATCAAAGTCATTCTACGCCGCGATGCTTGGGCCAAAAGCCATCGCCCCCTCACCGCTCTATTCAAACCCGCCCGCGTTACCCCCGTCGGCGGCGGTGATCTTGGCGAAATGTTTTTCGAAGCGCGTCCGCGCGCGCTTCGCGAAATTGCCGCCGAAATCGCCGACGCCGAACCTGAGACCAGACTCAAGTTCGACAAAACGCGCAATAAAGTGGTTTCAGTTCCATCGGCCGCGCGCAGCGAGACGGGTGCCATCGAAAGAATCGAGCTTTATGGTCCGCGTGATCGCCGTTCCTTCTCAGTCGAGGAAGCGATCTCATGGCTGGCGCGCCCCATGACTGGCAGCGCCTATTACATTGAATTGTTCGACATGCCGCCTCTTCGCAGCCAATTGGACGCGTACGATGCCAATCGGCAAAAGCTCTATTCCACCTTCCTCGAAGGCCTGGCTTCCATTGGAGCAGGGCTTACGGTGCAACGGCTGCCCATGGGTGGGAAACCACAGCCACTGATTTCGGCGCACCTCGGACGCTCCGCCCAACCGCCAACGCTGCTTCTGGATTTAGTCACGCCACCTGAACGCCGCCGGCCGACCGATTTGGCGCCCTTCGACCAGTCGATTGATCGTCACCGGCGGCTTCTAGCCTTTCTCGAACATCATCCGTTGGTCAAGCATATCGATCTACCGCCGATGGTGGTGCGTACCATCGACGGCCGTAAAGCGTCGGCCCAAGCTGCCGCGGCCGAAAGCCGAACCCAACCCGCGGAGCTTTCTATCCCGACGCGCAGTTCGACAAGGACCTACCCGCGCATTGGCGTCATCGACGGCGGCATCAGCCCGCAACTTTCTGATTGGATTATTTACCGTTGGGATTTACTTGATGTCGCCGACTCCAATCATGCGCACGGTACGTTCATCGGCGGGCTTGCCGTCGCCGGCAGCGCGCTCAACGGTAACGAGGTTTGTGCCGAGCCCGACGGTGCCGAGATCGCCGACATTGCTGTCTATCCTGACGACCAAAACACGACAGCGTTTACGTCTTATTACCCGTATGGCGTGTTGCAATTTTTCGAGGAAATCGAATACGCTATGGCCGATGCCAAGGCTCGGCATGGCGTTCGTGTCTTCAATATGAGCCTCAACATCCAACACCCCGCGCAACGCGACAGGTACAGCCAGTTTGCCGCGCGCATGGATCAGATTGCCGAGGCGAACGACGCGATACTTTTCTTGCCGACAGGGAATACCGCCCCGCAAGACCTTCGGCCTGAATGGCCCGCGAACGAGACGCAAGCGCTAGTTCATTTGGCATCGGCTCGCAATGACGGGCTTTTGATGCCAGCCGAAAGCGTCCGCAACGTCACCGTAGCTGCGCTTAATCCGCCCGGCGTACCGACCTCGCTTCCCTTTGCCCCGACACGTTATTCGAGACGCGGGCCTGGTTTGCGCGCTGGTGTGAAGCCCGATTTGGCCCATATCGGCGGTTCGGGCTCGCCGCAAAGTCCAGCGGGCCACGGTCTCTTCTCAATCAGACCGGACGGTTCTGTCTGCGACGGCTGTGGCACCAGCTACGCGACGCCCATTGTCGCCAAGACCGCTGCCGTCCTTGAACACATGATCGAAGGGACCGTCTCGCGCGAGACGCTGATCGGCCTGCTCTTGCATCACACCGAAATGCCTACCGTCTTACGATCCAAGGCGATCCGCGCCGTAGCGCGCGATTTGGTCGGATTCGGGAAGCCGCTTTCCGCCCGCGAAATCCTTGAAGGCGATGATCACCAGATCACGCTCGTCTTTGCCTCTCGCCTGCGCCGGGACCAGCAGATCGCCTTTAATTTTTCGTGGCCTCCGTCCTTGGTGGGTCGGGACGGAAAATGCCGCGGCACCGCGCGCTTGACCCTGGTCTCGACACCCCCGCTTGATCCCCGTTTCGGCTCGGAATTTGTGCGCATCAATATTGACGCGGCCCTGCAGCAGGAAGACTTCAGCAACGAGGGCAAGGTCGGCTGGAAGCGCCGCCTCGATCCGATCTACCTTCCTGGCAAGGCCGAAGCGCCTGTGGTTGAAGCCGAGCGCATCGAACACGGGCTCAAATGGAGCCCGGTGAAGATTTTTGCGCGCACAATGTCGAACGGTGTGGGCAAGTCGTCAAACTGGCGTTTGTTCGTCGAATATCTGACCCGAGCCGGAGAGCAGGTGCCTGAGAACGGCGTGCCGTTCACTGCCATCCTTACCATCTCAGACCCGACCGGTACAAAGCCGGTGTTCAACGACATGCGTCAGTCGCTGCAAGCTCTTGGTGTGCGAATCGAAGACATTCGCACCGCGGCACGTATTGCGACACGCATCTGACGCGTCGCTGCCTATGACGATCGCAGACGGACTTTTCTAAAACTTCAATGAGACCAATCATTGGCACGGTCAGCCCGATTTTCGCGGAAAGATTTACGCACAGCTCGACGCACGCTTCATGGCAGCCAGATTTCCGGGAGATGCACCCGACGGAAACAATGTCGAGAAATCCCGAAACTGGCTGCTCCGCGCGGTTCGCCTCATTGGGCGCGCACGCTGCTGTTGCTGAAACGAGCGATCGTCGAGGCACAAAGGTGGAGCGCGGTGCTCGCGGCAGTAAGGGGGCTATTGCATTGACGGTGGGAGGGGAGATTTTTCCCACGTTTAGAAATACAAGGATTGGAGTCGTTACCGCCGTGGCGAGCAAATTGTACCAGCAGGGAAAGAAGCGGTACAGCGAAATGGCGAGGTCGAAACCGCGTAGAGTGATAGAATTAATACTGATTGAACAAACCCCGGAGACGACATGCACGCTGAGATCGCCGACAAGCGTGACGCGCTGATTGCGCTATGCAAGCGCTACGATGTCGCGCGGCTCGAAGTATTCGGCTCGGCTGCGCGCGGCACGGACTTCGATCCTGAGGTGAGCGATGCCGATTTCCTGGTCGAGTTCAAGGCCGGGAGCGCTCTGGCGCCGCTGGAGCAGTTCTTCGGTCTCGCCAATGCCCTGGAGAATCTTCTCGGCCAGCCGGTTAATCTCGTCGAGCCTTCCGCGATCAAGAATCCGTTCATCCGCGCCGGAATTAATCGCTCCCGCGAGGTCTTATATGGAGCGTGACCCTCGGGCTGTGGGACGTGCAACAGGCCGCCAATTCGATCGGCCAGTTCGTCGCCGGACTGGATGCCGCGGGCCACACACAAAACGCGCTGGTTCGCGCGGCCGTCGAGCGGCAGTTCGAAAATCATAGGCGAGGCGCTGAACCGGCTCGGCGTTTCCTGCGTGGCTGCAGGGCACGAAACCGGCCGGCGCGAACAAAATTGCTACGCTGCCATCAAATAATCACAGTCCTTCTATATAGTCCTATGCATCAATAAATATGCTCGCAGTTCTGGCCTATTCTGTCTTATCAGCGGAGGAGAATCCCTCTTTTTCCCCGCTCCGGCTGATCAGTTCCCTGCTCGGGCGCAAGGTATTCGCTGATCCGCCCCGGCGGGAATTGGGCTGCAATATTCTGGAATTGCTGCACAAATTAACGCTGAAGAAACACCAGGATGGCCAAAAAATGCAAATTCCCTGTTATTTTCCCTGTTCTCAGGGAATACGGCCCCGCAGCCCCTATGAAGCGTCCGCTTTCGGCAAGGTAGGGATAGTCTTACCCACGGCACCGCCTTGCAGCGCCCAGAATTTTGGCAGAACGAAATACCCCTTTTTTCATGAGATAGATCAACGTCTTGCAGAGGGTGCGCGCCGACCCCCATTGAGGCACCCCCCGCCCCAAAAAACCTAAAGCGCGCCGCGGGCAAACTCCGCGACGCGCCAGTGAGGTCACCGTCTCCGCGCAATCGGCAAGCAGCGCGGAGAGGAGCGGGCGGGACGCCCGCGCTCCCGCTCTACTGCGCGAAGCAGTAGTACAGGCCGTTGCCGCCGGTGGCGATGAGGTCGGCCTGGCTGCAGCCGCGCGACTGGTGCGCGGCGTTCCAAGAGCGCTGGTATTCGTTATCGGCGCCGCCGCGACGATCCACATGACCGACTCCGGCCTTGCCGAATTCGCCGCTGACCCAATTGTTGCAGGTCATGTTGATATTGCCAGGATACGCAGTGCCGTCAGGCTGCGAGCCGGTGAGCACATCGTGCCAATTGGGCGTATAGCCGAAGCCGGAGACCCGGGTGCCGCGCTCGGTGAGTGAGTTCTCGGAGGTGAGCTTATTGTTGGCGCTGTGCAGGTCGTCGATGCCGGTCGCGATCACCACGCCCTTGGCGTTCTGCCACGGCCCCTTGCCGATGCGGTCGCGCGCATTGACGGCCTTGCCAGCCGCCGGTGTATCGGAGCCGCTGAGGTAGGCGCGCCACGCCTTGTTGCCGGCGCCGGCGGTGGCGGCGAGCGTGTGACAATGGGCGTCCGCGCCGGCGAGGCCGCCGAGATCGCCGCCCTTGCCCGAGCCGACGCTGGTGACGAAGAAGGTCATGTCCGGCGCCTGCGGTACCTGCTGCGCCTGCGCGCCGCCGCTGACACCGAACAGCAATACCGTGGCGGACGCCAGCAGCGAATAACGCATGGTCTTGTGCATCGAATCTCTCCCGTTGGATTTTCGAATTCATTCGGCCGGATCGCCCCGCCCGAGGGCACGACGCTAGCATATTTTACCGGCGCGGGGAGGGGAGGGGCGATGGCGCTTCCCTCCCCCGCCTTGCGGGGGAGGGTAAGGAGGGGCATGTCGGCGAACTCGGCGTGGGGGAAAGGCACCCCCTCCCTAACCCTCCCCCGCAAGCGGGGGGAAGTAGCCCAAGCGGGGAGGAAACTTCGAAATAGGGAGGGAACGTCACTCCTTCACGGCGCCGGTCATTGCCGCCACGTAGTGCTCGACGAAGAAAGCGTAGAGGACCACGAGCGGCAGGGAGCCGCACAGGGCGCCCGCCATCAGCGAGCCCCAGCGATAGATGTCGCCGTCAACGAACTCGTTGACGATGGCGACCGGGACGGTCTTGTTCTGGGTCGAGGAGATGAAGGTCAGCGCATAGATGAATTCGTTCCAGCACAGCGTGAAGCAGAAGATGAAGGCCGAGATCAGCCCCGGTATCGCCAACGGCACGATGATCCGCGTGAGGATCTGCCAGCGGCTCGCGCCGTCGATCAGGGCGCATTCCTCCAGCTCGTACGGGATCGCCTTGAAATAGCCCATCAACAACCAGGTGGAGAACGGGATCAGAATGGTCGGGTAGGTGAGGATGAGGGCGAACGGCGTATCGAACAGCCCGTACTGGAATACGACGGCCGACAACGGGATGAACAGGATCGAAGGCGGCACCAGGTAGGCGAGGAAAATCGCGCCGCCCACCCAGTTGGCGCCGCGGAAACGCAGCCGCACGATGGCGTACGCAGCAAGCACGCTGGCGACGATCGACAGGATGGTGGAGACGACCGCGACCAGCATGGTGTTCCACAGCCACTGCGGATAGGCGCTCTCGAACAGGAGCTTACTGATGTGCTTGATGGTCGGCGCGGTGGTCCAGAACGGACTGTACGTTTCCAGGTCCAGCAGCTGATCGTCCGGCTTGATGGCGGTGAGCGTCATCCAATAGAACGGGAACAGCAGCACGATCAGGATGAGGCCAAGCGGCAAGTAGAGCGTCACCAGCCGTCGCGGCACCGTCTCCAGATAGCTCATGCCTTCGGCGTGATCGCCGGCCGCAAGCCTGGGAGCGTCAAGTTTCGGATCGGCAGCAAGCTCAGTCATTGCTTTCGCCCTGCTGCCATTTGCGCCGCTGCAGGCCAAACCACGAGATCAGGATCGCGCCGAGCAGGAACGGTATCATGGCCGAGGAGATCGCTGCTCCTTCGCCGAGTTGGCCGCTTATGATGGCGCGCTGATAGGAGAGCGTCGCCATCAGCTGCGTCGCATTGACCGGTCCGCCCTTTGTGAGCACCCAGATGAGCTGGAAGTCCGTGAAGGTGAACAGCACCGAGAACGTCATCACCACGGCGATGATCGGCGTGAGCATCGGATAGGTGATGTGGCGGAAAATCTGCCAGCGGTTGGCGCCATCGATGGTGGCAGCCTCGTAGAGCGACGGCGGCACCGTCTGCAATCCGGCGAGGAGCGTGATCGCGACGAACGGAATGCCGCGCCAGATATTGGCGAAGATCACCGACCAGCGCGCGTTCCAGGGATCGCCGAGGAAGTCGATATTGCCGGAAATCAGCCCGAGGTGACGCAGCGACCATGAGATGATCGAGAACTGGGCATCGAACAGCCACCAGAACGCAATTGCCGACAGCACCGTCGGCACGATGAAGGGGATCAGTACGATCGCCCGCAGCATCGCCTTGAAGGGCATGTTCTCGTTGAGCAGCAGCGCGAGATAGAGGCCGATCGCGAATTTGATCACGCTGGCGACCGCCGTGTAGAGCAGCGTGTTGAAGACCGACAGCCAGAACACCGAGTCGTCCGAGAGCCAGTCGTAATTCTCCAGCCCGATGAACACGCCGCTCCTGCCGATACGCGCGTCGGTGAACGAAATCCAGACGCCGAGCGCGAGCGGGTAGGCCAGAAACAGGATCAGGAACGCCGCCGCCGGCAGCATGAACCACATGCCGAGCCAGTTGCGGTTGGTCGAGAGCGCAGTCCAGGTGGATGCGCCGGGGGCTGCCGTTGCTTTGAGTGCGAGGTCGGTCATGAGTTCTGTCCGTTGGTCGAACTCGTTCCTGCCGTCCAGGCTTAGCGCGTAGGATGGGTTGAGCTCTTGCGAAACCCATCATCGGCCGTGCCGCGAGGAGAGGTCGAGGATGGGTTTCGCTTCGCTCAACCCATCCTACGGTGCCCGTCCTGCAGTCCTATGCCCGATAAATCCGCTGCAGCTGCCGCTCGGCGATCTTGATCGCGCCTTTGGCGTCCTCGCGGCCGCTGCAGTAGCTTGCAAACATGTCGACAAGCACGAAGTCGGCAACCGCGCTCGCGGCCTTCTCGCCGACCGAGCCCAATCCCCCGACCGTCAGCGTCCGCTTGGCAACGTCGCGGAAGGGTGTGCGCTTGGGGTCCGAGGTCCACACCGGGTTTGCCTCATAGGCCGCAAGGCCCGGCGTCAAGTAGCCGCCGGCCGCCTCGATCCAGGGGTTGAAATTCGCCGCCTCCTGCATGAAGGCCATCAGCGCCTTGCAGGCCTGCGGATATTTGGTGTGGGTCATGGCCAGCAGCGGAAACATCAGATGCAGTTCGGTCGGCTTGCCGACCGGGCCGACCGGATAATAGGCGTGATCCATGTCTTCGGCGATGTCCTTCTTGGTGGGATCGCGCTGCGCCGCCGCGTAGATCGAGATGCCGTTATTGGTCCAATGAATTTCGCCGGCCAGGAACGCCTTGTTGTTGGACGCATCATTCCACGAGACGACGCCCGGAATCATGTTGTCGTAAAGCTGCTTGGCCCATTCCAGTGCCTTTTCGGTCTCGGGCGAGTTCAAAATAACCTTGTCGTTCTTGTCGACAATGTTGCCGCCGAATGCCCACAGGCACCAATAGACCCAGGTATTGGCATCGCCGGATGCATGGCCGAGCGCCATGCCGCCGGGCGTTCCGTTTTTCTTAGTCGCTTTGGCGAGTTCGACAAACTCGTCGGTGGTGGTCGGGAATTTCGAGAATCCCGCCTTTTTCAGCGTTGAAATCCGATAGTTCATAAGGCTTCCGGCGTAGCAGACCGGGACGTCAATCCATTTATTGCCGCTCTTGCCGTAGGTGACAGCGGATTGCACCCAAGGGCCGTATTTCTTGCCGAGGTACTCGGCGACGTCGGTCACGTCGATGCATTTCTGCGGAAACAGGTGCGGCAGCGAATAGAGGCCCCAGAACAGGTCCGGCCCGGCGCCCGTATTCGCCGCCACAGAGGCCTTGGGCTGCACATCCTCGTAGGATTCCCGGGTGACAATGACTTTGACGCCGGTCGCCTGGGTGAAGGCATCGAGCAGCTTCACAAATGCATCGTCTTCCGCCTGCACGAAATATTTCCACCGCAACATTGCAAGCTGTGCATTTTTCTCCGGTTTCCATGGCGCGGTCTGCGCCCAGGCTCTTGCCCATTCCAGGAGCGCCGGCCCGGTGAGCGCACCCGCTGCGGCGGCTGCGGTTGCACCCTTGGCGAGGGCGCGTCGAGTAAAATCAGTCATGATGCTTCCTCCGTTTATCTTGCGATCTGTCTCCCTCCCCGCTTGCGGGGGAGGGAATCTAGCTGTTGAGTCGTTTGCCGGTCGTCCGGTCGAACAGGTGCACGAGGCCCACATTGGGCATGAGCCGCACGCGGTCGCCCGGCTTGAATTGATGGCGCTCGCGAAAGACCGCGAGCACATCCTGGCCGCCGAGCTTGGCAACGAGCTGGGTTTCCGATCCGGTCGGCTCGACCACCTGGACTTCGGCGTCGACGCCGTCGTCCTCCAGGGTGAAATGCTCTGGACGCACGCCGTAGATGACTGGTGCGCCGTCGGACAACTCCGGTGTCCGTCGCTCCGGTAGCCGCAGCGGCAGGCGTACGCCGGCGGGACCGTCGAACCCGGTGCTCCCATTGAGGCGGACGGTGCCGGGAAAGAAGTTCATCGCCGGCGAGCCGATAAAGCCCGCCACGAACAGGTTGGCGGGTCTGTCATAGAGGTCGAGCGGCGCGCCGATCTGCTCGACGCGGCCGTCATGCATCACCACGATCTTGTCCGCCATGGTCATGGCCTCTATCTGGTCGTGGGTGACGTAAATTGTGGTGGTCTTGAGCCGCTGGTGCAGCGCCTTTATCTCGATGCGCATCTGCACCCGCAGCTTGGCATCAAGGTTGGACAGAGGTTCGTCGAACAGGAACACCTTGGGATCGCGCACGATGGCACGGCCCATGGCGACGCGCTGGCGTTGACCGCCGGAGAGCTGGCGCGGATACCGGTCAAGGTAAGGCTTCAGTCCGAGGATATCCGCGGCCTTGTTGACGCGCTCGGCAATTTCCGCGGCGCCGGCGCCTCGCAGCCGCATGGAAAAGCCCATGTTTGCCGCCACCGTCATATGGGGATAAAGCGCGTAATTCTGGAACACCATTGCGGTGTCGCGCTCCTTCGGCGGCAGATTGTTGACGACGCGATCGGAAATGAATATTTCGCCGCCGCTGATGTGCTCCAGCCCCGCAATCATGCGCAACAGGGTAGACTTGCCGCAGCCGGAAGGACCGACCAGGACCACGAATTCGCCGTCGGCGATGTCCACGCTGACATCGTGGATTACATACACGGACCCGAACGCCTTACGGACGCCCCGGATCGCTACTGACGCCATCGTGTCCTCCCCAAGGTCGCTGCGCCTTGACGGTCCTTCTCGCGCCTCATCCCGACCAGCGCACCTTGCATTAAGTTCAGCATTTCGCCGTCCCGGAAGGTGACGGAACGACGCGCGTGCCGCAATGCCCTTTACGGGTCGCCCGGCCCGAACGGGGCCTCTTTACCGGGCGGCACGCCTTCCTCCGCTATCGCCAGCAACATTGCGATGGTCACGTAGGTGCCGGTTACCGCCGTCAGGTCCACCATCTGCTGCTCGCCGAGCAGCATCTTGGCGCGGGCAAATGTCTCGTCTGAAACTTCGTGCCTGGTCGAGAGCTCCATGACGAAATCGTAGACCGCAGCCTCGTCCGGTTGCATGCCGGCCGGCCGCTTGTTGGCCTTGAGATCGGCAACGATCGTCGGCGACAGTCCGGCTTTCAGGGCGAGCGGACCGTGAGCATACCATTCGACCTGCGAGCGCCACAACCGGCCAGTGATCAAGATGGCAAACTCATTGAGCCGCAGTGGCACCGACGAATGCCAACGCAGATAGTCGAGCAGATCGAACATGCGCTGCCCGAACACGGGACTGCGCAGCATCGGATTGTAGGGGCCTGCTATGCCAACGCTCGAAATCTTCATGATGGCTTCGCCGAGCGGGCGCTGCTCATCACTCAACTGCGCCATGGTCAGTTGCGGGAACCGTGGTTCCTTACCAACGGCCGGCGCCACCCCACTAAGACCCATGAACCAGCCGAGGCCGGCCGACACCAGTGCAACCGCGATCACGCCATAGAGAGTCCGCATCCTGGCCATTTGAGCATTTCCCGGTTTAGCGACTTGTCAATGCCATACCAAATCGCCGGGGTTGACGCCATCTACAGCCAGCGGAGCGGGTTATGCTGGCGCGCCAATTCGAGCGAGCGGCTACGGGCTGCGCCATGAGGCCGTGCTGGTGGCCCGCCCTTCGTGTTCGCGAATTAGACTGGCTCCTGCCAGGCTGAAACACATGACACGTCTCCGGGTCGTGGCCGGACTTGTCTCCCGGCCACCCCGATTGTAATTGCTCTGTGCCTTCAAAATTCGAGGTCGCCGGGACAGGCCCGGCGACGACGTCTATATGCGATTCACAAACACCATTTGATTAAATTTATTCAGAGCAATTTAATTCATCTCCAACATCTGATTGATAGGAATACATCTGTCAGCAATTTCCATTGCGTTGTGCCACAAACCAGGAGTAAACGATGCAAGCACTTATTACGCGGTTCGCGAACGACGAATCTGGCGCGACCGCCATTGAATACGGATTGATCGCCGCCGGCATCTCGGTAGCCATCATTACAGCGGTGATGACGCTTGGCATTCAGTTAAATACCTTCAACACCGTGACTTCACAGCTCGCTTCGGGCGGCAGGTAAGCAATTCTCCATCGTAGCGAGATCATCGACCCTGCGGCACCTGACGGCGGGGATCGGCAGCGCATTCGCGGCCATCGACACTGCCACCGTTGTGCGGAAATTAGAGTCCGTCCCGTCATATTGGGCTATCTCTCCAGAGTCATGGCCGAGACGAACCTGGACGCGCCCGGCCATCCACGTTTTTCTTGCTGACGCCCGCTTAAAAGGCGCGCGGCCCGAAACAAGCACGGCCATGCCGGAGCAGAGGTGATCTGCGCCTTTGTCGCAGCGCGGCCTGCGTCGCCATTGTTTTGATCCGACTGCTTCGGTCCGATGGCTGGCTTTCCGGCGCTGTGAGAGCGCTATCCCGCAAACACTTAGCTTCCACTCATGCATTTGTGTGGCGGGACTGCCGCGTGAAATAATGTTCCCGAGCGGTTACTTTTTGGCCCGAAAACTCGCCCTCATAACGGAATGTTCCCCGGCGGGAACATTTCGTTAACTTTCGATCAATTACAATTGAACGTTCCTGCCCGGATACATGGTGCCGACATGGAAAGCGATGAAAACTCAGTTGACCGAAGGGCTTCAGGGACGGCGCTGGCGTTCGGGTCGATGATCCGAGGCCGACGAAAAGCCCTGAATATGCGCCAGGATCAGCTTGCTCTTGCGACGGGAGTTGGCCGCAGATTCCTGATCGAACTCGAAGCCGGCAAACCGTCCTGTCAACTCGGGCGAAGTCTCCTCGTGGCTGAAGCCTTGGGGTTCTCGCCTGTCGACATGCTGGCTCACAACCGGTCAACACCAGCTGAGGCCGTGGATTTGCCTGAGCTTCCAGAAGCCATGGAGGAGCCGGATGGCCGGTCTGCCGGTATATTTTGAGCAGCGGGTCGTCGGCACGATCGATGTCGACAAGAGCGGGCCGGGCTTTACTTATGATTCGGGTTGGATTGGATTGCGCGGCGCGTTTCCGATTTCGACGACGATGCCGCTGGTACACGATCGCATCGGCCCCAATATTTTCCTGCCCTGGGCCACGAACCTTTTACCAGAAAACGAACAACTGCGAACGCTTGGTCAACTTCTCGGGATGGCGCGCAGCGATGTCATCGGGCTTTTATCCGCCATCGGTGGCGACACCGCTGGCGCACTCTCAATCGGGCAGCCCGGCAGAACGTCTTCGGTTCAGTGGCGACCGATTGGAACGCCCGATGAACTCGAGCATGTCCTGGAGGACTTGCCGAACAAGCCGTTCCTCGTAGGCGAGGAGGGGGTCTCGATGTCGCTCGCGGGCGCGCAGTCAAAGCTTGCAGTAGCGGTGGACGAAAAAGGCCGCATCTGTGTTCCAATGAACGGCTCTCCCTCGACGCACATCCTCAAGCCGGACTCCCCGCGTCTGCCGGGCGGCGTTCAGAACGAGGCGTTCTGCCTGACATTGGCGCGTCGCGTGAAAATCCCGACCTCGAGTGTCACCACCGGCAAGGCCGGCAAGCGAACCTACTTGCTTGTAAAGCGATACGACAGAACCGATGTCGGCGGCCGTTGGCGTCGCCTGCACCAGGAGGATTACTGCCAGGCGCTAGGGAGGCCGCCGTCCGCCAAGTATGAGGCCAATCAAACGGGAATTCGCGGGCCAAGTTTGAAGGACATGTTTGAAGTAACCCGGCGGCATCTGCCCCCAACTGATATTATCCGG
>Ga0209465_10000285_pt1 | contig 23871 bp, 20 predicted proteins | sample PanSoiPlot1MoBio_FD_188321 | JGI IMG/M metagenome (GOLD analysis project Ga0209465, IMG submission 188321) | Tropical forest soil microbial communities from Panama analyzed to predict greenhouse gas emissions - Panama Soil Plot 1 MoBio (SPAdes)... | ecosystem: Environmental > Terrestrial > Soil...
ACGCGGGCAGATCCGCCCGCTTTCAACTCCGAGCGCAGACAAACGCCCATACACGGGCAAAAGGAGACATACGGTCCTCCGGGAAGCTCTCGATTTTTTCTCTGAAGCCCTGCGCGCCGCGCTGATTTCCTTGTTGCTGCCCCACGCCGTGCCCGTTTGCCGCGCTTCTACGTAACGGTCCCCTCGCATCCTTCAGCTAAACGGATAGATGCAGAAGGGAGCGGAACCGTTATCCGCCTAACCCTTCCACGTTACACGCTTAAGTCCCTTCAAGTCAATTATTTCCTTGGGCACTTGAAGCTCAAACCGCCATCCCGCCTGATTCGAAGGGGTTAGAGCCGTCAAACCGCGGCCTTACGGCGCAGCAGCTCTTGCTTGCGAGCCAGGAGCTCGCGTAAGACAGGCCCGGACGGGTTGGTCTCGATCTCCCGCTGCACACTCGCGAGTTCACGCTCGATTTGACGCTCGCGCAGCGCCTCGAGGCAGCTCTCCGCTTCTTCCCAGGTTCCCTCTTGGGTGTCTTCAAACAGGATTTCGAAGAACAGCCGTCGGTCGCGTTCTGCAAGCGAAGCCCCGATCTCGGTCGCGGTCAGCGGCTGACCTAGGCGCTCCGCGGCAATCACGGCTGCGAAGATTTTTTCGGTTTCCAGGCCTTGGTAGAGCCGGCCCTGCTCGAGACGCTCGGCCAGTTTCCCCCGGAATCCTTCGGTTTCGACGAGCATTCGAATCAAGCGGCGCTCGATGGGCTTTGCCGGCTTTCCCACAAGCTCCGGGGCCATGTGCACTTCGCTCCGCCGCTCCGCCGCGGCCTTACCGAGCGCCGCGCGCAAGACCGGTTCGTCAACGCGCAATTGCTGGGAAATCCGCGTGGCCCACTCCGAGCGCAGCAGGCGATTGGGAATTTTCTGCAGGTATGGCAACAGGAAATTCAGCGCGCGAAGCTTTCCCTCCGCGGTGGTCAGATCCATTTGGCGGGCGCGGCTAATCAGGTAGTCGACATAAGGCGCGGAGTTCTTCAGCGCGTTGCGGTAGGCCTCGGGGCCTTTCTCACGGATGAACAGGTCCGGGTCGGCTTTCCTGTCGCCGATGGGAGGAAGCGCAAGTACGCGCACTTCGAAATCCTGTTCGAGGAGCAGGGAGAGGGAACGTTCGGTAGCGGCTTGTCCGGCCGCGTCCGGGTCGTAATTCACGATCACGCGCTTGGTGAATCGGCCGAGGAGCCTGATCTGCGGCTCGGCCAGGCTTGTGCCGCAGCTTGCCACAACGTTGCTGATGCCCGCTCGTGCAACGGCGATCGCGTCCATGTAGCCCTCGACCAAGACCGCGAAATCTTGCCGGCGGATCGCGTCTTTTGCACGATCCATGTGGTAGAGGACGTTGCTTTTCGAATAGACGCGCGTTTCCGGCGAATTCAGGTACTTGGGCTGCTCATCCCCAAGCGCCCGGCAGCCAAATGCGACGATCTTGCCGGACTCGTTCGCGATGGGAAACGTGATACGCCGGCGGAAGCGATCGAACAGGCGGCCGCCCTGGTCCCGGGAAAGCAGGCCCGACTCCGCCAGCAGCTTCTCGGCATACTTTGGTTTCAGAAGACGGAGAAGGATGTCGCCGCCGCTCGGGGCATAACCGATGCCGAACTGCGCGATGGTTTGCTCGTCGAGCCCGCGGTCTTCAAGATAGGCGCGCGCGGCTTTTCCTTCGGCCGTCGTTTCGAGTTGACGGACGAAGAACGACTGCGCCTCCTTGTGCATTTCGATCAGCGCGGCGCGTTGCTGGTTTTCCTTACGCTCCTCGGGCGTGCGTTCTTTCGGGCGGGGGATGGCGATGCCGCACTTTTCCGCCACGATGCGGACCGCCTCGGGAAACTGGCATTTCTCCATTTCCATCACGAAAGTGAAAACGTCCCCGCCCTTGCCGCAGCCAAAACAGTGAAAGATCTGCTTGACCGGATGCACGGCGAAGGATGGAGTCTTCTCGCCGTGAAAAGGGCAAAGGCCGGTGAAATTCTGACCGCTCTTCTTCAGACGGACATAGTCGCCGATGACGCGGACGATGTCCGCCTGCTGTTTGACGCGATCCGCGAATGACCCCGTTTCCGCCATGCTTCAGAACTCGGAACACGAAAATCGAAGCTCGTCGTCTGGTTGCCTTTCTCTTGGCGTCCGCAAGCCTCGAGAGGATTCAGCCCGTGCGCGGTTGTCTCCGGCGGAGCAAACTCGGTGGGCTGGTCCGCGCACCCGGTCCTGTACCTCCGCAAGGTCGAGGTTGGACTTCCTTGCGGGTTTCGCGTTTGCGATTGCGGGTTTCCTCATTTCTATCTCCGCAAGTCTACAACGGTGATGGCTTTGCCGCCGTGCTCTTCGCTTTCAAACGACGCGCGCTCGACCAGGGGATGGGTCTTCAGAAACGCGCCCAAGCCTTTGCGCAACGCCCCGGTTCCGTGGCCGTGAATGATGCGCACCTGAGCGCGATGAGCGAGTGCGGCTTCGTCGAGGAACTTGTCGACGCGCTCGCTGGCCTCTTCGACGGTCATGCCGATAACATTGATTTCGCTCTTTGCCGCGGCCAAACCGGGAGCGGCGGTCACGGCGACCTCGGCGCGCCCTCGCGTTGCGCTTGAGGGCCTCTCGGAGGCTTGTCGCTCGATGCCGATGATTTCATCGACCGCGATCTTCATGCGCAGCGGGCCGGCCTCGATTTCGGCGGATGGCCCTTCGACGCGGCGTAAAATCACCGGCTTGCTGAATCCGCGGACGCGCACCCTGGCGCCGGGTTGCAATTGTTCCGCGCTGACCTTATCGAAAGACTCCGGTTTTACGCCAAGATCCTGCTGTGATTCGGAAATCGTTTGCACGACGGCAGTGTTCAATTCTTCTCTGGCTTCGCCGCGAACGTCGAGCATTTTCCGGCGGGCCGTCTTTTCGAGCTGCGAGCGCAGTTCGCGCTCCTTGACGGCCTCCACGACACGCGCGACATTTTCCTCGAAGCGCTTCTGCATTTCCGCGAATTTCTGTTCCAGTTCCGCGATGCGCTTCTTCTGGCGGTCCACCCAATCGGCGCGCAGCTTGGCGCGTTCGGTTTCGAGTGCGCGGCGCTCCTCGACCATCTGTGCGCGCAGCCGGTCCAGTTCGTCACGGCTGCGGTGCAGATAGGCGATCAGGTTGGTGGCCTCGTGAGCTTCCGGCGTGAGCAGCGCGCGCGCTTCCACAATGATGCGGTTGGGGAGTCCCAGACGCTGAGCAATGGCGATTCCGCTCGACCCGCCGGGGACGCCCACCATCAGGCGGTAGGTCGGGCGCAAATTCACGTCGTCGAACTCGACGGCCGCATTGATGACGCCCGGTGCAGTGGATGCGTAAGCCTTCAGCCGGTCGTGGTGCGTGGTGGCCAGGACAATGCAGTTTTTGCGGTGAAATTCGGCGAGCAGCGCGACGGCCAGCGCCGCGCCCTCTTCCGGCGCCGTTCCGGTACCCATTTCGTCGACGAGCACGAGCGAATTGGGTGTGGCCTCGTCGAGCATGGCCTTCAGATTCAGCATGTGCGAAGAAAACGTGGAAAGGTCTGCGGCGATTGACTGTTCATCGCCGATGTCGACCAGCACGTGATCGAAGAGCGGCAACACCGCGCGTTCGGCAGCTAGCGGAATTCCGGACTGGGCCGCCAGAGCCGCCATGCCCGTGGTTTTCAGTGCAACCGTTTTTCCGCCGGTGTTTGGGCCGCTGATGACGAGCAGCCGCTCGTCCCCGCCGAGTGCAAGCGAGATCGGTACAATCGCGCGATTTTCCCTTCGCAGCTTATCTTGCAACACGGGATGCCTCGCAGCCTCCAGGCAAAGCTCCGCGGCCTCTGAAAACTCCGGCATGCAGGCGTCAAAATCCCGCGTGAAGCGGCCACGAGCAAAAATGCTATCGAGCTCAGCGATGGTGGCCGCCGCCGCCTCGAGCGGTCCGAGCACCGCCCGCAGACGCCCGGTCAGCTCCTCGAGAATGCGGTATATCTCCGCGGCTTCATCCTCGGCCAGTTGCACGAGTTGGTTGTTCGCTTCAACGGTTTCGAACGGCTCAACGAAGACCGTCTGGCCGGTGGCGCTCGCGCCGTGCACCACGCCCTGAATCGAGCGGCGGTGCTCCGAGCGGACCGGGATTACGAAACGATCGTTGCGCAGAGTGATGTAGTCTTCGCCCGATTCGGCTTGGCGCGAACGAAGGATCTGCCGCAGGGACCTTTGAATGGATTCGCGAGTCTGGAGGATGCTCGCGCGGATGCGGCGCAAAGCGGTCGACGCATCATCGCTGATCTCGCCGTTTGGCAGGATCGAGCGGCGAAGCGGCGCGTGCACGTCGCGAAAGTCGGCAAGCACCGCGGTGCGAGCGGAGAGCAAGGGAAATTCGGCGGCTTCTTCGCGAAACTGCTGGCGCAGCCACGCGCTCGTTTCGAGCAAGGACGCGGCATCCAGAAAATCGCCGGCTTCGAGGACCGCACCGGGGGCTTCCAGTCGTGCGAGCCATTTCTGCGGGTCCGCCAGCGCGCCGAAGCCGAGTTCCCGCCCAAGGCGCAACCACTCACGGGCCTCACGAATGAGCACAAAAGCGAGTTCGAGCGCGGCGCGATTTCTCCCTGGCTCGAGACCGTCAACGAACCGCCGGCCGGGCGCACAGGTGGTGCGCTGGCGCAGCAAATCGCGCAGCTTGTCGAACTCCAGCACCTCGTGGGCCGGTCGGGACATCTCTCAAGCCTTGTTCAATTCCGCGGCCAGATATGCTGCGGCTTCTTCGGGCGTCCGGGCGCTGTGCAGCAGGTTGCCGTCGGCCTCTCCCCACCTGGGCACCCCGGAGGAGGAACGCGACTCCTGTTCGACCTCTCGGACGCGGTCCAGGATGGGCCGCCAGAAATTGCCGAGGACGGCCACCGGCTTGGCCCTCATTACGGACTTGTTCAGCATTTCCCAGAGCACCGCAAGTTCCGCGAGTGTGCCTGTGCCGCCCCTGCAGACCACAAAACCGTCCGCGAGCTGAATCAATGCGAACAGCCGTTCGTCCCACGATTTCTTGCGCACTTCCACGTCGATCCATGGATTGGCCTCACGCGCAAAAAAATCCGCGGTCACGCCGTAGGTTTTGCCGCCTGCTTCTTTCGCCCCGCGCGAAACCGCTTCCATCGCTCCGCTGTAGCCGCCACTGCACACGGCGAATCCTCGTGCCGCCAAAGCCCGTCCGAGAGCCAAAGCCTCGGCATAATCCGCTTCCCCTTCCCGCGGCCGGGAACTTCCGAAGACGGTGACGATGCGTTCCCCTGTCATGCGTTTCTCATTCCTGACGGCTGGCTTCTTTTTTCACGGTGCCCGCTTCCACCGCCGGGGGGCCGTCAAACTCCTCAATCATCGCTTCACACAATCCATCGAGCGCGTCGTGGACTTCGTGGCCTTTCACAAACTCATTGTTGCTCAGGAAGGAAAAGATCAGCCGCCTTCCACCGGGGGTCTCGGCGTAGCCCGAAAGCGTGCGCACGTGCGCAACCGAACCCGTCTTGGCATGAATCCGCCCGGAAATTCCGGCGTTCTTCATGCGCTCGTTCAGGGTGCCGTCGACGCCGGCTACCGGCAGCGACGCGTAGAAGGCGGGAAACCACGCCTGCTTCTGCGCATATTCGAGCAGGGCGACAAGTGCGCGCGGGGTTACCAGATCGTGGCGCGACAGCCCGGACCCGTCGGTTTGCACCACGTCGCCGTCGGGAATTCCCACCTTGGCGTAAAACGCCTGGGGAAATTTCGTCAGGTCTTCGGGGTCGGTCCAGCGTCCGCTTTGCCGTGCCGCCGTGCGCAAGAGCACTTCGGTGTGGAGGTTCTGGCTGATCTTGTTGACCAACTTCACCGAGTCCGCAAGGGGTATCGAGAGGTGCTCGGCCAGCACCGTTCGCGGAGTTGCGGGAGGATCGGGATCGTGTTGCGGGTGAATCTTGCCGTCCAGTTTCACCCCTCTCTCCGCGAGCAAATGGGCCAGCACCTCGGCTGCGTGCTCTGCGGGCTCCTGAATTGCCAAGACGAGCTTGTGCGGCGAGCTTTTCGCCGGCAAGGCTCCGCTGATGCGGACGGAATCCGCCCCCGGTTCCCGGGTCAGGCGCAGGTCGGGCTTTTCCTTCGCGTTTATCGTTGTGACCTCGCTTTTTACCGTGAATTCCTGCGCCGCTGGATCAACGGCGACTTGGGCCGCTTCGCCGGGTTTCTCACCCGCTGTCAGTCGCACCGTTACGGTATTGTCGTCGACCACAATCGCCGAAACCGCCGCGCCGTATTCCCAGACCATGTCGTCGATCTCCCAGCCATCGGGGTATCGCTCACGCGGAAAGTAGCTGTCGTCGCCGACAACATCCCCGGCGATCTCCTGCAACCCTTGCGCCACGACCGCATCCGCCAGTTCCGCGAGCACTTTTTCGGGAGGGCCCTCGAACTCCTCCTTGGTGTCGAAAGGAAATTTGCGGTTGGAAATGTTCGGATCGCCCCGCCCAACCAGAATCAGGTCCCCGGACAGACGTCCATTGGGGGCAAGGACGCCGTTTGTTTCCAGGGTGGTGCGGAAGCGGTAGCCGGAACCGAGCGTGTCGAGCGCCAGCGCCGTGGTCAGCAGCTTCATGTTGGACGCGGGCACAAAATATTTGTCGGCATTTTTCTGGTAGAGAATCTCGCCCGACGCGGCGTCGACGATCAGCAGACCCCATTCGCCTTTGTCAACCGGCGCGGCCTCGACGAGCAGCCCGGCGCGTTCGGCAAAACGTCCCGGAGCCGTTAACGGCTTGGTGTCCTGGCCTTGGGTGGCAAGGGCCAACAAAAAACCCAACACCGAACAAACCACGCGTATCGATCTGGGAACCATAATTCCTCTATTGGAAAATCCACAGACTGAAAGTATATTCGAAAGCGAGCGGGAGCTTCCTCCATTCGCATTGCGGAGAATCGGCGCCGGACAAGACCCCTGTGACGGCTATCCCCGACCCGCCTTAAACGCACCAGAGCGACTCGTTTTCGCACCAAGGGACCGATAAGCTCGAAGAAGGTGAAGACGAATGAAAAGACTGCTTCCGATTGCCCTGAGTCTCTGCTTGAGCGCTCCGCCGCTCCTGGCCGACAACACAAGAGAAAAAGAGCGCCTGGAAAATTGCGGCATCGTGATTCAGGAAATCATGGATATTCCCGACAACATTCCTCAGGACCTGATCGATAAAGCGGATTGCGTGATTATTTATCCCTCGGTGGTGAAGGCCGCTTTCATTTTCGGCGGCAGTTACGGTCGCGGGGCGATGACTTGCCGAACCGGGGAGAGATTCACCGGCCCGTGGAGCGCGCCCACGATGATGGCCCTCGAAGGCGGCAGCTTCGGTTTCCAGATCGGCGGCCAGGCAACCGACTTCGTCCTTCTGGTAATGAATGGCCGCGGCGCTCATGCCATCCTGAAGAGCAAGGTGAAGCTCGGAGCCGATGCCTCGGCCGCCGCAGGCCCCAAGGGACGCACGGCGGAGGCTTCGACGGACGTCACCATGCGGGCCGAAATCTTGTCCTACTCGAGGGCCCGCGGACTCTTTGCCGGCATCTCGCTCGCCGGCTCGACCGTGCGACCCGACAATGGGGCCAACGAAAAGGTATACGGCAAAAGCCTGCCGCCCGAGGACATTGTCTTCAAGGGTGCTGCGCCCGTGCCCCCGGCCGCCCAGCAACTGATCGCCTACCTGAATAAAAAGTCGCCGCAATATACCGGCTCTGGCAAAGAGATATAGTCAGCTGTAGATAGAACACGTTACAGCAAAGAGAGCGGCCACGGTCGGTGCCCGCGCTTCTTTTTTCACTTGACACGCGGCCATATATGACCTATAGTCATTTATGAATTAAGGTCACTATGGCGACCAAGGCTTCTCCTTCTCCCACTTCGCGACGCGAAAGACGCAGCCTCGAACTTCGCGAACGGCTTTTCCGTTCGGCTCTCGATCTTTTTGCGCACAAGGGTTTTGCGGAAACGACGGTCGAAGACATCACGGAGGCCGCCGACGTCGGCAAAGGAACCTTCTTTAATTATTTTCCAAGCAAAGACCACATCCTTCTCGCTTTTGGCGAGATGCAGTTGGCGAAGCTCAGCGATGCGGTTGCGGAGGCGCGTCACAGCCCAGCGCCCCTGCTGCAATACCTGCGCTCGCTGAGCACACGGATGACCGAGGAGCCCATGCGCAACCCCGCCATCGTCCGCGCGCTGCTGCTCGGCTATCTCTCGAGTACGCCTGTCAGAGAAGCCATGCTCGATATGCAAAAACGCGTTCTGGCGCTGCATAGCGAGATGATCGAACTCGGCCAGCAGCGCGGCGAAGTCCGTGACGACCTGCCTGCGGTCGAACTCGCGCAAGTCTTCCGCCAGACGATTTTCGGGACCCTGCTGATGTGGACGCTTCACGGAGACAGCACCCTCGAAGCGCGGATCGAATCCGCTTTCAACATTCTTTGGATGGGACTTGCGCCGCGTAACGCTGCAACCTCAGCCTGCGTAGCTCCTTTGTTCACGTGAGGAGATCGATTCGATGAAACGGAAGCTTTTGATTCCGGTGGTCCTGATCGCGGCGCTCGCGGCAATGGGCGCGTATTCGATGAGCTGGTTCCGGCGCGACACGGCGCTCGAGGGCTCGGGCACGGTCGAGGCGCGCAACATTCGCGTCGGCTCGAAGGTTGGCGGCCGCATTGACAAGGTTCTCGTGCGCGAGGGCGACACGGTGGAGGCGGGCCAAGTGCTGATCAGCTTTGACGACAAGGAGCTTCAGGCATCGCTCGCGCAGTCGCGCGCCAATGCCGTCAAGGCGGAACGCGGTTTTCGTCCCGAGGAAATCGCGGAAGCCCGGGCGGCTGCTGCACAGGCCAAAGCGGAATACGAGCAACGGAGGAACGGCTACCGGCAGGAAGACATCGACGCGGCCGGGGCGGACCTCGATCGCGCGACCGCCGACGAAGTCCGCACGCGCCTCGATTTCCAGCGCTACGACTCCCTGGCGCAGAAGGATCTGGTGTCAAAGCAGCAACGCGACACGGCGGAAGCCAATTGGAAAATGGCGGCGGCCCTGAAACAAAACGCGCAGCATAAGCTCGACGAACTAAAACGCGGCTATCGCCCCGAAGAGATCGCTTCGGCCGAGGCGCGCTACCACCAGACACAAGCGACAGTGGAAAAATTTGAGCATGGCAGCCGCCCGGAGGACATCGCGGCGGCGCGCGCCGCGCTGGCCTACGACGAGGCACGCTACCGTGAGCGCCAGGTGCTCGCTCCTTCGGCGGCGACGGTGGAAGTTCTGGACGTGCGCCCGGGCGACCTGATCGCGCCGAACGCACCGATCGCCACGCTGCTCGAACGCGACCAGATCTACGTTCGCATTTACATTCCCGAGACCGAAATCGGCCGCGTACGCGTCGGCCAAAAAGCGGAGATCCGCGTCGATTCCTTCCCCCACCAGACGTTCAGCGGCAGCGTCGAGCAGATCAACCAGCAAGCCGAGTTCTTGCCGCGCAACGTGCAAACGCGCGAGGAGCGAGTGCACCAGGTCTTCGGCGTAAAGGTGCGGATCGACGACAGTTCGCACCGCGTCCTGGCGGGGATGGCCGCCGATGTCAAACTGAACCCCGCGAGCTGAACCGTGCCGGGCAACCCACAAGTCGCGATCTCGGCCGAGCATCTGGTTCGAAGGTTCGGGTCGTTCACGGCCGTCGACGGCGTCAGCTTCACGGTCGAGCCGGGCGAAATCTTTGGCTTCCTCGGACCGAACGGCAGTGGAAAGACCACCGTGATCAAGATGCTGACGGGCCTGCTGCCTCTGACCGGGGGAGAAGCCAACGTTCTGGGCATCGATGTGCGGAAGGATCCCGAAGGGGTCCGCGAGAACATCGGCTACATGTCGCAGAATTTCAGCCTCTACACGGACCTTACGGTCACGGAAAATCTGACCTTTTACGGCCGCGTCTATGGCCTGCCACCCGAGCGTCTGCGCAAGCGCTTGCACGAAATCGTTGAGCTAAACGGCCTTGGCCCGTACAAGGATCGGCTGTCGGCACAGCTTTCGGGTGGGTGGAAGCAGCGGCTTGCACTTGGCTGCGCGATGTTGCACGAGCCGAAGCTGATCTTCCTCGATGAACCCACCGCCGGCATCGATCCCGTGGCGCGCCGTCAACTGTGGGACCTGCTGTTCGAATTGTCGGGCCAGGGCATCACGTTTTTCGTGACCACACACTATATGGACGAAGCCGAGCGCTGCAGCCACGTGGCGTACATCTATTTCGGCAAGCTCCTTGCCGATGGCACCCCGGACGCCCTGCGCGAACTGCCCGAGGTGCAGCCACAAGGCACCTACAGGGTAGAAATCACCGCGCCACAAGTAACCTTCGCGCTGCGCCACGCCCGGATGATCCCGGGAATCAGGAGCGCGACCATTTTCGGCCAATCGATTCACGCTCTGATCGACGACCACCTTGATCTCGAACATCTCCGCAAGCAGCTCGAGCAGGAGGGCATCGCCGTTGCCGAGATCCGCCCGCTCGCTCCTAGTCTTGAAGACGTTTTCGTCGAGCTGACGACCAAGCGGCAGGGCGCGCAGGAGGCCGCCGGTGGTTAACCCTTTTCGCGGTTTCAGCGCCATTTTCTACAAGGAAACGCTGCACGTCCGCCGTGACTTCGCCACCCTTTTCTTCTCGCTGATCATCCCCATCCTGCAGATGTTCTTGCTCGGGTACGGCATCGACACCAACATCCGTCAGATCAACACGGTGGTCTACAACGCCGACGGACGGCAAGAGAGCCGTGAACTACTGGACCGCCTGAAGAATTCCGACACATTTCGCATCTACCGTTTTGTGAACAACGACCGGGACCTGAACGACGCCATCATTTCCGGCAAGTGCCGCGTCGGCATCAAGATACCGGTCGACTATTCGGATAAGCTCCTGCACCAAATGAGCGCGCAGGTGCTGGTACTAATCGACGGTTCCGATTCATCGGTCGCAGGCCAGGCCATCAACGTCACAACCGCCATTGGTCTCGATGAATCGCTGCGACGCGTGCTGGGCAATACCGATCAAGCGTTTGCCGTGGACATGCGGCCCAAGGTTCTTTTCAACCCAGACTCGCGCTCGCCGAATTTTCTCCTTCCGGGACTGACGGCGGTGCTGCTGCTCAACGTTACAACCTTCCTGACGGCTTTCTCGATCGTCCGGGAAAAGGAGCGCGGCACGCTCGAACAGCTTTTCGTGACTCCGGTCAGGCCGATGGGGCTGCTGCTCGGCAAACTGCTTCCCTACCTGGGCATCGGCTTTTTTGAGTTGGCCATGATTGTCAGCGCGATGCGCTTCCTGTTCCGGGTGCCGATCCATGGCAACGTGGTGCTGCTGGCTTTTCTGTCGCTGCCGTACATCTTTGTCTCGTTGTCGCTCGGGATCCTGATCTCGAGCAAAGCCACGTCGCAGGCTCACGCGATGCAACTCGCCTTCCTTACCATTCTTCCCAGCGTCTTCTTCTCCGGATATATCTTCCCCCGCGAAACCATGCCGCGGTTTTTCTATGTCCTCAGCTACTTCGTTCCGGCCAGCTACTTCATCAACATTACCCGGGGCATCATTCTCCGCGGGGCCGGGTGGGGTCATCTGTGGATCGACGCACTGGCTCTTTTCGGGATGGGCACGCTGCTGCTGATCATTGCCGCGCGGCGCTTCCACGATAAAGTCATCATGGCGTGATATTCTGTTTTCTCACGCGCCTCTCTAGGGGACCCGTCGTGGTTTGTCCAATTTGTCAGAAGCGAAAACCGGGGCGTTTTTGCCCCGCAAAAGCCGACAAAATCTGTGCCGTGTGCTGCGGGACAGAGCGCGAAGTGACGATCGACTGCCCGCCGGACTGCGGCTATATCACCGCGGCGCATCGTTACGAGGATCAGCACCCGCGGACGCTTTCGCCCGACACGCCTCTGCTTGACGTGCGGCTCACGTCGGATGTCGTGCACGCGAACGGCCAGCTTCTTTCGGCGGTCGCGTTTACCATCGCTAAATTCTGCGCCCAGCGGCAGGCCACGACCGATCCGGATGTCCTTAGGAGCCTCGAGGCGCTCGCTGAAACCTACAAAACACTCTCCACCGGCATCATTTACGAACAGCGGCCGGCGGCCCTCGTTCAGGGAGAACTCTACGATGACCTCGCCCGATTTCTCGAGGACACAAAACGGAGCGCGGCGCAGAATTCCGGCGCCCGCCTGAGAGATTCTGAGATCCTCCAATTGCTGGTTTTCCTGTTCCGCATGGGGCTCTTGCGTGCGAACGGACGCCCGCGATCGCGCCGCTTCATCGAGTTTCTGCGCGGCCAGTTCCCCGACGCTCAGGAACTGAAGCGCGAAGAGTCGCGCATCATTGTTCCTTAGCCCCATCAAGAGAGAACCCTACCCGTTGGCGCAAGAGCGCATTTGCCGGTTTTCTCCGCTCAAGGCGGCGACATCCCAGTCGAGGGACATCTGCCCACGGGGCATAGCGGTGCGCATACCCTCCCAAGGGCGGCTGGCAAAACGATATTTCTCCCGAATGCGGTGCACGCGCTCCGACACTCTTCGCCTGTACTCCTCGGGCGCATAGCCGTTCTTCGCATACCACTGCTCATACTGCCTGGCGAGCTTTGGAAATTTATCGCGCAGGAACGGCAGAAACTGCCTCGCGGAAGCGGGCATCAGAAAAAGGACGCCCGAGAAGAACCACTGCGCGCCCGCCTCTCGCACGGCTTCGGCGACGGCCTCGAGTTCACCTTCACCATCGTTGATGCCCGGCAGAAGCGGTGAAGCGGAAACCCCTACGTTCAGTCCGGCCGCACGCAACTCCCGCACCGCGCGCACGCGCAAGTCCGGCCGGGGAGCTCGTGGTTCCAGCAGGCGAGCCAGACGCGGCTTCAAGGTTGTCACCGTGATATTCAGAGAAAGGGCGGACCTCCGAGCGATGCGCTGATAGATGTCGATGTCCCGTACAATCTGGTTCGACTTGGTGATCACGGAGACGCTCAAACCCTCGTGCTTCGCCAGCTCCTCGAGGCATGCCCGCGTGACGCCATATTCCCTTTCGGCCGGCTGGTAAGGATCTGTCGCCGTCCCGATCGCGATATGCTCGGCCTGGGTGTAGCCCGAGGCCTTTGACGCATACGAATATTTTTGCGAAATTTCGCGCGCCAGGAGCGCAGCCGCATCCCGTTTAACAAAGATTTTTTGCTCGAATTCGCTGCCGTCAATTTCCATGTACTCGTGGGTGTAGCGAGCATAGCAATACTTGCAGCCAAATTCGCAGCCGCGGTAGGGATTGACGGTCCAGTCGAAGGGTACGCGTTTGGAATCGCAGTGGTTCAGGATCGACTTCACCGGCAGGAAAAAGTATTCCGGCTTCCCGGCAGAGCTGCGTTTCGTTTGCGCCGCAGGAGATTTTGCAGCGAGGCGTGCTATGCCCACCAGTGGCTCAGGGGGAGTCGCGAGGTGTGGCGGGGGGCAATCCGCCGAGGGGCTCTCGAGACTTCCCGTGCGCCAGCCGGGTGAACCCTCAGCGAGGGCGCCGGCCTCTGGTTTTGGGTCTTGGGCATCAGAGCAAAAAGGGAGGAGATGAACAGCGGGGCGACGAACGGGGCGTCTTGGCCGGAGCCGCGACGAAAGGGGGAGAACTGGGGACATAGCTCACCTCGAGCGCAAGGATTATTTCGCCTTTTCTTCGCCATGTCAAGCGGTTTTCTCTTTTTCTTCGCTACCTGCGGAAATGCCCGCGGCGGCTTCGCCGACCCGAGGGATGCCACTGCGCATGACCTATGGCGGGCGGCGCTAGCCGCGGGCGCGAGGAAGAATTAGGATTAGCGCGGCTTGTGGAGCACGAGGCTCCGATCTGATTTGCTTTTTCCTTCTGGTTGGTCTCTCATGAGCTAAACAGTATGGGCGGGCATTGATTTGGCCGGGCTAAGCCCGGCGACTGCACACTGAGGACGGGCCGCGTGGGTGCTCAAAATCTCTTCTTTCTGGCGTTCCTGTGTCTAATTTCGCTCGAGGCGCAGGCTCAGGCTGCGGCCCAGAAGCCTGCAGCGAAGCCTCCGGCGGTGTCGGCGCAGGAAGCCATTCCGGCGCCGACTTCCAAGCACTATCCGATCCTCATCATCGCGCACGGCAACGAACCCTCCTGGAGCCTGCGGCTCGGGATGAAAGGTCCGGAGCGGCTGGACCGCTTGAATTATCCGCCCATCGTGCTCGAACCCGGGGAGATTACTAGCGAGGAATCGGGAAGTTCCTGGACCTACAAAGCGAAAGACGTGGCGACAGGGGCGAACGTGGCAGTGAAGCTGACCCGCGAACCCTGTTCGGACACCATGTCCGAGACGAAATATACATTTAGCGTGCTCGTGGACCACGCGCAGATCGGCTCCCTGAAAGGCTGCGGGCTGAGCTCTCCCGACAAGTTCCCTGAATTTCGTAAAAAGAATCAGCTTGACCAGGACGAAGACGCGAGCGACAAGGATAAGGATAAAGACAAAAAGACGGTCCTCGACCCCATCACAAATTTCCGTTCGCCAACGGCGGTGGCCTACCTGGACGCCGCAGGACGCGTGACGGTCAGCCGCGGTGAGGTGCGAAAAACAGCGGCGCCGAGCGGTTCGGAGCTGGCGCTATCGCACGATGGCAAAATGCTGCTCTACACGCGCTCGGATTCGAAGACCGGGCCGGGACGCTCCATTGCGCTGTATGAAGCGGACACCGGCCGCACACGCGATTTCGCGGGGAATGACGTCCGCCGAGCGTTCTGGTCTCCCGACGATTCGAAGGTCGTTTATCTGAAATTCGACGGAAAGATCTGGCAGGTCTGGACGGCGCCCCTCGGCACTCCGGAAAACGCCGCCCTGCTGTTTCCTCAGAATATCGACGCCTTGCACGGATGGGTGTCGTCAACTTCGGTGCTCGCGACGGACCGCGAGAATGCCTATTGGCTCAGCGATGACAAGCCCCCACTGACGGTTCCGTTGAAGGAGATCTACGGCGATACCTTCGAGGTCATGAGTAGCGACACGATCCGGATGTGTCCAGTGAATCCGGACCTGCTGCTGGTTTCGGCCTACTACAGAAGGGCACCGGCTGGCGCGCCAACAGATTCGATGGGACTGAACGCGACATTCTTTCTTTACGAGGTAGGGTCCAAAAGACGGGTCGTGCTCGGGCCTGCAACGGAGTTTGCGCGCGCGGCGGAATGGTCGCGCGACGGACTGCAGATTTTCTATACCGTCGGCGCACCTGGGAAAACTCCATTGGGTACCAACCGCATCTTCTGGGATGGGACCGGAGAAAAGCGCTATAGCAGCGGGAGTTACCTGGTTGTGGGGAAATAGCGCGACCGGCCTTGTGGGGGAGCGTGAGATTGGAGTCGAAAAGACCATGCGGAAATTGCATTGGGGTGCTGTCATGGTTCTGCTAGGGGCTTGCGCGGTCGGCGCCCAGGAGGGCCCTCCACAGCCGGCCAAACCCTCGGCTGAAGTGCGGCCCGCGATTCACTGGACGCAGTTCGATTACACCTGTGAGGGCGGTACGAAGCTGACCGTCTACCTGCATAACGAGACCGCCAAGGTTCGTTATCTTGGTACGGCCTATCTAATGACGCGGACGCGGTCGGCCGACGGAAACCGCTACTCCGACGGGAAGGTGATCTGGTGGGGCAAAGGGAACGGCGGATTTCTCGCGGAAGATACACCGGATGGAACCGGCAAAATGATCCTGAAAGACTGCCAACTGGATAAGCCGCTGAAGGCTTCCCGGGCCGCGGCCTCGATCACGGGAACGGTGTCCTATCTCGAACGAATCACCTTGCCGCCGAATGCGGTTATGCAAGTGCGGCTCGAGGACGTGTCGCTCGCCGACGCCCCGGCGAAGACCATCGCGCAGCAAAGAATCCCGTTGGGCGACCGCCAGGTACCGGTGCCCTTCGAGCTGAAGTTTGATCCCACGAAGATCGATGAGAGGCACACCTATGTGGTCACGGCGCGAATCGTGGTCGATGACCAGCTGCGCTTTTTGAGCGACAAGGCCTACCCCGTTTTGACGCGCGACAACCCCTTGCGCGTGGAAATGATCCTAAAACCGGCACAGGCCAACGGGGAAAAGCCCTAGGCCGGTCGAAAAAAGGGCTGCAGCCCGCAAAAGCGGTGGCCCAGCGGCCCGACTCCAAACCCACGTACCAGACCATCCGGACAGGTAGCGTTTAAGACTCTGGTTTTCCGCGCGCGCTGCCCTGTTGGCCCCGGAAGCCTATACTTCCTCAATGGCGAACGACTCCAAGCCGGCACCGAAGCAAGTGAGCCTTCTGGTCTTCGAAGAAGACTCCCGCAACGCAACCGCTTTGAAGCAGATTTTGGACGGCGAAGGCTGGCGTGTGCGCATCGTGCAGGACCTGCCCATGCTGCACGCCGAGTTGAAGACCGCGGAATATTCCCTGCTGATCGCCAATATCGCCTTGGTTGGGCTGGACACGGCCACGTTTCATATGCTCAGAGAATTAGCTTCCGTGAACGCCGAAGAAGGCGGCCGAATCCGTGTTCTCTACGTCGTGCCAGAGCTGACGGGCGCCCAATACGTTGCGCCCCTTGAAATGACGCGGCTGCCGTATGCCGTCCGGCCATTCCACCTCCACGATTTTCTCGAAAAGGTGAGCGACCTGCTCGTGGAAGTGAAGGCGATTGCAGGCCCTCTGCGAATGACCCGCCGCGAATATGGCGAGGCGCGCAAGCGGAAGAAAGAGGTCAACCGGACGACTTCCATGTTTGCCTCGCGAGACTCCTACGTTTACACCGAGGAAGAACTGGCAGAGTACGAAAAGCAAGAAGCCGAAGCGGCAAAGAATCGCCGCTTCAAGCCGCGCACGAATCTGGGGGATCCCAGAGCGTAGAATCTGCTGGATGAGCTGGCCTTTTCTCCGGCATGGCCTTATCACGCCCCGCCTGCAAGAAAGAACCGACGTGACGTTCTAAATCCGAGACGTGCGCCCGTCGCACGTGAGGAGGACGGAATGGAACGCTCGCTGTACGCCCTGATTGGCAGTACGCTCTTCGGATTCGCGACCTTCGGCGTGGCATCACTCGGATTCCTTTGGTCCAACCCCGGTTCTGGCTCGCCTGCCCCAAAGGCAGAAGTCGACTGGCGCCTGCTGGACCCCATCAGCTACGAAAATTTGACTGTTTTTCCGGTAGTCAGCTCGAGGGAGTATGACACCAGCGAATTCCTGACCCTCGAAGAGGGCCTCTCCCGGGGCGAAGTGGTTGTGCGCGAGGGAGGGGCTGAAACGATGATCCGCGACCGCGACGGTCGCCGTGGAGCGTGGAGCGGAAGCGGCGCTTCGGTGAACCAGCTTGTGCTCATCAATCAGAGCAAACGGCCGTTGCTGCTCCTGGCCGGGGAACTCGTAAGCGGGGGCAAACAGGACCGCGTCATTGCGAAGGACCGCATCGTCGCGCCGGGTTCGCTCCCGCTGCCGCTTGAGGTCTTTTGCGTTGAGCATGGACGGTGGTCAGCCGGAGCACAATTCACGGCCGCGGAGACGATTGTGCACCCGAGCGTTAGGGAGCAGGCGGCTGTGAAACAAAAGCAGACCGACGTCTGGGCCTCGGTAGTGGCCGGAAGCAGCGCGTCTCGAGCATCGGACGCACCCGCTCCGCGCGTGGCCCAGAGAGATCTGGCGATGGCGGTCGAGGCGGAGGCACCGACCGAGTCCTATTCGAAGATCTACGCATCGAGACGTGTTGGGCCCTCGGTCGACGCCCTTGTGAACGAGATCGAGCGGCGATTCCGCAAAGAAACCTCGGGACTGAAGGGCGAGCGGGTCGTCGGAGTGGTAATTGCCTACAGCGGGGAGGTGGCATGGAGCGACATTTTCGCTTCCGGGGAGTTGTTTGCACACTACTGGAACAAGCTGCTGCGGAGCTATGCCGTGGAGGCGGTTGCGCGGCCGACACTTCACGAGAAACCTTCAATGGACGATGCGCGGGAGTTTCTCGAACGGCTCGAGGGTAGAGAGCAAACGGAATCGGAGCCGGGCGTGTACCGGTGGCGAGAGATCAACCGCGACGGCCTGTCACAGATTGAGCTGGACGCGTTGTCGCCGAAGGTGATGACGCTGCATCGGCTGCTGCTGCGAAGGACGAGCTGAGCAGGCGCCCTTACTGCGCTTCTTTAAGGTTGTGGCTCGGGCGGCGGCAAAGTTCGTCGGACGACGCTGCGGTCGGAAGCCCGGGCGAGCAATTCCGCCGCGGTCGCGGGCCAGGAGGGATGGCGAAGCGCTGGGGCAATTTCCGCGAGCGGCACGAGAACGAAATTGCGCTGCAGCATGCGCGGGTGCGGGATCTGGAGGTCTGGCGTTTCGACGGTCGCGTCGTCATAAAGAAGAATATCGAGGTCGATCAGGCGCGGTCCTTTGGCGAAGGCTTTCTTGCTTCCCATCCGGGATTCGATCTCCTGCAGTTTGCCTAGGAGCGCTGTGGGCGCGAGATCGGTTTGTGCTTCGAGGACGGCGTTGAGGAACCAGGCCTGGTCCAGGTAATCGACGGGCTCGGTTTCGTAGATGCTGGAAAGCGCGAGCACGCGAATCGCATTGCCCTTTAAATGGCGGGTTGCTTCGCGCAGATTCTTTTCGCGGTCACCGATGTTGGAGCCGAGCGCCAGATAGACAGTAGCCATTTTCGCTTCCTATCGTAAGCCGGCGCGGCGGCCAAGCATGGCGGGGATCGAACGGGCTTCCGGTAATTTGAGGGCCAGCGCAGCGGCAAAGAAGACGAGGCCGTAAAGGGTCAGTACGAAGACCGCGAGCAAAATGGGTCCGCGTTGCCCGAGCGCATAGAGCAAGCCGCGCGCGGCAGCGGCGGCGAGCAACCCTGCAAGCCACACCTTGGCGAGAAAGCCGATTGGCACACCGACTTGGCCGACACGCCTGCGGACTCCGCGCTGCAACAGCGTGAATTCCACCCACGAAGCAATGCCGGCGGAAATGGTCAGTCCGGCTACACCCCAGCGTTGCTCGATGCCGAGCACGCGAGGCAGCGGCAAAGCCGCCAGATAGCCTAGCAGGGTGGTGAGCAGCACGCGAACGATCGCGAAGCGAAGTGGCGTGCGCGTGTCGCGAAGCGCGTAGAACCCCGAGGAATAGAGGCGGCCAAGAGTGGAAGCGAGCAAGCCAACCGTTGAGCCTGCAAGAATTCCCCATACGTAAATGACGTCACCGCGCAGGAAGCGGCCAGACTGGTAAATCGCGGCGACAATCACGTCACCGAGCGCCAAAAAGCCAACGACCGAAGGGACAACGAGAAACGTAATCTGACGCAGGCCGTTATTGAGGCGGCGCCGGAGAATCTGGGCGACTTCGTCGGCCGCGCCGATGGCGCCGCTCATAACCGGCAGTTCGGCAGCGGAGACCGACATGCCGAAAAGGCTGACCGGCAAGGTATAAAGGGTTTGCGCGTAGGCCAGCGCCGCCACGGCTCCGGTGGGCAGCCAACTGGCGAGGAACGCATCGATATAGGCGCTGATCTGAACCACGCCGCGGCTGATGAAAACCGGAAAGAAATTGCGGATGACGGTGCGAACGTTTTCGGCCCGATGAGCAAGCGAGAGCTTCAGACCACCCAAGAGTCTCAGCACCGTCGGCAACTGTACCGCGACTTGCAGCAAGCTGCCTACGACAGAAGCCCAGGCAGTGACGACCACAAGCGAGTTTTGGGCGCGCCCGGCTCCGAAGGCGATCATGCCGGCGATCATGGCAATGTTCCAGAGGACGGGAGCGCTATAGGAGATGAAAAACTTGCGATGACTGTTGAGAACGCCAAGGCACCACGCCGAAGCGACGAGCAGGCCCGCGCCCGGAAACAGTATGCGTACGAGCAAGACCGTAAGCTCTCGCTTTTGGCCCCGGAATCCGGGCGCGATGGCCTCGATCAGCCAGGGCGCCATGAGAACACCGAGCAGAACGAGGAGCGAGGTGCTCAGCGCGAGAAGCGCCGCCACAGCGCCGGCCGTCTTGCGAGCTTCTTCCTTGTCGCCGCGGGCAAGAAGATTGGCATACACCGGGATGAAGGAAGCGGAAAGCACGCCTTCGCCGAAAAGGTTTTGCAGAAAGTTGGGGATGCGGAGGGCCGCTTTGAACACGTCGGCGGCGTCGGAATTGCCAAAATAGTGGGCGAAGACACGGTCACGGATGAGACCGGCAACGCGGCTGAGGAAGATGCCCGCGGCAACGAGAGAGGCAAAGTGTCTGGAACCAACTGGTTGCGAAGTCGTGGTGGCGGTTTCGGTCACAAAATTGCCCGGCAATGCTCTTTTCGTTCCTATTCTCCGGCGCTTGGCGTGCCATACACTCGAACAAAAGTTCCACTAAGACTGTACCAAACGCGGTTTGCGAGTTGCGCGGGATTAGCCGGTCCGTAGCCTGAAGATACCTAAACGGCCGAGCGGCGCCGAGTCAAAACACAGAACCTGTGCCGCTCGAGTTGGAGAGCCGGAGTGGTACAATGCGCCGCGAGCTGGAGGAGCAATGAATAAGAATGCGTTGGAGACCGCGAAACTGACTTTGGTGCTGGGCGTGCTGCTGGCGCTCGGAACATCCGTCGAAGGACAAAACCAGGATTTTTCAAAAGTCCAGATCAAGGTGACCAAGGTCTCCGGCAACATCTATATGCTTGAAGGGGAGGGCGGAAATATTGCCGCTTCGGTCGGAGAAGACGGGATCGTGATCGTCGACGACCAGTTTGCCCCACTGGCCGAGAAGATTCAGGGGGCGCTCAAAGACCTGAAAGTCACCGACAAGCCGGTGCGGTTTGTCATCAACACGCATTACCACGGCGATCACACGGGCGGCAACGAACCGTTTGCGAATACCGGGTCAACGGTGATCGCTCAGGATAACGTGCGAAAGCGCTTAGAGACCGGGGGAACCGCGGGAAATGGCGGGTCGATAAAGATGGAAGTCAAACCGGCACCGAAAGGGGCGTTGCCGGTGATCACCTTCGAACACGACGTGACCGTGCATCTGAACGGAGAAGACATCCGCGCGCTGCACTTTCCCTCCGGACACACCGACGGCGACGCGGTAATCTTCTTTCCGAAGAACAACGTAGTGCACATGGGCGATGACTTCGTGCGTTACGGATTCCCGTTCATCGACGTGGCCAGCGGGGGTAGCGTGCAAGGGATGATTGACGCGCTCGAAAAGGCTTCCGCGCAGTTGCCCCCGGACGTGAAAGTGATACCCGGGCATGGAGCCCTTTCGAATCTAGATGATGTGCGCGAATTCGTGAAAATGCTGAAGGAGACCTCCGCCGCAGTGCAAAAGGCATTGGACGACCATAAGACTCTGGAGCAGATGAAACAGGAAAAGATTCTGGAACCGTGGAAGAAGTGGTCAGGAGGGTTCCTCGATAGCGATAAGTTCATCGAGACGCTGTACAACTCGCTGACCGGCAAGAAGGGCGAATTCGTGAAGCACAACTAGATCGCCGGGTTCCCTGAGGTGTTGGTCTAAAAGAGGCGCGGTTGGCGGCGGGGAAGTTCGCGCCCGAAATACTCGTAGGCGCGTTGCGTGGCAACGCGGCCGCGCGGAGTGCGATCCAGCATGCCGATCTGCATGAGGTACGGCTCGTACATTTCCTCGATGGCGTCTTCTTCCTCGCTGAGAGCGGCGGCGAGCGTGCCGAGACCCACGGGTCCGCCGCCGTATTTATCGAGAAGTGCAATCATCAGGTTGCGGTCCACTTCGTCGAGGCCGTGTCGATCGACACCGAGCATGTGGAGAGCTTCCTCGGCGACCTCGCGCGTGATGCGGCCGCCCGCGCGAACCTCAGCAAAGTCGCGGGCGCGGCGCAAGAGGCGGTTGGCAACGCGCGGCGTGCCCCGGCAACGCCCGGCAATTTCCTCGGCACCGGCGTCGTCCATCTGAATGTTCAGGATTTTCGCGGAGCGGTGCAGGATGATGAGCAGATCTCCGGGCTCGTAGAAATCCAGCCTGTGAACGATGCCGAAGCGCGACCGTAGCGGTGCGGTGATAAGCCCCGCGCGGGTGGTGGCACCGACGAGCGTGAAATGATTCAGGTGGAACGGATGGATTCGTGCGCCGGGCCCCTGACCGATCACGAGATCGACCCGAAAGTCTTCCATCGCGGGATACAGGACTTCTTCAACCGCCGGCTGCAAGCGATGGATTTCGTCGAGGAAGAAAACTTCGCGCTGCTCGAGAGATGTCAGGATGGCGGTTAGGTCTCCTTTGCGCTCGAGAAGCGGCCCGGCGCTGGTCTTGATGGGAACGCCGAGTTCAATGGCGATAATTTGCGCGAGCGTGGTTTTGCCGAGGCCTGGCGGACCGTACAACAAAACGTGATCGAGGGCCTCTCCACGATTTCGCGCTGCTTCGAGAGCGATGGCGATGTTTTCCTTGACACGCTTTTGGCCAATGTATTCGGAAAGCGTTTTGGGGCGCACACTGGCGTCGAGACGCGCCTCATCGTCCCACGCGGAGCCGGAAACGATGCGGGAGGCCCGCTGGGCTTGTTCGTTGGAGGGCTCCTTTTTTGCGCCGAAGTTTGCCATGGTCTCCTATCGTTTCTGCGGCGCGCTCAGAGCCGCCAGAGTGGCGCGCAAAAGAGTCTCGAAATTGGCGGTGCCCGCTTGGCGCTTGGCTTCAGAGACCGCGGCTTCAGCGGCGCGCTCGTCATAACCCAGATTGATGAGCGCAGACTTCACGTCGGCGGCCGCACCCGCGGGTGACGCGGCAGGCTTCTCGGCTTCGACGGTGACGGCTTCGAGCTTGTCCTTAAGCTCAACGACCATGCGCTCGGCGGTCTTCCGCCCAACGCCTGGAATCTTCGTGAGGCGGACAAGATCGCCCGTACGGATTGCGGGGATAAGCTCTTCCACGTTCATGCCCGACAAGATCTTGAGAGCGAGGGTCGGACCAACCCCGGAAGCACCGAGTAGCAGTTCGAAAAGATGCTTCTCACGCGCGGAAAGGAAACCGTAGAGCGCCAGTGCATCTTCGCGGACATGCGTGTGGATCAGCAGAGTGACCTCCGCATGGAGTTCGCCAAGAGTGGCAAATGTGGAAAGAGGAATGGCCACGAGGTAGCCAACACCGCCGACATCGAGAATGACCTGATTGGGACGCTTATCGAGGAGGCGGCCGCGGAGCAGTCCGATCATCGCATGAAAGTATTGCTGTGTTGGAGCGATGTGTCAACGCAGGAGAGAACGGGCCTTGAACGACTGCTTCTCGCATCCCGCAAGGACTCGTCCGGGCGGCGCCAATGGTGTTTTTCTTCTTGCTCGGGTGATTTCCACGCGCAGGCAGGCTAGTTCGACGGGCGGACCCTCAGGCGTAAGGGATAGCCGTCGTCTTCCGGCCGGAGGGAGTCGACCCGTACGACCTTCACCGAGCTGTCGAGGTCCGAAGCCCGCAGATAGGCCACCGCGCCGGGCGTGTTCGCCACAAATCTCCGCACATCTTTTGGAGTTCCAAGAATCGTCGGGGAGGTGACCACCTCGCCGCGGAACATGCCCCAGAGAAAATACTTGTTGAAGTCCTTATCATTCATCGCGTAGACCAGGCGAAGCACGGTTTGCCGCTCGGCGGTTCCGGCCGGCAGCGCGCCAAGGATAACGCGGCGCCCGTTGGGCCACCACTGCCTTTCACCGAGGAAAATCCCGCGCAATTGCCACAGCGTGAGGTTCCCAACCGGATTCTTGACGTTGACGATGATGGCTAGACCCTCCCAAGCCCCCCGGGAGGGCGAAGCTGTCTCGACCGACGGAACCGTTGCGCGGGAAGGGCAATCGACCGGCACGCCG
>Ga0209465_10000286_pt1 | contig 23792 bp, 19 predicted proteins | sample PanSoiPlot1MoBio_FD_188321 | JGI IMG/M metagenome (GOLD analysis project Ga0209465, IMG submission 188321) | Tropical forest soil microbial communities from Panama analyzed to predict greenhouse gas emissions - Panama Soil Plot 1 MoBio (SPAdes)... | ecosystem: Environmental > Terrestrial > Soil...
GCGAGTCAAGGGCTATTTGAAAAATGTTATGACTACATAATTAGCCCGCCCCCAATAAAAACAACCGCTTAGCTCAAAGCTGGGGAAAGTTCGGTTTAGTGGGTATCTTGATCGGACTTCGATCGCCACCGCCACGATGCTCCGGCCCAGTATGATTTGGGTAGAACCTTGTAGGCGCGGGTAGGCTGCTCCTGTTCCGACGGCGATGGTGCCGGGGCGGCAGATGACGGCGCCGGCGCAGCAGACGATGTCGGCCCGGCAGGAGAGGGGGCCGGCGGGGGTGACGATTGCGCCGGTGCCGATGCCGATACGGGCGCTGGCGGGGACTTGGCGGTTTCGCTCGGATTTGCACGCTGGTTGGCCGCTTCATCGGACCCGGGTTTCAATGAGCAGGCCGGACATTTGGAATTGGATTTATTCACTGCCAGCAAGTGATCACCGCGCGGGCCGATTTTCGGTTGGATCGACGCCTCCACGTTGCGAAGTACCGATGCTGGCAGCTTAATCGCCGGATAGGTCCCCTTCGTCGGCAAACCGTTCCCGTCGCGCCGGTCGGTCTTCGGTTCGATCGACGCCCCTGCATCGCGACGTGGCGGAACTGGTCTCATCACCGGATAGGCACTTCTGATGGGCGGCCGGTAGCCATCGCGCGGACCGACTGTCGGTTCGAGCGGCACCTCCGCGTCACGGGGCGGCGCCGGCGGCCTCATCAGCGAGTAGGAACCCCTTATGGGCAAGCGGCCGCCGTCGCGCGGACCGACTGTCAGTTCGAGCGGCGCCTCCGCGTCACGAGGCGGCGCTGGCGGCCTCATCACCGGGGAGGCACCTCTCGGGGGCAAGCGGTAATTGTCGCGCGGACCGAATGTCGGTTCGAGTGGGGCTTCTGCGTCACGAGGCGGCACGGGCGGCCTCATCGCCGGGTAGGCACCTCTCGGGGGCAAGCGGTAATTGTCGCGCGGACCGACTGTCAGTTCGAGCGGCGCTTCCGCGTCACGAGGCGGCACGGGCGGCCTCATCGCCGGGTAGGCACCTCTCGGGGGTAACCGGTAATTGTCACGCGCACCGAATGTCGGTTCGGGCGGCGCTTCCGCGTCACGAGGCGGCGCCGGCGGCCTCATCCCAGGATCAGAGCTCCTCATGGCAAATTGGTCATAGCCGCCACTCCGCGGGCCGAGCCCGTCCGCAAAGCTATCGCCGCCATAATATTGCGGCGTCGACGAATATGGCGTCACCCGCGAGCCTGGCGGATAGGCACTTCGCGCAATCCTGCCATCGCCCAGATACGCCGACCTGAACTCGTCCGATTCACGGTATCGCGGCAACTGCAGACTTGGCGAAGTGTCGCCTCCGACCACGATCGTGGTGTTGCTGGGTCCTTCCTGCTCGACCATTGCAAATAGCATCGCGGCGTTTTGTGGATGGAGTCGAATGCAGCCATGCGAAGCCGGCCCCCCCAATCGCGTAATGTCGTAGCTGCCATGAATCGCGTATCCGTTATGAAAGAAGATCGCGTGAGGCATCGGCGAGTTGTAATATGCTTTTGAAAACCAGCTCCGCTCAAGGCGTTCCGGAGTGTAGACTCCGCTCGGGGTTGCAAATCTGTCGCGCCCGGTTGATACCGGCCAAACGCGCAGCAAATAGCCATTTTGAACGACCGACATCTGCTGTGACGATTTGTCGATATACAAATCCAACTTCGCTTCGGCACTTCCGGCCACGAGCGTGACCGTGAATCCAATTGCGATGATGACCGAACTGCGACGCATCGCCAGCTCCCTGCTCGATTATCGATCGACGCGAAATCCCATTCGATACTTAATTATCGTAAGTAAATACTGGCATATTTTTGGCAAGCTTGCCTTGATTGTGACAATCTGGTTATCGTCCGTACTCAAAAGCATAGAGATATCTTATCAGAAAGCGATGTTAACCATAATTGTAAATTATTGAAAAGTTGCAATAAACGGACGATTTGAACGCGTAGACAACTGATCCGAACCCGTAAACAGCCAGAACTTAGTCGATAACTTTAGAGCACAATTAGGAGCTCGCCCTATAGTGGCGATACTTTCGGCCATCAATTCCTTCCCCACTCAGACGTTTCATTAAATGCTGCTGCAAGCTCATGTTGAGAATCATACGCCACTGGAGCAAAGCGAGAAACTTGATGCGACATTGTCAGGCGGCAGCAATATCCGTCGGTATCACTTTTAATTTCTTTACGTCGTGCAGATCGCACGTTGCGAGCCCGGTACACTAAAGTTCGCGATGGCCGGCCGATCAAACGCTCCACATTTGTAAATGTTTCGGCCCCATGATTGATGGGTCTGATTGAAAGGGAATCGTCAGCATAGGTAACCTAATTTGCAATTACCTGAAAATACATCTTGTGACCTCGGTCTTTTGTCATAGGCTCGAAAGCAACAGATCGAGCGCGGAGATGTTCCGCCAAGCGTCAGGTAGAACATAAAGGCAGGCGTACGCGTTATTTCTGAGCGCTACAGGGAAGCGATTGTGCAATGCACCAGGCGACTGCAGCGCAAAATCGAAATCACGGACCCCGCTGCTTGAACCGCGAAGCGACCGCGTATGAAACGATCCGTCGCGAAGGCGAACGAGGGGAAGCAGGGACGAGGGGAGGCAGATATGTCTTGGACAGTTGAGGTGATCGTCGATGATTCCGGCGAATGGGAAAGGGATCCGTTGCGCTTTGAATCTGAGCAGGAAGCATTGGCCTATGCGCGCGCTCTTGAGTTTCGCTGGTCCGCAGTGAGGGACAAGCGCATCGTCAAAAGCCAGGATTCGGTCGACAATCACTGACCTGCGACGTAGCCGGACGGCAATGATCCAAAACCTGGGCTGCTGTTAGCGGTGCCGGCTATCGTCGTCGTGCTTCAGTCGGAAAACAGGTTTTGCAGCGGACTGCCGGCCAGCCCGCAAAATCCGGTTTTCGCATTCTTGTCCGCCCATCTCCACATCATGCATCCCGAACCGAAGCATCTGAAGAACTTCGCCCGGAACAGCCAGTGTAGGCGTGGGAAGAAAGTCCGAAACACAGCGTTTTTCAGCCGGTTCCAGCGACCTGGATTGGAGCGATTGCTGGCTTGCCAAGTGGACTGCCATCGTACCCGCGCCATCGGGCACCACATTGATCGTTTGGCATGCAGTTCAGTTACTATCATGGGGGTTGCCTCTAGCCTGAGTGAGGACACGTGGAACAAGCCTGGAGCCGCGGGGAAGAAACGTGTCAAGTTTTTTTCTAGCGCCTATTGACGCACGTTGTCGTCGCGGCGCATCCCCCCAGTCCCGTCGCCGATCCGTGTCGATGCATTGCCACATGGATAGCGCTATACTGTCGCGTCGTTGCGGGGCGATGCCGCGTTAACGTTGTCAGATGAATTGTGACGAGAATTGCCCCAGCCTTCCTGAGACCGTAAAAATGCCCGAATCACAGACACCTGTTGGCCCCGCGGGAGGCTCCTGAGGTGCGGCCAGCTGGCGATGTCGTTGCTATGCTCGTCTTCAATCCAACGAAGACTCGTTTTAGACGCGCACCGCGCGCGCAGTCGAGTTACGCGCAGATTTTGCGGGCGTAAGGGCATCAGCGATGTTCAACATTTTCAGCGTTCATATAATTTCGCTCCTTATCGCGGGGCTCGCAGTAGTTTCGGTATTTGTCTATATCCCCTTCGTGAGCGATTTCGCCTTTTGGTTCCTGGTCGCCGCCTATGTCATGGTGGCCGGGCACAGGTGAGCGTGGCAGCTGGGGACTTAAAAACCGCGCTTTCCACCCCCCGTCCGCGGTTGAGCGGCAAGGCTAGTTGGCGCCGATCGTGTTCATTCACAACTGACGCCAACTCCGCAATGCCGCAATAGTTCCACTGCCGCCTATTCAACGTAACCGGCATAGTAGGGGCCGGGTATACCCAGGGGCGGTCGCGGCGGCCCATACGAAATCGGATATGGGCTATAGTTTATGCCGCCGTATCCGAGATCCGGCCGCACTCCTCCAAATCCAGGTCCATATCCAGGTCCTCCATATGGCCCGTAGAATGGCCCGCCGACGTCGAAGACTCGCTCAATATACTCGCGGTGAACCCAGCGCCGCTCGATCACATTGCTACGATGCACGACCGGGAAGCAGCGCGGAACGCAACCACAGTGTACACAGCCGCACGGCGCGCACCCGCACGGGGAACACTGCGGAGCGTATGCGGCACCTTCATAATGGGCCGGCGCATAAGGTGGGGGATACAAGTCAGCGCTGTGCGCTGGCATCGCAATGGCGAATTCGCCGAGCAGTGCTGCGACGATAGTAGCAACGTAGACAATCCAGGGCCGTTTCAGCAGCCCAGCAATCGCAGAATTACCCATGACAGCCTCCTGTGCCGCGCGTTCTTGCGGGCGTTAAGGAGAAAAAGAAGCGGCCAAAGTGGGTCATTCGACGACAGCATTGAGGCAGACTGCGTCTCAGGAACGGGAGTTACGGCGCCGACGGGCTCGGGCCGACCTACGGCGGCGTGATGAGCCCGCTGCCGCGCTTTTCAAACGATTCCCAAAAGCGATCGGAATTCAGTCAGTTAAAGCTCTGTTTGATGTCGCTTTTCATACATGTTTTTGCGCATTAACCATATACTTGGCGTATTAACCATATGTTAAGAAAGATGCCCTGGCGGCCACAATTCATTCGGTCTCCGGGGCTCAATCGGACCTCCATCGAGACGCGGACCCACAAGCGCGTGCAGCGCGATCGTTACGACGTTCGCCGCTTTGCATGGCCGGAGCTAACCCAACTTGGGCTAAGCTCAGGCCATGCATTCGCTGTATCGCGGGAGCGGTCTCGCCGCTCTGCATCGTCCGCGCTACGGTTCGCGATCACCGGGCTGTGTGGTGGGGACCGTCGGCGCAGTCGGCTGCCGTGAGAGCGGACGCGCCGCATTGTTGGCGTCGCCCTGATAACGGATCGCGGCTGCGACTGCCCTTAGGCCTATTTCACGGCTTTGCTCGCCACGACCCGCATAAGCCTGTTGATGTGCCCCGAACTGCTGTCGATTCATTAACATTCTCCCATCGAATGGATGTACTCCCCTTGCGCTGGGGAGTTATCTAACAGGTGGGAGTCGAAAAAGACGGCACACCACCGACATACGCCGGCGGCTCAAACAGGTCTGCACAACGTCGATCATACGAGCTCATCAAAACTGCGCCGGATCTCAGCGCAACGCCGATGACCTACGTGATTACGCAGCCCAGCTATCCACAAACGCGATGTGCGCGATGCCCCAGCGACCCTCTCAGCCCGAATTGACTGAGCGTCTTGAGACAGCTTAAGTCAATGAGCAAACGAGGATTTGTTCAAGTTTAGAGGTGGAATTTTCTAAAAGTGTGACAAAAAAGACATTTTGGTAAAATCGTATACCCTGTGAATGGTTTCGCACGAAAAACCGATCGCTGCCGCGCGCATCCAGCATCAGCGCGGCGAGGCTGGACAGGCGGCCTTTCGCATTTGCAAAAATGAAATCATTGATGTGATTGAAGCACGTCGCGCAACAATTATCTCATCGTCGGAATCACGAACTCCGCCCCCTCCTTGGTCCCCGAGGGCCACCGCGACGTCACGGTCTTGGTCTTGGTGTAGAACCGTATGGAGTCCGGGCCATGCTGGTTGAGGTCGCCGAAGCCGGAGCGCTTCCACCCGCCGAAGGTGTAATACGACAGCGGCACCGGAATGGCAAAATTCACGCCCACCATGCCGACATTGACGCGCTCCGTAAAGTCCCGTGCGGTATCGCCGTCGCGAGTGAAGATAGCAACGCCGTTGCCATAGTCGTGCTCTGACGGCAGCCGCACCGCTTCCTCGTAGTCCGTGGCCCGCACCACACAGAGCACCGGGCCAAAGATTTCTTCCTTGTAGATACGCATGTCGGGCCTGACTTCGTCAAACAGGCAGCCGCCCATGAAGTTGCCGTTCTCATAGCCCTGCAGCTTGAATCCGCGGCCGTCGACCACGAGTTTGGCGCCTTCCTTTACGCCCATACCGACATAACTCTTGACCTTGTCGAGATGGGTGCGCGTCACCAGTGGGCCGTAATCCGCCTGAGGATCAGACGACGGGCCAACCTTAAGTCCTTCCACGCGCGGGATCAGCCTATGCATCAGCGCGTCCGCTGCTTTCCTACCGACTGGCATCGCGACCGATACCGCCATGCAGCGCTCGCCGGCGGAACCATAGCCGGCGCCGACGAGCGCATCGACGGCCTGGTCCATGTCAGCGTCCGGCATCACGACCATGTGGTTCTTGGCGCCGCCGAAGCATTGCACGCGCTTGCCGTTGGCGCACCCGGTGGCATAGATGTATTCAGCGATGGCGGAGGAGCCCACGAATCCCACCGCCATCACGCGCGGATCGGTGAGTATTGTATCGACCGCCTCCTTGTCGCCATTAACGACGTTGAGGATGCCCGCTGGCAGCCCGGCCTCGATCATCAGGGCAGCGAGCCGCATCGGCACCGAAGGATCGCGCTCTGACGGTTTGAGGATGAAGGCATTACCACAGGCGATCGCCGGCGCGAATTTCCACATCGGGATCATTGCCGGGAAATTGAAGGGCGTGATGCCGGCCACCACTCCGAGCGGCTGGCGCATCGAATAGAGATCGATGCCGGGCCCCGCGCCCGACGAGTACTCGCCCTTCATCAGGTGCGGAATGCCGCACGCAAACTCGACCACTTCGAGGCCGCGCTGGATGTCGCCGCGCGAGTCCGCGAGGGTCTTGCCATGCTCTGACGACAACAACGCGGCAAGGCTGTCGTATTCCCGGTTCACAAGCTCGAGAAACCGGGACATCACGCGTGCACGCCGCTGCGGATTGGTTGCGGCCCAGGCCGGCTGGGCCGCCGCAGCGACCAGGATCGCATGTTCGACCTCAGCGTGCTTCGCCAGGGCCACCTTGGCCTGGACCTCACCGGTATTGGGGTTGAACACATCCCCAAAACGGCCCGAATTGCCTTTGACCTCCTTGCCTCCGACGAAATGGCCGATTTCGCGCATTGTGGTCTCCTTGGAACTTCCGCGGGCGCTGCGCCCGATTGCGTGCTTCTGGCATAGCGCAGCCACGCCCGCGCGGAAAGGCGGACGGCGTAGCTTCGCGCGGCACGACAACGCGTTCACGTTTGAACATCGGCGATCCCGCAGCATCGTATTTCGGCTTTTGTGCGATGCGGCGCAGCTCATCAAGCTGCCGCAAGCGCGTCGATCTCCAGGGGAACGTTGCGGTCTTCACGGTGTTGCAAGGCGCGCGACCAACCGCTCGGCCATCTGGCGGTCGATAACTTCGAACGAACGGCAGGTGCGATCGTATACGTACATATTTCCAGACTCCACCTCGAACCACCAGCCGCTCAATCGCAGCGTTCCAGCCGTCACTTTGTCGCGAACGATTGAGTAAGACATCAGGTGTTCAAGTTGGACCAATACATTGAGCTGCGAGAGTTGATCGTGCGGCTTGAGCTTTGCGTCGAGCGCACCCTCTTGTTCCAGCCTGAAGGCTGCCCGGCGCGCGTGGTGCAGCCACTTGGCAAGGTTTGGGGTGTCCGGCGGTGGGCTGTTCGCGATTATGGCCTTCATCGCACCGCACTCCGAGTGCCCGCAGACCACGATATCCGGTACTTTCAGCACCAGCACCGCGTACTCTATCGCACTTGCCTCGGAAAAATCGCCGATCGAAATCCCTTCGGCCGTCGCAGGCGGTATGAGGTTGCCGACATTTCGCATTGTGAAGAGATCGCCCGGGTGAGTTGAGGCCAACAGGCTCGGCACGACCCGGCTGTCCGCACAAGTTATGAAAAGCGCATCGGGTGTCTGGCCGAACGCGAGCTCTTTGAAGCGCTGAGCATATTGCGGCAGCATCCTCTCCTGGAAATCGACAATTCCTGCGATGAGTTTTCGCACGCCCATCCTCCTTTCGCGGGCCTCGCATACGGATTGCCCGCATGACCACCGGTACGCCGTGGATCATAACGATGAACCGTATTCAGCCGGTAGTGACCCGCTAACCGCAATCAAAAATTTGATAGCCTCGTCGGCACTTATCGCTTGGCTATCGCAACCGGACAAGCAGATGGTACGGGCTTATCCTGAGATCGCCAGCCCTGACGTCCACGCTGCCCTTTTACAGCCTCCCGCACCGCCGTCCCTCGTCGGGACATCCAGTCAACGTCATGGCGTCTCGCGGGTTGCGGGGGCACCCGAAAGCGTCGCATGATATGTCGCCGGGCGCCTATCCCGGCCAAAATCAAGATCCCAAGAGCAGCATTTGCCAGTGGAGGTAACGCGGTCATGAAAACACGCCTTCTTGTCACCATCGGGACCTGGACAGCGTTGGCGATCGTGGCTAACGCCTTCGGCGCCTCGCCGTCGTCGGCGCAGAACGGCGCCCCGCGCTACGAGGTCGATGCGTCCTGGCCGAAGCCTCTGCCGGACCGCTGGGTATTGGGCGGTCTAGGCGGCGTCTGCGTCGATGCCCAGGACCACGTGGTCATTCTCAACCGGCAGGATATTCTGGAAGCGGAGCTTCATGCGGGGAGCTTGGCCCCTTCGATCATCGAGTTCGACCCCGCCGGCAACGTTGTCAACTCGTGGAGTGACGCGAAGCTTCTCGACTCGCGCTTGCACAGTTGCCACTTCGACAAGGACAACAATTTCTGGGTCGCGGCAGCTCCCTCCGGCGTCGTTCAGAAATTTACCCATGACGGCAGCAAGCTGCTGCTCCAGATCGGCAAGAAGGGCGTCCTCGATTCCTCCGACGGTACCATCAAGGGCACGCCGCTCAATTCGCCCTTTGCCCAGTTTCACATGCCGTCCAGCATTTTCGTCGACCGCAACAATGGCGACGTCTATGTCGCCGACGGCGAAGGCCGCAACAGCAATCGCCGCATTGCCGTGGTGGACCGCGAGGGCCGCTTCCTTCGCCAATGGAAACCGGAGGGCATGGAAACTGTGCACTGCATGACGATCGGACACGACGGCCTCGTCTATGTCTGCAACCGCGACAACGCGCGCATCCAGATTTATGACAAGCAGGGCAATCTCAAGAGAACCATCGAACTTCCGTGGAAGCCGTACACCCCACCGGCCGACGGCAAGATCAAGCAGTTCGGCGGCGCGACCGTGGCGATCGATTTCTCACCTGACTCCGAACAGACGTACATGTTTGTCGTCAACCAGAACAATGCGCAGATCGACATCGTCGACCGCAAGGCCGGAACGTTGCTGTCGAGCTTCGGCAGCATAGGCAAGCAGCCCGGCCAATTCGATCAGGCACATGGCATTGCGGTGGACTCCAAGGGCAATGTATACGTCACCGAAAACCGGGGGAGGCGGGTGCACAAATTCAAGATCGTGCAGTGAGCACTTGAAACATTTTTTGCCGATCCTAACCGGTATCATTGCCCGGCTTGATCGGGGCAATGTGGTGCCACGGTCGGTGTTGACTGGCCAGGTTACCCGGCCAAGCCGGGCGATGACATGAGATGAGGCGATAGCAAACCGGTTATACTTCACCGGAATCCCCTCTGGAAAACTGAACAGAGCAATAGCTTGTGCATTATGAAGTCAGGTTGATTAGGTGGAATTTCTGCTTGGCTGCTCTGGCCGGCGGTTCGGCCGTAGACGGCTCTGCTGGCTTGATGCTACAAACCACAGGTTTTGTGCGACGCAACATCGGCGTGCACCGACATGTCTGAAACCATCGCCGCCCCGCGTGGGCGCGGAGAGGCGGGGAAAGCGGAGGCCCACGGTCCAAGCCAATCTGTGGCGAGGCTGCTGGGACTTGCCATTGCCAGCATCGGCGTCGTCTACGGGGATATCGGCACCAGCCCCCTTTATGCGTTCCGTGAGGCCGTTAATGCCGCGGCCGGCCCCGACGCGATGCCGACCCCCGCGGCGGTATACGGCGTGCTGTCGCTCATCCTGTGGGCGCTCATTGTCATTGTCACGCTCAAATACGTGATCGTGCTGCTGCGCGCGGACAACAACGGCGAGGGCGGGACCCTCACCCTCATGGCTCTCGCCCGCAAAGCTATCGGCGATAACAGCGTCTTTGTGGTCATGCTCGGCATCATCGGGGCGGCGCTGTTCTTCGGCGATGCGCTGATCACGCCGGCAATCTCGGTGCTCTCCGCCATTGAGGGGCTCAAGGATGTCAAGTGGATCGGGTCCCACATCGACCCCTATATCGCGCCGCTCGCGATCGCGATCCTGTTGGCGCTGTTCGCGTTTCAATCGCGCGGCACCGCCGGCGTTGCGAGCTTCTTCGGTCCGGTGATGACCATATGGTTCATCGCCATTGCTGCGCCGGGCGTGATCTGGGCCGCGCTAAATCCCGGCATCCTGCTTGCGCTCAACCCGGCCTACGGCATCGCTTTCCTGTCCGGACATGGCATCACCGGGCTGTTCACCCTCGGGGCAGTGTTTCTGGCGGTGACAGGGGCAGAGGCGCTCTATGCCGATCTCGGCCATTTTGGTCGCAGGCCGATCCAGGCGGCGTGGCTCGTGCTTGTATTTCCGGCATTGTCGCTGAACTATCTTGGCCAGGGTGCGCTGGTGCTGGCCAATCCGAACGCGATCAAGAATCCGTTTTTTCTGCTTTATCCGGAGATGTTGCGGCTGCCCATGGTGGTGCTAGCGACGATCGCGACCGTCATCGCCAGCCAGGCGGTGATCACCGGCGCCTATTCTCTGACCCGCCAGGCGATCGCGCTCGGCCTCCTGCCACGGCTGGAGATTCGCCACACCTCGGCGGAGCACGAGGGACAAATCTACATGCCGCGCGTCAACATGTTGATTCTGATAGGTGTGCTGCTGCTGGTCGGTTTGTTCCGCTCCTCAAGCGCTCTTGCGTCGGCATACGGTATCGCGGTCACCGGCACCATGGTGGTGACCGCCATCATGGCCTTTATCGTGGTGAACAAGGTGTGGGGTTGGTCGCTGCCGGCAACGATCGCACTGATTGCGCCCTTCGTCGTTGTCGATACGACCTTCCTGATCGCGAATTTGCTCAAGATCATCGAAGGCGGCTGGGTGCCGCTCGCGATTGCTGGCGTCATGATGGTGATCATGTACACATGGCGGCGCGGCACCAAGCTGCTGTTCGACAAAACCCGGCGGCAGGAGACGTCGTTGGACTCCCTTGTCGCCATGCTGGAGAAAAAACCGCCACAGCGCGTGCCGGGCACCGCGGTGTTCCTCACCAGCGATCCGGTGAGCGCGCCGACCGCCCTGATGCACAGCCTCAAGCACTACAAGGTGCTGCACGAGAAGAACGTCATTCTCTCCATCGAAATCGATCACCGGCCGCGTGTGCCGCAGGAGGAGAGGGTACGCAGAGAGCCGGTCGGTCAGACGTTCTCCCGGGTGGCGTTGCGGTTCGGTTATATGGAACGGCCCAATGTGCCGCAGGCCCTCGGCATTGCCCGCAAGCTCGGCTGGCAATTCGACATCATGTCGACCTCGTTCTTCGTGTCGCGCCGCAAGCTGCGGCCGGCAGCGCGTTCCAGCATGCCGCGGTGGCAGGACCGTCTGTTCATATCGCTGGCGCGTGCCGCGAATGACGCCACGGATTACTTCCAGATTCCGACCGGTCGGGTGGTCGAGGTCGGTACCCAGGTGACCATCTGACAGCGATCTTGATTATTGCGCGGGTTCGACCATGTTCGGAATGTGGTAACTCTGGGCAAAGAGGTCTGTCATGTACGGATTGTTCGGTCGCGGCTCTATTCGCGATTTGACGCCCGAAGAGGTGTCCGAAGGACTCGCTGCAGATACGATCATGCTGATCGACGTGCGCGAGCCCAATGAGACCGCGCGCGAACGTATCGCCGGCGCGCTGCTCGCGCCATTGTCACAATTCGACCCGATTGATCTGCCCGACCCGCAAGGCCGCACGGTTGTGTTCACCTGCGCATCCGGCGTTCGTTCCATTAAGGCCGCCGAAATCGCTCAGGCCGCAGGATTGGCCTATGACGCCCATCTCGCCGGCGGTATAAAGTCCTGGAAGGCCTCGGGATTGCCAGTGGAGACCTGATAAGGTCTTTCCACGCGAGCTTTGCCAATCCGCGTCTGAAAAAGGCTGCTTGGAGCTCGCGTCCATCCATGCGATCCTGCATATCCATCCCGATTGTCAGCAAGAGGAAATGCAAATGCGGATATTGGCTCTCGTCGGCTTGATACTCACGGCCGCCGCGGCGTTTGCGCCACGACCGGCAACGGCTGGCTACAATCTTCCGTGGTGTGCCCAATATGCTGACGACAGCAACATTTTGTCCTGCGCCTTCACGAGCTTTGAACAGTGTCTGGCAACGATCAGCGGCGTCGGCGGCACTTGCAGGCCAAATTTCCGGAACCCAGCTTATTGGTCTGATCCAGAGCCTCGGCGGCCGAAGCGCTCGTTCCACTCCAGTTATAAGTGAGTTGCGAACCTCCTGACGCAGTGGGCAATACAGATGCGCGCAAGCTATGTTGTCGCAGCGTTGGCAGTCTTCTCGGCGGTGCTTGCCTCTGCCAATGCGCCGGCGCAGCGCGAGCGCTTCGTCAATGTCTATAACTGGTCCGACTATATCGAGCCCACGGTGCTGGATGACTTCACCAAGGAAACCGGCATTCGGGTGCGTTACGATACTTTCGATTCCAACGACACGCTGGAAACCAAGCTATTGGCCGGCAAGTCCGGCTACGACGTTGTGGTGCCGACCGCCTATTTCCTCGAGCGGCAGATCAAGGCCGGCGTGTTCCAGAAGCTCGACAAAGCCAGGCTGCCGCACCTCGGCGCAGTATGGCCGGCAATCGCCAAGCATCTTGCTGCCTACGATCCCGGCAACCAATACGCTGTCAACTACATGTGGGGCACGGTCGGCATCGGCTACAACGTGAAGAAGGCTAGAGAGATTCTCGGGCCCGCCGGCGAAGTCGATAGCTGGAATATCGTGTTTGCTCCCGGCGCACTGGCGAAATTCAAGGACTGCGGCGTGCATATGCTGGATTCCGCAGACGACATTCTGCCGGCCGCGTTGCACTTTCTCGGACGTGATCCCAATTCAACTGATCCGGGCGATCTCGAAAAGGCGGCGGACCTCGTCGCCAAGGTGCGGCCGGCGGTGCGAAAGTTTCATTCGTCGGAATACCTCAACGCGCTCGCGAGCGGTGAGATCTGCCTGGTCGTGGGCTGGTCGGGTGATGTCAAGCAGGCGCAGAAGCGCGCCGCCGAGGCGAAGAACGGCATCGAGATAAGCTATGCGGTGCCGAAGGAAGGCGCCCAGATGTTCTTCGACAATCTCGCCATTCCGAAGGACTCCCGCAATGTTGCGGAAGCGCACGTATTGATCGATTACCTGCTGCGGCCCGAAGTAGCGGCGAAGAATACCAACTTCCTGTCCTACGCCAACGGCAATCTCGCCAGCCAGTCACTGATCGATCCTGCGATCCTCAACGACCGCACGATCTATCCGGACGAGGCAACCATGGCGCGGCTCTACACCATCAATGCCCACGACCCCAAGACGACGCGGCTGATGAACCGGCTGTGGACCAAGATCAAGACCGGCAGATGACGTCTCATGCCTTGCATGGGAGCGGGTCAAACACGAGAGTTTTGAAAAATCCCCTTGTTTACTAAGGGCTGCGCGCCGCGTTCTGTGCTTCGCGAAAGATCCGCCGGTCGATCGTACAACTTCAGGCAATTGCTTGAAGGTACGCATTCCCGTTCGCGTAAAGATGTAAACAGCCCGGCCATACTACCTTAATTTGTCTTCGCGCAAATATCCATAGACGACGAGCGCGATCGCCCTTTCGCTGTCGCCCACGCCACATTTTACTCGCGTCCGCGCCGCATCTCGATTAAGTCGAAGCTTCGTTGATATCACCATAAGAGCGCGCAATGTCCAACCAGCGGAGGCTGGTCATTGGACGCTCCATTGCGTGGCGTGCGTGGTGGTTGCGGCGGGCGGTGAGGGAGGGCGATCATGAAATCCTGGCCTATGGTCGCCTTGCTTGTTTTCGCAGCGTCGGGTGCCGGGGCTGATTGTCCGAACATTATTACGGCGAGGTCCGGCCTTCCGGGTCGCTTCGGCGAATGGACGACGACCTATGATATCAGGAATGGAACGTTTGAGTCACGACATAATGTAGGCAACATGATCACCGGCAATGTCAGAGCAACCTGCACGGACCAAACTGTCGTGCTCGAAGAGTTTAATACAAGTAACCAAAATGATGGTACGTGCCAATTAAATCGAGATGGCGCCAAACGATTCAGTGGAAAGTGTTTACCTCGAGGTTTCGATATGCGGGTGACTGGCTTCTGAGCCGGTTTCGATGAAATCGTTGCGGCTTCATTGCCTCTCTTCGCAACGACAAGCCGGATATCTGCAACGCACGAGCACGGTCAGGCGTCCGCCTCGAACGCGCGCAGCCGCGCCGCCACCCAGCGGAATATGCGACCGCCCAGTAGGCTGCTGAGCCCGGTGATCAGCGGCGCCGTGCCGAGATTCCACACCAGGATCATCGTGGTCGCATCGTGATCATGAAACAGCGACAGTGCGGCCGCCGTAATGGCCGCAACCGCGAGGCCGCCCATCATGGCGACAGTGCCGCCGTGCAGCAGCGCCGCATAGCGCAGCATCGCAGCGAGCGCGATGGCAAGCGGATGGCTTGGCGCTGGTCGGGCGGAAGGTGCTCGATCGCCGCATGCAAGGCGGCCTCATCTGTCGATGTCTCATCAGATCGAAGGTTCGCCGGATCGGGCAAAAAGGTTTCATGTCCCGCCGTCTGCTGGCCGAATATCTCGCGGCCGGAGGTTTCATCGACTTCCTCCTGATGCCGGCAGAATTGCCCGTCCTCCCCGCCTCGCCGGAGGTAGTATCATGACGGATCTCGCAGCGTCGGCGTCTCGGCGTTCGCCCATGCTTGCTCTTGTGGATCGCTTGATCGGGCTGCTCGATGGTGTGCCGTACTGGCTGCTCGCATTACCGCTGCGCGTAGGCGCCGCTGCGGTGTTCTGGAATTCCGCCATGGCGAAGCTGGCGAACTGGGACACCACCATCGAGCTGTTCACCGAGGAGTACAAGGTACCGTTGCTGCCGCCCGAGATCGCAGCCAATCTGGCGCTCAGCATCGAATTGACCACACCAGTGCTGCTCGTGCTCGGCCTGTTAACGCGTGCTGCCGCACTCGTACTGCTCGGTATGATGACGGTGGTCGAGGTCTTCGTCTATCCGCAGGCCTGGCCGACCACATTCAATGGGCCGCCATGTTGCTGGTGCCGCTCTGCCGCGGCGCTGGCAAGCTGTCGTTCGACCACTTCGTGTGGCGATGGGTGCGCGGCCGGGCATAATGACCTTCGCTAACATGGTAGCAAAAAAATCGGACCTCATCTTGAGCAGCGCGCTCCCGCGCGCGTCTCGAAGGATGGCAACGGACTCCGCTGAGCAAGTGGCCATCCTTCGAGACGCGCCGTAAAGATAAGGCGCTCCTCAGGATGAGGTCCGAAGTCCCCTTTCGACCTTGCTCTGGATGAGCCTATGACTGCGGCACCTTCGCGCCTTCAATCCCAGATCGTCAATTCCTTGGCGCGCCGCGTCAGTTCCAACTGCACGATAAGGTTTGCGGCAACATCGACGATTTTGGAGGCGGCCTCGAAGCCGGCTTTCCAGACCGCGAGATCATACTTGCCGGTCGGGACTTCGATGCGCGCCAGTCCGGCATTATCGGTTGCTGCCCGATAGGGTCCGAGCGCCACTTGGACCTTCTCTAGCGGCGTTGCGTCGTCGCTCGTAATGACCTTGATCGCGACGCTGTGCTCGGGCGGCTTCACCGTCATAAAGCTGAATTGCGCCGATGAAAAAAGGTGCGGCAGCTCCAATTCCGTCGCCGCGAACGTGGCGCTCCAGTGACGCATCCCCTCTTCGGATGGAGCGGTGAGCCCGATTTCCGTCCAGTAAAGCGCATCCGTCCCGGGCCAGGGCGTGTCGCCAAGTACGCCTTCACCGACCATAGTGCCGGTCTCGTCACTGATCTCGACCTTGGCGCCGCTCAGTGCGCACGCACCGGAGCTTTTGGCTCCGACCGTAATGGCCAAGCGCTCAGCCATTCGCACCGGCGAGGGAATCGCCCATACCGCGAGACTTGTCCGATGCGGCGCGGTTTGCGACGAGACCTGCAGGGCGCCTTCATCATACGCGATGCCGTCGATGGTTTGCGGCGGAAAACGAACGGTCCAGGTGAACTCGCCCACACGATCGGGCGCCTTGGCGGCGAATGGCTCGGTTTCGCTGAAACCGTCGCGGAATTCGATGAGTTCCGCCGTCGCGACGACCTCTTCGGCAGCGATGATCTCGATGCGTCCGCCGCGCAGATCGCGGCCCGCGCCCCACACCCTCACCTGCAAGGCAATGACCGTACCAGCCGGCACCTCAGGGGGAACTGGCTGGACGAGTTCCAGGCTTAATGCGGCCGGAACCAGGACCGGAACCTCCGCACTCACGACTGTTGCGCAGCGGCATGGAATCCGGCGATGCGGCCGAATGTTGCGGCCCGGCAGATGCCGTGTTGGCCGAACCCGCCGGCGGAATCACCGCACGCATAAAGGCCTGGTATGATCTTGCCGTGCAGGTCCATGACCTGGGCAGTGGTGTTGATCCGGACACCCGTGTAGGAGTCGTGCAGCGCGGGTGTATGCCAGGCGGCGTAGAACGGCGGCTTGGCGATCTTGTACATCGGCCGCGGCTTCTTGAAATCGGCATCGACGCCGGAGTCGACGAACGAATTGTACCGGTCCACGGATTTGCGCAGGGCCGCCGGCGGCATCGGCCGCCACTGGTACTCGTTGACGATCCTGGCTGCGAGTTCCTCGATCGTATCGGCGGCGAAGAAATAACCGTCCGGATCGACATGGGGCGGCTTGACCTCCCACTCTTCGCGCGCCACGGCGTCAGCGTCGAAGATGGCCCAGATCGGGCCGCCGCCATTGAACTTCTTCGGATCGCCCGTCCACGCCAGCGCCGCCGCATAGTATTCGTAGTCGCGGGTGGGAACGGTCTCGTCATAGAAGCGAAACCCGTTCTCCTTCACCAGGATCACATCCTGGTAATCCTTGACGAGGAGGCCGAGCGCGCGGGCGCGAAAGAAATGCGGACTGGTTGGATAAAGCTCGGTGATGGTGCCGTTGCTCTTCTTGCCCATCCGTCCCTTGGTGATCAGATTATCATCCTGGGTGGTCTGACAGGCCGTCGCTCCGAGCGCTGCCCCGATTTCCATGGCGGCGATTTCGCCATCGCCGGTGCGCAGTGTCCACTCGCTGTTTTCGGCCTGGTACTCTTCGGTGAGCCTCACATCGAACATGGTGCGGAACACCGGATTGCCGGCGCTGCCGCCGGTGGCGATGATGATGCCCTTGTGCGCCCTGATGTTCATCGTGCGGGTCTTGGGCTGATAGTGGTCGTCGACCTCGATGGTCGCGATGCCGGTGACGCGGCCGGCCAGTGGGCTCTCCCGGTGAATTTTCGTCATCTGCTGTTGCAGCAGGATCTCGATGCCCATCTGCCGCGCGGTCTTCTCCAGCGGCCTGACGAAACCGGAGCCCCGCGCAGGCGTGGTGGGCTCATTGGGCCAGCGCACCACGTTCAACCGGGTGCGGCCACCGCGATCGAGGCGATCGGGACCGCCCCGGTATGCCTCCCATTTAACGCCGTGATTTTCCAGCCAAGCGAACAATTCAAGATTGTTGTCCGCCCAGGTGCGCACCAGCGCGCGATCGCTGAATCGGCCCATTGGCTTGTCCGGGCGCGACCAGTCCGCGAACGCCCGATCCGGCGAGTCCTCGACGCCTTTTTCCTTCTGCATGCGGTTGCCGCCGCCGATATAGAGGCCGCCGAAGCTCATCATGCCGCGCCCGCCGATGTCGAAATTCTTCTCGACGATCAGCACCGATGCGCCCCTTTCGCTGGCCGCGATCGCGGCCACCAATCCGCCGGCGCCGGCGCCGATGACGACGACGTCCACCTCGCGGTCCCAACTGATCGCATCGGCCGCGTGGGCCGATGCCTCGGCGATGGCGACGGCGCCGACCGCGGCACCTGATGTGAGAAAACTGCGTCGGTCGATCGCTGCGCCGGGGCGATTTTCGATATCTTTGCCCTGGCCGGTTTCCGCGGGCGATTTCGACATTTGGACCTCCCCTGGATCGACATCCATGCTTGCTGACGTCGATTGCGTTATCTTTCGTTCAGCTTATGGACGTGAAGATGCGGGGTCAATCGGATGAAAGCCGGTCCAATCGATCAACTGGTAAAACTACGCGGTGCCATGGCGTTGTTGGGGGTTGGCGCTGTTTGTTTGGTTTCCGCTTTCGCGCAAGATGCTTCGCGCCTCGCAGCCGGAGAGGAAGCGTGGAACAAGGCTGGATGTCTTCAGTGTCACGGAAGTTCGGGCGAAGGCGGCGCCGGCGGCGAATTTCCGGCCGGCCCGAGCCTGCGCCAAGCAAAGCTTGATCGCGCGGCGCTCACGGAGACCATAAGTTGCGGGTTGCCGGGCACACAGATGCCCGCCTGGCTCGACGGCGCCTACGCGAAGCGCTCCTGTTACGGCTTTCCCACCGGACCGGCGCCCTCCGGGACGGACGTCACCCCGGTTCTCAGCGCCGACGAGATCGAGGCGCTGGTCGAATATCTGCTGGCAAAGATCGTCGGGCGGTAGAGCGTGCTTCGAATAGGACGTGGTGCGCGGGCTTGACTTGACCGGCCGCAGTGGACGACCCTGGTGCCGCCCGTCTCGCACTCGACGCGGGCCTCTGCACTGCAATCAATCCGCATGATGTGATATGCACGGTTCACCGTCGTTTGCTCGGGGCGGCCGGCATCCATGTCACAGAGCATCTTTGTCAGCTATCGGCGCGATGATGTCGACCACTTTGCCGGCCGCCTGGTCGATTCGATCTCGGCCAAGATTCCCGGCGTCAAGGTGTTCATGGATGTTGACAGCATCCGCTTTGGGGCGGACTTCGTCGAAGTCCTGTGGGAACAGCTTGCATCATGTCGTGCGATGATTCTGGTCATCGGCCCGAGCTGGCTAGCCCAAGACCAGGGGGGAAAGAGCAGGCTCGACGATCCTGACGATTTCGTCCGGCTCGAAATCGAGACCGCGATCAAACGGAACGTTCCGATCGTTCCGGTCTTGGTGGACGGCGCCGCGATGCCGAAGGAGAACGAGATTCCCGCCTCCGTGCGTTCCATAAGGAGGCGCCATCATGTCAGCATCGATCACGAGAGCTACTCGGCTATCCTGCCGGGCCTGGTCTCGCAGCTGACCGACCTCGTCCGGCCGAGTAGCGCGGGCCAGGGAGAGCGAAAGCCCGCTGAGGCGACCCGCACGACAACACCTGATCCCGCAGTCGGCAGGTCGTGCGCGTCCACCTCGCCAGCGCGCGCTCTCGGCGTGGGGTGGATGGTAGCCGCATTGGTGTGCGCGAATATCCTCTCAATAATGTTTTTCGTTAGCGGCCTCGTTGCTAGCTCGACAGCGGATCGCGCTATGTTCATGGGACGCGCAGCGCTCGCCACTTTATGCGCTATCGTTATTTGGATATGGATTTGGGTCCTCCGGTACGGGATGCCTCGCCGCGACCGTGGTAAGCCGCCATCATCAGTTTGACCCGCGATGCTACGGTCTCCGGCTCCTCTCACCTCATCGCGCCGGTTACCCGGTAATCGTCTCACTCTCCCCCGCGGTCATAGCTTGGAAAAGAGAACGCGTAGATCTCGCTGACTTGATCCCGGACAGAGATATTCTTCTCGCGCTCGATCCGGAGGAGTTAGGGGGCCGGATTCTTCAGGTCCTCCGGAGCCTGCCGGTTCACGCGCAATCGCACGAAGTACGTACCGTGATCAACGCCGTCATCGGCCCACCCGCAGACGCCCCGCGCGAGCCACTATACCGCTCGTCAGAGAGCCGAGATCGAGAGCGCCATCCGTGAGGCGTGGGCGTGGCTTGAAGGACAGAGGTATCTTCTCCCCGACCCGCAGTACGCGTAAAAGGGACACTTCTACAGTTTCGCCGGCCACAAAGGGGCTTGAACCGGGGGTTATGTTGTAAATACGCCAGAAAGACTAGGGATTACAATGAGGGCAGGCGGTCACAAGGGTCGCCCCTACAACAGGTAACGTTGGGGGACGCTGCTTGTGGCGCCACTCCTCGCTACTTCCCCAACGGCTCCACTCTTACGACCTGCAAACGCGCCGAACTCTCGAATTGATTGACCGTCGGAAGGCCGGTGTTCGGATCGAGCAATGCCTGGCCGGGCTTGTGATACTGGCGGCTTTCAACCGTGATCGCCTGGCCGTCGCTAAGTTTCTCGCAACGCTCCTTGACGAATGTGCCAGAGACAGGAGTCTCGCCTTCCGCCGGCGGTATGTCGTTGCAGGTCCACCCTTCGGTACCGAAGCGCGCCTTGAAGGCAATGGCAACCCCGTAGGCGCCCGACCTCACCTCTTCCTCGGCGCGCGGGTCGGTGAATATCCGGTAGCCTTGCACAAGGCCGGCGCGGTCGATCAGGAGCGAAAGCGTTACCGGTTGCCCCAGCAACACCATGGCATTGTTGCGGGCGATGGCATCGGGGTCGCGCGCGGCGCGGGCGATGAACTCCCACTCGTCGTCATAGCGAAACCAGATTTCGCGCAGGCCCGAAGCCTCTGGGCGGCACCGTTGAAACCGCTCGAAAGTGCCGATGGGTAGCCCCGGCGGACCGCCATTCGTCCCGCAGGCGGGATCGACGAATTCCTCGTCGGGGAGATCACCGACCGGGGTCGGAAACTTTATGTCCCAGATGCGCAGCAAAGGTTGCTGCGCCGACGCGGTAGTCGCAAACGCGCCAGTGAGACTGAGAGCAAGTGCCGTCGCGACCATAGGGCGGGCGAACCTGGGCAAGTGGGCGGGACGCCCGCTTGCCCCTTCCCCTCGCTCCCCCGCTTGAGGGGGAGGGTAGGGCGGGGACGGGCGAGACGCCCGCGCTCCCAGTACGCGACGCATCAGAGTCCAAACACCATCAAGATCACGTTCTGCCCGAGCTGAGCGGCCTCCGGAAACGACCCTTCATCCCGACCGAGCCGGCCGCCGAGGATCAGCGCCACGTATTGCTTGCCGTTCACAGAATAGGTCATCGGTGAGCCTGCGAATGCGGTGCCGGTCTCGAAGCTCCACAGCTCCTGCATGTTGTCCTTATCGAGGGCCGATATCTTGCCCATGATGTCGCCCATGAAGAGCAGGCCGCCATCGGTACCCAGCACGCCGGAATAGGCCGGATAGTAAGATTCAAGCTTCTTCACCGTATTGCCGGTGTGCACATCAATGCCCCCTAGCAGACCGTGGCTCACCCTGCAGTTGGGATTGCGAACGTTCCGCTCGATCGGTTCCACGGCATCCTCCTTGGTGGCGACGCCGCAGTAGATTTCCCTGAAACCCGTGCCGATCTGCTGCTTCGCGGGATCAGCAGGCCGCGAATTAAAGTAGTTGGCCTCGCCGATCATGGCGTTGAAATAGGTGATGTTGCGCGAGGGGTCATAGCTGTTCGGCATCAGCGTCGGCATCCCATAATGAGCGGGCCGAACGTCGATCGCCTTCTTGCCGTATCTGACCGCTTTGCGCGCATAGTCCTGAATGGCCTTGGATGCATCATAGTCGATCGGTCGACCTGTCTTGGGATCGAGGCCGGCGGTCCAGTTCACGGTCGTAAATGGCTCGCCCCTGACGAACTGGCCATTGACGCGATCGAGCGTGTAATAGAAGCCGTTCCGATTGGTTTGGCCGATCACCTTGCGCAGCTCGCCGCCTATGTTGACATCGTAGAGCTGAGTGATCGCTACGGAGTCATAGTCCCACGACTCGTTCGGGATCGTCTGGAAGTACCATTTCAGTTTCCCGGTATCGACGTCGAGCGCGATGATGGAGTTGGTGTAGAGGTTGTCGCCGGGGCGGCCCTGCGGATCAAACATATGCACCGGGTTGGCGGTGCCGAAATAGGCGAGATTGGTTTCCGGATCGAACGACGGCTCCGTCCACACGCCGCCGCCGCCGGTCGGAATCGTGCGCGGATCGGCCCATGTTTCCGAACCCGGCTGGCCCGGATCGGGAACGACCAGGAATCGCCACAAGAGCTTGCCAGTATCGGCCGTGTAGGCGGCCACATAGCCGCGGCCGTTCTCGCCCCGGTTGCCTTGCCCGATCAGGACCATGTTCTTGACGGCGAGCGGTGCCGCCGAGTGTCCCTGGTTCGGCGCGACCTCCGGGGCCGTGGTGTTGACATCGAAAACCACCTGGCCGGAATCCTTGTCGAGCGCGACTAGGCGCGGCACCGAGGTGTCGTTGTTGGTGTTGAAGTACACGTTGTTGCCGAACAGCGTCACGCTGTGGCCGCTCCGGCCGCCACCCTGGACCTTGGCGTCGAACTTCCAGACCACAGTGGGCTTTTCGTTGCGTACGTCGAACTTCCAGTATTGCTGCCACTGGTTACCGACATACATGAAGCCGTCCTCGACCAGCGGCGTGAAATATTCGGTGGCCTTGTTGGGACGGGTCGGGTCGCTGAGCGAGGCCATGAACTTGACCTTGAGGTTGGCGACATTGCTGCGGTTGATCTGGTTGAGCGACGAATGGTTCCAGTTGCTGTAGTTGCCCATCCGCATCAGCCAGTTTTGCGGTTCGGATGACGCATTGAGGAGACGCTGATAGGTCACCTCCGCCGTCGACGCCGTGAGCACGGAAACGCCGAGACATGCGAGCGCGGTCCCGGTAAGCAGAGCGGCACGACCGAGCTGTTTGAGGTAAGCCTCCATGGCGTAGCGACATTCCGGATTTTCCTGTGCGCAGTTGCGTCCCCATGCGGTCATTTGCATCCTCCCAACGTGTCATATGGGTTATGCCGAACCATAACATTCCGCAGACCCGAGGTCATCGTCGACCTGTAGCCCCGATTGAGCGCAGCGAAATCCGCGGATAGCATCGAAGCATCGTCCGTTGTCGTCTGAATTTTGCTGCAGGTGGAACGGTTCTCACCGTGACGCTCGTGGGTCAGCCATGATCGGGTAACTTTTTGCGAGCAGCGCGAGTTATCCCGGATTACGCTGTGGGGCCCCGCAAAGGCACGGATAACCAGTGAAGGCCGAGCTGCGCGCGCAAGGCAACAATGATCGTGGCACTAGCGCGCAAGTTACTGATCGCGCTGTGGCGCCTGGTCACGACCGGCGAGGTTCCGGAACGGTGTCGCGTTGCGGCCGGCTCCGTGAGCAACACTCTCTAGAACAAGAAAGGACAAACAGGGTCCGGCCCCCGACTGCGCTTGATGCGCCGGGTAGCCGATGATGATCCGAGGTGGTGGCAATCCGCATCCGGCTATGGCTGCAACGCCGCTGAGTGAATGGACCCGCCGCCTCGGAGCCTTGCCCGCAGAAGCGTATGACTGCTTCATGGTCAGGACCTAGGGTTCAATCGAATACAAGCGTGGTTCGCGTTTGATCGCGGCCAATGGCAGGCTCCCCTCGGATGCTGGCGCCGCCAACAACCACCCGAGGTCGGCAGCCTGCCGCCGCGCTCGCGTCCGTCAAGGACGAGCCTTCGGCGGCGCTGAAGAAGCGCCGTCCTTGACCGCCGCTGCGCGCGACGGCGATGGAAATATGCGCGGAAGAATGCTCGGCGGCGCGGGTCGAACAAAAGAATGGAATGACAAAGGAAGACAAAAATAGCGTGATCTCTTG
>Ga0209465_10000287_pt1 | contig 23771 bp, 21 predicted proteins | sample PanSoiPlot1MoBio_FD_188321 | JGI IMG/M metagenome (GOLD analysis project Ga0209465, IMG submission 188321) | Tropical forest soil microbial communities from Panama analyzed to predict greenhouse gas emissions - Panama Soil Plot 1 MoBio (SPAdes)... | ecosystem: Environmental > Terrestrial > Soil...
TCCGCGGTCGGGAGGTTGGTCGTCCCGCCCGACCCCTGCGCCTCCTTGACCAGATAGTAGTGACCCGGCTGGATCGTGCCGCTGAGCGACGTCACCTGCCAGCTCGATCCGGTGGCCGACGCGTACTGGACCGACCAGCCGCTGACGCTGACGGCGGCGGCGCCGCGGTTGAAGATCTCGATGAAGTCGTTCTTGTAGGTGGCGCCGGAGTTGCCGCCGCCGCCGTAAACCTGGCTGATGACGAGATCGGCCGATCCCAGCGCCGATCTCTCGACGTCGACGAGCGAGCTGTCCCGTGGCTCGCATCCCTGTGTGATCAATGCCAGGCACCCGACTGCCGAACCGATGATGCTCCTGCGCCACTGTCTCTTCGCGGCGTGCGTTGTCATTTTGCAATCTCCTCTGCGGATGGTTCGTGCTCGACGACCGCGCGCGAGTGTGCGCCCGTCGGTCAAAGAGCGCGCCCTCAGTTGCGCAAACGTCTCGTCACGATCGCGTTTGGGCGCGCGGGTTATCCACAGGCGGCTTTAACGGTAACGTTACGAATGCCCTACAACGACGTTGTTAACGTTGGCCGCATGCGAGGCAACGTGTCGGCGTTATCGGACATCCAGGCTCTCGGTCGGCACGCGCACGCCACCACTGCAGCGGCGCGGATCATGGCGCCGCGATCGCTGGCGGGGATGGTGGCGACTCCGGGGTGCATCGCGTTTCTGTGGGCGTACGCCGCGATCCATCTCGCCCACGAGCGCGGCCTCGATCCAGCCGCGGCCGCTGCGATCTCGCCGATTCCGCTCTTCTCGACGTTCGTTCTCGCGCTGGCGGCGGCGGTGACCGCTTCGGTGGCGGCCGCCCTCGTCCACCGGGTGACCGGCCGGCGGGTCGGCGCGACACCCAGGCTGCTCGCGTATTCGATCGGCTTCTTCGGAGCCGTGATGGTTCTCTTTCCATGAGCGGCGCGCTCCTGAGGACGGTCGAGCACCTGCACGGACACCTCGCCTGGCTCTCCACGGCCGCGCTCTACCACCCGACCATCCTGCTGCGACGGCCCAGGCGCCGGGCCGTCGGGGCGGCATTCGCAGCGGCCGCGCTGATCACGACGACGGCGGCGCTCGGAGCGGCGATGTATCCGGCGTACCGCGCGCAATTGAAGCCGGCGATCTTTGCGAGCTCACGTTTGCTGGGACTGTTGTTCGAGCGCAAAGAGCACCTCGGCGTCGGAGCGGTGGTGCTGGCCTGGGCGGGTCTGGCGCTTCATCTGAGGGCCCGCGACCAGGACTGGGATCGACCCGCATCGCGGGCGGCATTCGTCGCGTTCGCCGGCGCCGCCGTGTTCGCGACGCTCGCCGCGTCGATGGGCCTGATGGTCGCGGTCCACCGGACGTTCACCTGAGGGCCCGACGGGTGGCTGATATCATCCGCCGTCGATGACGACCGCGGAGATGCGCTCGGCGGAGGGCGCAGGCGATCCCTTGCCGGCGTTGATCGTCGGCGCGGGGCCGGCCGGGCTGGCGACCGCCGCCTGCCTCGCGCAACGGGGCGTGCACGCGCTGGTGCTCGAGGCCGGGCCGTCGCTCGCGAATTCGTGGCGCCATCACTACGACCGCCTGCACCTGCACACGGTCAAGCAGCAGTCGCAGCTGCCCGGATTTCCGTTCGCGAAGGACCTGCCGCGCTACCCGTCGCGCGCCGACATGGTCGCGTACCTCGAGGCGTATGCGGCGCGCTTCGGCGTCGAACCGCGCACGGGCGAAGGGGTGCGCCGGATCAGCGCGAGCGAGGGCGGCTTCGCCGTGGAGAGCGCGCGCGCCGCCTATCGGGCGCGCGCCGTCGTGATCGCGGCCGGTCTCAACCGCGTCGCGAACCCCGAGCGCCTGCCCGGGCAGGAACGCTTCCGCGGCACGCTCGTTCATTCGGCCGCTTACCGCAACGGCGACGCCTTCGCCGGACAGCGCGTGCTGGTGGTCGGCGCCGGCAACACCGGCGCGGAGATCGCGCTCGATCTTGCCGAGCGCGGCGCGAAGCCCACGATCGCGCTGCGCACCCCGGTCAACGTCGTGCCGCGCGATTTCCTGGGCATGCCGACCCAGCTGACCAGCATCCGGATGCGCTGGGCGCCGCTGAAGCTCGCCGACGCGATCGGCCGGCTGGTCTCGCGGCTCGCGTTCGGCAACCTGGCCCGCCACGGATTCGCCCGCCCGGAGCTCGGGCCGCTGTCGGCGATCAAGCTGCGCCGGCGCATCCCGTTGATCGACGTCGGCACGATCGCGGCGATCAAGCGCGGCGAGATCGCGGTCCGGACGGCCGTCGAGCGGTTCACCGAGACGGGCGCGGCGTTCGCGGACGGCAGCGCCGCAGAATTCGACGCCGTCGTGCTGGCCACCGGCTACCGGCCCGAGCTGCGCGACTTCCTGGCGGTGCCGGGCGTTCTCGACGACGACGGCTATCCCCGCGACTGGGCCGGCGGCGGCGCCTGCCCGAATCTGTTCTTCGTCGGCTACACACAGCCCGCCACCGGCCTGCTCCGCGAGATCGCCATCGAGGCGCAAGCGGTCGCTTCCGCGATCGCGCCCGCGTCCGGATCAGCCCGCTCCTGATTCTGTTGCGGTCAGGTTGACGGTGTCACCCGCCGCCGCACGCTGGGAACGTCGGAGGACACGACCATGAAGACGTACCCCGAAGGGCGCCAGTTCAACGGCCGCATCGGCCGCACGTGGAAAGAATCAGAGCCGTCTTTTCCGGTTCCGCGCAAGGCGCCGGCGGGCGCGCCGAACGTCGTTTATGTCGTGCTCGACGACGTCGGCTACGGCTGGGCGGACACCTTCGGCGGCCTGGTCGAGACGCCGAACATCACGCGCCTCGCCCAGAACGGCCTCCGCTACATCAATTTTCATACAACCGCGCTCTGCTCGCCGACGCGGTCCTGCCTGCTGACGGGACGGAATCACCACTCGAACGGAATGGCGAACATCACCGAGCTCGCCACGGGATTCCCGGGATACAACGCGCGCCAGCCGATGGACCGGGCGGCGATCGGGGCGATGTTGAGGATGCACGGCTACAACACGTTCGCTCTCGGCAAGTGGCACAACACCCCCAGCGAGGAATGCGGTCCCGCCGGCCCGTACGAGCGCTGGCCGACCGGTCCGCTGTTCGGCTTCGATCATTTCTATGGCTTCATGGCCGGCGACAACGACCAGTGGTACCCGAAGCTGTTCCGGGACAACACGCCCGTCGATCAACCGGCGACGCCCGAGGAGGGCTACCACCTGTCGGAGGACCTGACGAAGGAGGCGATCCAGTACATCGCCAACAACGAGTCGGTCGATCCGGACAAGCCCTGGCTACTCTACCTGGCGTACGGCGCGTGCCACGCGCCGCACCACGTGTTCAAGGAGTGGGCCGACAAGTACAAGGGCAAGTTCGACATCGGCTGGGACAAGTATCGCGACATCGTCATCGAACGACAGAAGAAGCTGGGCGTCGTCGATCAGAAGGCGGCGCTGGCGCCGATGATGGCGGGAACGCCGTCGTGGGACAGCCTGACCGCTGACCAGAAGCGTCTCTTCGCGCGGATGGCGGAGGTCTACGCCGGCTACCTCGCGCACACCGATCACCAGATCGGCAAGCTGATCGACTTCCTCGAGAAGACCGGCGATCTCGACAACACGTTGTTCATGGTGTTCATCGGCGACAACGGCAGCTCGGGAGAGGGGACGATCGACGGTCTGTTCAACGAGATGAGCCTGGCCTCCTACGTGCCCGAGACCCTCGACTTCAAGATGCAGCGGATCGACCAGCTCGGCCTGCCGGGGTCTTACAACCACTATCCGGTCGGCTGGGCATTCGCCGGCAACACGCCGTTCAAGCTGTGCAAGCAGTACACCCACTTCGGCGGCACGCGCAACCCGCTGGTCGTGCACTGGCCGAAGGGCTTCAAGGCAAAAAACGAGCTGCGCAACCAGTTCCACCACGTCATCGATATCGTCCCGACGATCCTGGCAGCGATCGGGGTCGAGGCGCCGGAGACGATCAACAGCGTCTCGCAGGCCGTCATCGAGGGCGTACCGATGAACTACACGTTCGCCGACAAGAGCGCGACGACCAACCACCCGACGCAGTACTTCGAGATGCTCGGCAACCGCGGCATCATTGATGGCGTCTGGAAGGCGGTGACGTACAACGGCCGCCTCCCCTGGGAGTCACGGTCGAAGTACGCCAGCATCGACGAGCAGAAGTGGGAGCTCTACAAGCTCGACGAGGATCCCGCCGAGGCGAATGACCTGATGCAGGGGAAGGACCTCGGCAACCTGAACGATCCGATCGTGCGCAAGCTGGTCGACCTGATCGGAATGTGGTGGGCGGAAGCCGGGCAGTACAACGTGCTGCCCCTCGACGATCGCTTCAACGAGCGGCTGCTCGGCCGCGGCGATCTGTATCAGGTCAGCCAGCAACGGACGTTCTATGCAGGCGCAGTCCGGATCCCGGAGGGGAACGCGCCCGAGACCAAGAACCGTTCGTGGAGCATGACCGCGCACGTGGACGTCCCGGACGGCGGGGCAGAGGGGCCCATCTGCGTGATGGGCGGCGAGACGGGCGGCTGGTCGCTCTACGTCAAGGACGGCAAGCCTTGCTTCTGCTACAACCTGGCCGCGGCGGAGATCACGACGATCCGTTCGGGCCAGGCGTTGACGCCCGGGGCGCACACCATCCGCTACGAGTTCGAGAAGACCGGCAAGGAGGACGCCGGCGCGGGCGGCGTGGCGCGCCTCTACCTCGACGACAAAAAGGTGGGCGAGAAGAACATCCCGCGAACGGCGGCGTTCGGCTATTCGCTCGACGAGACCTTCGACGTCGGCTGCGACAAGGGGTCGCCGGTCACGCACGACTACGAGCCGCTGGCCTCGTTCACGGGCGCGATCGCCAAGATCGACTTCGATCTGAAGCCGGACTTCGTCTATGCCCCCGAGAAGCACACGGAGGCGCAGATCAAGGCGGCGATGATCAAGCAGTAGCGCGCTAGCGCGCGCCGGGCGTGGGCGCGGGCAGGACCCGGGGCGCGAGCGGGTGCATCCAGACCACGCGTCCGCTCGCCCAGTCGAGAGCCACCAGCCGGCGCGGAAAAACCGTCCCGTAGTTCGGGCCGGTCATGGTGCCGTCTTCCTCGGCGACGAAATAGAGGCGCGGGCCGATCACCGCGAACGGCGGCCTGAATCTCATGCCGAGCGGTGGCAGCTTGGCCGGCACCGGCAGCAGCGTCGTGCCCGCCCGCGCGAGATCGTAGAGCGTGATCACGGGGCGCTCGGCGGTGCCGCTGGTCAGCACCATGTGACGGCCATCGGGCGAGACGAGCGGAGCGTATTCGCCCCCTGACGCGATCTCGAGCGGCTGCAGCGGCACGTCGTTCTGCCAGCGGTTCAAGATCAGGCGGCGCGCCGGCCGGGTCTCGTAGGAGAAGAAGGCGACGACGCCGGGGCTGGGCGAGAACGTCCTCGGTTTGTCGCTCCAGCCGGCGTTCCAGCGCGACCACGACCAGTACAGCGCGCCGCGGGCGGGTACGAAGCCCGCGGGCGGCGGGAACGACGGCGGCAGCGGCGCGCTCGCCATCTCGCCGGGCCGCGGCGCGACGGAGCCCGTGGCCGGGTCCACGAGCACGACGCCCGAGACCTTCCAGACCGGGGAGGGCCGGAACCCGCTCGGGGTCCAGCTCTGCGCCAGCCAGCTGACGCGCAGCCGCCCGCCCTCGACGTCGGACGACAGCGTGAGCGAAGCATTGCGCGACGAGATCACCACCTCGCCGTCGACGGAGTCCCCGTCGTCGCTGACCGTGATGCCCCCTGGGAAACGGACAGGCGCGTCGACCAGCGGCTTGCCGTCCGACGGCCGGAGAAAGCGAACGTGGGCCGTGTTTCGCTGCGCGCCGTCCGGCGCCACGACGGCCAGCCAGCCGGCGCGCGCCGTCAGCGGCCAGCGTCCCTGGCGCGTGCTCCAGCGCCGCTGCCCCGTCGCCAGATCGACCGCGGTGATCGAGCCGTCGTTCGCCGCGAAGTAGCCGAGCGCGCCGCTCGCGTCCGCGACGCCGCCCGGAATGGGGGGCGGCGCCGCCTCCTGGACGGATGCGCGCGCCGCGCCGGTCGCGACGGCCACCAGCAGGGCGCCCGCGATCGCAGGCCGCAGCGCGATCAATCGGTGCCCGCGTCGACGGGGCCGGTGCCGGACAGCGGCGGACGGCAGACCTTCCGGTTCATCGCGCCGTCAACGAACGTCAGGCTGGAAACGCAGTCGGACTCATCGGCGGCGGATCGCTTCGGATTGCAGTCGGTCTTCGTGGCACAGATCAGGAAGCAATAGTTCATCCCGTTGTCGCTGTCGATCACGCAGGCGGAGCCCGCCGGGCAATCCACATCGTGCATGCAGCCGGCCACGCCGCAGTAACCGCCCGCGAACTCGGTCAGGCAGACCTGACCCATCTCGGTGCATTTGAGGTTCGCGTTGCACTCGGACCCGACGCCGCGCCGGATCGCCTCGCTCTGACTGTTCCCACACCCGCAGATGCCCGCGACGACGACCAATGCCCACAGTATGCGACTCATGGCGTGCCTCCTCACTCGGTGGGACTTCGTTGTTCGGGTTGGATCCCCGAGGCCCACGTGACGGCTCATCGCGTCTGAGCCGAAGTCACCGACTGGCGGCTCTGGTCAAGGAAAGGCGGGGCGTGACCGAAAAGAGACTGAGAGAGAAAGGCCAAGGCCCGAAGACAAAATGAGAATGACAACGACGGTGATCCGGAATCTCGCTCTTATCCTTGCAACGTGTGCGGCTGCCTGCGGCGGCTCGTCGGCGACATCGGGCGGCACCGGCGGTCAGAGCTCGGGCTCGGGTGGCGCGAACACGGGGCGCGGCGGGACGAATGGCGCTGGCTCGGGCGGCATGACGGGCGGAGGCGGGGTCAACGGCACGGGGACGGCCGGCAACGGGGCCGGCGGCAACACCAGCGGCACAGCGGGCAACGGCAGCGGCACGGCCGGCGCGGGCGGGAACAGCGGCACGGGCGGCACGATCCCGATCGGCGGCACCGGCGGCGGCGTCTTCAGCTGCACACCCGGCGTCGAGCAGCTGATCATCACCGACTGCGGTTATCCGAAGACGACCACAAACCCGCTGACCAGCACCGCCTTCAACGAGAACGAGGTGCTCGCCGCGATCCGTCCCGCCGGCTCGTGGCCGAACGGCGTGGTCCAGATGTTCTACAGCGACGAGCACGCGCTGACGCTCGGCGTGCGGCAGGTGGTGGTGAAGATGTCGTCCGGCACCACGATGACCGACTATCCGGTGACGGCGCTGGCGTCGAACCCGGGCAGCTCGACCGACCCGCAGACCGGCACCAACGCCCTGGTCGGCGATCAGAGCGGGCTGGACGCGTCGCTGCGACCGATGTGGCCGTCGCTGTTCATCACGGACATCAGCACCGATCCAAACAACCGATCGGGCGACTGGCAGATGGGTGGGGCTCCATCCAATCCAAACGCAATTTTCGGCACCTGGAAGTCGGCGGTCCGCACGGTGGACTACACCAAGATGCCGACGCTGGTCAGCATCACGCCTGACGTCGATCCCACCAAGAACAACTGGAATCTCGGCCCGGGCGCCGACGCGCCGCCGGCAGGCCTCGCCAGTGCCGGCTACGGTACCGAAGCGCGCTGGAACGTCACGCTCACTCCGGGGCACTCGTATCGCCTGCAGGTGCTGGTGCACGACGGCGATCAGAACAAGACGGGCGGCGATTCCGGCGAGGGGTGCGTGCTGTTCTGCGCGGGCTCGGATTGCAACTCGACCGAGAGCTGTGGCAGCACGGGCACCGGCGGCTCGGGCGGCGGTCCCAGCTGCCCCGAAGGTGTCGCCGCCTGCGGGCCGGGCGCCATGGATCCGAGCGGCTGTCCGGAAGGCACCGTGTGCGCGAACGGGTGCTGTCTGCCGTTCGGCACCTAGACTAGGCGGGCCTTCGTCGCCGCCGGTGCCGCCCGCGCGACAGCGCGGCTGCCGCGGCGATCGCCATGAGGCCGAGGCCTGATCCCGGCGATCCGCCGGTGACCGCGCATTGGCAGCCCGCGGGCGGCGCGCCGCCTGCGCCCCCCGTGCCCGAACCGCCGGCGCCTGTCGCGCCGCCGGCGCCACTCGTGCCCGCTTCGCCACTCGTGCCCGAACCGCCTGTGCCCGTCGCGCCGGCCTCGCCACTCGCGCCCGCGCCTGTGCCCGTCGCGCCGGCCTCGCCGCTCGCGCCCGCGCCGCCCGTCGTGCCGGCGCTGCCGCTCGCGCCCGCGCCACCGCTCGTACCCGCGGTGCCGGTTCCGCTGGTTCCGGCCATGCCGGAACCATTCGCGCCGCCATCGCCGCCCGTGCCGGCGCCGGAACCGGTGGCGCCGCCGCTCCCCATTCCGGCGCCGCCTGCGCCGCCGGTTCCACTGGCGCCGCCCGCCCCGCCGGTCCCACCGGTGCCGCCCGTTCCCGTCGTGCCCGGATTGCAATCCGTCAGCGACAGCGTCGTCGACCCGCCCGCCGCGAGATCGAGGTACGCGATCTGCTGGCCACCGTAGCTCTCGGCGGTCGGCGTGCAGAGACCCGTGATCGGGATGCGGGCGCCGTTCGCGACTTGCACGGTGATCTGCGCGCCAGGCTGGATGGTCGCCGAGACGCCGGATGCGTCGAAGGTCATCCGGGCCTGAACGCGGCCGGCCAGATCGTCCATGGTCGGGCTCACGATCGGCCAGGTGGCCATCGATAGATAGCGGTTGATCGTCGCGTCCAGCAGATCGGCGAGCAGGCTGTGGCCGCTGCCGAAGTCGCGCGTGTCCGCCTGGTGGAACATGAGCGAATCGTTGTTCCCCTGCAGCATGTAGCCCGTCAGCACGCGGCTCTCGAGGGCCAGGAAGTCGCTGTACGTCCCCGTCTTGCCTCGCCGGCCGCTCCACGCTGCGATCCACTCGGCCGGCTGCGAGACGTCGTAGTCGAGGTCGGTCGGGATGCGCGGAATTTCGAGGATCCCGGGGACCAACGCGTTCCGGATGCCAGCGTTGGGCGTCGGGTTGTCCTCGGCGGCGATCGAGGTGTCGCTGACCACCTGGCGGACGCCGACATCGTACGCGGCCTGCATCGCGTTCGGGTTGCCGAGCCCGGTGATCCCGGGCGTCACCAGGTTCGCGGTCGCGTAGGGCTGGAGGCCGCGGGCGCGCAGCGCCTGGTCGTTCTGCGAGAACTCGGTGTACGCGTTCGGATAGTTCATGTTGGTCAGATCGGCGTGGTCCCAGGTGTGGCTGATCCACGCGAACGTCGAGTTGAGCGAGACCGCCGCCGCGGTCAGGCTGTCGCCGTCGCGCGCGCCCATCATGTTCGCGGCCCAGGCGAGCCGCAGCCCCGCGACCAGCGGGTTCGCGCGCCGCGTGACCAGCCAGGCGGCGAGCGCCTGGATGTCGGTGCCGTTGATCCGGTAGGTGTCGCCGGTCTCGGGATAGATCGTCGTCGCCAGGAACAGGTCGTCGATCTGAGGTGACAGATAGACGTGGCGCTCGCCGATGAACAGACCGCGCGTCGCCCAGCTGACCAGACCGTAGCCGAGCTGAAGCGTGATCAGCTGGTAGGACGCCTGCGCGAAGGTCAGCGCCAGGACTTCGCGCCCGTCCGAGGTGTAGTGGATCGCCGCATAGACGTTGCCGGCGCCGTCGGTCAGCAGCGCGGCCGTCTGCCCGTCCACGACCTGCGCCGGATAGGCCCACCCCTGGTCGATGACGACAGGCTGCGCGCAATTCACGCCGGTGAGCGCCGCCGTCCCGGCCGCACTGCAGGTCGTCTGGATCGGGTTCATCTGCGGGTCGATCGACCCTGCGCCGCCGAGGCCGTAGGCGGCGGTCGGCGACGTGTACAGCGAGACCTGACGGACGCCGAACCGCGCCTCGTAGGCCGCCAGCGTATTCCATTCGTCGGTGGTGAACGCGCTGATGCCGTGCGGGGCTAGATCGCCGAGATCGAGAAAGACGGCCTGGTACTTGCCGTGATCGCCGTCGGCGAGCATCGCCGCCGTCAGCGCCGGCCCGCTGGTCGCGTTCAGGACATCGCGGGGTGTCCCGAGGTAGTCGAGGGCGCTGGTGATCGCGCCGAATGCGGCGTCGGTGCCATCGGCCGTGATGACCAGGACGCGCGCGTCGAAGGGAAGGTTCGGGGCCGCCGCCAGGTTGGGCGACGGTGACGGCGCGACCGGCGGCATGCCGAGCGCAGGCTCCAGCGGCCGCACCGGCGTCCTCGGCGCGATCCGCGGCACGGACAGGGGCTCGCGCGCGATCGGAAACGGCCGGTCGTCGACCGACTCGCCGGATCGGCCGCAACCGAACGTCGCGGCGGACACCGCGAGGACCATCGCCGGCGCGCTTCGCATCCACCACATCCGGGCCATGAACGGGCGATGAAAGCAGCCGCCGTGCCACCGGAAATGGCCTACGAAATTGCCCCACTGCTACCGGGTCGCCACGGATCGCAACGATTCGGTGCCACCTGGCCGCGCCCGCGACGTTGCTTGCCGATCCCGCGCCCGCCCCCAAATTGCTGACGTCGGCGCCCGGGTGGAAGAGGGAGTCTTGGTCAACGAAGAGGAGTTCGGCGATCTTTTCAGGCGCTACGCGCCGTACGTCGGGATGATCGGGCTGCGGTTGCTGGGGCGGGACGACGAGCTGGACGATCTGGTGCAAGAGGTGTTCATCGAGGCCCACCGCGGGCTGCATCAGCTGCGCAGCGCCGAGTCGGTGAAGGCCTGGCTGGCGCGGATCACCGTGCGGCGGGCGACACGGCGGCTGCGCCGGCGGCGGGTGCGGTCGTTCTTCAGCCTCGAGTCGCTGCCGGCGGACACGAAGTTGATCGCGGAGGACGCGACGCCGGAGGAGAAGGCGGACATCGTCTCCAGCTACCGGATGATCGAGCGGATCCCGGTGCGCCAGCGGGTGGTCTGGGTGCTCAAGCACGTCGAGGGGGAGACCCTGGATGCGATCGCCGAGATCTGCCGTTGCTCGAAGGCGACCGTGCAGCGGCGGTTGCGGGCCGCGGAGCACGCGCTCGAGGTGCAGCGGGAACGGGACGCGAGAGCGCCTAGCCCGCAAGCTCGCTGAGCGGGGCGGTCCCGTAGGGGGTGGTCCCGTCGACGGAACCGAACGTCGTCACGTCGAGGCCGAACGCCTGCATGATCGAGATGTACAGGTCGGCGAGCGGCTTGTCGGCGCGGCGGGCGGTCTCGACGGAGCCCGCGCCGCTGTCGGGTGTGCTCGCGTAGTGGATGTGGCGCCCGGTGGCGAACGCGCCGCCCGCGCGTCCGGCCAGCACGACCGGCAGGTCGTAGTGATAGTGGTTGTCGCCGTCGCCGAATTCGCTGGTGAAGATGATCGCGCAGTTGTCCAGCACCGACGAGCCGTCGGCGTCGAAGGTGGTGGCGAGCTTGCCCAGCAGGTACGCGAACTGCTGCGCGTAGAACGTGTTGACCGTCTGGATGCCGGCCAGCTTCACCGGATCGCCGTGGTGGTGCGAGATGTCGTCGTGGTAGTTCGACGAGTCGACGCCGACGAAGGCGAAGTTGGTCTGGGTGTCGAGGGGGATCTCGCTCATGAAGGTCACGACGCGCGTCAGATCGCAGGCGAACGACATCGCGATCAGATCGTTCATCGCCGTGATGATCTCGGTGTAGCCGTAGATGTTCTTCGTGCTGTCGCGGCCGAGGTACGTGCCGTCCCGGGGCGCCGGGATCGCGACGCACTGGCCGCCCGCCATCGGCGTCGACGAAGGCGGCGTCCCGGGCGTCGGGGCCGGCGTCATGGCGGCGATCCGACGCTCGAGCTCGTTGACCGAGTCGAGGTAGTCGGAGAGCTTCGCCTGATCCGACTTGCCGAGACGGCTCTTGAGCGCGCTGGTGTCGGCCGCGACGAGATCGAGAACGCTCTTGCGGTAGACCAGCGCCTTGTCGACCGGCGGCGGCGTCGCGGTCGTCGTCGTCGTGCTGGCCGTCGGCAGCCCGCCCGCGGTCAGCCGGTCGAACACCGCCTTGGGGTTGGTCTCCTTCGGCAGGAACGTCGTCGGCCCCGACCAGGCGAGGTTCGTCAGATAAGCGCACGAGAAGCCGTCCTCGCAGTTGCCGGTCGCGCCCGCATAGACCGCGCCGATCTCCAGCGACGGCAGGCGCAGCGACGGAACGCTGACCTTGAGCGCGTTCGCGATCACCTGATCGAACGAGATGCCGGCCTTGAAGTTCGATCCCGACGTGAAGGTCAGCGGCACCTGCGTCAACATCGCGCCCGTCGCGCGCGCGTGCGACCCGGCGAAGATGTTGCCGCTCACGACGCTGGCCGGCGTGTTCGCCAGCCCGGAGATCACGTTCAGCTTCGACTTCCACGGATCCAGCGGCTGCAGGATCGGCGTCGACGCGTAACCCGCGCCGGCGGTGGTCGGCGTCCAGGCGTCCATGCGCACGCCGTCGGGGAAGGTCCAGACCAGCAAGCGCAGCGGTTTGCCCGCGGCCGCCGCCTGTGCGCGCGCGCGCCGCCCGAAGGGCAACATCGCCTCCAGCATCGGCAGGCCGAGGGCGACTCCAGCGCCCTTCAGGCAGGCGCGGCGCGACAGACGAAAGTTTTTCACTGGGACTCCCCGAGGCGCATGGTCATCGCCGGGCTGGTGGCGACCAGCTCGATGAGCCGGTCCAGGCGCGCGGCCGTCGATCCGAGCTGGGTCCGGATGTCGGCGAGACCGGCGCTGTCGTCCATCGGCGAACCGGCCGTCGGCGACGTCACCAGCGTCCGCCCGACGGCGTAGGTCATCAGCTTCTGCACCATGCAGTCGAGGAAGCGCGGGTCGTCGCCGATGGCGGCCGCCAGGCTGACCGCGCCGTCGAACGGCGCGTTGCTGCCCGGGACGTTTCCGGTCGCGTCGATCGCGATGCCGCTGTCGGTGTCGCGCCAGCGTCCGACGGCGTCGAAATGCTCGAGGCCGAAGCCGATCGGATCGATGTACTGGTGGCAGCCGTTGCAGCTCGACCCCTTCGCGCGGTGCTGCGCCAGCCGATCGCGCACGCTCATCGGCGCGGTCGTCGACGGCGGATCCAGGGGCGGGATCATCGGCGGCGGCGGCGGAATCACGAAGCAGAGCAAGTTCTCCGACACCCACTTGCCGCGGCGGGTGGGCGACGTGCGATCGCGCATCGACGTCACGGTCAGGGTGTTGGCCTGGGTCAGGACGCCAGCCCCCCGACGGGCGTCGGTCAGCGGCAGCTTGACGAGCGCGCTGCCGAGCGTGCCCGCGGCGCCGAGGCCGTAGTGGGCGGCGAGCCGATCGTTCGCGAACAGGAAGTCGGCGCCCAGCAGCTCCTTGATGGCGTGGCCGCCGCGCACCATCTCGCCGAGGAACAGCGACGCCTCGCCGCCCATCGCGGCGCGCAGGGAGTCGTCGAAGGTCACGTCGGTCAACGTCACCTGCTGGACCGCGAGCTGGCGGGCCCCCAGCCACTCGCCCGCCAGGTTGTCGACCAGCGCCGATGACTTGGGGTCGGCGAGCATGCGGTGAACCTCGTCGACGATCGCGCTCGGATCGCCGAGGGCGCCGCCCGCCGCGCGCGCGAACAGCGCATCGTCGGGCATGCTGCTCCAGAGAAAGTACGACAGCCGCGACGCGATCTCGTAGTCGTCGAGGCGCGCGTTCTTTCCAGCGCCCGGGTTTGTCTCGACCCGGAACAGAAACCGGGGCGACAGCAGGATCGCCTGCAGCCCGGCCGCGATCCCCTGCTCGAACCCGTCGCCGACGGACTTCGCGGCGCTCACGAGGCTGGCGTAGCCTGCGACCTCGGCCGCCGCGACCGGGCGCCGGAACGCGCGCGAAGCGAACGCGCTCAGGATCTGCGTCCCGCAGGCCGACTCGCCGGCCGCCGCCGGATCGCAGGTGATGATTCGCGCGCGGACGGCGGCGTTCGCGGCGTCGGTCGACAGCGCCGCCGCGACGATCGCCTCGGTCGCGGTCTGCAACTTTTCCAGCAGCAGCGGCGGCGCGGTCAGCGCGTCCGCGTTGTTGTCGAAGCCCTCGACGTAGGCATCGTCCGGGAAGCCGTAGGTGCTCGACGGCGCCAGGTCGAGGCCGACCAGATCGCGCACGGTGTTGTCGTACTCGACGTTGTTGAGCCGGTGGGCAACCACCAGCCCGGGATTGATCGGCCCCGCGAGACCGGGCGGCAGCGTCGTCGATCCGCCGCCGCTGCCGCCGATCTTGCCGTTGCATCCGAGCAGCGCGGCCGCAACCACCATCGCGCGCGCGGCCGCTCCGGTCGAGGTGCGCCTACATGAAGGGAAATCTCGGGTTGTTGCAACGACTTCGGGGCGCATGGGACGGGCCGTATCGGGCGTCCCCCTGAGTGGCACCCAGGCCGCGAAAAGTGGTCAGCGGCGACGTCGATTTTTTTGCCGTTGTAGACTGCCCGCGGCCCATGAAGCAGAAGGACTTCGAGGCGCGCGTGCTGGCGATCTGGTTGCGCTCGCGGGTCCCGCTCACCCTGGCGCACGTCCAGCACCTGACGGGGGCGTCGCGTGACCGGACCAAGGAATGGCTCGACGCGATGACCGTCGCCGGCCAGCTGGAGGCGGACGTCGCCGACGACGGCGAGATGATCTGGACCGTGCGCGGCGCCGAGCGGCCCCGGGGCGGGCCGGAGACCGTCTCCGAGATGGAACGCCTGGAGGCGCTGGGCCGGGAGGTCGCGCGCGCCCCCACCGCGCTGGCGGCGCGGGCCGCGCTGGGGAGCGGGCTGACCCCGCGCGACGGCGACAAGAAGTCGGTGGTCGCCTCGGGCCTGCTGTCGGCGGCGCTGGGGCCGCTCGGGTGGCTGTACGCGGCGCCGCTCCGCGAGGCTGTGCCAGGCGCGGCCGCCTACGTGGGGCTCTGCGCGCTGCTGCCGCATTTCTTGCTGCTGCCGCTGCTGGGCGTGCTGGCGCCGGTGTCGGGGGTGGCGGGCGTCTATTACGCCTGGCGGCACAACCAGACCGGCGAGCGCACGGGGCTGTTCAGCGACCGGGACAAGGCGAAGAAGCCGCCGAAACGCCGCTGACCGGCCGGGGGGCGGGGCGGGCCCCATTTTCCCACGCGGACTCCAACGGCGGCTCCAACGGCCGGGCCGCAGTGTCGGGGGTGCAAGGCGAGGGCGGACCTCGCCACCGACCCGATAAAGGAGATTCACCATGCCGATTGGACATTTTCTCGATTCGTTCCCCGCCCTGATCTTCATCGCCGCCCACGTCATGTTCCTGGCCGTCGGCCTGTGGGCCTGGAAGAAGGCGGGCGGCAGCGCGCGCCGGATCGCGCCGACGTTCTGGCTCTACGTCGTCGCCCAGGCGATCTTCCTCGGCTTCTTCGCGGGCGCGCTGACCATGAAGATGGCGGTGCTGCTCGAGCAGACGCTGATGGTGGCGATGGTCGTCGCTATCGCGAGCCGGACCTCGTCGCCTGCGTGACGGCGGCGGCCAGCGCGTCGGCGGCCGCCGTCGCCCGCTGGGACAGCGCGAGCGGGTGCGCGCGGTCAGGTGCCAGCGCGTCGAGCTGCGCGTTCGCCTGGGCCGCGTCCCCGCGCGCCAGCGCCGCGCGTCCCAGCAACGAACGCGCGACCGCGACCTCGCTGCGGCGGCCGACGGCTGTCGCAGCGGCGAGCGCGGCGGTAGCGCGCCGCTCGGCGGCGGCGACGTCACCCGCGGCGAGATCCTGGGCGGCGGCCGCGTTCAGCACGTACGCGATCATCGCCTTCGTGTCGACCGCCACCAAGCCCCGCACCGCTTCGTCGAGCCGGGCCGTCGCCTGCGCATCGGCAGGCGTTCGGACGGCGAGCGCGGCGAGCGCGGCTGCGACCGCCGCCTCGCTGCCGTCGGCCATCTTGCCCGCTACCTCCGCGAGGGGGCCGCAGCGGATCCGGGCCGCGGCGGCGTCGCCGCCTTCGAGATCCAGCATCACCTGCTGGGCCATCGCCAGGCAGCGCTCCCAGTGCGACTGCTCGCGCTCGTAACCCTCGACAGCCGCCGCGAGCGCGGAGGTGGCGGCCGCCCGTTCGCCCCTGTATCGAGCGAGCAGGCCGGAGGCCCAGGAGACGCTGGGGACGCGGTCGGCCTCGGCGCCCAGCAGCGATCGCGCCTCCTCGATCATCGCCTGGGCGCGCGGCACCTCGTTCTCGAGCAGCAGGAGGCACCGGGCGGCCACGGCCAGCTCGCGCCCCCGCGCGGCGTCGTCGACGGGCTGGCTCTCCTCGACGGCGCGGATCGAGCTGTCACGGGCGGCGTCGAATTTCTCGCCCGCGTAATAGAGCATCGAGCGCGCCCGGAAACCGTGCGCCGCCGCGGCGTGCAGCCCGGCCGCCTGTGCCTCGACGATGGCGAGGGACAGTTCCGCCTCGAGGGACAGCGTGCCGCGCCCCACGCTCCCGGAGTCGACCAGCACCCCTAACAGCGCGATCTGCAGGCCGATGCGCGCCGTACGCTCGATGCGCGACAGGTGCTGGAGCCCGCGCTTCGCGAGCTCTGCGGCCTCGGGATAGGCGAACAGGCGCAGGCAGCGCTTGCCGGCGACGACACAGCTCTGCGCGGCCAGCATGGCGTCGCCGCCCAGCGCGGCGTGATGCGCGATCTCCCCCGCGCGGGCGTCGTCGGCGCCGCGCGCCGTCTCGAGGCTGCGGGCGATCTGCATGTGAACGAGGCGACGCCGCGCCTGCGACAGGCGGCGGTAGGCGGCTCGCCGCAGGAGATCGTGGGCGAAGTCGTACTGCACCGCCGATGTCGCGCGGATGACGCCGTGGCGTTCCAGGTGATCCAGCGCGCCGACCAGATCGGATGCGGCCGTGCCGCGCACCAGCGCGAGGACGGCTGGATCGAACGACCGGCCGAGCGCGGCGGCCCAGGGCAAGAGATCGAGCGCCGGCTCGCCCAGCCGTTCCAATCGTTCATCGAGGAGCTGATCGAGCGGCTCGTCCGGCGTTTCGCCGCCGGCGGCGGCCGCGCGCGCGATCTCGATGGCGAACAGCGGGTTGCCCTCGCTGGCGGCGAAGGCGGCGTCGGCGTCGACGGCGGGATTCACCGCGCGCACGATGGCCGCGATCTCCGCGGCCGCGAGCGGCGCGAGACGGTGCTCGACCAGCCGGCGCTCGCGCGTCAGCGCGCGCACCACCCGCAGTGCGGCCGGGTTGTCGCCGAGCTCGCCGGCGCGCGCCGCGCAGGCGATCACGACCCGGCGCGCGGCGGCCCCGCGGGCCACGAAGTGGAGCAGCGACGCCGATGCCTCGTCGAGCCACTGGATGTCGTCGAAGACGAGCGCGAGCGGCCCGGGGCTGTCCGCCCAGCGCGCCAGCACGGCCGCGACCGCGTCGTGCAGCCGGCCGCGATCCGGGGCGTGGTCGGCGGCGGGCGCCGGCGGCGCGGCGGCTGGCAGCAGCAGGGCGAGGTCGGGATCGGGCGTCGCACCGGCGGGCAGCGGCGTGCCTGCGAGCGCGTCGATCCACGGGCCGTACGGCCGGATCGTCTCGGCCTCGAAAGCCCGGCCGCGCAGGACGCTCCCGCCCGCTGCGCGCGTCCGCTCGGTCAACAGATCGAGGAGGCGCGTCTTGCCGATCCCGGGATCGCCCACGAACAGCAGCGCGGGCGGCGCGCCCGAGCCACGCGCGGCGGTGAGGGCGGCATCGATCGCGGCGCCGGCCGCATCGCGTCCGACGAGCAGCGGTTCCGGCGCGCCGGCCGCGTCAGCATCCGGCCGCGCGGGGGGCGGCGGGGCCTCGCCCGCGGACGATTCGACCGCCGCCGCGCCGGGCGCTGTCAGCTCGCGGCGCGCTCGCTCGAGCGCCGACGACGGGCGCGCGCCCAGCTCGGTCTCGAGGATGCGCCGGCAGCTGTCGTACTGGGCGATCGCCTCGCGCGTGCGCCCGAGCCGCCCGAGGATCCGGATGACGTCCACGTGCGCCGCCTCGGTGAGCGGATCGAAGGCCACCCGCTCGCGCGCCCAGCGCAGCGCCTCGGGGAGATCGCGATCGCTCGCCGACAACCGGGAGACCAGCTCGCTCGAGATGCCGGTGCGCAGCCCGCGCAGCGCCTCACGCTCGCCCACGCACCATTCGTGGTAGCGGAAGCAGGCGGGCAGCTCCAGTCCCTCCAGGAACTCGCCCCGGAACAGCGCCGCGGCCGCGCGCAACGTCTCCGTCGGCGTCGCCTCGACGCCGCCCGCCACCAGCTCGCGCACCGTGGTCGTGTCGACCCGCACCGGTCCGGCGACGAACGCGGCGCGCTCGCGGTCGGCGGCCAGCGCGCCGCCACCCGCGTCGAGGAGCGGGCGAATCTTGCTCAGACACCAGCGCAGCTCGGCGCGCGGATCGTCCGGACCTTCCCAGAGCAGGCTGCACAGGCTCTCGCGCAGGTGGGGCCGGCCCGTGGCGACCAGATAGGCGAGGAGGGCGCGGCTCTTCTTCGACGCCGGCAGCGGTTGCAGCCGACCGCGGTGGCTGACCTCCAGCTCTCCGAGGAGCCTGACCTCGACCGCCGCCTGCGCGCTTTGCCGGGCCACGCTGCACCGACTATCCCAGAATTCCCACGCGCGCTCCAACGCGGGCTCCAACGTCGGCGGCCCAGGCTGTTCTCCAGCGGCGGCACCGTCGTCGCCGCGAACCAACAAGGAGAACGCCATGTCCACGATCCGCAATCAGATCCGCACCTTCGCCCTCGTCCTCGGTCTCGCCGGGATCGCGCCCGCCTTCACGCCCGCGGCGCGCGCCGTCGCCGCCGCCGAGGACGCGGCGGTGAAGCCCGACACGAAGAAGCTGACCCAGCACCTGAAGGAGCACCAGACCTATCCCGCCACGCGCGCCGAGCTGCTCGCGGCGTGCAACGGCCTGGTCGAATTCAAGGCCGGCGAGAAGCGCTGGTACGCGGAGCACCTGCCCGAGGGGACGTACAAGTCGGCCGCCGAGGTGCTGAAGGCGCTGGGCAAGAAGTAAACCGCGCGACGGAAAGGAGACCACCATGTCCACCGCGACAATCGACGAGAACAAGCTGAACGCATTTATCGGCCGGGCCGTCGGCGACATCGGCGCCGCGATGAGCGCGGCGCTGGTGCTGATCGGTGACGAGCTGGGCCTTTACAAGGCGATGGCGTCGGCGGGGCCGATCACGCCCGGCGAGCTGGCGAAGCGGACCGAGACCACCGAGCGCTACGTGCGCGAGTGGCTGAACAATCAGGCCGCGGGCGGCTACGTCAGCTACGACGCCGCAGGCGGCCGCTACACGCTGCCGCCCGAGCAGGCGCTGGCGCTCGCCGACGAGACGAGCCCGGCCTTCCTGCCCGGCGCGTTCCAGCTGATCGCCGCCGCGATGCGCGCCGAACCGCGCATCGCCCAGGCGTTCCGCAGCGGCGGCGGCCTCGACTGGGGTGACCACGATCCGATCCTGTACGTCGGGGTCGAGCGCTTCTTCCGCTCCGGCTACCTCGGCAACCTGGTGAGCGCGTGGCTCCCGGCGCTCGACGGGGTCGAGGCGAAGCTGAAGCGGGGCGCGCGCGTCGTCGACGTCGGGTGCGGTCACGGCGCGTCGACGATCCTGATGGCGCGCAGCTATCCGACGTCGCAGTTCCTCGGCGTCGACTCGCACGCGGCGTCGATCGAGACGGCGCGGCGGCGCGCGCGCGACGCGGGGGTCGCCGACCGCGTCCGCTTCGAGGTCGCGAGCGCGCAGGACTTCGCCGGCAACGGGTACGACCTGGTGACGTGCTTCGACTGCCTGCACGACATGGCCGATCCGGTCGGGGCCGCCCGGCACATCCGCCGGGCGCTGGCCAAGGACGGCACCTGGCTGCTGGTCGAGCCGTTCGCGACCGACCGGGTCGAGGACAATCACAACCCGGTCGGGCGCGTGTTCTACGGCGCGTCGACGGTGTTCTGCGTGCCGTGTTCGCTGGCCGGCGACGGACCGGCGCTGGGCGCGCAGGCGGGCGAGGCGCGGCTGCGCCACCTGGTCGTCGACGAAGGCGGCTTCGCCAGCTTCCGCCGCGCGACCGAGACACCCTTCAACCTGGTGCTGGAAGCCCGCCCGTAAGGTCGGCCCCTGACCGGAGCAATCAGCGCTTGTAGAGCTCGGCGCCCCAGGCGCGCACGAATTCGACGCCGGCGTTGCGATACGCGTCGCGCACCGACTCCGCGTCTGGGGCCTCGAACTCGCAGAACATCCGCTTGCGATCGGTCGACAGATAGCTGCGCATCCAGTGGGCGTTTCGCATCTCGGCGCAGCGATCGATCAGCTTGCCGATCCGCGCGTGCTCCTCGTCGGTCAGGGCGGGATCGAAGAGCTGCTCGATGACGACGACCTCGGCCATGTGGTCTCTCCCGACGCGCATCTTCGCACGCCGCGGTGTGGGCGGCGCCTGCCTGTCCGGTCGTCGCGAACAAGGCGTCTCCTTACAGGCGGGTGGCGCGGGCGCACCCCCAAGTTGTCTGGCCGATGGGCAGCGCCGCGTCCCTCTTGATCTTCGCCGCGTTGTTCACGGCCGAACCGCCCGCCGCGCCGCCCGCCGCGCCGGAGGAAGACGCCCGCGGGCAGGGCGCCGGCGACCAGGCCGCGCGGTCGGGGGCGGGTGTCTCCCCGGTCGAGCTGATTCCGCGCCTCGAGCTGCGCCAGTCGATCGCCCAACTTCCCGGCGGGGTCTCGGCCCGCGTGACGACCGCCGAGATCGACATCCAGTTCCTCGAACGGCTGCTGCTGCGCTACGAGGGGCCGCTGGCGGTCGTCAGCGGTCCGACCGGTCAGATTTCCGGTTTCGGCGACGTCGAGGTCCAGGCGATCGGCATGCTCGCCGCCAGCCCGACCTTCGTCGCGGTGGTGCTGGCGGGCGCGATCCTCGATACCGCCAGCCAGCCCGCGCTCGGCGCCGGGAAGAAGCAGCTCGAGCTGGGCGGCGGCGCGGCGATGAAGCCGCTCCCCTGGTGGCTCCCCTACCTGCTTGTGCAGGAACAGGCCTCGGTGGCCGGCGACGCGGCCCGGCCCGACATCAACCAGCTGGTGGTTCGCGCCGGCAACATCGCCTTTGGTCCCGGGTTCGCCTGGCTGAAGCTGGATTTCGACACGCTGATCGACTTCGCGAACGATCGCGGGCAGCTCTTCGGCAAGCTCGAAGCGGGCCGCCTCCTCGTCGGACGGGTGGGCTTGTTCCTGCGGGGCGGCACGCAGCTTCTCGGCACGCGCGAGCTCGACTACTCGCTGGAGGTCGGTGTGCGCTACCTGTTCCGCCTCGGCAAGGGCCCGGGCCGCTGACCGTCAGTTCATCTGTTGGCGGGCCTGCACCAGCAGCGCGTCGATCGCACCGAGGCGGCTGAAACCGAGGCGCGGCAACTCGATGTTGACGATCACGTAGCAGGTGAGGGCGAGCGTCGCCGCGAACACCACCGCGTGAAGGGTGCTCGGATGGTCGGTCTTCGCCATGTCCGCGCCCGCGAAGAAGGCGCAGGCGAGCGCCAGCGCCATCAACAGCGCGAAGACCCCCAGCGGAACGTGCGTGCGCAGCGCCGCCTCGCGCGCGGTGGTCACATCGAGCATCTGGTTGATCGCCGGCAGGACCAGCAGCGCGGCGCGCGAATCGGGCGCGGCGTTCGTCGCGTGGACCGCGTCCGTCCAGAGCTTGCCCTGCAGCTCATTCGCGTTGCGCCGCTCGATCCGCGCGCGTCCGAAATCGAGGAAGTTCGCGTAGTAGGCGAGGCGCGCGTCGACGTAGCGACGAAAGTCTTCGCGCAGCCCGCGCTGGGCTGTCGCCGGCAGCAGATCCAGGCGCAGGTACGCGGTCGAGATCGTGTTCGCCTCTTCGACGATCAGCTTTCGGCGGGCGTCGAGCCGGGCTTCACCACCCGAGATCGTGAACGCGACCAGCAGGCCGAGCAGCGCGAACAGCGAGCCTGTGACGGCTGTGGTCCCCTTGCCGAAGGCGGAGGCGCCGTTGGCGCGCCGTTGGCGAGCCAGGCGAAAGCCCAGAAGCTGGCAGCCGACGATGGCCGCGAACAGGACCACCAGGAACACGAAGAAGATTGCGGTGGCCGGCAGCATGCCCGCGTCAGAAGGCTGGAGGCGCGCGGCGCCGCGATCAACCGCGGGCGTCGCGGTTTGCGTCTCCGGCGTACAATCGGGCCGTCGTGCCCGCGCCAGCCGCCGTCGAACGCCATCGTAAGCGTCTCCTCGACCTGAAGGCCGAGATCCTGGCGGCGGGCGACGTCGAGATCGAGCCAGGCCGGCATGACGCATCGGCGGTCGGAAGCGACGAGGACGAGCAGCCGCTGGCCGAGATGTCGCAGGCGATCGCGTCCAGCCGCAACCGCAATCGATCGGGCGTGCTTGCGCGGGTGGTCGCCGCGCTGGCGCGGCTGGAGGCCGACCCGGAGGCGTTCGGCCTCTGCATCGAGTGCGAAGAGCCGATTTCCGACAAGCGGTTGGAGCTGATGCCGTACGTCGAGCTGTGCGTCGACTGCCAGCAGGCGCAGGACGGCAAGCGGCCGACCGGCTCACGGAAGCACCTGCGCGACTTTCGTTAACAGTGACAACCCTTGACCGGGGGCCGGCATGGTGCGCAACTACGCGCGTGAAGCGGCCATCGTCTCGCCTATCGACTTTACGGAGTGCCCTGCTGGCCTGCCTGGTGGCCGCGGGCGCTGGCTGCGGCAGCAGCGGCGGCCCGACCGGCGATCCGCAGGCGACGCTGTCGTCGTGCAACGCCTGGTGCGACGCGAACATCGGCGCGGCGTGCGCGACGCCGCTCTACGCGACGGTCGACGACTGCAAGACGACGGAGTGCGCCCCTCTTCTCCGGGCGCCGGCGATCTGCCAGACGAAGTTGAAGACCTACTACGACTGCCGGCAAGCGCAGGGGGACCTCTGCGCCGACATGGGCTGCATGGACGAGATGCACGCCGTCCTGACCTGTCAGTGACGCGCGCGCCGCGGCGTCACGCGCCCGTCGCGGCGTGGCGAATCAGCCATTCGATGGACCGTTCCTCTGCCCAGTAGCTCGGGCTCCACGGCCACCGGCCAGAGACGAAGCCGGTGTGGCCGCCCCAGGTCGTGATCTCGAAACGCACGGCCGGTGATGACGCCGCCCGCGCCTCGTGAACCGCCGGGCCGGGGAAGAACGGATCGTCTTCGCTGCTGAGGCAGAGGGTCGGGACCGCGATCTGCGCCAGGAACGGCAGCGCGCTCGAGCGCCGGTAGTAATCGTCGGCGCCCGCGAAGCCGTGCAGCGGCGCGGTCAGGCACTCGTCGAACTCGGCGAACGTGCGCGCCCGCCGGACGCGCTCGGGATCGACGTGCGCGGTGTCGCGTGGAAACCGGGCCAGCAGATCGAGCGACTTCGATTTCAGCCGCGGCGTGAAGAACGCCGCGTAGACGCGGCCGACGGGCCGCTCCAGGAAGCGCGACGCCACCGCGAGATCGTAGGGGACCGAGATGACCGCGGCCGCGCGGATCGCGCTCGCCGATCCCATCTCGCCCAGCCATTTGAGCAGCACCGCGCCGCCCAGCGAGAAACCGAGCGCGTAGAGCGGCGTCTCCGGCTCGCGCGCGCGCAGCGTCCGCACGAGCAGATCCAGGTCCGCGGTGTCGCCCGAATGATAGAGGCGCGGGCGCCGGTTCCGCAGCCGGCGCTTGATGTCCAGCGCGTCGCGCGCGCACGACCGGAAATTCAGCACGGTCCCCCGCCAACCCGCGGCCGCCACCAGC
>Ga0209465_10000289_pt1 | contig 23737 bp, 17 predicted proteins | sample PanSoiPlot1MoBio_FD_188321 | JGI IMG/M metagenome (GOLD analysis project Ga0209465, IMG submission 188321) | Tropical forest soil microbial communities from Panama analyzed to predict greenhouse gas emissions - Panama Soil Plot 1 MoBio (SPAdes)... | ecosystem: Environmental > Terrestrial > Soil...
TCCTCCGCGAGCAAGCTCGGAATCCCGTCGGCCGCAACGATCCAAGCGGCCGCCTACGCTCCGGCCGACCGAACAGCCGTCCCTCCCGCTCGTCTCAGAGCAACGCTTCGCTCCGCCAGTTTCGGCGGGGAGGCGGCCGGAGGGACAGGACCCCGCAGCGATCGGAGCGGCGCCCCACTTAGAACCGATTAGAGGACGATGCAGCGGAAGGTGACCGTCACGTCCTGGATGGCGCCGCTCATGATCTGGTCGCAGAGCGGGCCGTAGACCTGGATCGATTGCATGGTCGAATCGGTGTAGTCGTAACCGTTCGTGTGAGACGGGTCGCGGCCGATCTCGGCGCCGTCGCCGAAGACGTTGATCATGCCGAGATCGGTGGTTCCGTCGTTGGTCGGGTTGGGACCGATCTGGAACGTGCAGGTCCCGGCGACGCCGACCAGCGTCCGGATCGCCGCCGCGAGATCGGTCGCGTTCGACACCGGGTAGTAGGTCGGCGTCCCGGTGCGGGCGAGCCCGCCCGCGTTGGCCAGGTTGCTGAGGGTCGTATCCGCCGTTCCCATGCCGGTGGTCGCGATTCCGACGACGAAGGTGGGGAACCCGGCGGTGTTCGCGGCGGCGACCGCCATCGTCGCGGCGGCCGAGTCGTCGGCCATGGTGCCGCTTCCGCCGCCTCTGCCGCCCGCGCCGGGAGCGGCGCAGTTCGGCTCCCCGTCGGTGGCCAGCAGGATGAACTTCTTGCCGTTGTCCGAGAGGGTTTGCATGTACGTGGTGGCGGTCGTCATGGCGCTGCGCGTGGGCGTGCTGTTGTAGCCCGTCATGACGCCCCCGTTCGCGCTGGTCGACCCCGCGATGGCGGCGGCGATGGCGCTGCCGTTTGCCGGGCCGATGGCGACGGTCGGGTTCGCGGTCACGTTGCACGCGTTCGCCGCGGTCTCGGGGAAGAATTTGAGGCCCCAGTTGACGTCGGTGTCGGTGTCGCCGACCACCTGATTGATCGCAGGGGTGATCAGCGCCCACTTGGACATCGCGCCGCACATCCCCATGACGAAGGCACCGCCGTCGGCGCAGCCCTTGTCGTTGACGTCGTTGTCCATCGAGCCGGACCGGTCGAGAACGATCAAGATGTCGGGCGGCACCTTCATCGCCGACTTGCTCCGGGCGCCGCAGTTGGCGTCGATGCTGGACGCCGGGCCGTCGTTCCCGCCGTCCGCCGTGATGATGATCGGGCCCGTGCCCCCGGTGCCGCCGGCTCCCCCGGTTCCACCGGCGCTAGTGCCGCCCGTCCCGGCCGCGCCGGCGGCGCCGCCGGTGCCACCCACGCCGCCAGCCTGGCCACCGGTGCCGGTCGTCGGATTGGAGCCCGCCACTTTTAACCCGCAGCCGCCGAGCGCGACGAGCGCGGCGATCGCGAACTGACAAACGCGTTCTCGATCCATCGGCACCCCTCCGAGCCTACGAGCCGAGAGCCCTTGACGATGCGCAACCAAATTCCCGCCTGTGGCGCAACCGATCAAGGGTGCTGCGCAAGGTAAGCGCGGATCCGCAACGGCTGCAGCGAAAACGGGCGCGCTGCGGATGCTGGCAGTGCGTCAGTGAGCGCGGACGTCGACGGTAACGTTTGCAGAAAGGCCAGGCCGCAGCGGAAGGTCCGCCGGCGGATCGACCACCGTGATGCGCACCGGCACGCGCTGCACGACCTTGACGAAGTTGCCCGTCGAGTTGTCGGGCGGCAGCAGCGAGAAGCTGGCGCCGGTACCGGCCGACAGGCTGTCGATGCGGCCGTGCAGGTCGCGTCCCGGGAAGGCGTCGATGTCGATCTTGGCGGGCTGACCCGGGCGCATCGCGCCGATCTGCGTCTCCTTGAAGTTCGCGATCACGTACGCGGCGGACGGCACGATCTCGACCAGCGGCTGGCCCACCGCGACCAGCTGGCCGTCGTGGACCGCCAGCTTCGACGCGAAACCGTCCGCCGGCGCGACGATGCGCGTGTAGTCGAGCTGCAGGCGGGCGAGCGCCAGGGCCGCCTCGGCGCTGCGCACGCGGGCCGCGGCCAGCGCGGCGCCGGCGCGCGCCGCCTCGATCTGCGGGGCGACCGGCGTGCTCTGGCTCAGGCGCCCGCGCGCCTCGAACACGCGGCTCTGGGCGCCGCGCCGGGCGTCCTCGGCCAGCGCCACCTGCGCGTCGGCCTCGGCCTTGGCCGCCTTCGCGGCGTCGTAGGCGATCTGCGCGCTGTCCAGCCGGTCCTGCGGGATCGCCTCCGCCTTGCGCAGCATCTTCGCGCGCGAAAGATCGATCTCGGCCTTGTGCACCTCGGCGTCCGCCCGGGCTCCCGCCGCGCGGGCAGCGGCGATCTGCGCGCCGGCGCTGCCGACCCCGGCCGTCGAACCGTTCAGGGCGGCGCGCGCGGTCGCGAGCCCGCCCTTCGAGGTCGCCTCGACGATCATGACCTGCGCGCCCGCTGCCTGGGCCTGCGCCTGCGCGGTCGCGAGCTCCGCCTCCGCCTGCTGGACCCGGGCCCGCGCGTCGGCCCCGTCGAGCTCGATCAGCAGATCGCCGCGCTTGACCGTCTGGTTGTCGCGGACGACGGTGCGGGCCACGACGCCGCTGACGCGCGCGGAGACCGGCACCACGTCCGCCGCGATCTGCGCGTCGTCGGTGCTCTCACGGCCGGCCGTCATCAGCGAGTAGCCGCCGAACCCGGTGATCGCGATGGCGGCGACCACGCCCAGGATGACGAACGGTCGGCGCGAGCGCAGGCGCGCGCGGGCCTTGTCGTAGGCCGGCGCCGGCGCCTTCGTGTCGGCGCTGACATCGTTGGTCGGTGGAGCACTCGGGATCGGTCGGGCGGTTTCCATCAGTGAAGGTCCTCTAATTTTGCACTTTGATTCGGGGCGGTCTGCGGCTTGCGGAGCCACAGCGCCAGCGGGATCACGATCAGGAACGCGACGCCGGCGGTGATGAACATCCGTTCGAACGCCAGCACCGACGCCTGCTGCATCAACATCCCGTCGACGATCCGGGCCGCACCGACGCGCGCCCCCGCCGGATCCACGCCGCGCGCCGCCAGGCCGGCCTGCAGGCCCCCGAGGCGCGCCATCATCTCGGGCCGCCCCAGATAGGCGTGGGCGGCCAGGCCGCTGCGCGCCGATGCGATGAAGTGCGGAAGCAGCGTCGCGAACGCCGCCAGCCCCAGCGAGCCCCCGATCTGGCGCAGCAGCGAGTTCAGCCCCGTCGCGTCGGTCAGCCGGTAACGGGGGATCCCGGCCAGCGCGACGGTCGTCAGCGGCACGAAGATCGCCGCGAAGCCGAGCCCCTGGATCACGATCGCGCCGACGACGGACCGCGCGCCCGTCTCCAGCGTGTAGTGCGACATCAGGTAGGCGGACAGCGCCACCAGCAGGACGCCGATGATGATCAGGATACGCGGCTGAACCCGATTGTAGAGCCGCCCCACCAGCGGGATCCCCACCATCATCGCCAGCGCGCGCGGCATCAGCGCCTCGCCGGATTGCAGCGCCGTGAACCCGAGCAGCTGCTGCATGAACAACGGCAGCAGGAAGGTGATCGACATCAGGATCGCGAACATCATCGCGCCGATCAGCGTCCCGGAGAGAAACACCCGGTCCTTGAACAGCGACAGATCGACGGCGGGCACGGGCGCGGTCAGCTCGCGGATCACGAACGCCGCCAGCACGAACACGGCGACGAAGGCGGTCACCGCGATCAGGCGCGACTCGAACCAGTCGTGGCTGCTCCCCTCCTCCAGCACGTACTGCAGCGCCGCCAGCCCGACCGTCATGAGGACGATCCCGATCCAGTCGAGGTTCTTGCGCTGCACCTCGGCCCGCGCGTGGTTCTCGCGGCGGATGTCCTCCGGCTCGTGCACGAAGCGCGACACCATGAAGATGCCGAGCAGGCCGATCGGCAGGTTGATGTAGAAGATCCAGGGCCAGTTGTAATTGTCGAGGAGGTAGCCGCCCAGGGCAGGACCCGCCGCCGGACCGACGACCACCGCCAGCCCGAACAGCGCCATCGCCATCCCCTGCTCCTCGGGCGGAAATGTCTGGCGCAGGATCGCCTGCTCGGTCGGCTGCAGCGCGCCGGCCCCCAGCCCCTGCAACGCGCGGCACGCCACCATCATCGGCAGCGACCGCGCCAGGCCGCACAGCGCCGATCCGAGCACGAACAATCCCAGCGAGAACAGATAGACGCGCTTCTGGCCGAAGAAGCGGCCCAGGAAGGCGGTCAGCGGCATCACGACGACGGTCGCGATCACGAACCCGGTCGTCACCCAGGTCATCTCCGGCACCGTGGCGCCCAGCGCCCCTGTCAGGTGCGGCGTCGCGACCGCCACGATCGACGTGTCGATCGCCCCCATCAGCGTGCCGAAGGTGACCGACAGCGTGACGATCCACTTGTTCACGGGCGCGCGCGCCGCCACGGCGGCCGGAAACGCGGTGACCGTCGCGGTGCTCATGCCGCGCCCTTCCCTGTCCGCGCGCCCGCGCCGTCGAAGAACATCTCGAGCAGGCTGTCGATCTCCGCCGCCATCGGGCCGCCCGCGCCGCGCAGCACGTCGCGGATGATCAGGCCGCGCAGCATCCCGAAGAAGAAGGTTGCGGCAAGATCGGCCATCTCGGGCCGCAGCGCGCGCTCCTTCACGCCGCGCTTCATCTCGCCGTCGACCCGCTCGTGCAGCGCCCGCATCGCGTCGGTCTTCTGCTTCCAGGCCTGCGGATAGGTCTGCTGGTACCGGCCGAGCTCCCGCTGCAGGGCGATGTGCACGAACTTCCGGTGCTGATCGCAATGCCCGAGGAACGCGCCGCCGATCCGCCGCAGCCGATCCCGCAGCGGCTCCGCGCTGCCCTCCCGGATGGCGGCGTCGACCCGCCCGATCAGCTCCTCGCTCTGCGCCGCCAGCAGGCCAGCCAGCAGCGCCTCGCGGTCTTCGAAGTGGTTGTAAAGCGTCCCGACGGAGACGCCCGCCTTGCTGGCGATGTCGCCCATCTTCGCGGCGTGGAAGCCGGCGTCGGCAAAAACCTCCTCGGCGGCCGCGAGGATCGCCTGGACCGTGGTCTCGCGAATCCGGTCGCGGAGCGTGTGTTGACGCTCCGATTCACTTTCTGAACCGCGATTCATTTCTTGATACACTGGTTCAAATCGCCGCCGATGTCAACGGTTCTGCCGGGCCGGCGCTTCGGGCGCAGCTCTACGATGCCGGCGGCGGGGAGGCGGTTCGCCCCTGCTTCGCCACCCGCGCCCACCACAGGAGCTGGTCGATCATCGCGCCCGATTGCCGCGCGTAGTAAGCGTCGGTGGGCCGGCCCGCCTCGTCCGCTTGCAGGCCGATGAGCCGGATGTTCACCTCGGTCCGGACCGGCACCATTCGGACCTCGACCGCGACGCTCCGCAGCTGCTCGGCCGCGCGCGCCCCGGCGGCGCTGCCGCCGTAAGTCACGAACCCGACGGGCTTGTACCACCACCCCTGCTGCACGTGATCGATCGCGTTCTTGAGCTGCCCCGGATAGCCGTGGTTGTACTCGGGCGTGACGATGACGTAGCCGTCCATGCCGTGGATCGCGTCGGACCAGCGGCGCGCCGTTTCGTCCGCGTACTTGGTTTCGATCAGGCGGGGCAGCTCGGCGTGGAGGTACGGCGGCAGGATGTGGTCGCGCAGATCGAGCAACTCGGACGCGACCCCTTCGCGCTGCGCGATCAGCTCGTGAATCCAGCGCGCGTAGGTCTCGCCGCGCCGCCCCTGACGGACGCTGGCGAGGATGACGGCGATGCGCAGGTCAGGCGTGGTTTCCGGCATGCACCATAGATTAACCTCGGACCGCCGCCGATGGTCCTAGGGTCTCGGACGTTGAATGCAACCGACCGAGGAGGCCTGATGAAGCTCGCAACCGTCCTGACTGTCTCCGCCACCGCCGCCTGCCTGCAGATCCTTTTCATTTCAACCGCTCGCGCTGACGAGCACGAACATCGGGGCGAAGAACGTCGCGAGATGCGGCACGAAGAGCATCGCGCGCCGCCGCCGCGACCCGAACCGCCTCGCTATCAGCCCCACCCGCGCGGCATCCACCCGCGCGGCGCGACGGTGCACCCGCACGCCATCCGCGTCATGCGCCCGCACATCGCGAAGTTCGGCGACCATCCGTGGCATCACTGGGCGCATCCCGAGTTCGTCCGCCCGATCTACTACTGGGACTGGGCGCGTATTCGTCAGGTCACCTGCGTCGCCGAGGATTCGTACGGCGACCAGTACCCCGTCACGGAGGAGACCTTCAAGGGCTTCGGCCTGATTCACATGTCGCAGGTCGAGGACGATGCGCTCGACCGCTGTTACGAAGAATCCGGCGGCGATCCGAGCTGCTTCGTCGCGACCTGCTCGCACTTCTGATCCCCGGAAAACCCACGCAAAATCGGGACATCATTCGCGCGGATGACTAACCTCTACCGGCGAATGCGTGTCCCTGCGAGGAATCGATGACCCTGGCCCCGCTGGCGGCTTTGTCCTTGGCCGGCGCACTGTTAGCCGCCGAGACCGCCCCCCCACCCGCGAGAACATTGACGCTGTCCGAAGCCGAAGCGACCGCGCTGCGCCACCAGCCGACGCTGGAGCAGGCGCTCGGCCAGGCGGAGGCGGCCGAGGGGCGCCTGGAGCAGGCGCGCGCCGGATACCTGCCGCAGCTGAACGCCAACGGAACGTACCAGCGGACGACGGCAAACTTCGTGGCGCGCCCGGGGTTCGTTCCGACCTCGACGGCGCCCACGGCGCAGCAGATGAACGGCGGGTGGACGGCGCCGACGTTCAACTTCTGGACGTTCGGCGCCACGGCGACGCAGCTGATCTTCGACTTCGGGCTGACCAGCGGGAAGTGGCAATCGGCGGCGGCCAGCCGCGACGCCGCCAACTGGAACCGGCGCGTCATCGAGAACCAGACGCTGCTCGCGGTCCGGCGCGCGTTCTTCCAGGGCCGCACGCAGCGCGATCTGGTCGCGGTCGCCGAGGACGGCTTCCACAATCAGGAGAAGCACCTCGAGCAGAGCGTCGCGCTGGTGAAGGCGGGCATCCGTCCCGACATCGACACGGCGACCGTGCGCACCGCGCTGGCCAACGCGAAGGTGCAGCTCGTGAACGCGCAGAGCAACTATGCCGTCGCGCAGGCCCAGCTCGCGCAGGCGATGGGCGTCGAGGTCGACGGCGTCTATGCGCTCGCCGACGACGATCTGCCGGCGATCGACGGTGAGGACGGTGGGAACGCGCCCCTGACCGAGCGGGCGCTGAAGGCGCGTCCCGAGCTGGCCAACCTGGCGAGCCAGCGCGAGGCACAGGCGCTGACGGCCGATGCGCTCCGGGGCGGCTACGGCCCCGCGTTCGGCGCGGTCGCCAACGCGACCGAGAGCGGATCGGCGCTGGATCGACTGATCCCGAACTGGTACGTCGGGCTGACGCTGACGTGGGGGATCTTTCAGGGCGGCCTGACCCGCGGCCAGATCCGGGAGGCGAAGGGCAACGTGATGGGCCTCGACGGGCAGCTCGCGGCGCAGCGCCTGCAGGTCGAGGTCGACGTCGAGCAAGGACGCCTGGCCGTGCAGGCGGCGAAGGCGACCATCACGGCGGCCGAGGAGGCGCTGGTGAACGCGCGCGATCAGCTGAACCTGGCCGAGGCGCGCTACCGCCAGGGCCTGGGCAGCGTCATCGAGCTGGACGACGCGCAGGTCGCCTACACGACGGCGGCGGCGCAGGCGGTGCAGGCGCGCTTCGGGCTGGCGTCGGCGCGCGCGCAGCTGATGGCCGCGCTGGGGGCAAGGTGACATGACGACCACGACCAGCGCGGCAGAGACCATGGACCCGCCGAAGGGACGACGGCGCGGCTGGCTGACGGCCGGCATCCTGATCGCGGCGGCGGTGATCGTCGCCGTCGTGCTGCGCGGGCGCGGCGGCGGCGAGGAGCCTGCCGGCGCCAAGGGGGCGCGCGGTGGGGCGGCCGCCGACCGCGCCGTGCCGGTGATCGTGACGCCGGCGGTGGTGCGCGACGTGCCGATCTACCTCGAAGGCCTCGGCACCGTGACCGCCTACAAGACCGTGAACGTCCATGCCCAGGTCGGCGGCCGGCTGGACAAGGTGATGTTCCGCGAGGGCCAGGCGGTCAAGCAGGGCGAGGTGCTGGCCCAGATCGATCCGCGGCCGTTCAACATCGCCCTGCACCAGGCGGAGGCGGCCCTCGAGCGCGACGAGGCGCAGCTGGCGGGCGCGAAGCGCAACCTGGAACGGTTCATCGGCGTCGGGGCGCAGCACCTGATCCCGCAGCAGCAGGTCGACGACCAGCGCGCGCTGGTCGATCAGCTGACCGGCACCGTCGCCGCGGACAAGGCGCAGATCGAGAACGCGCGCCTGCAGCTCGACTACGCGCGGATCACGTCCCCGATCAGCGGCGTCACCGGGGTGCGCCAGGTCGATCCCGGCAACCTCGTCAGCACCACCGACGCGAACGGCATCGTCGTGGTGACGCAGATGGATCCGATCGCGGTGCTGTTCACGCTGCCCCAGGACGATCTGCCCGACGTCTCGCGCGAGGAGGCCAAGGGGACGCTGAAGGTCGAGGCGCGCAGCCGCGACGGCGGACAGCTGCTGGCAACCGGCGATTTGGGCCTCATCGACAACCTGATCAACCAGGGGACGGCGACCATGCGTCTCAAGGCGATCTTCCCGAATCCGGACCGGCTGCTCTGGCCCAACCAGTTCGTCAAGGCGCGGCTGCGCCTGATGGTGCGCGCCGGCGCGACGGTGATTCCGGCGGTGGCCGTGCAGCGCGGGCCGCAGGGCGCGTTCGTCTACGTCGCCGGCGACGACGGCCGCGCCGCGATCCGCAACGTCACCGTCGAGCGCATCGAAGGCGAGGACGCGATCGTGGCGAAGGGCGTCGAGCCCGGGGACAAGGTCGTCAGCGAGGGGCAGAACCAGCTGCGCCCCGGCGCGCGCGTTCAGCTTCGCCCGGCCCCGGAGGCCGAGGGGCACGGCGGCGGTGGCGGCAAGCCGCGGCGACCCGCGGATGCGGGCCGGACCGGCGGCGGGCAGGGACCGTGAACGTCTCGGAGCCGTTCATCCGGCGTCCGGTCGGGACGTCGCTATTGATGATCGGCGTGCTCGCGGGGGGCCTGATCGGGTACCGCCAGCTGGCGGTGTCGGCCTTGCCGCAGGTCGATTACCCGACCATCGTCGTGTCGACGATCCTGCCGGGCGCCAGCGCGGACACCATGGTCTCGGCGGTGACGACGCCGCTGGAGCGCCAGCTGGGGCAGATCCCGTCGCTGGCCAGCCTGACGTCGGTGTCCAGCGCGGCCAGCTCGCAGATCACGCTGCAGTTCACGCTCGATCGCGACATCGACTCCGCCCAGCAGGACGTGCAGGCCGCCATCAACGCGGCGTCCAACCTGCTGCCGCGCACGCTGCCGACGCCGCCCACCTACAGCAAGAGCAACCCCGCCGACGTTCCGGTGATCTCGCTGGCGGTCAGCTCGCAGACGACACCCCTGCCCCAGGTCGACGACTACGCCGATTCGATCCTGGCGCAGAGGCTGTCGCAGGTGTCGGGCGTCGGGCTGGTGACGCTGAACGGCGGCCAGCGGCCGGCCGTGCGCGTGCAGGTCGATCCGGTGGCGCTGGCGGGACGGGGCCTCGGCCTCGAAGAGGTGCGGGCGGCGCTGGTGGCGGCGAACGTCAACCAGCCGAAGGGGAACCTGGACGGGCCGCGCCAGAACTATCTGGTCGCCGCCAACGACCAGCTGCCGAGCGCCGCCGGCTACAAGCCGCTGATCATCACCTACCAGAACGGCGCGGCGGTGCGGCTGACCGACTTCGCCAAGGTGCTGGACGGCGTCGAGAACGCGCAGCTGGCCGGCTGGGCGGGCGCGCAGCCGGCCGTGATCCTGAACGTCCAGCGCCAGCCGGGCGCCAACCTGATCGAGGTCGCCGACCGCGTGAAGGCGCTGCTGCCGGAGCTGGAGGCGTCGCTGCCGCAGGGGATCGAGGTGAAGATCCTGTCCGACCGCACCGAGACCGTGCGGGCGTCGGTGCGCGACGTCGAGTTCACGCTGGTGCTGACGATCCTGCTGGTCGTCGCGGTCATCTATCTGTTCCTGCGCACCATGCGCGCCACGATCATCCCCGGCGTGGCGGTGCCGCTGTCGATCATCGCCACCTTCGGCGTGATGCTGCTGCTCGGGTACAGCCTGAACAACCTGACGCTGATGGCGCTGACGATCTCGACCGGGTTCGTGGTCGACGACGCCATCGTCATGATCGAGAACATCGCCCGCTACATCGAGGGCGGCGATCCACCCTTCCAGGCGGCCTTGAAGGGGTCGAAGCAGATCGGGTTCACGATCGTGTCGCTGACCGTGTCGCTGGTAGCGGTGCTGATCCCCCTGCTTTTCATGGGTGGGGTCATCGGCCGGCTATTCCGCGAATTCGCGGTGACGCTGTCGACGGCGATCGTCGCGTCGGCGCTGATCTCGCTGACGCTGACCGCGATGATGTGCGCGCACATCTTGAAGCACGTGCGGCCGGAGGACGAGGGGCGCGTGGCGCGCGCGTCGGAGCGGGCGTTCACCTGGATGGTCGGCGTCTACGACCGGGGGCTGCGGTGGGTGCTCGACCACCAGCGGCTGACGATGGCCGCCACGTTCGCGACGGTGGTGCTGACGTTCGTGCTGGCGGTGGTGATCCCCAAGGGCCTGTTCCCGCAGCAGGACACGGGGATGCTGCTCGGGATCACCGAGGCCCCGCCCGACGTGTCGTTCGCGGCCATGTCGGAGCGCCAGCAAGCGGTCGCCGACGTGGTCCGCGGCGATCCCGACGTCGACACCGTGTCGTCGTTCATCGGCGCGGACGGCACCAACCCGACGCTCTCCACCGGGCGCCTCGCGATCTCGCTCAAGCCGCGCGAGCGGCGCAAGGCGGACGCCCAGGAGGTCATCGATCGCCTCGGCGCGCGCCTGCGCGAGCTGACCGGAATCACGGTCTACCTGCAGGCGGTGCAGGACCTGCAGATCGAGAGCCGCGTCAGCCGCACCCAGTACCAGTACACGATCGAAGATGCGGACCCGACGGAGCTGGCGGCCTGGGCGCCGCGCGTGCTGGAGCGCCTGCGCGCCCTGCCCCAGCTGGCCGACGTCGCCAGCGATCAGCAGGAGGGCGCGCGCCAGCTGATGCTGGTGATCGATCGCGACAGCGCCGCGCGCCTGGGCATCAGCGCGGCGACGATCGACGACACCCTGTACGACGCCTTCGGGCAGCGGCAGGTGTCGACGATCTTCACGCAGCTGAACCTCTACCGGGTCATCCTCGAGGTCGATCCTGCGTACCAGCTGAATCCTGAGGCGCTGGACCAGATCTTCGTGCGCGGCGCGGCCGGCCAGGCGGTGCCGCTGTCGGCGTTCGCGCACTACGAGCGCGGCCAGACGGCCGTGTCGATCGCCCACGAGGGGCAGTTTCCGGCGGTGACGCTGTCGTTCAACCTGGCGCCCGGCGCGGCGCTGGGCGACGCCGTGCGCGCCGTGCGCGAGGCGGTCGCCGCGCTGGGGGTGCCGCCCGGGCTCCGCGGCGACTTCCAGGGCGCGGCGGCGGCGTTCGGATCGTCGCTGTCGAGCGAGCCGTTCCTGATCCTGGCCGCGATCGTCACCGTCTACATCGTGCTGGGCGTGCTGTACGAGAGCTACATCCACCCGGTGACGATCTTGTCGACGCTGCCGTCGGCGGGCGTCGGCGCGTTCCTGGCCCTGATGGTCTGTCGGCAGGACTTCACCATCATCGCGCTGATCGGCATCGTGCTCTTGATCGGCATCGTCAAAAAGAACGCGATCATGATGATCGACTTCGCGCTGGAAGCCGAGCGCGAGGGGAAGAAGTCTCCGCGCGAGGCCATCCACCAGGCCTGTCTGCTCCGGTTCCGGCCGATCATGATGACGACGATGGCGGCGCTGCTGGGCGGGCTGCCGCTGGCGCTCGGGACCGGCACGGGGGCGGAGCTGCGGCGGCCGCTCGGCATCACGATCGTCGGCGGCCTGCTCCTGTCGCAGGTGCTGACGCTGTTCACGACCCCGGTCATCTACCTCTACATGGAGCGGCTGGCGCAGCGGCTGCGCCGGTGGCGGGCGCGGGCGCCGGCCAATGTCGACGCCGGCGCGGCGGGCGAGGTGCCGTGAACGTCTCCGAGCCGTTCATCCGGCGGCCCATCGCGACGTCGCTGCTGGCGGCGGCGGTGCTGCTGTCGGGGATGGCGGCGTTCCGCATCCTCCCGGTCGCGCCGCTGCCCCGCGTCGACTTCCCGACCATCAACATCAACGCCGCCCTCCCCGGCGCCAGCCCGCAGACGATGGCGTCGTCGGTGGCGACGCCACTCGAACGCCGGTTCGGGCGCATCCCGGGCCTGACCGAGATGACGTCGGTCTCCAGCCTCGGATCGACGTCGATCACGCTGCAGTTCGACCTGGATCGCGACGTGACCGCGGCCGGGCGCGACGTGCAGGCGGCGATCAACGCGGCCGGCGCCGAGCTGCCCGCCAACCTGCCGACCCGGCCGAACTACCGCAAGGTCAACCCCGCGGACTCGCCGATCATGATCCTGGCGCTGCAGTCGGACACGCTGCCGCTCGCGCAGGTGTTCGACGCGGCCAACACTGTCCTCGCCCAGAAGATCTCCCAGGTCGAGGGCGTGGGCCAGGTGTTCGTCGGCGGCGGCCAGCAGCCGGCGGTGCGGGTGCAGGTCGATCAGGAGGTGCTGGCCGGGCGCAACATGACCATGGAGGATCTGCGGAGCGCGATCGCCGGGTCGACCTCCAACCAACCCAAAGGATCGGTCGCGGGCCAGGACGTCCGCTACACGCTGGCGTCGAACAATCAGCTTTTTGGCGCTGCCGCGTACGACCAGCTGGTGATCGACTATCAGAACGGCGCCGGGATCCGCCTCGGCCAGGTGGCCCGCGTGTTCGATGACGTCGAGAACAACCGCCTGGCCGCCTGGATGGACGGCAAGCGCACGATCCTGATGATCATCCGCCGCCAGCCAGGCGCGAACATCCTCGAGACGATCGACGGCGTGAAGGCGGCCCTGCCCCAGCTCAAGCAGGCGATCTCGCCGGCGATCGACATGACGCTCGCGCTGGACCGGACCACCACCATCCGCCAGTCGGTGCACGACGTCGAGTTCACGCTGGTCCTGAGCGTGATCCTCGTGACCGTGGTGGTGTTTTTGTTCCTGCGCAGCGCCCGCGCCACCGCCATCCCGAGCGTGGCCGTCCCGCTGTCGCTGGTCGGCACGTTCGGCGTCATGTACCTGCTCGACTACAGCATCGACAACCTGTCGCTGATGGCGCTGACGATCTCGACGGGGTTCGTCGTCGACGACGCCATCGTCGTCACCGAGAACATCGCGCGCCTCGTCGAGGAGGGGAAGACGCCGCTCGCGGCGGCGCTGGAGGGCGCGCGGCAGATCGGGTTCACCATCATCTCGATCACGGTGTCGCTGATCGCGGTCTTCATCCCGATCCTGTTCATGGGCGGCATCGTGGGCCGCCTGTTCCGTGAGTTCGCCGTGACGCTCTCCGTGGCGGTCGGCATCTCGGCGCTGGTGTCGCTGACGCTGACGCCGACGATGGCGGGGCGTCTGCTGCGACTGCGCGCCGAGGAGCGCCCCGGACCCGTACAGCGCGCGAGTGAACGGTTTTTCGCCAGCCTGACACGGGGCTACGACCGCGCGCTCACCTGGACGCTGGATCACTCGCCGATCATGGCGGTGCTGACGATCGCCACGCTAGGGCTGACGATCGTCCTCGCCATCGTCGTCCCGAAGGGGCTGTTCCCGCAGCAGGACACGGGCCTCATCTCCGGGTTCTCCGAGGCGGCGCAGGACATCTCGTCATCGGCGATGCAGCACGCGCAAACGCTGGTCAACAAGGTGGTCCACGCCGACCCCGACGTCGAGCACACGCTGTCGTTCGTCGGCGGCGGGCAGAACGCCGGCAACACCGGCACGGTGTTCGTGGCGCTCAAGCCCCACGACAAGCGCAAGAGCACGGCCGATCAGATCGTCGGCCGCCTGCGCCCGAAGCTGTCGACCGTCCCCGGCATCACGCTGTTCCTGCAGGCGGTGCAGGACATGCGCGTCGGGGGGCGGGCCTCGCGCACGCAGTACCAGTACGCGCTGCAGGACGCCGATCTCGAAGAGCTGGCCACCTGGTCACCCAAGGTCCTCGACAAGCTGCGCAAGCTGCCCGAGCTGCGCGACGTCAACACCGACCAGCAGACCGCCGGCATGCAGGTGGACGTCACCGTCGACCGCGACAGCGCCGCGCGCCTCGGCGTCACGGCGCAGAACATCGACGATACGCTGTACGACGCCTTTGGCCAGCGTCAGATCGCGACGTCGTTCTCGGCGCTGAACTACTACCGGGTCGTGCTGGAGGCGACACCGGCGCAGCTGGCCAGCCCCGACCAGCTTTCGCACGTCTACGTACGCGCCTCGAACGGGACCATCGTGCCCCTGTCCAGCATCGCCCGCTTCGGGATCTCGCCGACCCCGCTGTCGATCAACCACCAGGGCCAGCTCCCCGCGACGACGCTGTCGTTCAACCTGGCGCCGAACGTTGCGCTCGGCCAGGCGGTGGCGGCGATCAATGCGGCCGAGCGCCAGATCGGCTTGCCCGCCACGGTCCATGCCAGCTTCCAGGGAACCGCGCAGGCGTTCGGCGCGTCGCTCGGCAGCGAGCCGTGGCTGATCCTGGCGGCGCTGTTCACGGTCTACTGCGTGCTCGGCATCCTGTACGAGAGCCTGGTCCACCCGATCACGATCATCTCGACGCTGCCGTCAGCGGCGCTCGGCGCGCTGATCGCGCTGATCGTGCTGAAGGTCGAGTTCAGCATCATCGCGCTCATCGGCGTGATTCTGCTGCTCGGCATCGTCAAGAAGAACGCGATCATGATGATCGACTTCGCGCTCGAGGCCGAGCGCAATGAAGGGCTGGACCCGAAGACGGCGATCCACCGGGCCGCCCTCCTCCGCTTCCGGCCCATCCTGATGACGACGCTGGCGGCGCTGTTCGGCGCGCTGCCGATGGCGATCGGCCTGGGCGCCGGGTCGGAGCTGCGCCGGCCGCTCGGCATCAGCATCGTCGGCGGCCTCTGCGTGTCGCAGATCCTGAACCTGTTCTCGACGCCGGTGATCTACCTCTACCTCGACCGGCTGCGCCGCGATCGCGCCGTGGTCTACCGCAGGGTCGAGGCGTAGAGGGCCAGCAGCGCCTCGAAATGGCGCTCGGCCCCCTCCGGGCTGTGCACCGGCGTGTCCGAGGGGACCCAGCCGTGGCGCATGCCCGCGTAGGTCTCGATGCGGTGATCGACGGCGGCCGCCGTCAGCGCCTCCTCGAGACGCTGCTTCATGTCGTCGGGGAAATTTTGATCCTGGTCCGCCCCCGCGACGTAGATCTTCACGTCGCGCATCTTCGGCGCCAGCAGGTGCGGGCTGTCGGGCGCGTCGGTCGCCAGGCCGCCGGGGTGGAACGACGCGGACGCCGCGATCCGATCCGGGAACGTCCCGGCCGCCATCAGCGAGAACCGGCCGCCCATGCAGTAGCCGGTCACGCCGACCCGCCCCGGACGCGCGTCGGCCTGCGCGCCCAGGAAATCGAGGAACGCGCCGGTGTCGTGCATGATGCTGGCGGCGGCCGGCATCTGGACGATCTTGCGGAAGGCCTCGCGCACCGCCGGATCGGAGAACAGCAACTTCGGCTCTGGCGGCTCGTAGGGCCCGGCCCGGTAGAAGAGATCCGGCAGCAGAACGATGTAGCCTGCGTCGGCGATTCGCTGGGCGATCGGGAACAGCGCCGGCCGCATGCCGATGCCGTCCATGTACATGAGGACGCCCGGCCACGGTCCGGCGCTGACGTCGGGGCGGAACAAGGACGCCGGGCAGCTGCCGTCGGACGTCGCGATGGTCACGGCTGTTCTCGACATGCCGCCAGTGTACCGGCGATCGGCTAGATTGTCGGCGCGAGATGCGCCTTCGAACAGGTCTGGCTCTTCCGTTTGGGGTTCTGCTCGCCTGTTCGCCCGGCCTCGGCTGCCGTCCGGCATCGCCGGCGGAGCGGCTCGCGCGCGAGATCGCCGGCGCGTACCCGGAGCGCGCCGCGCCGACCGGCGTCGTCCGGACGTTCGACATCGAGGCGCGCGAGGCCGAGCTGCCGCTGGTCGACGGCGGCAAGCTGCGCGTCTGGGCCTACAACGGGCAGGTGCCCGGGCCCGAGCTGCGCATCCGCCTGGGCGAGACGCTGCGCGTCCGCTTCACCAACCGGCTGCCGCAACCGACGACGATCCACTGGCACGGCGTCCGCGTCCCGAACGGCATGGACGGCGTCCCCAGCGTCACGCAGCCGCCGGTCGAACCGGGCGCGACCTTCGTCTACGAGTTCACGCCGAAGGACGCGGGCACCTTCTGGTTCCATCCCCACGTCCGCTCGAGCGAGCAGGTCGAGCGCGGCCTTTACGGCGTGCTGATCGTCGAAGACCGCGCCCCCGCCCCGTACGCGCGCGACGTCGTCTGGGTCCTGGACGACTGGCTGCTCGACGAGACGCGCCAGATCTTCGGCGCCTTCAACACGCCCCACGACCTGATGCACGACGGGCGCTGGGGCAACTTCGTCACCGTCAACGGACGCCGCGACACCGCCCTCGCCGTCCGCGGCGGCGAGCGGATCCGGCTGCGCCTCCTCAACGCCTCGAACGCCCGCATCTACGCGCCCGACTTCGGCGCGCTGGAACCGCAGGTCATCGCGGTCGACGGTCTCTACCTGGCGAGGCCGATCCCGCTCGGGCGCTTCGAGCTGGCGCCGGGCAACCGGCTGGACCTGGACATCACCCTCCCGTCCGCGCCCGCCAGCCGTTCCATTCCGGTCGTCGATACCTTTTATGGCAACATGCCCAACCACCTCGCGGACGTCGTGATCGACGGCGCGGCCGCCGGCCCGCCGCCGCGGTTCCCGTCGCCGGCGCACGCGCGCGTGCCGTCGTGGTCAGCAGGGCTGTCGATCCCGCCCACGAAGGAGTTCCACCTGGACGCCCGCCGCGGCGGCAGCTACGGCATCGAATGGACGATCAACGGCCAGGCCTTCGCCGGCCACGAGCACCACGCGCCGCCGATGCTGACGATGGATCGCGGCGGCTGGGTCAGGCTGCGCTTCATCAACGACAGCTACCGCCTGCACCCGATCCATCTGCACGGCATGTTCTTCCGGCTGCTCGCGCGCAACGGTGCGCCGGTCGACGAACCGTTCTTCCGCGACACCGTGCTGATGCATTCGAAGGAGACGATCGACATCGGGCTGGTCCCGCTCGACGCGGGCAAGTGGATGATGCACTGCCACATCCTCGAACACGCCGAGGCGGGCATGATGACGCTGTTCGAGGTGCGCGGCTGAGGCGCGCCGCTATGGCAGCATGATCCGACCAGGCGCCATGTTCGCGCCGGCCTGCGTGTGGCAGCTGTTGCAGTCGCCCGACGTCTGCGTCGCCACCATCGCGCGCGTGCCGGCCGCCGTCACCACCTTCGCGCTGAACGGCAGCGCGACCGCCATCTGCGAATAGAAGTTGCCGGCCGCGTTCGGCGTCAGCGTCAGCGTCAACCCGTCCGCGCCCGTGATCACCACGTGCGCGCCGCTCGACGAATTCGCGCCATAGCAGAGGTCTGGCTCGTTCAGGGTCGGGTAGACCGTGCCCGCGATCGAGAAGATCGGCCCCTCGCCGCCGCGCGCGTGGCAGCTGATGCACGCCTGACCCGGGTTCATGTCGCCCGACCCCTGGTTTCCGCCCGTCCAGGTCATATTGCTGGTGCAGACCGGGCCTCCGCCGCCGCAGGCGCTGCCCGCGGGGTAACCGGCGTTGACCCAGTTCGACAGCGTCGCGATCTCGGCGGCCGTCGCCGGCGAATTCGGCGCCGGCGGCATCGGCGACGTCGTCGACTGCATGCGCGCGACCGCGACCGTGCCGGTCGACTGCGACGGAACCGTCAGCGATGGCGCCATGAACGCCGCCACGCTGGTGAGCGCCGGCAATCCGAGCATCGGCGTCGGGCCGTGGCACGACCAGCATCGCGTCGACAGCACGGTCTCGACGTCGCACGGAAGATCCGTCGCGGGCGGATTCCCCTGCGGCGGCGGCATCACAGCCCCCCCCGTCCCGCCCGATCCGCCCGTCCCGTCCCCGCCCTCCGTCTCTCCGATCTGGCCGACGCAGCCGGCGAACGCGGTGGCCCCCAACAGCAGCGCCACGACCAGACGTGGCGCGTCGTGGGGCCCCGCAGGGCTCGACCGGGTTGCCATGCTGGTGGAGTACCGTGGCCTCGTCCGGATCAGGCAGCCTCGAACGAAATTCCGCGCGCAACGCCCGCGGGAGACGACCGGCCACACGCAAGTCTTGCGCGTTCTGGCCACGATTTCGCGCCGGAAGCCGGGCACGGCCCGTGCTACCTCCGCCGGTCGTGTCGAAACATGTCCATGTCGGGCTCGGCCTGGCGCTGTCGATCGGGTGCATGCCAAACCCAACCGGACCGGGCGCCCCCGGACAGCCGGTCGGCTGGGACGACGGCGTGCGGATTCCCGCCGCCGACGACATGAATCCCGATCCGAACATCGTCGAGGTTGCGCTGCAGGCGCGGATGACGCCGATGTCGTTCGTCCCGGGCGGACCGACGACGGTCTGGACGTACAACGGACAGGTGCCCGGACCGCTGATCCGCGCGCGCGTCGGCAACCGTGTGATCGTCCACTTCTCGAACGCGCTGGCGGAAACGACGACCATCCACTGGCACGGCCTCCGGATCCCGGCCGCGATGGACGGCATGCCCGATCTGTCGCAGCCGCCGGTTCAACCGGGCGACAGCTTCACCTACGACTTCGTCGTGCCGGACGCCTCCACCTTCTGGTACCACCCGCACGTCGATTCGGCGGTGCAGGAAGGCAACGGCATGTACGGCGCCTTCATCGTCGACGATCCGTCCGAGCCGGCCGGACTGGGGGACGAGGTGGTCATGGTGCTGTCCGACCTGGGCGTGAACGACGATGGGTCGCTGTACGCGCAGGACGCGGGCGGCGACATCGGCACCCTGTTCGGCCGGGAAGGCAACATCCTGCTCGTCAACGGCATGATCAAGCCGACGCTGAAGGCGCGTCCCGGCCTTCGCCAGCGCTGGCGCTTCATCAACGCCGCCAAGACCCGCTACTTCCAGATCGGGCTCGACGGGCATTCGTTCACGCGTATCGGCGGCGACGGCGGCCTGCTGTCGGCGCCCGTGGCGGTCGACCAGCCGGAGATCGCGCCCGGCGAACGGATGGACCTTCTGGTCGTCCCCGATGGCGAGCCCGGGTCGCAGCTGGTCGTCAAATGGATCGCGTTCGATCGCGGGTACGGCAGCACCTACAACCGGCCGCCCGAGGACCTGTTCGTCGTCCAGCTGGAAGGGTCGCACCAGGACGCGCCGCCGATGCCGACGGTGCAACGAGACATCGCGCCGCTGACGCCGACCGCGCCGCAGATCGATCTCGAGCTCATGGAGGTGAGCGCGACGCCGTTCGCGCTGGGCATCAACGGCGCGGCGTACAAGGATTCGCAGCCGATCATGGCGTATGTCGGCGACACGCAGGTCTGGTCGATCACCAACAACATGGACTTCGCGCACCCGTTCCACCTGCACGGCTTCTTCTTCCAGGTGATCTCGCCGGCGGGCCCGCTGGAATGGAAGGACACCGTCAACGTCCCGGTTGGATCGACGGTCCAGTTCGTCGCCCACTACGACGATCGGCCCGGCATGTGGATGTTCCACTGCCACATCCTCGACCACGCGGAGGCGGGGATGATGGGCTCGTTGATGGTGATGGAGCCGCCGTAACGCCGGCGCCGGCGGGTCATTGCCAAAGGGCGGCCGCGCGCTTACGGTGACAGCCATGGTCGAGACCGCCTCCAGCCGCGCCACGCCCAGGCAGCTCGGGACCTCCGGCCCGCGCGTCTTCCCGATCGCCCTCGGTTGCATGGGCATGTCGGGGATGTACGGTCCCGCCGACGAAAACGAGTGCATCGCGACGATCCACGCCGCGCTCGATCGCGGCGTCACGCTGCTCGACACCGGCGACTACTACAGCGCCGGGCACAACGAGCTGCTGATCGGCCGCGCTTTGCGCGACCGCCGGGACAAGGCGCTGCTGTCCGTCAAGTTCGGGGCGCTGCGCGCGCCCGACGGCGCCTGGCTGGGGATGGACGCGCGCCCGGCCGCGGTGAAGAACTTCATCGGCTACACCCTGACCCGGCTCGGCGTCGATCACATCGACATCTACCGCCCCGGGCGCTTCGATCCGGCGGTGCCGATCGAGGAGACGATCGGCGCCATCGCCGATCTCGTCAAAGGCGGTTACGTCCGCGCCATCGGGCTGTCCGAGGTCGGCGCCGAGACAGTCCGCCGCGCGCACGCCGTCCACCCGATCGCCGATCTGCAGATCGAGTACTCGATCATCAGCCGCGGCCCGGAGGCCAAGATCTTCCCGGCGCTCGCCGAGCTGGGCGTCGGCGCCACCGTCTACGGCGTCCTGTCGCGCGGGCTGCTGGCCGGATCGAAGCCGGCCGCGAAGGGCGACTTCCGCGCGTTCATGCCCCGCTTCGCGGGCGACAATTGGGCGCGCAACCAGGGCCTGATCGATACGCTCGCGCGCATGGCCGCCGACAAGGGCGTCCGCCCCACCCAGCTCGCGATCGCCTGGGTGCTCGCGAAGCAGAGCCGCACTGTGCCGGTCATCGGCGCGCGCACGCGGGCGCAGCTGGACGAATCGCTGGCCGCGCTGGACGTGGTGCTGTCGGCGGCCGACGTCGAACGGATCGAGCAGACCATCCCGCCCTCGGCCGTGGCCGGCACGCGCTACGACGAGCGCCAGATGAAGATCCTCGACAGCGAGCGCTGATGGGCGCCCGAACGGTGCTTTTCGCCGCCGTGGCGGCGTCGGCGGCGGGCTGCGCCGCGCACTTCAACAGCACCGCGCAGGTCGACGGGGTCGCGTTCTCGCCCATCAGCTGCACCTCCGGGCAGCGCGCCGGATTCCCCGGCCTCGAATTCGTAGGCGGGACCGGCGAGCGGCTGCGGGTCCTGCAACAATTGGATGGAAACGGATCGATCGCCTACTTCCCGGCCGGCAGCCTCGTCGGCGAGATGGTGAACGCGTGCGCGTCCATCGACGTCCGCTCCGGCGTCGGCGTCATCAATGGCGTCCGGAATCTCGAGGGAACCGTCACTTTCGCCTGCCAGACCGGACGCCAACATCGCATCACCGGCGCCCTCGAATTCGCAAACTGTCACTAGCCAGCCACGAACAGGCCGCGCGATGGCAGCCGATTCTGCGATCGGCGCGGCCCGCGGCCGGCATTACCTGCCATGTTCAAGCCGGGCGCTTTGCTTCTCGTCATCGTGTTTGCGGCTTGCCAGAAATCCGGAGGCCAGCAGCCCGGCACCGACGCCGGCCCGGATACGGGGATCGGCACGGGCAACGACGCGGGAGCGGACGCGACCGACGACGGCGCCGCGACCGACACCGGTGCGGCGCCCGTCTCCGTGACTCTGAGTGAAACGGAGTTTTCGTTCCCGACACCCGATGTCTCGCACACGCTGACCGCGACCGTGACCGGGACGGCGACCACGACCGTCACCTGGGCGTCCAGCGACACGTACATCGCCACGGTCAGCGCGGGCGGCGTGGTCACCTCCGTCAGCGGCGGACAGGCGACCATCAGCGCGACGTCGACGGCCGATCCGACCAAGAGCGCCAGCTGCACCGTCACGATCATCGAGCCGAGCCGCGCGCGCGCCACCACGTACACGGACGCGAAGTGCATCACGTCCGGGCCGATCAAGATCATCATGGCGGGCGATTCGCTGACGCGGACGTACGCCGCCAACACGGCCGATCAGACCGGCTGGGGGCAGGTGCTGGGCCAGTTCCTGACCAGCGACGCGACCGTCGACAACACGCTGGCGAACGGCGGGCGGAGCAGCCGCAGCTTCTACAACGAGGTCGGCCGCTGGGACCAGGTGAAGGCGCGCCTGACCACCGCGCAGGCCGCGGGCACGCCGGCGTTCGTCTTCATCATGTTCGCGCACAACGATCAGAAGAAGGTGACCGACACCGACGGCCCGCTGTACCTGACCTTCGCCAGCAACAACCAGAACGGCACCGTGGCGGGCACGTACTACGACTACCTGGAACGCTACATCGTCGAGACGCGCGACCTCGGCGGCATCCCCGTCATCTTCACGCCGTTCGTGCGTGAATATCTGGCCGGGACGCCCGCGATGGTGACGATCGAAGGGCAGCACGACATCACGGCGCCGTACGCGGGCGAGACCACGGCGCGCGGCGATTACCCGGCGGCGGCGCGCGCGATCGCCGCCAAGCACGACGTGCCGCTGGTCGACATCACCGCCTGGAGCGCGGCGATGGTGAACGCGCACGCCGCCACGAACACGCTGCCGTTCGTCTACATCTCGGGCGATCAGACGCACATCCGGGAGCTGGGCGCCCTGTTGATGGCCCAGGAGGCCGTGCGCGCGCTGAACGCGCAGGGCATCCTGACCAGCTACGCGAAGACGGTGACGCCGCGGTTGATGCTGGACGCGGGTTCGATAGCGTTCGGCGGCGTCTACGCGGGCAACACCCTGGACAAGTCATTCATGGTGAGCGGATTCGGGGACGTCTCCGGGACGATCACGATCACCGCCCCGTCCGGCTACGCGGTGTCGACGAACGCCACCGACTTCGCGCCGGCGGCCACCATCGCGGCGGATTCGGCCTTCGTCGGCGGCGTGGTGACGGTCCGGTTCGCGCCGACGGATTCGGTTCCCTACAACGCCGACCTGACCGTGGCGCACACCACCCTGACGCCCGACTACGGGAACAGCGTCGCCAATGCGAAGGCGGGGACCGTCTCGCTGACCGGGAACGGCAAGGTGGCGATCTCGGGGACGCCAGCGACCGCGACCTGGCCGATGGTGTCCGGGACGGCGATCGTCCTCGACGCGACGACCGACGGCGCGATCAGCGCGACGTCCGCGACGCTGATGGGCCTCGTCAACAAGAACGTCGCCTTCAGCGCCGCGCGCTTCGACACGCCCGACGGCACGTGGCCGGCCGAATCGGCGCGCAATCCGAACCGCTACGTCGAGTTCACGGTCCCGGTGACGACCGGATCGTTCACGCTGGACACGATCTCCGTCGGTGGCGGCTCGGGCGGCGGCAGCAACACGCGCTGGGACATCGTCTATTCGTTGACCTCGGATTTCGCGTCGCCGACCGCGCTCGGCGCGTCGCTGAGCGGCGCCAAGGACACGCTGGTGACGAACGCCTATCCCAGCCTGGGCGTGCCGGTCGCGGCCGGACAGACGCTTTACCTGCGCGTCTACCCGTACAACACCGGCGGCGCGACGTCGGGGAAGACGATCATGCTCGCGAACGTGGTCATTTCCGGCGTGACGAACTGACGCGGCGGCCGTGCTTGCGATCCAGGTAGCGCGCGAGCGCGTCGAAGCGCGCGTTCCAGAGTGATTCGAACTCGTCCACCCAGCTGACCACGGCGCGCAGCGGCCGCGGGGTGCAGCTGGTAGACGCGCTGGCGCCCGATCCCCTCGCCCCGCGAAGCGGGGAGAGG
>Ga0209465_10000290_pt1 | contig 23673 bp, 37 predicted proteins | sample PanSoiPlot1MoBio_FD_188321 | JGI IMG/M metagenome (GOLD analysis project Ga0209465, IMG submission 188321) | Tropical forest soil microbial communities from Panama analyzed to predict greenhouse gas emissions - Panama Soil Plot 1 MoBio (SPAdes)... | ecosystem: Environmental > Terrestrial > Soil...
GACGTCGCCGAAGCCGTGGGCAATCGCCATATCGATAAGCTCATCGGCGGCGGCAGCGCGCAATTTGCCCGTTGTCGCCAAACTTGCCAGATGCGCAGCGGCACGCCGGAAGGTTTCGGGCCGAGCTTCCGGCGGTGTCGTCGCCATGAGCCGGCGCCAATTGATGACATGCTCAGAGAGCTTCATGCCGGCGCCTCCGTGATTGCCTCCTTGTCCTCCGGCGCCGAGATTCGCTCGTCGAGGCGCGCGACGCCGAGCCAGCCGCAATGCGAGCAGCGCCACGATATTTGCGTGCGCGCGATGACGACGCGCAGCACTGGTTTACGGCGCCGCTTGCCGGATGATCGCAGGCCAGAGCACTTCGGACACATGGTGCGGAACGTATCGAGCGGCGTCCAGCTCGGGCGCACGATTTTGAGCGCGGCGAGGATCTCGTCGGCGGATCTCATGACATCACCGCCCTTTCAACAAATTATATTTTTCGATCGTTGCGATGGCCTCGTCGGCGCCGTGTGCGATCTCGTAAAAGCCGCCGATGGCATGGACCGCGACCCTGAATTCCAATTGTGCGGGACTGAGTCCGCCACCATCGCGCTTGAGTTCGAGCCACAGATTATGGAGCCCAATATCGTCCCAGGCGAACAGCAGGTCAGCGGCACCGGCGAGCGCGCCCATGGCCTTTTTTTTGGCAGCTCGCGCCTTGTCCGCCTCTTCGTTCGGGATCGACAGCATCACCACGCCCGGCCGCAGCCGCCATTTGCACTCAGTCACAACCGCGATCTGGATCTCGTATTCTTTCCGGCGCGGCTCCCGCACGCCACGCCAGCGGCCGGTAAAGAGATGCTTCTGCGCGGCTTGGATCATGGCGGCGTCCCCATTTTTTCGCGCGCCTCGGCTGCCGCTTCGAGCTCGCGCAGTCGGGCGCTCGCCTTTGAATGCTCGCCAATGACGTAGCTCGCGAGCTTGACAAGCGCGTTGTGTTCCGCCTCGGCCTCGGCGACGCGGCGATGTGCATCGCGCGCGCGTGCCTTGAGTAGCGTGGCAACCTCGTCGAGGCCGGCGACGATCTCACGTTGCGCGCGGATCGGATCAAAATCGCTTGGCATTGTCGCACCCGCAATTGCCTGCCTTGATGCAATCCCACACCCAGCCGTCCCCGCCCGGACAACGATAGCGCAGGATCAAGCCGGCCAATGCCCAGTAGCCACGAATGGCCGCATAACAATAAACGCGGTCAAGCATGCGCGCGAAGATTGTGGCGCGGCGGATGGGGTCGAAGGCGGTCATGATGGCACCGCGTCAAACATTGTCCTCCCCACGCGCATCTCCCCCGCCGCCGGTCATCACCGCGCGTCATGCCTTATGCGAGAGATTTTGAATTCTTTGCCAAGCGCGAAGACGCCGAGCTGCGCCCACGCAAAATGACGCTAGGCCCGATCCGCGACGCAGCGCAAGATATCCGTGCGGATAAATCTCAAAAATCTTTCATGCGAACAAAAGCGAAGAGACAGCAATGTACGAGAGCAGACACAAAATGCATGCGCGCGATGTAGATCGGCAATATCACTTTTCTCGGTGTCACACTTGTGCCCATTCCATCGGCATTTCTTGTATGTCGTTTTTAGGTCATCGACGATGTGCGCTGTTGACAGACAATCGCAAGCGGACAAGATGGCACGCGACGCAAACCAATCAGACAAGGAAATTCCACATGCGATGGACGAACGTGCGGCCGATCTCGGCCGAGCGCGAGGCTGAAGTGTTTCGCGTCTTCAATGCGATCCAATCGTGTTTCGAGGCACCAGCCTGGGCGGCATTCGACGGCGAACCAGATGAGCGTGAGGCAATCACGATTTGTTGCAAACGGTGTGGCATAGCACACACCTATCGCGCCTACCTTACATCGGCTCGGCGCCTATTCTGCGATGCCTGCGTGCGCACGAGCCCGACGCCGACGAAGAGAACCTCCAATGTCATACGGCACCTGGAAAACGACCAATCCCGATGATCGATGGCTCGGCCCGGAACCCGAGGAGGACACCGATATGCAAGACGCGCTTGAACCTCTCCCGCCCGTTCGCTTCGGGCTCATTCCCGCGAACATGACCGAGGCCATCGAGCTCGCCAATCTCATGGCGAGTGCCAAGCTCGTTCCGGCCGCATTGCAGAAATCGCCGGCCGATTGCCTCATGGTCATTCAACAGGCCATTCGCTGGGACATGGATCCGTTTGCGGTCGCGCAAGAATGCAGCGTCATCTCGGGCAAGCTCATGCATAGTGGCAAACTCGTCGCCGCCGTCATCAACGCGCGCGGCAATCTGGCGCACCGCCTATCGTTCTCCTATGCCGGGGATGGCGAGGGCCGGACCATCACGGTGAGCGGTCATTTCCGCGGCGAGCACGAACCTCGCACGGTGTCCGTGGTCTTGAGCGGGGCCAAGACGCAGAACGTGATGTGGGTTCGGCAGCCCGACCAGCAACTCGCCTATCACGGCGCCCGCGTGTGGGCGCGCCGCCACGCGCCCGAGCTCATGCTCGGCGTGTATTCTCCAGAGGAGGAATTCGATGAGCCGTCGGCGCCATTAGAAGTCCCGAAGCTGCCAACCGAAGACCAGCCGATTAGTACCGAACAATGCGAAATTCTCGGCGATTTGCTCCAGCAATCCGGCGCCGATGAAAAGCGGTTTCTGACGTTCATCGGCGCCGCCTCGATCGGGCAAATTCCGGTGCGAAATTTTGGCAAGGCGCAATCCGCGCTGCAGAAGAAAATCGCCGATCAAACTGCGGCAAACGAGGCGGCGTCGTGAAACGACAGTTGCTTGAGCTTGAGCACATCGATGGCATGCTTGTTGTGGCATGCGAGCAAGGAACGCCGGAATGGCGTCTGGCGCGGCTCGGCCGCCTGACCGCCTCGCGCATCGGCGAGGCGACGGCGCGCATCAAAAGCGGATGGGGAGCCTCGCGCGCGAATCTGATGGGCGAACTGATCGCCGAGCGCCTGACCGGCATGCCGGCGGATGGCTATGTCAGCGCGGCGATGAAATGGGGAACTGAGACCGAGCCGTTGGCGCGGGCCGCCTATGTCTTCTATTCCGATCACGATGTCGTCGAGATCGGCCACGTCCTGCATCCGACGATCGCGGAAGCCGGCGCCAGCCCGGATGGCCTCGTCGGCGAGCATGGTTTGCTCGAGATCAAATGCCCCAACACTGCCACTCATATTGAGACATTGCTCGGCGCGCCAATCGATCTCGGATATCATAAACAGGTTCAATTCCAACTCGCCTGCACTGGCCGCGCCTGGTGCGATTTTGTGTCCTTCGATCCGCGCTTGCCGACCGAGATGCAGATATGGGCGCAGCGCATCCTGCGCGATGACAAAATGATCTGGCAACTCGAGCAGGACGCCGTCGCGTTCCTGAAAGAATTGACAGCCAAACAGACAGCTCTCACCGACAAATACGCGCTACGGTTCGCGCCGCCGCCGATGACGCCAACCGCACGTGGCGACGCGGGCGATCAGGCCGCCGGCTCGGCCAATCCGGACAAGCCGGCCGATGTCGGCGTGCCTGACGCATGATCGAGGTTCTCTCCATGCTCATAGCCATGCACCTGGCCCCGCCAGCGCCGCCGCCTCGCCCCATCGCGGCGGCGGCCGAGGCGAGGGCGCGCCTCGATACCTTCGACGCGCGCCATTGGAACTACGGCATGGCACTCCCACTTATCCCCGCGGCGGCGGTTGACCGCGCTGATGCCTCGTCCCCCCGAGACCCCCCATCGGCGCTGACCCGATCCTCACCGCCGCCACCGCCTCCCAGCGCCAAGAGGAGGCGCCTCCATGCAAATCGATGACGCAACCGCCAATTTGATCCGGGCCATGTTCGATTCTGATGGGGTGAGCGCCGAGCTTGCCAAGATCGATCTTTATCTCGGCGTGCTGCCGGCCAATGAGCACATCGCATTCCTCGATGGTCAACTAAACTTGTGGCTGGCCACTCAAACCACAATCTCCGTCGCCAATGCCACCGCGGAATGGACCGTGAAAAATAACATCGAAGGAATCGTCCGTGGGCTCGTCGCCCGCCGCCGCGTCCGGCTCAACGCGCGCGACAAACTGCGCCGATGGGGCGCGGCATGATGCCTGCCGATCCCGAGCTCATCACGGTCAAAGCCGCCGCCGAGATCATCGGCTGCCCGCGCAAGACGATCTACCAATTCCACCGCGAAGGATTGCTGGAGATGCGCAAGATCGGCTATCGCACACCGCGTGTCGTAAAGGAATCCGCCGAGCGTCTCGCCGCCACTCCGACGCTGGCGGGTACGGTGCCGGATGACAGGCCGCGCCGCATGCGGCTACGTGAGGCCGCCGATTACATCGGGATCACACCGGATGCACTCTACCGCCTGCGCGGCCGTGGCGAAGGACCGCCGTTCCTCATGGTCGGCAAGATCATCCTGTACGACACCCGCGACATCGATGCCTGGCTGGCCTTACACCGGCAGCCGGCATAATCATGATGATTCGACCAGATCAAACCGTCGCTCGCGACTGCAAATTCGCGCTGGAGAATTTCATCACCGATCCGACGCGATCTCCGTAGGCTTCCGCACGAGCCCACCAATCACCGATGGCCCACATCTTGATGTTGTCGATCCGCCCGAGTGCTAATCCGATTTCGAGCCATTGCTCATAACCAAGATTGTCCGGCAGCGACAAGCCGACCGGGTGAAGCTCGCCAAAGGGAATTCCAAAGAAGTTGGACTCTGCTTTTGTTTTCGGCATTGCCGTATAATTTCCCCTCCCATTTAAATCCGGTCGATCGTCGCCGGCCCGCAATGCTCTGCGTCCCACAAGAACCAGGCGAACGGGATTGCGCTCGAGGCCCGCGGGCCGGTCCAGCCGGCGCGGTGCATCATCGGCAGACGGCGGGCAAAGAGGTGGATGCGCGCGAGATGGGCGTGATCGAGGATATGCGAGCGGCGCTCGCTCTCGAGAAAGGCGAGGCGCAAGAGCATGATCACGAGCGGCGCGCGCTCGATCGCGCAGGCGACGAACTGCTCGGCGAGCGAGTGGGGCGGGTTGGTCACGATCGCATCGCAGACCAGCGGCGGCGTCGTCGGCAAAAGAAAATCAACGCGGGCGGTACTTATTGGACAGCCGCGATAGTTCAGGTCCGTGGCGATGACCTCGTGACCGGCCGCGCGCAGCACGCCGACGATGTTGCCGGTGCCGCACGCGGGCTCCCAGATGCGGTGCGGCAGGTGCTCGACGCGCAGCAGCGCATGCACCGCCTCGGGCGGCGTGTCGTAGCAATCGCCCGGATGCTCGCGCAGCGGGGCGCGGCCGGCCTGGCAGGAGTGATCGAGCATTACTTCCCCGCACCATCGTCGGGCGAGGCCAGGAACTCGGACGGCCCGACGCCGCCGGGCGCCGTCCAGCGCAGCTCGCCGGCGTCGTTGCGCCAAGCGTCGCCGTTGTACTCGGCGCCGTGAACCTTGCGCTTATCGTGCTCGGGCGCGCGCTGCCATCGTCCGTTGTTGGTCATGTTAACCTCCACGGGGCGCTGCGCATCGTGGCGTCATTTCGACCCGGTCAAGGCGGCCATTAACTGTGGCGATCTGTGCCTCCAGAGCCGTCATGCGCGATTTCAGATCAGAAATATCAGCGCGCATCAGATCAACCTTGCGGTCAATCTCGCGCAAATAGCGCAGGATCAAGCTGTCGGGTCCATCATCAGCCATTAGCCCGCATCCTCGAGCTTGCGCACACGATCGCCGATCCGATCGATCTGCCGCGCCATGGCATTCACGGACGTTTCCAGCGACGCCATGCGCGTCTCCAGCGCCACCATGCGCGCCTCGATCCGCGTCACCATGCCGGTGAGGACAATGTGATTGTCCCGCATGTCGGCGATGCCCGCGAGGATGCGCTCGTTCTGGCGGGCGAGGAAATCAAGCGTGATCTCAGTCATTGATTGTCTCTATCGTCCACGCAATGCATCGCGCACGCCGTCGCGAACGGCTTTGCGAATCTGAAAGGCAGGATCGTCAGTGAGACATTTGAGCGGCTTGCCAAACAGCGTTTGGCCGCTGCGCTTTGCCAATTCGCAAAAGTCTTCAGGGTATTGCTTGAGATGTTGGGCAAAGGCTTCTGATTCCTCTCGCGAAAGAGGTCGCGCCGATATCGGCTTTGCAGCCTCTATCGAAGGCCTGGATGACCCGCCCTGCGGCGTGCCCTTCTCCGTCGGGCTGACCATGGTTTTGTTAAGACGCTCGCCCATAATAGTGCCAACTGAGATGAATCCGACCAAGAGAAGCATAGCCCAAATAAAGACGATACGTTTGAACATGTGAGTTTCCTTTATGCGACAGTTTTGAGCGGCACCACATTGGCGCCGGTGATCTTGGCCACCATCGCGGCCAACCTTTCGAGCGCGTCGAGCTTCTCGCCGAGGTAGTCATAATGATCGTAGGTGCGGGCCACGTTGTCGCCGACGAGATGCCCGATCACCCGCTCGGCAATGTGATATTGGATCGCCCGGTCACGGCTCATGAGCGAGCGCGCGGTGCGGCGCAGATCATGGTGCGTCCAGTTCGGCATTGGCTCGCGGCCCGCAGCTTGGCGCCGCTGGTCGATGGCCGCACGAAGCGCCCGCATCGAGCGCGTGTCGTCTGGCGCCGGGCACTTGCCACTTGCGCTTAGGATATAACCGCGCCTATCGAGATATGGCGCGATGACATCCTGAGCCATCCGCGAGAGCGGAACGACTTGCTTGGTTCCAACCTTGTTTTTCTCTTTCGGCATAATCCAGACGTCGTCCTTGACCTCGTGGGCCTCGATGCTGCGCACTTCGCCCGGCCGCTGGCCAGTGAGGAGGATCAGCCGCAACATGGCGGTGTAACGTGGCGTCACGCCTTCGGCTTCCGATATCGCCCAAATGTCGGCAATCTCATCATCGGTAAGCACGCGCTCGCGTGGTTCCTTCTTGCCACGCGCCATACCGCGCACAATCGGTGATCGAAAATCATCAGCGCGGCGTTCGTGCCAATTGAAGAAGGTCGTTAATATCGAAAGCACGTAACGCGAAGTCGAATCAAATTCGATCCGATCAAGCAGCTTTACGATTTCAGATCGCTTGATGTCATTGATCTGTCTGCGCCCGAAAGCCGGCAAAATAAACCGCGCGAACATGCGCTCTGTATGATAGAGCGTCTTTGGCCGAACAGTTTTGGCCTGATGTTCCAGAAATATTTTTGCCAACCGATCAACGACCAGTTCGGCATTGGCCGCCCTTTCCTCGGCGATCTGGATTACTGGATTGCCGCCAGATGCGACCGCGCCCGCTAAAATCTTGGCTTGTCGACGCGCCTCGTCGATCGTGATCTCCTCGCCGAGCTTGCCGAACGAATGCCAATGCTGGCGGCCATTAGCGCGGTAACGATAACCAAAGGATATCGCTCCCGATGGAAGCCTACGGGCAACAAAGCCCTTGATCTCGCGGTCACAGATCATGACGCCGACCGTCGTCAATTTGGTGAGTTCCGCTTGAGTGATTTTCTTGCGCATATGAACCCTTCACACATTTCACTCGATCATTGCCAAGCAGATAAGAAAAGACGCGAGCGGACGAGAACACAAACAAGTGATGTTGTGCCCATAAAATAAGGCTTTCCGGCAAATTATGCAAGTATATCAAAAGGCTTAGGGCCGCCTGTCCGGAATTTAAGGAGACATTTGGATAATTGGCAAAAACCCATAGAAAACAATAGCTTAAAATTTCAGATACGGGCGTGCACACAATTTGCACACAATAGCCCTTGACACTATGCAACGTGCAGTGTATATTAGCGTCATACACAACGGAGAGACGAAATGAATACCGAGACGATCTACAAGACGATGAACAGCTACCTCGACGCCCACTGCGCCGGCTTCCTGGGAAGGCAATGCCCGATCTACGAAAACCAGGTCGACCAGCAAGCGGCGGATCGAGGATACTGGGATGGCCTCAAGGCCAGGGAGCGGGCGGCGGAAGCCGCCTAGTTCTTATCCCGTTGTGTCGCGCTCGCTGGTCTTTCTCTCGCTGGTCTCGCCAAGGATGAATTGCACGTCGATGACGTCGCCGTCCCTGAGTTCCGACCAGTGGTCTGCGATGTAGAGATGCGCGTGGAGTTTTGTCCTGCGGTCCCCTCCCTGCCAATCGTAGGGATCGTAAGCCACGCCGCGGCATTGGGCGTTGATCATGATGACGCACGGCTCGAGATCGTCGGCGCGATAGCCGTCACGGCGCAACAGATAGCGTTGGGCCTCGTTGTCGGCGATCGGCCGGATGCAGATCACCGGAATGAAGGTTCCGGCATCGCGCAACTCTAGGCATTTGATCTCCATTTATCATAAATCCTTGTTGCTGCGCCGCATCATTTCCTCCCCCGGCGCAGATTGTTGCCGAGTGCATTGGCCGGAACCTCCTCCTCGACCTTGCGCAAAATCTTCCAGCCCTTGACCCCGATCGCCGTGGCGATGAGCGTGAGTTCGACCACGTCGATCCGGCGTCCGCCCTTTTCCAGGGACGAGACCCATGGTTGCGGTTTGCCCAAACGCTTCGCCAGATCGACTTGCCGCAAACCTGCTTTCTTACGGCTAGCCTTCAAAAGCCGCACCAGTGCGATATGTCTGGCCATATAGATCGTTTCCACCAGCCGATTGATAATACGCGATATTCCGATATAGGAATTTCCTATATTGGAAAACTTTATACCATTCTAACCAATTTGTAAGAAAAATTGACTCGTATTTTTTAGACAAATGCACGCACAGTGAGCGCCTTCACAATTCCTACACGTCTCTGTCAATTCCCCGACACACGGAAAGGGCGACCCGCATGTCCAAGGAATTATGGCACGTTGACCGCGAGCATTTTGAGGCTAGGTTTGTGGTAGAGGACGACATCGTGACGCGCGCGTCGGCCCTCATTGCCACCATTCAGGGCATGACGTTGCCCAATGCACTCAAATATCTTCAGCAAGTCCCAAACACGAAAATCAATAAAATCGCTTAAGCTCCTGTTCCCCCAATGCCCCGTAAATCCTGGCGGCCAACCACCGCCGAGCGTCAGCTTGGCCGACGGCTCGGCGAAATGCGGCACAGGCTCAAGCCCGGCGTGCCACTCTCTGTGCTGGCACGCGAGGCAGGAATCACCGATGCCCAATGGCGCAATCTCGAGGCTGCGAGATCCGGATTCACGATTGCGCGCTTGAACAAATGCTGCGAAGTGCTCGGCTGCGAGATGCACGACCTATTGGAGGACAAAAAAATGCCGGCATTAAAGCCGGATTGAGAGCTTGAGGCGCGGACCTCAAGGAGCCCGCCGGTCGCCGTTTTCGTAGGTGTGCGTTATCTCACCGCGGCGGCCGGCGCGGCGATTCATGGGCACTCCGGTGGATTCCACGCAATCAGTTCTCTCCGAGACAATTGATGCGCCCGTATCCCCTGACGAAGACCAATTCCAGCCCTCGCAGGCTGATTGCGTTCATCCTTCAACCATACCAGAAATAAATTCTTGACGTGAGCACGTAAAGCCTCATCAAGCGCATTCAGCATAACTATACGCATTTGTTCGCGATCTTCTTCAGGCATACAAGTTTCTTGATGTTTAGTAACTGTATCTTGACTCTGCGCCAAACTGTCGCCAGCCAAGCACAGCACAAGCAAACTAGCGACCATACGATCAAGGTGGTACCACACAGCGAGCCAGCAACTCCTGTACTTCCTTTGTATGCTCATAAACCAACGCGACTTCGCGAACCCTGGTATCGTGCATGGCCACCGCCCCATAAGCAAAAAGCCCAATCATCGCAAAATTGAGCACTGTCGAAGCCAACAAATAAGGCTGTTCCTTCATTGCACCAATCAAGCTGGTAGCAACTTTACTGCTTTCCTCGACCACGCCGCCAGGATTCACGACACCACCTTTCCATTCACGGAGACACGAACTTTGCCTTCAGTCACGATGTTCACCGCCGCTATTTCATCATCCGGCCCCGGCGCCGGTTCCGGCTGCGCCTCGCCGGTCGCCCATTCGGCAATCAGTTGCTCGATCGGTCCCTGATCGTAAGAGTTGATGTCGCAAGCGCCGATGCCGGGAATGCGATGCGGCTCTGGCCCGGCCTCGCCATCGGTAAATTGCCATAGCCAATAGGTATCCCAACTCGCTTGCCAGCGCGGTTGCCCGGACGTGTAATGGCACAACCATAGACGTCGTGCGCCAAAAAAATCATGTACAGTTTTCCCGAGCAGTTCCTTGGCCGTATTGCCGCTGTAGATCACGCACTGCCCCGGCCGCCCGAGCTCGGTCTCCACTTTGGTAATCCACTGTTGCGCGCCATCCACGATCATTTTGCCGTGGCCGCCCGGATTGTCCTCCCAATCGAGACAGAAGAGCTCATCCGGGTCCGGGCTTGCGAAACGCAAATAGTTCTCAGCCTGCGCTTGCCAGCCAGTGCCATCAGCAAAATGATATGAACCCCATTTGAGCCCGGCCGCCTTGGCCGCGGATTGCTGTCGCGTATAAGTCGGATCGGTGTAATTAACACTTTGCGTGGCCTTATAGATCACGCCGACAATACCGGCCTGCTTCACTTTGTTGTAGTCATCGGCCGGATCCCAGTGCGAGAGATCGACCACACACGGATAGATTTTTGCCATCTCAGAACCCCGCTGCCCATATCAGGATCGCAAGCACCATGCACCAGGCCAAGATCAGCAGCACCCACGCCCACCAATTGGTCACAGCGATGTGCTGTATGTGATATTGAGCGTGTCACCGTTCACGACAGCCTTATCCCCCGTGCTGAACGTCCCCGCCGACCATAGCGTACCGCCGGTGTCGTCCTTGGTTGCGCTCGCGCCCGAACCATAAGTGATGAATGCACCCTTAACGGTTCCGGTTGATGTAATTGCGAATGACAATGCCGCCGACAGCGCCTTCGCCCCACTCGCGGCCGCCGACCAGACGCAGGTTTTGCGGTTGCCGCTATACGTCGGTGCGTTGGCGCCGCCCGCCTCGAGCCAGCCTGAGTGCGAGGCCATGGTGTCGCCCGCCGCGGTAGCCGTGTAGGACGTGGACGAAATCAACCCCATGTATGGCCCGGTCACGGTGTAAGCGGCTCCGGCGAGAAACGTATCCAAGGCCAGGTTCTTGCCAACCGTCTGCACGACATTGTCGATGACATCTCGCCACTTGAACTCGCCATCAGCACCGATGCATTCGACCTCATATCGACCGTGCGCCTCGGCTGCCTCACTCAACCCGCTGCCGCGGATCACGGATGCGTCATTGCATTCGCGCGCGTGGGCGCGTTCGTCAGTCATTGTTCATTCTCCTTGATTAGTTCGGCCAACCTGAGGTAAAGCCGCTCGGCACAGATCCGCCGAATGTCGATGCGCCGAAATTGGCGGTGAAGGAATTGCCAGCTGCGCCGAACGTGCCGCCGAACGTGCAGAACGGAATCATCGTCCCGCTTGGAATGGTGATGCCTCCCACATTGGTGGCAGGATCGTTAGATCCGCTATTGTTCCAGATTCCTCCGGTTGTTCTAAACCACATCTTCCTGTTATCAAGATCTACTGCCATGCCGATCACCGTTGCCGGAACCGGGATAGCAACTGCAACAGCGGAACCATTGGCCCCGACATTATTGCTTGCTCTCGACACAAAAAACATCACGCCCGTGGTCCCGTTGCTTCCACCCAGCCCCGAATATGTCGATGCGGTGGTACCTATTCCAACCGAACGTGAATTGGCTGCGCCATCAATGTCCGTGCCGAATGTCGCTTCGAAATAATACTTGCCGCTGGTCTTGCCCGAAGTCGTTACGACATGCGCGCCCTGATTGGTCGAGCCGGCGCCGGTGTTGGTAGCGACGAGATTGCCGCCAGACAGTGTGACGGCGGTTACGGTTGCCGGATCCCAAGTGACATAACTCACACCTGCGGTGATCGTGGCGCCCGGCGTATCGGCCGCCGATGCCGCTTCCGCAATTGCCCCGACAATTGGCACGGATGCGTTCGGCACATCCGCTGCCGTGGCCGCCTCGACAATTGCCGCACCGTATGCGAGTCCGGCGCTGACCGTGCTTGCCGCACTCGCCGCCTCGAGCATGATCTGGCCGTTGAAGGCATCAACATGATCGAGCACATTGGTCGGATCGTCGACCAGCGCCGCGAAGACGACATGCCCGTGTGTCGTCATATCCGATGCGGCGGCAGCTTCAACAATATCTGCGACAATGGCTGCTCGCCGCGCAGGTTGACTGACATGGCAGACAAGCATTCAAAGCCAGCCGAGTTTTCCGACGCCGATTGTGCCGCCACGCCTGTCGATGGACACCCCCGAATGCGTTTTCTGGAATGTCTTGCCCGCATTCGCGATAAAGGCGCCGCCCGTCTTTTCATCGTCCATCGTGAACGACACGCAGGCAAATACTCCCGCCGTGCCTTTATCGTCAGGCGTCTGCGGCGACGAGATCGCGCTGCCGTTGAAACAGAATGACGAAAGTGCAATTTGTGGTCCATCAGATGTCAGCACGAACTCAGGCGGATGATCCGGAACAAATCCCGCCTTGGCATCAGTCGCGGTGCCATCGGTGAAAAAATTGCGAGTAACTTTCACGCCTGTGGCGAATGTCCCATTGCCCCCGGCAACGCCTTGCGCCGTCGTCAAGACATTGCCGGTGAAGGGAGCACCGCCGCCTGGATTGGTTATAGTTTCCGACACATAGCTCGTTCCTTCACCGGCATCAAAATGCGCAGTGGCGGATTGGCTGTAAATCACATCGTAATAGACGGTATTACCCGCCGGAGCCGCTAGGCGAAATCCGATCACTGTATATGTGTTGGTCGTCGTATCGTGTCCGACATAACCGCAAGCAAATCCTTTCGTAGGCTTGCCGAGCCCTTCCGGCGGAAGGTTGTTGGTCCCTGGGCCAAACACGAGCTCGGCAGCCGTAAAAGCTTCGCCATCGCTTGACGAATAAATCATGCCGTCGCCGTTGGCATATCGCGATATCAGGCGGGTTGTGCCGACAAAGAATGCGCCGCCACATCCGCTCAATGCGTTGATGAATTCCGAGCCATCGCCATCCGGCGACGAAACTATCTGATGAATGGTCAGCGCACGATTCCAGTTCTTGCCGAGATCCTGTGACGTATAAACAAAATCATCATCGCTGTCCTCGGAACGCAGCCAGCCGGCAAATACGCCAGGCCTTGGCTTGCCATGCTCGTCGGTGCCTTTTGGTCGCATAGAGACAATCTCGACGAACTTCGGCGCACCGTCGATCAGACTCCAATTCTGAGCGCCATCCTCGGATCGCCAAACGCTGCCATCCGTACCACAGCCGACCCAAACATCATCCATCCAGGCCAGCGAGATCGCCGGCACCGAGTGATCCGCCTTTTTCCAACTCTCGCCATTCGACGAGCCGAACATGCCATCATCGCCGGAATACAGGAATTGCTCCTTGCTGGCCCAATGCACCTTATTAATGCGCGTCAGGATATCCTGAGCAAATGGCATCAAATATCCGTGCGCAAGAACGGCAGCGTCACCGACAATCCGGATGGCGCGGCATTGTTCGATGCCGTGACTCGTAGAGCATAGATATCGCTGGCGGCGAAATCCGTAGCAGCCGGAATGTTGAGTACACCCGCCTGGCCGCCATCCGTGTCGATCCCGCTTCCCGCCGTGAACGTGATTGTGCCGATCTGGACTCTGTTCTTTTCGATCGAAAGAACGACATTGGTGCCGGTCGCCACGCCGACATCCAGATAGGCGTAGGCGTGCGCGCTGCCGTTATTGAGACGCATTGTCCGATTGGCAATGCCGGCAAAGAACAACTCGCCCGCCCCTCTCTGAATGGTTCCCGGCACAAAGATCGCCGCATCGTAATTGACGTCAGAAATCGGAACCCAGAGCCCATAAAGCGGATTATTGTCGGTGCTGCCATCCGTTGCGGTTGGATCAAAGGGCGCGGGCGGGGCCGGCGTAGTATGATCCTCGAGTACTTGATAAAGGCCGAGTCCTTTGACGGTGACCAAGTTGGAGCGGGTATATGGCGTGCTATTCTGCCATTCGCCGGCGTATTGTAATGTGGCAACCGGCAGCGGAATAACTTGCGTGGTTCCATCGGTGAAATGGAACGTCATGCTTGAACTGGTATAGGTAACGGTATCGATCCGCTTGCCTTCGGCGAGATCGGCATTCAGCGCAACGATGCGCTGATCGACATCGTAAAAATTGCCGTCGACCTGTGCCGCACTGTTCGGCGTCCCAGTGCCACTTCCCCAAGCACCAGTCGTAACGTAAACGATCGTCATCCGGCCCCCGAAATACCCTCCGCGACGCCATCGCGCACTTGATTGCTATGTATGGTGGAGACGTTGTCCAATTGCGGCGGTGTAGCAAAACTCCACATATAGACTTGATCGCTGGCGTCCTTCAGTCGCATTTTCTTGACACGTTCCACGTCGACATAATTGTCTTTGTTAATGCTGCCATCGTCATTCTCCTGATAGATGCGATCAACGTCATACGTCCGCTGTGTTTCGTAATGCGGCATCTCGCGTTGCATGCTACTCTGGAAATGATAAGCCAGGCTGATGACCTGGCCGCCCGAACCGCCAAGCGTGGCCACGCCTTGCTCTGGATTGTCCTCCGGCGCCAGCAAACGCGGCGCAACCGGACGAATGTTGGGAAGGATAGCCGGACGGACGACAACCTCTAGGCCGCTCATGCCGCCTCCAGATCGTAGCCAGCCGGAATCTTCAGATCGGTCATTGCTATTACATAGTCGCTGGTAAATTCGCGGGTCATGCTTTTGAGCTTGTAGGTCGCCTTGGTCTCGACCTGCGCGAGCGCGTTGGTTATGGAGTCGGTCAGCGCCGAAGTAGCATCGCTGCCGCCAACGGCTTTTTGCCGTAGCCACATATCACGATGGTTCATCAGATAATCGCGCTGCACCGCCGGAGGATTTTCGACGGATAGCGGTGTCTCGATCACATCGGCCGCATGCAGAGTGCCGGTAAAATCGATGCCATCATCGTTCGGATCGGATGCCGGCGGCGAATACCCCACCGAAGTATCGAACAATACGGTGCGTCCGGTGAACACTTGATAATCCGCGCCACAATAGTCGACGGTGCAATAGGTGGGCTCCCCGCCCGCCGCTACTGCCGAGCCGCCACGACCGATGGCACAACCAATGCGCACCTCGCATTTGATCTGGCCATCCGCGCCGTCGAGCGCGAGCGAATAACCGATGATCTTGCCGAGCGCCTGGCCGACGCGCGGTTCGACTAACAACGCATTCTTGCGCAAGGTAATTTCCGGCATGCGTGTGAGTTTCGGCGCAAATGCAATCTCGACAACCCGCGCCCGCTTGAGAAGGTTCGCGCGTGCGAGCGAGATCAGATATTCAAGGCTTTGATTGCCTCGCTCGGTCGCGATGTAGGAGCGTCGTCGCGGGTCGCCGATTGGTAGATAAGCGCCAGTGCCCTCACCAATAGTTTCGCTCAAGTTGACCGATTTCACATCGGCAACCCGCAAAGCCTCACCGTCCTCGGGATCTGTCAAAATTGGCTGCACATCGGCATAGAGCGAAAACGATACTTTCTCGGTGCATTGCCGATTGGCCGTATAAGCTGCCATCAGCGTTGCTCTCGTATGATTAAGCGGCAGAAGAAAATTGGTGCTCGAATAGCTCTTGCTCCACCCCGTCGTGACCGGCACCTCAAAGCCGAACATGAGCGACATTTCTTTGCCGTAGCTGTAGCTCACCGTATCGGTGTCTTGAATCCCACCAAAACCAATTGAGCCCGGCGGGGTAGTGACAAACGATGCATCCTCTGACCATGTCACCGTAGCATTGCCGCCGCCGAGGCTGTCCGGCCATGTGACCTTTACCGTGCTCCCTCTCTTGCCGCTATGAACCGTGAGATCGTAGACTGGAGAAGCCGTCGCCTCGACAACCTCCCAACCATCGCCGATGCCAGCGCCAGCCTTTGGCCAATTATCAGCCGCAAAAGTAAATGACGTGATACTGCCAGGCGCCGCATATGCTTCATTTGGCCAAGCCGACATCAGATATTGTCCGATGTCGACGGAACCGCGCGCCTGCTGCGTCCATGTATATTCTGCAGCAACGTCAACGCGCGCGAGCGGCCCACTGGTCAGCGTCAGGCCGAGCCCGTCGTAGAGCACCTTGCCATCCTCGCTCGCGCCATCGAATTCGACCAACCCATCTTCGCCGTCGATCTCATCGGAGATCGTGAGTTCATGCGTCTCGCGATCGTAATGCCAGATCGCGCTATAACCCTCGAGCACAACCTCGGGATCGGTGCGCCGCGCCTCGTCGATCACGACCTCGTCGTAATACGGCAGCACCCGCAAGCTCTCGGCAAGCGCCTCTTTCTGCGCGACCAGATCAATCGGTCGCGCCACGAATTCCAGCGTCACGAGCTCCTCGAATAGGCTCGTCGGCACGCCAACCAGCCGGCCGCGAAAGCGCACCAGATCCGGCCCGCAGTCGAAGGCAAACCAGCACCAGATCTTGCGGCCGGGCCCGAGCAGCCCGATCGGATCGCCCGCGACATTGCGCGGGCGGCGCACCACAACGGTGAGACTTGATGGATCGCCCTCGTCCTGCTTGAGCTCGAACGAAAATATCTGCTCGTCCCAGCGCAGATGCTCGGGTCCAAACGCATCCTCGGCCGGATCGATCCAGGCGAAATAGGGCATCCCCGCCGGCATATTATGGCGTCCTCTGCTCGGCTTCGAGCTTCCATTGAATTTCCGCCGCCCATTCGTCGCGCGAGGTATCCCACACCGTGACTTTCGCGAAGAGGGTCAATACATCGCCGGTGGTATTGCTCGCCCCCATCCCTGGAATGCAAGTGATGGTGATGTCCTGTCCCGGCCATACGTCGGTCAATCCCGGCGCCTCCTGATCGGTGCAAACGATCGAAACCTGATATTGCCGGAATTGCGCGAGCGAAAGGTCCGCCAGCACGCCGCGGCAATCGCGCCGCAAGCTTGCCGCCTGCCCGATCGGCGTCAGCGTCATGGTAATGCCGCGCACGGCATACGGCGAGAAGTCGATGCCGTCGATCGCGAGCAGCGTCATTTCCGGCATCAGGAATACCGGCTTGGCTTGCGCCCGCCCGAGCGAACCTGGCCCATCGCCGCGGCCCGGCGCAATTGGTCGACCACATCGGAGGAGGCGCGCACGGTCACTGACGAACCGCCGGGCAGCCCTAACGTTAACGTCCCGAGATCCCGGCCAGCCATGCCGCCGCGGGCGAATGAGGGCATCACGAGGCCGCCCGCCGCGAACCGACCCATGCCGTTGAGCAAGCTGCGCAGGTTGCCGCCAGTGTGACGCAATGCCTCCAGGAAGGCCAGCACGCCCGGCTGCGCCACGGCCAGCGCCGGCATGATGTATTCGCCGCGCGAAACCCAGGCGAGATTGCTGTCGCTCGTACCGCTGCCGCGCCCGCCAAGGAGCCCACCGCGGGCAAAACCGGAGCCGCCACCACCACCGCCGCCAGGCATGCCTGTGCCCGCCACCGTCTGCTGAAGCTGAACCATCTTGGCAATGATGGTATCGATGGCCGTGCCGACTTGCGCCAGCGACGTGTCGACCGCCGTCGCCATGGCCGCAAAGACCTGCGCGGTGGTGGTTGTCTGCTGATTGAGCCCCGCAATGCCGGTCGCCGCAGTCTGCGCGCTGGTGCCGACCTCGGCAGTCGCATCGACCGCCTTGCCTTGTGCATCGTCCCAGACCTTGAACTTGCTCGTGCTCTCGGCAACGACCTGGTCCCAACTTTTAAAGCCTTGCGCAGCCTGTTGCCCTGCCGCGCCGATTTTCTCAAGCCCCGCCGCCGCATCAGATTGCAATGCACCGATGGCAGCCAATTTCTCCCCGAAAGATCCCGTTGTCGCTGTCGTCTCCAGATTCTGCGCAGAAAGTCTCTGCATCTTTCCCGTCATCTCATCAAACGCAGCCGTGCCCTTGTGAATGATCGCGATCTGCTCGTCAGAAAACCCGATACCCTTAAGTACTTGGTCGAACTGTAACTGCGCAATCGGGCTCAACGCCTGATAAACCGCGGCGGCCTGTCTCGTGGCCTTTTCCATGTTGAGAGCCATAACGGTAGTGCCATCCGCCAATGTCTTAGTTTCCATTGCAGTTTGCGTTAGAAGCTGAAGAAAAGCCTGAGTCAAGGATTTGGTATCAGCCAATGGACTGATCGCTTGCGGAGTACCCGCCGCTAAATTTCTAAATTTGTTTGTCAGATCATCAACATCATTCGCCCATTCTTTGACCCATTCCGGCTTTGCTCGCTCGGCCGTTTCCGCGACTTTGAGCGCGAGCGACGAAAATGTTTTGTCGAGTTCCTTCGCCGACACACCGGCAGCCGCAAATGCCGTCTGCAATCCGCGCAAACCTTCCACGGGATCGGAACTGATAGTGCCGATATGCTCGAGAGCCTTGCTCGTCTCTTTCGCCTCGCTGAAGGCTTGGACTGCGACATGAACAGCCTTGCCGACTGCAAGCGCCGCAACGCCGAGCACGCCGAGCGACGTCGCAACCCGATAAAAGCCAAACGCCGTTCCAGCGAGCTCGCTGCCACCGAACGAACCCATTACCTTACTGAGAGCTTTCATCTCGCGTGAACTGACCCCGGCTTGGCCCGACATCTCCCTCATGCCGCCGCCAGTAGCGTCCAAGCCGCCTTTCGCATCCTTGCCGAAATCCTGGATAGATTTCCCGGCTTGATCGGCGGCTTTCTCTGTTTCCTTGAACGCCTGCTCGCCGGCGTCGCCGACCTTCTTCAGTTCGGCCGCGGCCTCTTCGGTGCCCTCGACCTGGACCTTGATCGTCTGAACGATCGCGTCAGCCATGGATCAACCCTTCATTCCATCGAAAAATTCATGTCGCAGGTTTCTGGCCTCATCGCGAATGATCTTGAGCAGATGAAATTTCCGTTTAATGCGACCGCTCTTGATGCCGATATATCGAACGCGCCCATCATCGGACATCAGGATCGGCGTATCGCGCTTTCTGCGGCCCTTCACCTGAAACAGCCGACCGGGAAATTGCTTCGCACGCGGGCCACCCGGCTCGATCGGAATCCATAATATCGGTTTACCGCGGAGAACAGCCCCCTTCTGAAATACCCGCCAGAGCCGTTTCGAATGCTTGAAAACAATTGTCTTAACGCCCCTTTCGCCGGAAATCGTGTATGTAAAGCCGCTGATCCAATCTCCGCTAAATCTACCGGCAGCCGCGATGTCGGCACGACCCTTGTCTTGGACGTTCTCGGCGAAAACTTCGGCCGCACCCGTCGCGGCTTTTACGACCCGTTCCCTCGTCTGCTCGAGGGCCTCATCGATTTGAGGTTTTATCGGTTGTGTTACCAGGCGAATACGGACGACCATGCAGCTCTCTTGTTATTTTCTCGATCGTTTTACTATCGCATTGCGCTCCATAGGCGGTTGCCAAAATATCATTTGCGTGATCAATCCGATCCAATCGTTCACAGAATTCGAGATAAGCCGCCATTTGGCGTAACGAGAGTGTCATTGCAAAATCTGGTGGGAATCCTTGTCGGATGAGGACTGTGATGGCGAATGCGATTTCTTCGAGCGGATTTTGTATGTCTTTGATTTTTCGCCCGCTTCGCCGAAAAGTTTCGCCAACTCCTCGAGAAACGGGCCAGTCCCATTTGGGAATGTTACATCCCAAATAGCATTCAGAAATTTGCCCTGATATTCCGGCAGCATCGAAGCTGCATGCCGCTCGAAATCTTCATTACCAAGATAACCACACCCAGCAGCAATGATCGGCCCAAGCGCCGCCGCACAACTCAGGCGCAGTCTCAGAATGAAGTCGCCAGCGAGTCCACCGCGCAATACATCTTTAATTTCAGGAAATCGAGTAATTATGGAAGCCATCGCCGGGATCGAAATGCAATGTACTGTAAATCGTTGGTCTTCGATCCAAACCGAGGTTGAGGCTGGCAATATATCCAATAAGTCGGCCATCAGAAGCTCCTTCTATGCCGTAACAGATTGATGGACAGTGAAAACGCCGAAGGGCGCACTAGAGTTGCTGGTATCCTTCTGGCATTCGAGAGATATCTCCAGTCGTGAAAAATCATCCGCGTCAGTGATGAATTTGAAGTCTCCGCTTGGATTAACTGAAACGCGCCCCTGGTAGTCAACGTGCTGTCCGATATCGTTGGTGCCTTCAACTTTGATAACCCCAGCGATCTCGGTTTTCTTGAATGGAGCGATAATGGCATTGCCACCAGTATCGATACTCTGCTCGCCAAGCGTGAACATGGCCAAGTTGTGTTCATTGATCTCGTCAAGCACCAGTTTAATTGTGGCACCAACCTGCGTGATGGCGACGAAATCCTTAACCTTGACGCCCTCACGCGATGAAAAATGCTCCTTCTTTTCGGTCGTTGGCGACCATGTAAATTCTGGAGCATTACCGAGATTGACGAATGCGGGCGCGCCATCCTCCTTGAACGACACGATCCCCTTGCCGATGTGATAATTCTGTATGCTCGGTGAGGCTGGCATGGCGTTAGAGCTCCTCTATTTTCAGGACGTATTTAAAGACGAACTGAGCACTGAGCACAGCAACGTAAGTTCGTCCCGCGTAAATATCGGTCTGACAGCCGAGATAACGGATTGCGCCGTTCGTTCCGACACTTCCCACAAGCGCTGCGTCGGTTAGCACGCGCTTGATTAATTCGCGCCGCAGAGTGCCTATGTCAGATCCGACCTCGTCGGACTGCTCGGAAATCTCGATTTCCGGCGTCATCTGCACGGTGTAATCACGGTTTGGTGGATGCGATGATCCGATATCATTTAATCCGTTGCTCTCTTCGTCGCCGTCGCGGATGTTGGCTGCGGGCAGAATGTCTTCAGGGAGGTCGACTAGATTTCGTTTGGCCGAACGGACGTTGGGAATGCTCGCGGCGATCTCCATCAGTCTTTTCAAGATATTTTCACGTATATCAATCATGCTGTCGTGGCCTGTTTCAACAAAAACAACACTTCTCCCGCATTCTCTCCTGCAGGACTGCCCTGTCGTTCCCAGGAACGCACCGTCCAGGTCTGACCGTTGAAAACCAATGCTGCATCTTCCCAAAGGTCAGGCGTAATGCCTTTGGCGGCTAGTTCATAGATGCGAGCGAATGCACTCGGGCCCACGCTACGCACTTCGGCTGGTCCGGTGGCGCTAACGATCGGCAATGGCTTGCGCCGAGTATTGTCGATGACCGTGATGTGGGTGCCGCCCATGGTCGCCGGCACGCCGAGCTCCGCATAGACCGGACCAAAAAGCGTCGCGCCATAATCGAGTGTCACAACTTAACTGCCTTTGCCCAAAAATCGTAAGTCTGTGAAGCATTGTACCCCAATGGCCCCATGATTTTTGATAGTTCTGGCGAAAGACGACTGAGGCCGACAGCGCCGGTCAACATCATACTCGCTTGATACTGCTCATCTGGCGTCAAAGTCGCGATGATGTTGGCAAGAGCTGGCGGGATTGTTCCTGTCAAACCCGCGCGCGCCTCTGCACGGGTGATTTTGCCGTCGAGCACAAGCTGCTGATAATACTGCCGCACGGATATATATTGCTCTGCTGCCACCCGGCGGAAATTGTGCGCGGCAACCACGCTGTCGAGCGTCGTATTCTGTGTCGACGTCAGATTCTCGCGGCCCGTAATGCTATCGTCGGTCGCACCCCAAGAAAACGGCGCGCCACCGAGGCCGGCTGCAATGCATTCGTCACCGAATGTTGGCCCAAGAACTTTTGCCATCGTCTAACCCCACATCTCGCCGGCCATAATCAAATCCGAGCCGCTGCCAGTTCCGCTTGTTACGGCATGAAAACCCGTTGCATAATGCCTCGCTTCTGAAAAAGAAATATTTGCTTCACAGTGAACTTGTTTGGCATCACCTGCCCCAGCACATACGAGCATACCCGCTGATTGCTGCAAGATGCTCGTCGTACCATCGAGATAAATGGCCCAATAATAGGAAATGCCGTTCGTGCTGTTGCTTGCTCTGCCATTGAGAAAAAGCCTGATCATCCGTTCCGCAAAATTCACGAATGGAAGCCGATAATTAGTATTCATTTCGACCAACGATGTGCTTGTGGTCGATGGACCCATCGTGGTTCCAGCCCCGATCGCATACTTCTTCCGCGGATTGAAATAAGATGAGCCCTCCAATGTATTTGTTGACCATGCACTAGCTGCAGCCGATGACCACATGCCAACAAGCGTGCGCGTGGCATCGCCGCTCTTGATCCTTATGCCCGTGCCAGTTTGCGTAGCATAGGCTGTCGTTACAGCTTCCATTGCAATCGCGCTGCCAGTCCAATAGGCATAAATGTAATAAAGTGTTGTAGCCGCAACAGCACCACCAGAAACAGCAGTGCTCGGCGACAGCGTTACGCCGACATCTGGAATCGCCCGGAATGCCGAATTGATGAAAATCTGATTGCCATTGAATGGCGATAGCAACAAATTAGACGACGAGAACGAAAGATAACATTGTCCTATCGGAACGACGGGAGCAGCGGGTATGGCGGCAATTGCAGACGTGACAAATGCTGTCGTCGCAATCGATGTATCATTATCGCCGGCCGTCGGCGTCGGTGCAGTCGGATTGCCGGTCAATGCCGGCGAAGCGCCCGTGATGTATCCCTGTGCCTTAACGAAGGCGGTCGTCGCAATAGAAACATCATTGGCAGAGGTCGCTGGTGTCGGCGCTCTTGGGTTGCCTGTAAATGTCGGTGAATTCAACGGCGCATAGGCTGATAGGTCGATCGACATATTTTGTGTCCCGCTATCATAGATCAACGGTGCCGTTGCGGACACGACGCCGGGCGGCCCCTGCGGTCCAACACGCGATAGGCTGACCAATGCGCGTTGGTTGTTAACAAGCGCCGTGCCGCCGCTCTGCCAGGAAATCGTTAATTCAGTGTAGCCGGTCTTGCCGACCGGATCGGCGGTCAATTTATAGGTTTGGTATTTGGTGCTGTCGTCCTTGTCTTGAATGTAAAACGTATCACCTGATTTCGAGAGCGCGATGTAATTACGCACGACGACGCCATTCGAATTATCGTCATCGAGCCACGCCTTGGTTGCGAGTGTCTGGTTGGCATTGTTGAGGCGAAAATTAGCGTTTGATGGCGGTTCTGTCGTTGCACTTTCGAACGTATATTCGGACGTCGAGCTAGATACGCCGGGCTCGCCCTGCGGCCCAGTTGCACCCGTAGCGCCCGTTGCGCCGGTATCACCCTTGGGCCCTTGCGCGCCGGTTGCCCCAGGATCGCCCTGTGGGCCGGTTGCTCCCGTTGCCCCAGTAGATCCTTGTGGGCCGGTTGGCCCTGGATCGCCTTGTGGCCCCTGCGGGCCTGTGGCACCGGTTGCGCCATCCGCGCCCGGTAGCCCCTGTGGGCCCGGCGGGCCTTCCGGTCCCGGCGGGCCCTGCGTTCCATCGCCGGTACCGCCGCCGCCACCGCCGCCAATCGCATCGATCCCTTGGATGGTGCGTTCGTCGACGAATTGCGCGATCTGGCCTTCGG
>Ga0209465_10000291_pt1 | contig 23667 bp, 18 predicted proteins | sample PanSoiPlot1MoBio_FD_188321 | JGI IMG/M metagenome (GOLD analysis project Ga0209465, IMG submission 188321) | Tropical forest soil microbial communities from Panama analyzed to predict greenhouse gas emissions - Panama Soil Plot 1 MoBio (SPAdes)... | ecosystem: Environmental > Terrestrial > Soil...
CACCCCTGTCATAGACACGACTACTTTTCGTTTTCGAGCTCGTTGCCGCTCCTTGCAAGCGATCCAGAGCCAAAACTGGCGCCGTCGCTATAGCTGTAAAGGGTCAGTATGTTCTTCGCTGTTGTGGGATCAGCGGCGGAAACACTGCTAGCTGAAAATACGAGGCCCGTGAAGATAGGGAGCCCCGCTAAGAGAAACCCCAACACACCAAAGTTCGTGTGGGAATGTGGGTCCCCCGTGACCCGCAACTTCCTCATAAGACCTCTGGCGCGGCGATCAGTTTTCACCATGCATCGCCGCAATCGCTGAACCACGTCGTCGCGTGACTTATCTGCGCGAGTCAATCGCGGTCATACCAAGTTAGGCGCCTAAAGTGAGCGATTACCCCACGGACTTTCGTCTGCCAGAAGGATATTTCAAATGAATGGCTCAGATTGTAGCGTACAATTCAGCGCAACGCGCACTTTTCTCCGTTCGAACGTTAAAAAACCACCTTCACTGCCAATTGCACAACACGTGGACTTACGGACGTGCTGCTGATTACACCGAAGGAAGATGACCCGTAGGTCGTATTCGGATTGGAAAATTGCGGGTGGTTCAGAGCGTTAAAGAAGTCAGCGCGAAACTGTAGATTGCTGCCTTCCTTGGGGAATGAGATCGGAATGTTCCGTGTGATGCTCATGTCGAGATTGATCTGCCCTGGGCCATTTACGATTCCTGTTGCACTGTCTCCAAACGCGGTTCCAATGCCGTCGGCGCCAATAACCGGCGGCACCGTAAAGCACGCTTTGTTGAAATAGCTATTGAGCTTGCTCTCAACTGAGCCCGATGAAACCAAGTTCGACTTAGTGCATCCCGGTGCTAGTTGTGCACGATCTTCGCTGATGCCGAAGACATTGGTTGCATTATTGTTTGCAATGGTGAGAGCGGTTCCGGATTGCCAGGTAAAAACGCCCGACGTGGACCATCCTTCCAAGAACGCTTTGCCCCAGCCTGTGGCAGGAGAGGGGAACTGGTAAATACCGCTCATAACAAATCGGTGGGTGCGGTCGAAGCTGGCCCGTCCCCAGCGTTGAGCTGTCGAATCCTGATTCCCGAGGGGAATATCGTTGCCCGCCGAAGTTCCATTGATATTGCTGCCATCGCTGTCGAGGGTCTTGGAAAATGTATACGACACCAGGAATTGGAGTCCTTTGCTGAATTGCTTGTTAAGACTGGCTTCCAGACCGTTGTACCAGGATTCGCCCGCTGATTCCGTCAACGCCAGAGAATCAGGCGGAACGCCCTGGATCGGGACCCGCAAGCCTATGTTGGCAACTGTATTTGTAGTCACTCCCCGAATGGGTTTCTCCGGCGTAGCCAGAGAAGCCTGATTCAGAGCACGGGTTGTCAGGAGACGGGTGCCGCGTGTGCCGACGTAACCCACTTCGAACAACCAATCCTTCGCGAGCTCCACTTGAAAATTAAGACCGTATTGTTGAACGATCGCCGGGCGAAAATTCGGGGAGACGGTGTCGATAGTCACGCTGCTGTTTGGCGAATACGGGGGATAGTACGGGAAGAAGCTGGGCGTGGGAAACGGTTGGGGAAAGGGTGCGCCGAAGCTGGCGGCTGCATTGGCTGTACCGAAGTTGATACGAGCAAGCGAATACGGCGCCCCAGCGATACTTAGAAAGAATGCCTGTCCCGTGGGCTGCGAAAAGTACACGCCGTAACCGGCACGAACGACTAGCCACGACCAGCCCAAAGGCTGCCACGCCAGTCCGATCCGTGGAGCGAGCCCATTCTGCCCATCCCCATAATTTGCCGAATTGTTGCCGGCGCGGATAACACCGGACGGCAGAACATCGGGATAGTTCGCTGCAACGGTGTATCCGGCCAAGCTTCCTGTCTGAGGAGGGTTCGGATCAGCTCGGCTGACGTCAAAGCTGGAGTTGCGGCCCAAGGTGTCGCCGTATTGACCGAGTCGCTCGTATCGCAATCCAAAATCAAGAGTGAGGGTGCTGGTTGCGCGATAATGATCCCCCACGAACAAGGATCCGTTCCAGCTTCGATAATGGCGATTCAGCAAGCCGTAGTCGTCAATCGAGGCGAACACATTGCTGAATAGGTTGGTCCCGTTCTGTTGCGCATCCAGGCCAAGCAGGAAGTCGGGCCAGCTCAGGAACTCGACGAGCGATCCAACACCGACGATGGACACGTCGTCAATCAGGCGTGACAGCGAGCCGCCCATCTGTATGGAGTGCCGGGAGTGCGACCAGTTGAGCGTGTCGGCGAGGTAAAAGCGTTCCTGGTCAAACGTGCGAGGGAAAGCGCTTGCCATATTAACGGAGCCAACTATGGCCAGGTCGGGCAAGCCATTCTCGTTATTCATGCTGCCGGCAGCAACCCCAAGGTCTGACCATTGAAACGGCGCTTGGGCAGAAGAGGAACCGAGCGTGCTCGTGTAACCGAAGCGAACCTGATTGAGCAGTTCGGGTTGAATCAGTCGAGTCCACGAAATTGAGAAAACCCTGAAGTCGTTGTTAATGACGCTGGGAAAGCCAGAGATGTTCCCCGTGCGATTCAGCCCGTTGCCAGGGAACGTCACGTTCATGGTGCCGTTGGATCCAAGGAACCGCACTGTCAAATTGGAAGTTTGCGATAGAGTGGCATCGAAATTCACAAGAAACTGGTTTTCATCGAAGTGACAGGGCACGCTTGTGACGCTCAGACCCTGACTTGCGACTGGCAAAGACGGGTTGATAACTTGCGGCGACGGAATTAGGTAGGAGCCATCAGGGAGCTTGAAGTTCAGGAGTTGCAGTGCGACTGGGTTGATGTTGGATCCGTCAGACTGAATGGCCACGCCACCGAGGGCTCCTGTCATTCCGCCAAATAGCGCGCCCAGCGCCTGGGCCGAACGATCGTTGGTGAGCGGAGGAAGAGCAAAGTCGGACGAGCAAGCGATTCGCGCCTGGCCGGCCGCCAAGCCATTGGTCTGCCGCGTACCTTGATACGATCCGAAGTAATAAAGCCGGTTGTGGCGAATTGGCCCCCCGATTGTGAACCCGAATTGATTCTGCTGCAGATCGGGACGCGGCTGGTCCGCCTGGTTACGAAAGAAGTCGTTCGCGTTTAGCACCTTGTTACGAAAGAATTCGAAGACGCTGCCGTGAGTTGTGTTGGTGCCAGACTTAGTCACTAGACTGACGCTGGCGCCGGCATGCTCACCGAAAGAGACGTTGTAGAGGCCAGTCTGAACTTTGAATTCCTGGATCGCATCGGGATTGGGAATCGGAACGCCGCCGCTCGCGATGGCGCTTGCCTGAAAGTCAGTAACTGGAACGCCGTCGAACTCGTAGGCATTGTCGTACGAGCGCGAACCGTGAACAAAGATGCCGTCATTGCCAGGATCGATTTGCGCAAGCCCGCTGCCACCAGTACCTAACTCGCCGGCATTGTTCACACCCGTCAACACACCTGGGGAAAGATCAACTATTTGTGTAAAATTTCGCGTCGCAAGTGGCAATCCCTGAACCGCGAGCCCCCCTACCGCTCGTCCAAGTGCGACTGTATCACCCTGCAATGGTGAGACACTTCCCTGAACATCGACCTGTTGAATGATTCCAGCTACTTTCATCTGGATCGAGACTCGGACTGTCTCGGTCACCGGAACTTCCACGGAATTGAGTCGTGCTTGGGCGAAACCATCTTTCGTAGCGGTCAATACGTATTTGCCAGGCGCTAGCAACGGAAACAGAAAATGCCCTTCAGCGTCGCTGGTGGTGGAGCGACTCACCTCCAGATCTAAACTCTTTGCTTGAATCGATGCTTTAGGAATTCCGCTCCCGGTTGGATCGAGAATCTCACCAACTAAGGAGCCGGTCGAGGCGGTCTGGCCGCAGCAATTCGTAACAGCTCCTACGACTACCCACAACGACAGTCGTAAGCAGCAGTCGAGAAACGAACCGCACGGCACCGATTTCGAGTCGTTCACGAGAGACATGTGAATGCAACCAAGCATCAATCCGGATCGTGGACGAACGTAGCTCTTTAAGGGGCTGGAGAGCTAACCGGGAAGTTTCTTTTGGTATATACAGCCCCGCACACACCGTGAGCGAAGGGGTATCAGTCCGCCGGTACCCCACCGACTTCCAGCCAGGAAGCAAACACCGCTGAGGTAGGGACCCCACTTCTTCCACGGCACACCTTGGTCTCGAGCTATGTTGAGCCGCTTTTGTTCTTCGACCTGCACGTATTCGAGGGGCGAGCTTGACTGACTTGACGGTTTCATCGAAGCACTCCTTTACAAATTTGAACGCGATTCACTCGCAGTGTTGATCGATCTGGCCTTTTCTTTACGCAAGAAGTACGCATACGCACCGACGGTGACGAAGTTGATAAGAACAGCGATCACGTTCAAAATGATTACGGGTCGCGACGCAATCAGCAGCTCGTAGTAGACCCACAGGATTTGAAAGGCGCCCATGATGGCTCCCATCCTTGGGTTCATGCGTTCGCTCGACCGCGCCGGAGCATCGCGAGTAAATCGGGAAAAGCGGCGAAGGTCGTTCCGAAGCCGGCCACGATGCCGACGATCTCGGGAAGGTCAACCCCGGACTTGATGATCTTGTCCGTGTCGATAACCAGATTCTGACAACCTGTGAGCGTGAACAGACCCAGAACGAGCGCAGTGAGCGTTACTCGGTTGAACCGACCCATACACAGCTCCGTAACGGCAGCCTCGGAGAAATCGAATGCCTGAAACAGCCAGGCATTGCTTCAGTTGGGTGGCAAACAGCGACTGTTTTCACTTCGAAGCACTGCAGCATGCGCTGCGGCGGTTCCTTCGGTGTGTCGCTATTGGATTACGAAATCGGGGAGACTGAAAACTGTCAAATGTGACAGGGAAGATCAAATTCTCGGACGAGCGCAGATGACAATTTTGGCACGGCCAGCAACCGGTCTTCCGGCAGTTATGTCAATCGCGGTCGGATCACCGGTTGTTGTCTCGTGTCGCAGGCTGTTGCGCACTGTATCTTTTGTTGCCCCATCCCTAGGCGCCCGATTCTACTTCTTCTTGGGCCACCCCAGCCATCGGAGTATTGCCAGGCAACCGACACGTTTTGATAATTGCCACCGAAACGAGAATACGTCCCAGCGCTGTAGCTCCCCTTGAGCTGAGTTTTCGACTTACTACATCCAACAGCAATGGAACCGTAGCAGTTACCATAGCAAGCATCGCAGCGAGCCGCAACCCTGCCTCAGCCATTGTTTGTCGTTGATCCCTCTTCACTCCCCCTCTGTTCTTACTCATCCCGCCACGCTATTTCTTTTCCGGCGCTTTCTGCTGCTCCTGTTCCAACTTCTTTAGTTGTTCCTCCATCATCAACTTCTTTTCCGCGGGCGTGAGCTTGGGAAACAGGAACGCAATCTGCATCCGCATAGTCCAAGATGAGCCACCCGTAATTCCCGTACTCGTCCGCGGTGCGACGATGCCTACCGAAGATCAACTGCCGGAGGACCTGAAAGGCCTGGTTCTCCGCAACGGTCTAACGCTAACCAACCGCGAGTGGCAGGGGACAATTCAGAAGCTCGTCAGAACGATAACTTCAACGTGCGCTGTTCGGCTCTCTCGTGGGCGGTTCCGTCGCAGACCGATTCGGACGGAAGTGGGCCCTGATTCTGGCCGCCATCCTCTTTGTGATTGGTGCCTTGGTTGAGGCCTTTACCCCCGGTGTGTCCATCCTCGTGGTGGGGCGGCTTCTTGTCGGTCTGGGAGTGGGCGTTGCGGCTGTCGCTGCGCCTCTCTATGCCGCCGAACTCGCGCCTGCCAACCAGAGAGGCCGCTTCATTTCCTCCTACCAACTGGCCATCACTATCGGTATCTTCGCGGCCTATTTCGTTGATGAGGCCCTCGCCGGAGCACAAGGCTGGCGATGGATGCTGGGGCTCTCGGTGGTGCCCGGTGTCCTCCTGTTCCTTGCCGTCCTTCCCGCGGCGGAATCCCCTCGTTGGTTGGTCAAGGTGGGCCGCCTCAAGGATGCGCGGCGAACCTTGAGCAAGCTGAGGCCCGGCATCGACGTCGACGTTCGCCTCAAGTCGATCGAAGCCTCCCTGCAAACCCAAAGCCAGTCCCGTTCCTGGAGCGTCGTCTTCGCCCCCCACTGGCGAGGGCCTCTCAAGGTCGGCCTCGGCTTGGCGATTCTTCAGCAGATTACCGGCATCAATGCGATCATCTATTATTCCGACCGTATTTTCGCCACAGCCGGCTTTACCACTCCCGCCGCGCGGACCGCCGCCACTACCTGGGCGATCGGTGGCGTCAACGTCTTGGCCACCTTCATCGCTATCGCGTTCGTCGACCGGCTTGGACGGAGGCCCCTGCTTCTGGCGGGCCTCATTGGCATGGGGCTCAGCCTCGCGGCGGTCGGCTTCGCCTTCTTGCAGACGGGGCAAGCAGCGAGCGCGGCCACTGGCATCGTCACCCTGGTTGCCCTGATCGTGTTTATCATTTCATTTGCATTCTCCCTCGGACCCGTAACCTGGACGGTGATCAATGAGATCTATCCCGGCGTTGTACGCGGCCGCGCGGTGGCAGTTGCCACTGCGGTCAACTGGGGCTCAGCTTTTATCGTCAGCCAATTCTTCCTGTCACTGGTCAAGTTGGTGGGCGATAGCGTTACGTTTTGGCTGTTCGCCGTGTTTTGCGGACTAGGCCTGCTCTGGGTCTACCGCAGCGTACCGGAAACCAAGGGCCGCTCGCTCGAACAAATCGAGGCATTCTGGCAAACGACCCATTGACGGTGGGTTCTATGGAAGGGAAATCAAGAGGAAGTACTATTCGCTGGCGGCAGTGAGGGAGCTTGGAGGTCGCCCTCGGGTCGGCTTCTTCGACTTTATGAATCGCCTGCCGGGAAGCGCCCGCTGAACTCCATCCTCGACATTCACAAACCGAAACGCGACCGCTGGCGGGGCAGCATCGCAGGCGCATTTTCTCTACACCGTCGCCCCCCATCCCTTCGATGAGATGCTGAAGGCTGATCCGCTGGCGCTCCTTCGCTCACAGTCGTAGTTGCAGCTCTACCAGCGTCGCGTCGGGGTTGTTGCTTGACCAGCCGCCCTAGCTTCCCTTGCACCTCCGCCGTGATGCGGCTGCGCGGCCTGTGACGCTGTTTGATCCGTTCCATCTGGCGCGTCCGCTTCCGCTGCCGGGATATCTTCCACGCCCAGGGAACCCGCACCCCAAAACCGCTGGGCCAGCTGCCGCAGGCTGCCTTCCCCGCGGTCGTGCGCGCCCAGCAGCTTCCGCCGCAAATCTTCGGAATACGCCGTCGCCATGCCGAATTTTCGAATTGGTAATTTTGACAGTTTCCAAGATCGGCGTGATGCACTAACTTCTGCAGTGTTCTCAAGATTGAATATGAAGATTGCGCGAAGAAACTTTGCAGGAAACTGGACGCGCCTTAGGAGGTTGCCGTGAGGCTTAGTCCTGGAAAGCTTCAGGGAATCAAGAATGTATCAACCAAGCAGGGTGTAATCGCTGCTGCTGCCATGGACCAGCGCGGGTCACTGAAGAAAATGCTGGGCAGCCGCGGCAACGACGCTGGCCTGGAGGAATTCAAGATTCACGTGGCAGAAGTGTTGACCCAGCACGCCAGCGCCATCCTGCTCGATCCTGAGTGGGGACTTCCGGCCGCCAAGCGCCGCGCCAAGGGCGCAGGCCTGCTGCTCGCCTACGAGAAAACCGGATACGACGCAACCCTTCCGGGCCGCCTGCCTGATCTGCTGGACCTCTGGTCAACCAAACGTTTGAAAGAAGCGGGCGCTGATTGCGTGAAAATCCTGCTCTACTACTCAATTTACGATGAGCCGAAGATCAACGACCTGAAGCATACCTGGGTGGAACGCATCGGCGACGAGTGCCGGGCCAACGATATTCCATTCTTCCTCGAGCTGGTCGGCTACAAAGAGGGAATCGATGCGAAGAGCGTGGAGTACGCCAAGTTGAAGCCGGAAGTGGTAACCAAGTCGATGGAGGAATTCTCCAAAGACAGGTATGGAGTGGATGTGCTGAAGGTCGAAATTCCTGTAAACCTGCAATACGTGGAAGGCGCAAAATCGTTCAAAGGAACCAAGGCCTACACGAAAGCCGAGGCACTGGCGCACTTCCGCACCGCGGCAGCCGCTACCCACAAACCTTTTATTTTTCTATCGGCCGGGGTGAGCAATCCAGAGTTCGTCGAGGACCTGGGGTTCGCTGCTGAAGCAGGCGTCAAATTCAATGGCGTGCTCTGCGGCCGCGCGACCTGGAAGGAAGGCATCCCGATCTATGCGGAAAAGGGTGCAGACGCCTTCCGTAAGTGGCTCGAAACCGATGGTGTGGCCAACATCGAAAACGTCAACAACGCCCTCCGGGCGGCTACCCCGTGGTACGGAATTTATGAAGCCTAGAGCGCAGGGATGTAGATCAGCGCGAACGGCACATGCGCTGTTTTCGAAAATGATTCAAGCACGCGGAAATGCAGGAGATTTCGGCGTGAGTGGAGTTCTGAGTACGGCTTTAGAAACAGAGGAATAGTCATGGCTACTGCCCCGAACCGACCATCTGCACCGATAAAGCTGGTAATTGCCGATGTCGATGGCACCCTCGTGACGTCAGGCAAAGAACTAACGCAGCGCTCAATTGATGCGGTTAAGAAGCTTCGCGAAGCCGGGATAAAGTTTGTGATTACCAGCGGGCGCCCACCGCGGGGCTCGAAGATGCTGATTGAGCCTCTCCAATTGACCGAACCAATCGGCGGGTTCAACGGCGGCGTAATTGTCACACCCGGTTTGCAAACCCTCGGCGTGCGCTTGATTGCTGCCGACACGGCCCGTCTTGTGTTGCAGTTCTTGGTTAAGCATCGTCTGACGGTGTTCTTGTACACCGACATCGACTGGTTCGTGCGAGACGCAAAGGCCCCGCACGTTGCCAGGGAGCAGTACACCGTACAGTTTGCGCCCACGGTTGTCAACGACTTCGAACCCTTTATCGACAAGACAGTGAAACTCGTTGGAGTGACCGACGAGGTCGAACTGGCTAAGCGCTGCGAAAAAGAATTGCAGGAGATGGCTGGGGACCGCGTCTCGGCAGCCCTCTCGCAGCCGTATTACCTCGACATTACTAACCCGGAAGCAAATAAAGGCCATGTCGCTGAGTTGGCGTGCAAGCACTACGGCATTCAGCCAGAGAACATCGTAACGATTGGAGACATGCCGAACGATGTGCTGATGTTTGAAAAAAGTGGCACGAGCATCGCAATGGGTCAGGCCAGCGCGGACGTGAAGAAGGCCGCCACATACGTTACCGCGTCGAACGACGATGAGGGATTCGCTAAGGCGATTGAGCAATTCGTGCTGGGAGCACGGCATGAAGCGATTGCACATGGCGGGAGGGCGTAGAGGTGAACATAACGGCATCTACCCAGGCGACCACGGTGACGCCTATGTTTTTAGTCGGCGTCAACGAAGCCCTGCTAGAAAACAACATCGAAAATGACCCGGCGGTTATTGCCGCCTTTTCCTTGGGCAGAGGTAACCGTTCAGGACATCGTAGGCCTGCTGTCATGAATCCGTCCTCGGAACTGGTCCTGAGGCGCAAAACAACCGAGGTGAACCCATGAAGACAACAAAAGCACTGCATGATCTGGGCCAGAGCCTGTGGCTTGACAACATCACGCGCGACATCCTCGACAACGGCACTCTACAGCGGTACATCAATGAGCTTTCCGTTACGGGCCTGACATCGAATCCGACGATCTTCGACCACGCTATCAAGAACAGCACACATTATGATGGCGGCATTCGCGAGAAACTCGCACAAGGCAAATCGGGAGAAGCCTTGTTTTTTGAGTTGGCCATAGAGGACCTGACTCGCGCCGCCGACCTGTTCCGCCCCATCTACAACCAGACCAAAGGCGTGGATGGCTGGGTGTCGCTTGAGGTTTCGCCGCTGCTGGCTTACGACACGGCCACCACGATCGCGGCGGCCAAGGACTTGCACGCTCGTGCGGCGCGCCAAAACCTATTCATCAAAATTCCGGGAACACAACAAGGATTGCCTGCTATCGAAGAGGCGATCTTTTCCGGCGTCTCGGTGAATATCACCTTGTTATTCTCCCGCGAGCACTACCTCGCCGCCGCTGATGCGTATTTGCGTGGGATTGAACGCCGCGTAGCGGCCGGACGGGACACCACTGTTACCTCGGTAGCCTCGGTGTTTATCAGCCGTTGGGATGTGGCTGTCGCCAAGAAAGTACCTGAGAGCCTGCGCGACAAGCTGGGTATCGCGATCGGCCGGCGGATCTACAAGGCTTACCGCGATTGGCTCGCGTCGCCTCGGGTGAAGAAGATTGCCGCAGCGGGGTTCAACCCGCAGCGCCTGTTGTTTGCCAGCACCGGGACAAAGGATCCCAAGGCCTCTGACATTCTTTACATCAAGGCGCTGGCTGCGCCTGATACGGTCAACACCATGCCTGAGGCCACACTGCTGGATTTTGGCGATCACGGCGAGGTTGGAGCTGCGATGCCTGCCGATGGCGGGGATTGCGAGCAAGTGCTGTCTGAGTTCGCCAAGGCGGGTATTGACGTGGACGCTCTGGCCGCACAACTCCAATCAGAAGGAGCCAAATCCTTCGATGATTCCTGGAACGACCTGATGAAAGTTATCGCATCGAAAAGCGCAGTTCTGCAAGCGGCATGATTGCGGCTTGCGACTCTGCACTAAAGGAGAATCTGCATGAGCACCGGTATTGTGCCTGCCGCTGAGGCCGTGGCCCCGCTCACCGAGCGGCGCGCGTGGAAACGTCTCAACTCTCATTACAAAAAGATCGTTGACACCCACTTGCGGACTCTGTTTGCGGACGATCCCGCGCGCGGTGAACGGCTGACGGTAGAGGCCGTCGGACTCTTTCTCGACTATTCCAAGAATCGCATCACGGACGAGACGATCAAGCTGCTCCTGCAACTGGCGCGGGAGTCAGGGCTGGAGGAACGGCGCGATGCCATGTTCCGTGGTGAAAAGATCAATGTGACCGAAAAACGGGCAGTGCTCCATGTGGCCCTGCGAGCACCGAGAGGCCAAGTCATCAAGGTCGATGGCGAGGATGTAGTGCCCGGAGTCCACGCTGTGCTCGACAAGATGGCTGACTTCTCCGATCGAGTCCGTAGCGGAGTGTGGAAGGGCCACACTGGCAAGCCAATCAAGAACGTCATCAACATCGGCATCGGCGGTTCCGATCTCGGCCCTGTCATGGCCTACGAGGCGCTGAAGCATTACAGCCGGCGTGACATGAGGTTTCGCTTCATCTCCAACGTGGACGGCACCGATTTCGCTGAGGCTGTTATTGACCTCGATCCGGCAGAGACGCTCTTCATTGTCTCGTCGAAGACCTTCACCACCCTGGAGACCATGACCAACGCTCACACCGCGCGCGAGTGGACGATCAAGGGTCTGGGCGACGAGAAGGCGATTGCCAAGCACTTCGTTGCCGTCTCCACGAACGCCGCGGAAGTGGCGAAGTTCGGCATCGACACCGCGAATATGTTCGGCTTCTGGGACTGGGTCGGCGGCCGTTACTCTATGGACTCGGCCATAGGACTTTCCACCATGCTCGCCATCGGGCCGGAAAATTTCCGCGCCATGCTCGACGGCTTCCACCAGATGGACGAGCACTTCCGCAGCACGCCGCTGGAGAAAAACCTGCCCGTGCTTATGGGCCTGCTCGCCGTCTGGTACAACGACTTTTTCGGCGCGCAAACCGTCGCTGTGCTGCCCTACGAGCAGTACCTCAAGCGCTTCCCGGCTTATTTGCAGCAGTTGACCATGGAGAGCAACGGCAAGCACGTAAAGCTCGATGGCACGGGCGTCGAGGCCGACACGGGACCCATCTATTGGGGCGAGCCTGGCACCAATGGTCAGCACTCGTTTTACCAGTTGATCCACCAGGGGACGCGGATCATTCCCTGCGATTTCATTGGTTTCGGCAAGCCCCTGAACAAGGTCGGGCGACACCATGATCTGCTGATTTCCAACATCTGCGCACAGGCCGAGGCGCTGGCATTTGGCAAGACTCCCGAGCAGGTGAAGGCTGAGGGTACACCGGACTGGCTGGTTCCTCACCGCGTGTTTGACGGCAATCGTCCGTCGAACATCATTTTTGTCGAACAGTTGACGCCCGCAGCGCTAGGCAAGCTTGTGGCCCTTTACGAGCACAACGTATTCGCGCAAGGCGCAATCTGGGGCATCAACTCGTTTGATCAATGGGGCGTGGAGTTGGGCAAGGTGCTGGCCAAGCGCATCATCCCCGAACTGGAGAACGCAAACGAACCGGCTTTGAAGCATGACAGCTCAACGAATAACGTCATCCGCTATTACCGCAAGCTGAAGAACGGCTAACAGCCCGGTTTTGCCACGCGATGGCGACCGGCTCGGGCGAACTTAAGGAGATAACTATGCAGCTCGGAATGGTTGGTTTGGGAAGAATGGGCGCTAATATGGTGCGCCGTCTCATTCGCGGTGGCCACGAATGTGTGGTGTTTGATGTATTTCCCAAGGCCGTGGAAGCACTTGCGGCGGAAAAGGCCACGCCTTCCTCATCTTTCGCCGACCTGGCGAAGAAGCTAGCCAAGCCCCGCGCTGTTTGGCTGATGGTCCCGGCTGCGGTGGTGGACGAAACTATCGGAAAGATACTCCCCAATCTCGAACCGGGTGACATTCTGATCGACGGCGGCAACTCTTACTACATCGACGACATCCGGCGAGCCAAGCAGCTCGCGCCAAAGAAAATCCACTATGTCGATGTGGGAACCAGCGGCGGCGTCTGGGGGCTGGAGCGCGGCTACTGCATGATGATCGGTGGCGAAGACGTGACGGTAAAGCATCTGGATCCCATCTTTGCAACGCTTGCGCCCGGCAGGGGTGACATCCCACGCACGCCCGGCCGCGAAAAGATTGGAGGCACAGCCGAACAGGGTTATCTGCACTGCGGCCCGAACGGCGCCGGACACTTTGTCAAGATGGTGCACAACGGAATTGAGTACGGCATCATGGCAGCCTATGCCGAAGGTCTCGGAGTGTTGAAGAGCGCCAACGTCGGTGAGAAGCAGCATGAAATCGATGCCGAGACGACGCCGCTGCGTGACCCCGAGCATTACCAATACGATCTCAACCTGCGCGATGTGACGGAGGTGTGGCGACGAGGAAGCGTGATTGCGTCGTGGCTGCTTGATCTGACCGCGTCGGCGCTGGTCGACGATCCCAATCTCTCCAAATTCGCCGGGCGCGTCTCGGACTCCGGCGAGGGGCGCTGGACCATCAAGGCGGCAATCGATGAGGGCGTTCCGGTGCCTGTGCTTACAACTTCGCTATATGAACGTTTCACCTCGCGCGGCGAAGCTGATTATCAGGACAAACTTCTGTCGGCTATGAGGTTTGGCTTCGGCGGACATCTGGAGAAACCCGCGGCAACCGGAGCATCTAATGCAGCCTGAGAATTGCGATGTCCTCGTCTTCTTTGGCGCGACGGGAGACTTGGCCTACAAGAAAATTTTCCCGGCTTTACAGGCCATGATCAAGCGGGGACACCTCGATGTTCCGGTTATCGGAGTGGCCAAGGCCAACTGGACACTTGATCAACTCAAGGCCCGGGCCAAAGACAGCCTGGAGAAACATGGAGGGCTCGATCCGGCCGCCTTCGAAAAACTGAGTGGCCTGTTGCGCTACATCGATGGCGACTACGCCGACAAATCCACTTTTCAGTTCTTGCGCAAGGCGATGGGCAACGCTGAACATCCTGCTCATTACCTGGCAATTCCACCGGTGTTGTTTGGGCCTGTTGTGGAGCAACTCGTTAATTCGGGTTGCGCCAAAGGTGCGCGCGTCGTCATTGAGAAGCCCTTTGGCAACGATTTAGCCTCAGCTCGCGAACTAAACAAGATCGTCTTAAGCGCATTCGATGAGTCCATGGTGTATCGCATCGACCATTACCTGGGCAAGAAACCCGTACACAACATGCTGATATTTCGCTTTGGCAACGCATTCATGGAGCCATTCTGGAACCGCAATTACATCGAAAGCGTGCAGATTACCATGGCGGAAAACTTTGGAGTCCAGGGTCGTGGGGCATTCTACGACCAGACTGGCACCATCCGCGATGTCATCCAGAACCACCTGTTCCAGGTCCTTTGCAACCTGTGCATGGAGCCCCCGGTGCGTACCGACAGTGAGACGATCCGGGACAAGAAGGCTGAAGTTCTAAAAGCGATTCCACCGCTGCAGACGAAAGACTTGATACGTGGGCGTTTCACCGGCTACCTGAAAGAACCCGGTGTCAAAGCGGATTCCGCGACAGAGACATTCGCTGCCCTCCGCCTCGAGGTTGACTCATGGCGCTGGAAAGGGGTTCCGTTCTACATTCGCGCAGGCAAGTGCTTGCCCGTTACCTGTACGGAGGTCTTTGCCCGGTTCCGTAAGCCGCCAACTGTGATTCGCGAGAGTGGTTTGCTGCAAAACTACCTTCGGTTCCGCATCAGCCCTGAGATGACCATTGCGATCGGAGCGACGGTTATGGCTCCGAGTGATGAAATGGTGGGTCAGGAAGCGGAGATGATTGCCAGCCGCCATCCTCGGCCCGAGGAGATGGAAGCCTACGAGCGCGTCTTAGGCGATGCCATGGCGGGAGACCGCACCTTGTTTGCGCGCGAAGACTATGTGGAAGAGGCCTGGAGGATTGTTGATCCTGCCATCAAAGCCGGGACCCCAATTTACGAATATCAACCAAACACGTGGGGGCCGGCCCAGGCAACACAACTCGTTTCTCCTGCAGGGGGCTGGCACGACCCACTCGGAGCTCAATAAGAAAGCAGGTAGGGTGCTATGCAGGTTGAAGTACTTTCGAATGCCGAAGCAGTAGCACGGCGTGCGGCTGGTGTCATTGCCGAGCACGCACGGGCCGCCTTCAAAGAGCGTGGGCAATTTGTCGTGGCGGTGAGTGGAGGCCACACGCCGTGGGTGATGCTGCGCATGTTGGCGAAAGAGGAAGTGCCTTGGCAAGGCGTTCGCGTGTTGCAGGTGGACGAGCGCATTGCGCCCGCGGGTGATCCCGACCGGAACCTCACGCATTTGCACGAGACGCTGCTGCAAGAAGCCCCGATTAATCCCTCACAAGTGTATGCCATGCCTGTCGAAGAGCCTGACTCACAGTTGGCCGCCGCAGAGTACGCGCGGACACTGGAAAAGCTGACAGGATCGCCTCCCGTCCTCGACCTCGTCCATCTCGGTCTCGGACCAGATGGTCACACCGCTTCATTGATCCCTGGGGATGCGGTGTTGCAGGTCTCGGATCGAGATGTTGCGATAACGGGCGTGTACCAGGGTAGGAAGCGAATGACACTTACTTATCCCGTGATCAACCGTGCCCGGCAGATTCTCTGGGTGGTGACGGGCAGTGAGAAAGTCAAGTCTCTTTCCCTATTAGAGAAAGGCGACTTATCCATTCCCGGCGGTCGGATTCGCCGTGACCAGGCGTTAGTGCTGGCAGACGAGGCCGCAGCCGAAGCCAGCCGCGGAAGGGTGGTCGTGTGAAAGTTGGTATCGCTACCGACCATGATGGATTCGGGCTAGAAGAGGAGTTCGTTATCAGGTTGCGCAACGTCGGCCACGACCTCACCGACTTCGGCGCACATAGCCTAAATCCAGGCGACGATTATCCGGACTTTATTGTTCCGGTGGCCGATACAGTTGTCGCCGGGGGAGTAGAGCGAGCTGTATCGATCTGTGGCAATGGGATTGGCGAATATGTTTGCGCCAACTGGTCAAAGCCTGCTTAGAAGCGCGTAAAGCCAGGCCGAGTGGCACCGTCTGCGTTTGCACAAGGTGACGGCCATGGAAAACAAGTGAGGTGATTGGTATGGGTAATCAGGAACTCCAGCAGCTCTCCATCAACACCATCCGGACGTTGTCGATCGATGCGGTACAGCAGGCAAAGTCAGGGCATCCAGGTACTCCGATGGCCTTGGCGCCTTTGGTCTACACCCTCTGGAATCGGGTAATGAACTTCGACCCGCAGGATCCGATCTGGCCCAACCGCGACCGGTTCGTTCTGTCAAACGGCCACGCCTCCATGCTGCTGTGGTCTATTCTCCACCTCACCGGAGTACAGGCGGTCAATGCGGATTACGAACGTGTGGGCCAGCCTTCGGTCACCCTCGATGATATTCGCCGCTTCCGCCAGCTTAATAGCAAGGCGCCTGGACATCCCGAGTATCACTGGGTGTCGGGCGTGGAAACCACCACGGGACCTCTGGGACAGGGCGTGGCAACCAGCGTTGGCATGGCCATCGCGCAAAAATGGCTGGCCAGCCGATATAACAAACCCGGATTCGATGTCTTTGACTACAACATTTACGCCGTCTGCGGTGATGGCTGCATGATGGAAGGGATTTCGTCAGAAGCTGCTTCGGTAGCTGGCCACCTCGGGCTCGATAATCTCTGCTGGATATGGGACAACAACCACATCACCATCGAGGGTAACACCAGTATTGCATTCACCGAAGATGTTGCTGCGCGTTTCCTGGCGTATGACTGGAACGTGCTGCGCGTCGGAGATGCCAACGATGTCGATCGCATAGAGCACGCCCTCAACGTCTTCAAGCAAACCAAGGGCCGACCGACGTTTATCGTGCTCGATAGCCACATCGGATACGGCTCGCCGCATAGGCAGGACACATCAGCGGCACACGGCGAGCCCCTCGGTGAGGACGAAATCCGTCTGTGCAAGCGCGCTTATGGCTGGCCGGAAGATGCGAAGTTTATAGTTCCCGACGGTGTTCGGGAGCACTTTGCCTCCGAAATCGGGAAACGCGGAGCCGACGCTCGCGCGGCGTGGATCAAGCTATTAGTCGGCTATCGCGCGAAGTACCCTGAGTTGGCGGTCGAGATTGAGTTAATGCAGAAGCGCGAGCTGCCTAAGGAGTGGGACCGCGACCTCCCGGTATTTCCCGCGGACTCGAAAGGCATTGCAGGCCGGGAAGCATCGGGCAAGGTGCTGAACGTGCTGGCGCAGAACATTCCATGGCTGATTGGTGGCTCTGGCGATCTCGGGCCTTCTAACAAAACTACGCTTACCTACGAAGGAGCTGGAGACTTTCAATCAGCCACGCCCCATGGCAAGAACCTGCACTTCGGAATTCGCGAGCACTCCATGGGTGCTATTGTGAACGGACTGTCGCTCTCGAAGCTCCGCTCCTTCGGCGCGACCTTCTTCATCTTCAGTGACTACGCTCGGCCGGCGATTCGGCTGGCGGCTTTGATGGAACTGCCCGTCTTCTTCGTCTTCACCCACGATGCCATGGGCGACGGAGAAGATGGCCCAACTCATCAACCGGTCGAGCAACTGGCGTCGTTGCGAGCCATTCCCGGGTTGGTGACGCTGCGGCCGGCTGACGCCAATGAGGTGGTCGAAGCCTATCGCTATGTCCTGCAATTGCGGCACAAACCGGCGGTGCTGGCGCTGTCGCGCCAGACGTTGCCCACCTTCGATCGCACCAAGTACGCTTCCGCGGCAGGTGTTGCTAAAGGTGCCTACGTTCTGGCCGATGCAGCGGGAGGAAAGCCTGAGGTCATCCTTATTGCCTCGGGCAGCGAGGTCATTCTCGCGCTGCAAGCCCATGAGCAACTCTCCGCCGAAGGCATCAAGTCCAGGGTCGTGTCAATGCCCTCGTGGGACATTTTCGAGGTCCAGCCGCAGGAGTACCGTGACAGTGTGCTGCCTCCGCAGGTGAGGGCCCGCGTGGCGATAGAGCAGGCTTCCACCTTCGGTTGGGAACGCTACGTTGGAACGACTGGCAGCATTATCGGCATGCGGACCTTTGGCGCGTCAGCGCCCTTGAAAGAACTCCAGAAAAAATTTGGCTTCGAGCCGGACCAGATCGTGACAGCTGCTAAGGAGCAGATGTCGAATTCGGGTTTGGCGACAATGGCAGGTGTGTGAATGTCGATCAATTCCACAGAGAAAACTGCGGAGGTGACACAGGACATCGTTAATCTCGACACGCGTTTTGGGAGTACCGGGGTAGCAAGGGTAGTTTCCGGTAACCACGGCCTGGCGAAGGTCGTTGTTTCTGCTCCCGATTCGCATGGCGAGATGTATGTGCATGGCGCACACGTGACCTCGTGGGCTCCCAAGGCGACCGGCGAGGTGTTCTATGTCAGTCCGAACTCTCTGTGGGAGGATGGAAGTGCCATCCGCGGCGGCGTGCCAGTGTCCTTTCCCTGGTTTGCTGACAACGCGAACGATCCCGCCGCACCGGGGCACGGATTTGTTCGCACCAAGGCCTGGCGACTCGACTCGATCAAAGCCGATGGCGCGGCCGTCACCGTCCAGATGTTCACCGAGAGCGACGAAGAGACGCGAAAATGGTGGCCCTTCGATTTTCGTGTTGTCTGCCGGGCGACGTTCGGGATCCAGCTAAAGATTGAGCTAACGGTCACCAACCCAGGAACATTGCCTTTCTCTTTTGAGGAAGCGCTCCACGCTTACTTCCGGGTTGGAAACTCCGAGACCGCGTTTGTGCGCGGTCTCGATGCGACTGAATTCATCGATAAGACTGACAAACACACCCTCAAGAAGCAAAGCGGAGATCTTCGAATTGCGTCAGAGACCGACAACGTATACCTGAACACGCAGCATCAGCTTGAGGTGTTTGATCCGGTTCTGCGGCGCCGCACCACCATACAAAAGCAGAACTCCTTCACCACGGTAGTGTGGAACCCATGGGCAGAAAAGTCGCGCCTTTTGCGCGACCTCGGCTCCGATGGGTGGAAGGATTTTGTCTGCATCGAAACTAGCAACGTTGGTCCCTTCGCAGTGAGACTCAATCCGGGTGAGCAACATACGTTTAGCTGCAGTTGTACAAGCCAACCTCAGTAGAGGAGTAAACATTCGTGAATCTAAAAGGCAAGGTCGCTATCGTCACCGGAGGGAACAGCGGGATTGGTCAAGCCGTCGTCCTTGAACTGGCCAAACAAGGCGTGAAGGTTGTCATCGATTATGTCTGCCATCCTGAAGCCACCGAAGCTCTGGAGAGGCAGTGCGCGGCGCTAGGGGATCAGACCGTTGGCGTGAAGGCGGACGTTAGCAAAGTCACTGAACTGCAAGGTCTAGTCGACGCCGCGGTGAAGACCTTTGGCCGCCTCGACATCATGGTCAATAACGCCGGCATCGAGACGCGCACCAGCGTACTCGACACGACGGAAGAACAATTTGATAAGGTGCTCGCGATTAACCTCAAAAGCGCGTTTTTCGGCACCCAACTTGCTGCCCGGCAGATGATCAAGCAGGGTGGTGGCGGCAGCATCATAAACATCACCTCGGTGCACGAGGATTGGCCAATGCCCAACAACACTGCCTACTGTCTGTCTAAGGGCGGGATGCGGATGCTAACGCGCACCGCGGGGGTCGAACTGGCACCGCACAAAATCCTCGTAGTCGGCGTTGGTCCAGGTGCTGTGGCGACGCCCATCAATGTTTCGACGATGAACGATCCTGCATTGCTGCAGAAACTCGACGCCGCCATCCCACTGGGTCGCATGGCTAAGCCGGAGGAAATTGGCAGTGTGGTTGCATTCCTGGCTGGCGAAGGCGCGAGCTACATCACGGCGACCACTATCTTCGCGGATGGCGGCATCATGCAAAGCAGCCCCGGGTTGTAGTTTTCCTCGCAGAAAGGAATTGAAAATCATGACTCATCAGCCTCACGTGGTGATTCTCGGCGCTGGGTTCGGCGGCATCGGCGCTCTTAAAAGCCTGGGCGATGCCGACGTAAGGGTCACAATAATCGACAAGCATGACTATCACACGTTTCAGCCGCTCCTTTATCAGGTCGCGACTGACGAGTTGGCGGCCCTGGAAGTTGGTTTCCCCATCCGCGAGCTGCTACACCGCCGAAAAAACGCGCTGTTCCATCAAGTCACGGTCAAGAGCATCGATTTGGCTAAGAAGGAAGTCGTGGCGGAAGGTGTTGACCCGATCCCTTACGACTACCTGATTCTAGCCATGGGGGCGGTGGTGAATTTCTTTCACACGCCGGGCGCGGACCAACATGCGTTCCCCCTTTACACAATGGACGACGCAATTCGGCTCAAGATGCACATCCTCAAGACTCTTGAAGCCGTCGACAAAAATCCAGCTCTTGTGAACCAGGGAGCGCTGACCTTTTGCGTTGTCGGTGGTGGCGCAACTGGCGTCGAGATAGCTGGCGCGGTGGCGGAACTCCTCCACTTCGAGCTTGCGAAGGACTACCCGAACCTGCCACTGGATCAAGCGAAAGTGCTCCTATTTGAGCAGTCGCCCCACCTTCTGGCGCCGTTCAAGCCAAAGCTTCAAGTCTATGCCCGCAAGGCGCTGGAAGAACGTGGTGTAACGGTGCAAACCGGCACCGGGGTCCGCAACATCGGTCCCCGGAGCATTGATCTTTCGACTGGAGTTACGGTCAAGACGCACACGCTGATCTGGGCGGCTGGCCTTCTGGCCAATCCGATCGTCAGTTCATTGGGTGTGGAACTCGTGCACGGCGGGCGCATTCCGGTTGGTTCTGATTTGCAAGTAAAGGGTCACGCCGGCGTCTTTGCCGTGGGCGACATTGCAGCCATGACCGATGGCAAGACTGGCAAAGTGCTGCCGATGCTTGGTGCCACGGCTCTGCAATCCGGCCACCATGCCGGCCAGACCATCAAACACCTTTTGGAGGCCAAACAACACAAGCCGTTTGAGTATTTCGACAAGGGATTCATGGCCCAAGTCGGCCGCGGAGCGGCCGTGGTCGAGTTACCCACCGGCGGCACCATGACGGGAACCCCGGCTTGGTTGGCGTGGTTGGGAGTGCACCTGGCCCTGCTCAACGGTGCCGAAGAAAAGGCCGCGACCTTTGTGGATTGGGGGTGGAATGTCCTGACACGGAACCGCGGCAAACGCATCCTCTTGAGCGATGAGGATTTCGAGGCAGTCAAGGAGGTTCACGTCTGAGCAAGGCAGCTGCAAGACCGGTGCGCCGAGCGTTTAACACGATTTACGGGGGACAGCGATTTTCGCACTGGTGATGTCGGCACTCTCCTTCGTCCTTGTGGCTGGCGCCGTGCCGTGCCCTCAGGGTTAAGAATTTTGATGGCCACGACAGGGAACTCTCATGCAATCTCGTGCACCCTCTATGACGGAGCAGCAAAGACTGGAAGAGGCCAATAGTGGGCGAGCAGCTTGGCGCCTCTGGGGACCCTACTTGAGCGAGCGTCAATGGGGAACCGTGCGCGAGGATTATAGTCCCGATGGAACTGCTTGGGATTACTTCAGTCACGACCAGGCGCGCAGCCGCGCCTATCGTTGGGGTGAAGATGGCATTGCCGGCTTCAGCGACGATCATCAACGCCTCTGTCTGGCGCTGGCCCTCTGGAACGGAAAAGACCCCATTCTGAAGGAACGTGTTTTTGGTCTCACCAATAGCGAAGGCAATCACGGCGAAGACGTGAAGGAGCTTTACTATTACCTGGATGCCACGCCAACGCATTCTTATCTCAAGATGCTGTACAAGTACCCGCAGAGCGCATACCCCTATGCCTGGCTCGTCGAAGAAAATCGTCGCCGAGGCAAACTCGACCCCGAGTTTGAGCTGATCGACACAGACGCTTTCCATGAAGATCGCTACTTTGATGTGTTCGTCGAATATGGCAAGGCTGCGCCCGAGGATATTCTGATGCGGATTAGCGTCTGCAATCGCGGCCCGGAAGCAGCGTTGATCCATGTTCTGCCGCAGCTCTGGTTCAGAAATACCTGGTCTTGGGGTTATAGCGTCGCAAAGCCATCATTGCAGGCAGTATCGGATGACACCATCCTCGCTAAACATTCTGAGCTTGGCGACTACACGCTGCACGTAGAAGATGCTCCATTGTTGTTCTGTGATAACGAAACAAACCCGCGACGTTTCTTCGGGATGCACGATGCTCCAGGTTATTTCAAGGATGCCTTCCATGAGGCTCTGATACAGGGGAATTCAAAGGCGATAAATCCCGCCAGAACGGGAACAAAGTGTGCCGCCCATTTCGAACTGACCGTGCCTCCCGGAGGTCAAGGGACGGTGCGTCTGAGGCTGGCATCGGGGTTAAAGACCCCGCCTTTTGCCGACTTCGACGAGGTGTTTAACGCTCGGCGTCAGGAAGCTGACCAATTCTACGCCGGCTTGCAAAAAGAATTGACGGATCAGGACGCTAGGTCTGTCCAACGGCAAGCGCTGGCCGGCATGATCTGGAGTAAGCAGTTTTTCCACTACGAAGTACGCCAATGGTTACAAGGGGACCCTGGCCAGCCCAGCCCTCCGGCCGAGCGAAAACACGGTCGCAACCATGAGTGGACACACCTAAATAATGCGGATGTCGTATCGATGCCGGACAAGTGGGAGTACCCCTGGTATGCGGCTTGGGATCTCGCTTTCCACACGATCTCGCTCGCTTTGGTGGACTCGGAATTCGCGAAGCAACAGCTCCGCTTGATCACGCGGGCCTGGTACATACATCCCAACGGGCAACTACCCGCCTACGAATGGGCATTCAGTGACGTGAACCCGCCAGTCCATGGGTGGGCGGCCTGGCGAGTCTTTCAAATCGATCGCAAGCAGCGGCGCGCCCGTCGCCCCAACGATCTGGGTGACCTTACTTTTCTGGAGAGTGTTTTTCATAAGTTGATGTTGAACTTCACCTGGTGGGTCAATCGCAAGGACACTGCCGGGCGGAACATTTTCCAGGGCGGGTTTCTCGGACTTGACAACATCGGAGTGTTTGATCGAAGTGCCCCGTTACCTACAGGCGGATACATCAACCAGTCTGACGGAACGAGTTGGATGGCGATGTACTGTCTCAATTTAATGCGAATTGGTCTGGAGCTGGCTAAGCAAGACCGTGCTTACGAGGATATAGCGACGAAATTCTTCGAGCATTTTCTCCAGATCGCTGAGGCCATGACGACCTTTGGAGAAGGAATTGGGTTATGGGACGAGACAGATCAGTTTTTTTATGATGTCCTGAACCTGCCGACTGGCCAGACGGTTCCCCTCAAGGTGCGGTCGATGGTCGGGCTGATACCTCTGTTTGCAGTGGAGACCCTTGACCCGGAGTTACTGGTTCAGGTCCCGGAGTTCAAAGAACGGCTGGAATGGTATCTGAAACATCGCCCGGATTTAGCAGCGCTCGTGTCCCATTGGCACGTACCGGGCACCTGTGACCGGCGGTTGCTCTCGCTCTTACGCGGCCATCGGATGAAAGCGGTACTGCGGCGGATGCTGGATGAATCCGAATTCCTTTCCAACTATGGGGTTAGAGCCGTCTCACGTTACCACTTGGAACACCCGTACACGTACTCCTGGAACGGAAATTCGATGTCGGTTCAGTACCAACCCGGCGAGTCCGGTACCGGTCTATTCGGTGGCAATTCGAACTGGCGCGGTCCAATTTGGTTTCCAGTAAATTACCTCATAATCGAGTCGCTGCAGAAGTTTCATCATTATTATGGAGACGATTTCAAGATCGAATGTCCGACCGGTTCAGGCAAGTATTTAACCATTAACCAAGTCGCCGTTGAACTGAGTCGCCGTTTGTTGCGA
>Ga0209465_10000292_pt1 | contig 23624 bp, 49 predicted proteins | sample PanSoiPlot1MoBio_FD_188321 | JGI IMG/M metagenome (GOLD analysis project Ga0209465, IMG submission 188321) | Tropical forest soil microbial communities from Panama analyzed to predict greenhouse gas emissions - Panama Soil Plot 1 MoBio (SPAdes)... | ecosystem: Environmental > Terrestrial > Soil...
TCGCGCTTCGCTGTCTCGCCATCGCGCTCTCCTTTCTGCCTGCTCTGACGGGGCTGGCTCGGTTCGCTACGCAAGCCCCCCGCTGGCCTACGCGAGGGGCAGTGCGCTGCTCCGACGTACGCTGTCTTCGGACGCTGTCGCATTCGCAGGTAGTAGCTCGCTGGGGGCCGGGGTGCCGGATAGCCCGATGCCTGCGTGCCCGAGGCCGAAGCCTCCACCCGGGGGTTGTCGTGGGATTCGCATCCAGCTTCTTCAGGGATCGCGATGCCCATACCCTCTAACGGCGTTTGCAGAGGGGCGAGCGACCTCCCCTCGATTAGCTCAGCGGCTCGGACGCGGACGAGAGCTACGCGCTACGCTCCAGGCGCACCTCCTTCTTGGACCTGGGGGAAAGGGATGGGGGTGCTTTTCTCTGCACCCGCTCGGCAGCGAGCGCGCGCTGCTTCCAGCGGTCGCGCTGCGCTTCGAGCTCGCGGACGCGGGCGCGCAGCTCGCGCGCCTCGGCGCGCGTGTAGCTGAGCTGTCTCTTTAAATATTCGTAGCGCGTGGCGAGCTCGCTGATCTGGGCGCGCAGCCGGATCGAGGGCGGCAGCTTGAAGCTGAGGAGCTCCAGGTCAGACATGGGCGAGCTTGGCGGCGGGCCAGCGGTCGGAGGGAATCCATTGGGCGGGCCGTCGCGGCGGCCACCAGACGAGCCAGGCTTCCGCCCCGGCGCGCTCGGCGACGTGGAGCAGGTCGGCGCGGTCGGCGGGCCCGAAGCTCTTGTAGGGGCCGTCGGCGGTCGACTTCACTTCGATCAGCTGCGGCGTGAACGTGCGCCGGAGCGCGACCAGGTCGGCGATCCCGAGAGACCCGGCGGCGCGGAAGACGACCCAGCCGTCCTCTTCCAGCTGGCGGCGGACGTCGCGTTCGCGGTCGTGTCCGCGGCTCACGGCTCGACCACCTCGACGGGGATGCTGCGTTCGCGTGCGTTGACGACGGTGTGCATCGTCCCGGTCGAGCGTCCGTCCCAGAAGGCGAGCACGAGGTCGGGCTCGGCGTCGAGCATGCGCAGGTTGCGCTTCTTCCCGGCGGCCGGGTCGTAGTAGCCGCGCCCGTGCCAGTCGGCCGGGTACTCCTCGACGGCGAAGCCGAGCCCGTTCGCGATCTCGCCTGCGAGCCTGTCCGCCCCGATCGCGGTCCCGTGAATGATGGTGGTGCCGCGCGGCAGGGCGCGCAGGCGGGTGCGGATCGTGTCGCCGTCGCGCCAGCTGCGGGATCCGCAGACGAGCACCTTCATGCGCGTCGCCGGTAGTGACGGTGGTCACTGCGCTGCAGGCTCGGGTCGAGCAGGTCGAGTCGCCCGATCCCGGCGAGCACACGCGCCTCGGGGAAGGCGATGTGCGCGGGACTGTCCTTGTGCCCGCCGCCGTGCCGTTTCCCCTTCAGGTCGAAGACGATCGTCTCCGGGGTCGAGTAGCCGACCACCTTCCAGTCGCCCTCGGTACGGTCGAGTAGCTCGCAGATCGTCTGCAGTGCCTCCATGCGCAGTCCGGGTGCGTGCAGGCTGCGCACGTCGCCGCTCGACTGTTCGCGCACGCTGACGATGCAGCCGTACTCGTTGCGCTTCGAGTTTTCGGCGCGATAGTCGCGTACACGGTTGCGGATTCGCAGGGTCATGCCGCTCGTACCGAGGCGACGAAGTCGCGCAGATTCTGGAACGCGTAGATGAGCGCGGCGACGACGACGAAGTAGCGGCCCGTCCTGTCCGGCGTGACGCCGATGTGCGGGGCGAGATCGTCGACGAGCGTGTCGAGCACCTCCGCGCCGTCCTCGTCGTCGTCGGGGACGAGGATCCCCCAGGTTTTGCGGCGGCGGCGCTGTGAGCCGGTCGCCCCGCGCCGCCGCCTGGTTGTCTGCCCGCAGTACGGGCAGGTCTCCGGCCCCGATTCGTGGGAAGCTCGCGCGGCGAGCGTCTCGGGGGTCGGAGGCTGGTCGTCGAGCTCGGCGACGAGGACGTATTCGATCTCGTCGGTGAACGTGTGCTCGACAAGCTCGCACCACCAGAAGACTCCGTCGACGAGCCGGATCGCCGCCCGGTGTCCGCCGACGCGTCCGGTGACGGCGTCATGGTGATCGGCGCAGAGCCCGACCAGGTTCGCGTACCGGTCTCCGTCGATCTCCACCCAGCCGTAGTCGCCGCCCAGCTGCGAGCGCCTGACCATGTGGTGCGCGTGGTCGGCGAAGCGCGCACAGGTCGGCATCGCGCAGTGCGGGCCCACCTTGTACTTGGGTCCCTCGAGCCCGCGCACATTCCAGCTGTCGACGAGAGGCAAAGTCATCAGCAGCCGCTGTTCGCGAAGAAGGCGATGATCGCGTGGAAGTCGGTGTCGGGCCGGAGGGCGCGTGTCGCGTCCTGGGCTGTTTCGGGGTCGTTGTTGCGCACGAGGTGCCGGGTCTCCCACGACCGGCCTCCGTCCCAGTTTTGGAGCGCTTCCCGGGCCGCGCCGTTCGAGCGGTACACCTGGTTGTCTCTGTGACTGCGCTTGCCCGGCCGCACTCCGATCACGTCGAGCAGGCCGTACGGCTCCTGGAGCTCCTGGACGCGGCGGCGGACGGTTTCCCGTCGCCGCCATTCGTCCGGGTCGCTGATCAGCGCTTCCGCGACTTCCATCGCGGTGAAGCCGAAGCCGCGGGGGAGCTCGGGGAGCTCGGCGATGTCGACCGGCGGTGGCGGCGGTGGTGGCGCGGTCGCGTACTGGCTGATGTCGAGCTGGCTCACCGCTTGAACTGCCTCGGCAGCGTCGAGACCCATTCGACGACCATCCCGGCGATGAAGCCGATCAGGATCCCGATCAGGAGGATGAGCGCGTCCCTCACGGCGTCCGCCAGGCGATGCAACCCGGGCGGAAGCCGCAGTAGTCGCAGCCCCACTGGTGGAAGCGGCCGTAGGTCGGCCACGGGTTGTCGGGCCCGTTCATCGCCATGTACAGGCAGAGCTCGGCGGCGACCGCGCGCAGTGTGCGCTTCATCTCCTGCCGTTCGAGCTCGTGCGGGGCGACGAGGAGATCCTCGGCTTCGAGCGGCGTCGTGATCGTGACCGCGTTCGTCTTCGCCGACGCGGCGAGCGAATGGAACTCGACCGGCTTGCCGGTCGCCTCGGTGTAGATCGCCGCCTGGATCCGCCACGACTCCTTCGGCTTGCGGGTCGCCTGCTTGCCGGTCTTGAAGTCGACCGTCGATGATTCGCGCTCCAGGTCGAAGCGGCCCTGCACCGGCACCGGCAGTCCCCATTCGATGTCGAAGACGCTCTCCGTCTTCAGCGGCTGGATCCGCGCGGCGACATGCTCGTGGTAGGCGGCGACGATGAACTTGCCGCGCTGCCGCGTCTGCTCGGGCCCGGTGTCCCAGAGGATCTCCTCACCCGCGCGCTCCTGCTCGTCGAAGCAGACGCGGGCGAAGCCCTCGTCCAGGTACCAGGCGAGCAGGTCGACGAGCTCCAGGTCGACGTGCGAGTCGATCTTCTGGGCGAAGTTCCGCTCCAGCGCCGCGTGCACCGCCGTCCCCATCACGGGAGACTCGGCCGGGCGCTCCTTGCGTCCGAGGATGTAGCGCTGCCGCCACTGCTCCGGGCAGCGGCGCGCCATGTCGATCGAGGACGCCGACAGATGCTTGAGCGGCAGGTTCCAGCCGATGTCGAGCAGCCCGGCGGGCTCGACTCCGAGCGAGACGTACTGCCGGGCGTCCAGGTTCATTCGTAGAATCCGCGCTTGTCGGCGTCACGGACGAGGTGCAGGTCTGCGTCGGAGTCGCGCGCCGCTTCCCAGACGCTCTGCTCGCCGCGAACCGGGATGTGGTGGATGTACACGTCCCAGCGCGGCGCGCCGTCGCGCGCGTTGCGGTAGGAGCCGGGCGGTGTGCTCTCGCTCGGCTCCATCCCGCGCGGCAGGTACGACTTCGCGCCCAGCCCGATCAGCCATTCGGCGAGCTCGCGGTTCTCGGTGATCGCGAACACGCACCATTCGCGCATCCGGTACACCTTGCCGCCGTCCTGGCGGATCCGGCGCAGCAGCTGCTTCGCCGTCATCCGGGGCGCATCGGCGGGCGAGGGGACGCGCACGGCCATCAGTAAGGGATGTCGTCGAGCTCGTCCGGCGAGCTCGTGCCGGTCGGACGCGGCTCGAACAGGAAGAATTCGCCCCAGGCGCGCGCGATCGCCTTCTGCGTCTCGAAGTCGCGCTGGTCGACCGGCATCAGCGGCATCGTCGCGACGGCGAGCTTCGCGCCCGTCTGCAGGCAGATGCGCCAGTTCCGGTCGGGATCCTCGCCCCGCGCCTGCGGCTGCACGATGTCGAGGCCGGGGATCTCGGCGGGCCCCGAGCCGTTGCCCGCGAGCTCGCCCGCGCCGTTGTAGTAGAAGTCGCGGTAGGTGCGCAGCCCGCTGCCGTCGGCGGCAGGCTTGGTCTGGACGCGCTCGTTGTAGTCGATGCCGACGAGAACACCCGAGGCCTTGAAGGCGGCCGCTTCACTGATCAGGTCCGGGCGCTTGGTCGAGAGCTTCCTGACCGTGTCGTGGTCGGTCTCGATCCGGCCCCACTCGGAGCCGAGCTCCTGTGAGACCTTGGTGATGTGACACTCCGCTATGGGCATGGAGGCTCCTCACTCGTCGCTCCCGGTGAAGAGGTAGAGCACGCTGACCTCGTAGAGCTCGGCGAGACGTCGCATGCGTGGGCCGCCGTCGTAGCGGGGATGCGACTGGTCGTTCTCCCAGTTTCTGTACGTCCTGTCGGGCGTACCGCTGAGCGCCGCCGCCTCCTGTTGGAGGTACCCGCTCTGGTGACGCAGCCGTCGAAGTCGCTGCCCAAAAGTCTCTACACCTTTTCGTCTGGTCACGGGCTCGTGACACCTCCATTTCTGCCAAAAATCTGCGGACTTTGGAGGCCAAAAGTTGCCTCCAAATGGCCGTGAGTTGCCTCCCAATGGCCGTGAGTTGCCTCCGTATTGCCCCTTGTGTACGCAAGGAACGAAAAAAGAGAGCGCGGCAGCGCAAAAGGGGCGGGGCGCGTGCCGCACCGCGCTCCCGCCACTCAGGCTTCCCGTGGGCGGCGGCGACCCCCGCAGCCCCCCCCGGTCAGACGAGGGAACGCCCCTCTTCCGCAGCACGTCAGCCTGCACGCCTGCCCCTACCTCCCCGCAACGCCGGACAACCCCGTCGCTTGGTTGCGACAGGGAACCGGGGAGGCGTCGTCTTCTACCGGACCGGGGCGGACGGGCGCAAGTCGCGAATCCGCAAAGAGCGGGAAACCGTTCGAGGCGACGCACATCACTGTGCGGCGGTTCGGGCGCTACGCTGCCCGGAGATGACTACCGTGCTCCCGGGGATGGCGAGCAGGGGGCGAGTGCCGGGCAGGCCGTTGACGGAGCTTGAGCTTCGGCATCTGCGCCTGCTCCTGGAGGTGCGCGCACGAGCGCACCGGTACGGCACGCTCTACGACGAGCGGCTCGAAGACTTCGTGCTCGAATGCCGCGACTCGGGCGCGTCCGCCCGCAGCATGGCCGAGGAGCTCGGCGTCGGAGCCTCGACTATCCAGGGCTGGACGACGAACGCGCGCCGCCGCCACACCAGCAGCTAGGCTCCCGCCCGGGAGCTCGCGGCGGGCAGGAGCCGCGAATGACACTGGCAGAGAAGGTCGACGGGGTGAAGCTGTTACTCGCCTCCCTCGATGACCCCTACCCGTCCTACAGGAGCCCGCTGCAGCCGCTGTCGGGCCCCGAGGCGTCCAAGTACCTGCCCTGTGAGACGTGCCGCTCCACGGGCCGCGTACGCGCTCGGGGCGGCTTCAAGGTCTGTCTCGTCTGCGACGGGACCGGCGAGAAGCGCCGCACCCGCGGCGACCGCCCCTACGATGCCTACCTGCGCCTCCCGCTCGACGAGGCGGCAGAGCTCCCGCGCGAGCCCGAGCCCGCTCGCCTCCCCATGGCTGAGGACTCGGGCTACGCGTGGGAACGCGCCCTCGAAGCGCACGACCGGCACGGCAGCTACGCGGAGCTCCGACGCCAGCTCGACTGGCTCCGGCACGCCCACCCGCGCTGGTACGAGCTCGTCAAAGCCGAGCTCGTCGAGCATCAGGGGCGCGAGCTCGGGCCGCGCGCGGCGCTGGAGCTGGAGCTCGGTGTCGTCGCGCTCGCGCTGCGGATGCGCAGTGTCCGCGTGCCCGCCTGGCTGCGGGAACCGGCCCAGGTCCAGGCCAAGCAGACGGTCGCCACGCTGGCGGCCGTCGGGCTGAAAGCAGGGGAGATCGCCAGGGCTTTGGGCCTGACGAAGAAGGCTGTACGCCGCCAGCTGAAGCGGCTAGACTCGCGGGTAGCCGAGGCCCCCGCGAGGGCGGCGCAAGGCCGCAGTGCTTGAAAGGTTCAGCGGGAGCCTGCGCTAAATCGGTCCTGAATCCTCCTCCACTATTTCGCGGCGAGATTCGCCCACCATTCCTCGATCGTGTCGCGAGCCCAGACGGGCCCGATCGCGAGCTCGGAGTAGGCGGGCGGAAGCTTGCCGCGGATGCGCCACATGATCAGCGTGCGTCGCTGCACGCCGGTCATGCGGGCGATCTCGGTCAGGTCGACGAGCTCGACCTTGGTCGCGCTCATGACTCGCCGTCCTGTCCGGCGACGTAACGAGAGAGCCCCTCGATGTCGCGGTCGAGCGCCTGTACGAGGTGACGCAACGCGGTGAACTCGTCCAGCATCGTGCGTCGCAGCGAGGCGATCTCCTCGCCGAGTAGGTCGAGGCGTCGCACGATCACCTGCAGGATGTCTTCGCTCATGTGTTCCTCCTTGGGTTGAGTGATCGAGCCCGCTCGCGCGGGCGTTACGGGACCGGGATCCCGCGTACGTCAAGCTGGTCGATGATCTGGTCGGTGAGGTTCTCGTCGTACTCTTCGCCGACGGTCGACGCAGCGACACTGCCGTGCTGCTGGACGTCGAAGACGTCTTCGGGCGTGCAGGTCGAGTAGCCGTTCGCGATCAGCGTGTCGGCGATCTCTGTGGCGATCTTGCCGTTGAGCTCGGTCATGCTTCCTCCGTTCGCTGGATTGATCGAGCCCGCTCGCGCGGGCGTGCTACTTGTCGAGCGTGGCGACGAGCCGCTCGCCGAGCGAACGGAGCTCGTCGAACGCGCCCTCGATCGTCTCGCGGGCGGATGCGACGTCCTCGGGGTCGTACGCGCTGCGATCCTCGCGAGCGCCGAGCCAGGTCTCGAACTCGGAGCCGAGCTCCTCGGCGATGCCGGTGAGCTCGCCGAGCGTCTCGTGGAGCTCGGTCAGGTTGGCGGCCGTGATCCTCACGACGCCATCCAGCCGCTCGCGATGCTGCCGTCGGCGAAGACGGTGACGGTCGTGAGGCTCGTGCCGTCCTCCGTCAGGAACGCGACGATGTCGTCGTCGCCCTGCGGCGTGATCAGCACGGTGAACGCGTCCGCGAGCGACGCCTTCGTCGCCTCTTCGGCGATCGTGCGTAGCTGCGCGGTGGTGAGCGTGATGCTCATGCTTTCCTCCTTGTGGGTTGATCGAGGCCGCGCATTACTGCGCGGCGAAGCCCTCGTTGACGAGGGCGGTGACGAGCGGGGCGACGTAGCGCGGCTCGACGACGAGCGCCTTGCCGAACCACTGCGCCTCCGGGTCGACGTGCTCTTCGAGCCAGGTGCTCACGTCGGGCGTGAGCGGGCGGACGAGCACGATCGAGCCGTGGTCTTCGACGCTGAACATCAGACTGCCGCTCCGACCCAGGCGGCGATGCGCCGCCAGGCGGTCTCGCTCCGGCCCGAGCTCGGGGTGACGCCCCAGCGCTCGTTGTCGCGCACGACCCGCCGCAGGCGCGGCTTGCCGATGCGCTGGAAGGCGGCGAGGAGATCCTCGCGGGGCGCGTCCCGTTCGAGCTCGTACGCGCTGTGCACGTCGCCGAAGCACGCGCTCTCAAGCTCGCGCTGACGACGTCCGAGCTCGGAGCCGACCTGGCCGCCACCGTAGTAGTGGCCGAGGTGCGTGCGCACGCGGTCGTACTCGCGCAGGAGCGCGAGCTCGGCCGCCAGGTGCTTGACGTCCTTCATGGTTCCTCCTTGATGGGTGACTGATCGAGGAGGGCCGAAGCCCTCAGTTGCAGTGGATGCCGAGCCGCTTGGCGGCCTCGACGAGCACCTCGTGCCCGTACTCCGTCTTCGAGACGATCGAGACGCTCGGGTCGATGCGGTGGATGACGCGGGCGTGCTCGTACTCCTCGACGGTGCCGCCTGCCCACCACTCGCTGAGCTCGGGCTTGCCGAAGACGCGCTCGGTGCCGCGCTCGTCGGTGATCGTCTGCGACTCCCAGATGACCTGAAGCCACTCGGGAGCACGCCCGTCGCGGTACTCGATCGGCCCTTTGGCGGTGCGGATGCTTGCCATGGTGTTCCTCCTTGGGTTGTGGTGACTGATCAAGCCCCGCTTACGCGGGGGTGGTGGCGAGACGTGCGAGCTCGGCTGCGAGCTCGCGGGCCTCGTCGGGGGTGAGCACGACGTGCTCGGTCTGCTGCCAGCCGGGCTCGATCGCCCAGGGCGGCAAAAGGCCGCTGGCCTCGTTCGACTCGACCTCGCGGCCGACGCGCAAGATGACGTTCCCTGCGGCCGACGTCTCGATCTCGCCGACGACGCTGCGTTGCGGGGTCCACTGACTCCGCTCGACGGTGTTTCCGTACACAGTTCCTCCGTTCGTGAGCCCCATCCGGGGGCTCGGAGATTGATCAAGCTCCCCGCTCACGCGGGGAGGTTCGGCTCGGCCTGGCGAGCCTCGACGTAGTGCCAGAAGGTGTTCTCGATCGCCTGGCGCATGCCGTCGGCCGGGCCTGCGAGGAGCTCGCCGACAGTGTTCGGCAGGAGCTCGATCGCCTGGATGTTGCCGCTCGAAAGCCGCGGGATGACGTAGCCCTGCAGCGTCCAACCGGCGCGGTCAGCGCCGCCGATCAGGTACGTCCCGTCGATGCCCGCGAGGATCTTGTAGTTCTCGGGCATGAAGCGGTAGAGCCGCTCGGCCGACTCGGCGTTGATGACTGCAGCGAAGCGGATCGGTGCGCCGTCGCGAATGATCGGCGTGCCGTCGGGGTTGCTGTACGTCCAACTCATGGTTCCTCCGTTCGTTGAGATTGATCGAGCCCGCGCTACTGCGCGGGGGTGAGGCTCGCGAGGTACCGCTCGCGAAGGTTGCGATCGGCGAGCGTGAGCGCGTAGGGCGAGCGGACGGCCGAGATCGCCTTCCAGCCGGGGCGAGCCCACTCGGCGATCGCACGCGCCTCGGTCGGGTTGAGAGCTCCGACGTGGAGCGAGAAGCGGCTGCCGTAGAGGCCGCGGCCGAGTCGGACCCGGTAGGTGTGAAGCATGGTTCCTCCTTGTGTGAGTGATCGAGGGGTGCGCTCAGCGCACCCGCTCCCGCAATTTCGCGGCGGACTTGATCTCGACGATCCGGCCCGTCGCCAGGTTGCGAGCCTGGTAGTGGCACATCCGCTTCGGCGGCGCGTAGCGGTGGCCGAACGAGCTCCGGTGGAGCTCGCGGATGAGCTCGACCTCGGTGAAGCTGCCGTCGTGCCAGCGCACGCGGTAGACGCCCCCGAGGACGATGTCCTTCTTGAGCATGGTTCCTCCGTTCGTGAGAGTGATCAAGCCCCGCTCAGAAGCGGGGGTAGGCGACGTAGCCGTAGTGCGAGACATCGACGTGCACGATCCCGGCGGGCCAGTAGGCGCGGGAGATGTACTCGTCGACGACCTCGCGAGGCTCGGTCTGCGCGAAGTAGGCGCGGAGCGCCTCGATGCCGTCGTTCGCGTAGATCGTCGCCAGCTTGTGTCCGTCGCAGTAGATGTCGAACGGTGCGTGCATGGTGACCTCCGATGTGAGAGTGATCGAGGAGCCCCGCGAGGGGCTCTAGAACCCGTCGCGGAGCGCCGAGTCGAGCGCGGCCCGGAACGAGCCGCGCGTGACGCGGAAGTCTTCGCAGAGCTCGTCGACCTGTGAGTCGAGCAGGCAGCCCATCACAGCGTCGTCGAGGACCTGGTAGGCGTCCGAGGTTTCGAGCCAGTCGCGGAGACCGGCTTCGCCGTAGCGGATCATGTGTTCCTCCAGTCGGTGAGAGTGATCGAGAGCTCCCGGTGGGAGCTCAGTCGAGCAGTGCGCCGATGCACGGCGCGAAGTGGAAGTCGGAGAGCCAGTCGTCGAGCATGGACTGTCCCTCGGGGTGGTCGGCGTCGAGGCCGTAGTCGCTCAGGTGGTCGGCGTAGATCGCCGCGCACACCTCCAGCCGCGAGCTCGCCTCGACCGTCCAGCCGTTGTCCTCGCCGCCGTTCGGGCGACGAGGGCCGTACTTGCCGTTGTCGGCGCAGTCGGCCGTGTGGACGTGGAACTGGCCCTTCGACTGGTCGCGCAGGTTCGGCCCGTGGATCGTGACCTTCATGGTGTCCTCCGTTCGATGAGATTGATCGAGAGGCCGCTAGGCGACCTCTTTGCAGCGCACGATCTCCGCGCTCGGGCACGGCCCGTAGCGGCCCTCGCCGCGCCGGATGCGCTCGATCGCATCCTTCTCGCTGCGAGCCTCGATGCGCTGGCCGCGCTGGCCGCGGTAGTTGCGGTCCCAGGTGGCGTAGCTGTACAGGATCGAGTACGTCTTCATGGTGTTCCTCCGTTCGTCGATTGATCGAGCGCGGCGAGCTCTCACTCGCCGCTCCGCGCGAAGCCGCGCTGCGCCCGGATGTTCGCCCGGATGCTCTCGCGCCGCTCCTTGCGCCCGTAGACGTGGCCGTTGGCGAAGGTGTGCACCCGCTCGTCGTTCCGAGCGGCCCACATCTCGCCGAAGACCGCCGCGTAGTCGTGACGCCCTCTGCTCATGGTGACCTCCGTTGTGAGAGTGATCGAGGACGCCGAACAGCTCGCCGGGTGACAACTCCGGCTTCGGCTCCCCCTTTCGACCGGGTGACGCTGGCGGTGATGCTGCGAGCCCAGTCGCCGCTTGCGCGGCCCGTCTGTCGACGGTCATCAGGATCAACTCGCAGCGCCGGATCATCCAGCGCCCTCTGTGGAGGAGGACTCAGGCCGAACCCTGCACTCAGGGCGCAACAGGCGGGTCTACGCGTCTCCGCGTCGCGGGCGTCACTCCGCGCCGTACTTCCCCTGCCTCTGCCGCGCCCTGGGTGAAGGGCTCGAACCTGAGTTGATTCCGACCTGGCCCTAGAAGCCTTCCACGATCCTGCGGCTGCGGCCCTCCGGCTCTTCCGCCTCCACCCTCACCGCGATGTGCATCCGCGACTGTTGGATGTCGGCCGATCGGCCATCTTCTCCGCTGCCCCGCTGTACCCCCCGTGCTCTCCGTTCCGGCTCGCCACGCTTGCGGGTGGCGGCTCGGGTCGCAGGAGTCCGGTAAAGCCTCGGCGGCTCGCTGTCGGTGTCGGACACCACTGTTGCCGAAGACCACATCCTGTCGCATGACCCAAAAGGGGGATCTTGACCCAGACCATCGTCGAGACCGAAGGCGAGCTCGAACCTCGTCGCGGCACACGAGCCTGGATCGACGCGCACGAGCTCGTCGAGCTCGACGGCGAGCTCGTCCCCGCCTGCCACCGGATCGCGCCCGGCTCGACGCTCCTACCCGGGGAAGACGACGGACGCTGCCGGGTGATCATGGTCGATCGAGGCCGCTGTCGAGCTCCCCGGCTTCGAGGCATGCGACTGTGCTCGGCGCACGCAGGCGGCGGCGATCCGCAGCGGGCAGCGCTGCTGGGAGTCGCGGCCAAGGCCAGACTTCGCTCCAGGAGGGTACTTCTTGGTATCGGGCCGAACAGGGTCGCGAACCCCAGGCAAATCGCTCGTGTGCAGGCGCTTGACCGCGCTCACGAGCTCGCCGCTGCGCTCGTCGACGCGCCCCTCGACGACGCCTCGCTGAGCACGATCGAGCGCCAGCGCGCCGTGCTCGCGGCGCTCGACGCGACGTTCCCGCTGCAGCAGATGACGGTCGAGGTCGAGCTCCCCGCCACGGCCGCCGCCGTGCCCGAGCTCGGCTGGGTCGAGATGCAGCAGCTGGCCGCCAGGCTGCTCGACGAGCCCCAGTCAGCCTGACTGGCGCTCAGGCCTGAACCCAGGCAAAACACTGGGTTTGGAGGGCCGTTGCTACGCCGTTGCTACGCGGCAGGGGCGGCCGGAGCAGGGAAACGCTCCCGCGTGTGCGCACGGTCTCCCGCTCGCGCGCGCGCGGGAACGAGAGGGCTCGGCCGCCAGGAACTCCCCCTCCCCCGCGCGCGCGAGCGCGCGCGCGGCACCTGCCCGCCGGGCCCCGCCCCGCTGAGCGCACGGGGTTTCGCGCACGAATGGGCCCCGTCCCGGGCTCCTGTGTGGCAGGCCTGTCCGGGTTGCGGGGCCGTGTCCGAGTTTCGCAAAGAGAGAGGAGAAGTCGGACAGATGATCAAGACGTGCGAGTTCTGTTTGTCCGAGTTCGAGGGGGCTGCGCAGGCGAGGTTCTGTTCGGATGCGCACCGCAAGGCGTTCCGACGCCGGTTCGACGAGGGGCGGCGGGCGAGCGTGGATCCCGATCTGCCTGAGCGGCAGGTGGACGAGCCTGAGCCGGAGGAGCTCGACGTGCCTGCGCTCGTGGCCGCCGCGAAGGCGGGCAGGGTTCTCTCGGACTCGGAGGAGCAGCGGATCCGGGACTACTGGGGCTACGCGCCTTCGGAGACTCGCACCTGGGCCGAGCGCGAGCAGGCGGCGCAGCGGATCATGGCGAACCTACCGGAGGAGCCTGCCTGGCTGGACGAGATGGTCGCCGAGCTCGAACGCCGCGAGACCGAGCACCGGGAGAAGCAGCGCCGCTATCGGGAGTCTCTGCGCCGGGTTCCGTCTCCGTAGGGAGCTCGGCCCCGCACACCCAGCAGAAGTGGTCGTGGGACGCGAGGGGCCCGTGCCGCCAGTCGACCGGGCATTCCTTCGCGTCCATGACACCTGCACGGTAGCGCACCGCGGCCGGACCTACGTCTTCTTCACCAGCCTGATGTTGTTTCGTTCCAAGCTGTCGTCGTGACCGCAGCCGCTCATCCGTCACCCCCAGCCCGCCGGAAGTTCTTGCAAGGGCACGGCCGCGCATTCATTCCGTTCGGCACCGTCTCGTAGACGGTTGCGCGGCAAGGTCTGGCCCACGGTGGCGCGGGCGGCTGCGGATGAGACGCCTCGGGGTGCCCGCACTCACAGCGAGTGTTGTCCGGGCGGCTCATCCGTTCACCCCCAGCCCGCCGCACGACTAGACCTAGCTGCGCGGGCGTCCACCTGCCCGGGATCTTCTCTACCTGATGCTTCATGCCGTTACTCCACAGCAGCCACGTCTCATCTCCGTGCTGAAACGAGACATGCTGCACACCCGACAAAGTGAGGCCGCGCTTCGTAGAAGGTGTGGGGCCGCTCATCCGTCACCCCCAGATGGTTTCGGCTCTGCCACCACCGGCTTCCAGGAGGGCATCGGTTCGTCCAGTCGTTCCAGCTCGATCCCGTGCGCTGCCGCCGCCTGCTCGATCGTCTGCGCGACCGTCTCCGAGGCGGTGTCCGCGGTGAGCGTGATGTCGAGGTTGTCGTAGGGGCGGCCGATCGAACGGATCCGCCAGAAGGTCTTCAGGTTGTTCATCCCTGCCTCCGTCTCTGCCGCAGCCAGTCCTGGATGCTCAGAGCCAGCACTGCCCTCCAGACGACCCAGTGCGAGTAGCCGAACGCCCGCGCCTGCTCGTTCGGCCACTCGTACTCATCGCTTCTGCGTGCCGTAGGCGAACTCACGCCGGAGCATGTGGCCGATCATCGTCTCGCCGCGTTGGAAGCGCGAGGTGACGAGCGCCATCACTTCGATCATCTTCTCGTCCGGCATCGTCTCCACCACGCGCAGCTCGGGCGCGCGCAGGCGCGCCTCGACGACGCGTTCGCCGCCGCGGCTGAGTTTCCACAGTTTCTCTTTGTCGTCGTAGGCGACCATGCCGTAGTTGCGCATCCAGGCGAGCCGGATCCCGAACGGCTGCGAGCCGTCCTCGGGCTCGTAGCCGAACAGTTCCGCCAGGGCCTGCGAGGAGACCCCCCTCCCGTTCGAGGCCTCCGCGAGCTTGAACATGATGTCGGTGTCCCGGTAGTCGGTGACCCGGGCGTGATAGCTGGCTTTCGCTCTAGGCATTCCCGACCAGCTTGTACACGCTGCCGCCGCCCCGTGCTTTGCGGTCGACCCGGAGCAGGCCGCGCTCGTGCATGTCCTTGGTGGCGAGGCGGACGGCGTCCTTGGAGTGTCGCTCCCCGTTTCGGTTCAGGTCGGCGAGCAGCTGCTGGTTCGTGAACCCGTCCTGGTAGGCGTCCCGGTTTCCCTCGACGAACGTCTGCACCGCTTCGCGTTTGCGCGCCCGCCGCGTCTCGCCGCCGCTGCCCGCGCCTTTCGCCGGGGCCTTCGTTCCTTCCAGGCCGCGCAGCACCTTGCTGATCTGCTGGGTGGCTTCGCGCAGGTCGCGCAGCTCCCGTTGCAGTTCCGCCGTGCGCGTCGCGATCTGGGCGAGCTGTTCGCGCAGCGGCAGCGCCAACTCCAGCAGGGACGCCTGTACTTGCATGCTGACCGGCTCACTCATGGAGCCTCCTTTCGTGCGGAGAGCTGAACGCACGAAGAATAGAGGATCCGGCTACACTCGCCCTACCTCGTCCAGGGAGCGATCCCCGGCGGGCTCCTCCGGTAGAGCTTCACGGCTCCTCCGTTGTGGAGACTGATCCGCCCTAGGGCCCTTCGGGGCCCTTCGGCGTTGAAGGGAGGCTCGTGAGTTCGCTCTTCGTCGACGGCGTCACGCCGCTGAACGCGGCCAACCTGAACAAGCTGATCCCGTTCCCGGGCGGCAGCGTGGTGAACGGGCAGTGGCTGAAAGGCTCCGGCGGCGCAGTCGTGTGGGCGGCGATCGCCCCCGCCGATCTCGGCTCCGGCTCGCCGAGCTCGTCGACGTTCCTGCGCGGCGACGGCACCTGGGCTGCGCCCGCGCCCGGCGTCCCGGCCGGTGTGATCGAGGCGTTCGCCGGTTCGGTCGCCCCGTCCGGCTACCTGTTCTGCGACGGCAGCGCCGTCTCGCGCACCACCTACGCCGCCCTCTTCGCCGCGATCGGCTCCGGCTACGGGGCGGGGGATGGGAGCACCACTTTCAACCTGCCCGACCTTCAAGGCCGCATTCCTGTCGGCCTGGGCACGAACGCGGCCGTGAACGCGTTGAACAAGAACGACGGCCAGGCGGCTGCGAACCGCCGCCCGCAGCATCGCACCACCGATGCGAAGACGGTGAGCGCGGGCACGCTCGCCGTCACCGACTCCGGCCACACCCACGGGATCCCGAGCAACTACATCTCGACCGCGGGCGGCTCGAACATCCGCGTCGACCAGGCCGACGCCGGGCCGAACTTCGCCACCAACTCGGGGACGGCTTCGGCTGCGGCGGCGCTCTCGGTCTCCGGCGCGCCCGCGCTCGGCGGCTCGATCGGGACCAACAACGCGAACGACGCGCTCGACACTCCGTCCTTCGTCGTCGTCCAGTTCATCATCAAGACCTGAGGAGACGCGATGGCAAAGAAGGGGCCAGGCTTCAAGGCCGTCCAGGCGAAGATCGCGCGCAAACAGGGGATAAGCAAGGACAGAGCGGGCGCGATCCTCGCCGCCTCTACCCGTAAGGCCTCCCCGGCGGCGAAGCGGCGCAATCCTCGGCTGAAGAAGGTGAAGTGATGGCGCTGACCAAGTCGGAGCTCGCGCTGGTCGCGATCGCGGTCGCGCTCTGGGTGTTCGTCCTCTTCGGCTCGAACCTGATCAGCTGATGGAGACGCCAGCCAGCCAGGGCACCGCGCACCCGTTCACCTGCCAGCTCCCCGACGGCTCGATCGTCGGCGGCAGCTACGACAACATCTCCGCGGTCACGATCGCCTGCTCCTACTGGAACGTGATCCAGACGCTCACCCCCGACACCGCGGGCAAGCACATCATCACCGTCTACGACGACACCGGCACGCCGATCGCGGTGATCGGCAGGGCCGCACCCGATCCCGGCTAAGGAGGAGAGATGGCGAAGAGGAAGCGTCCCACCCCGGCCGGTTCGGCGCTCGGCTCGGCGCTCGGCCGGATCCGCACTGAGCCGCCGCCCGGCATGCTCCCCAAGCCGGGCCCGACCGCGCACGCGCGCGCGCGCACGATCAGCCACTCCACCCCGGCGAGCGAGTGGTTCGGCACCGGGGCGCACCCGATCGAGTCCGCCTCGACGAAGAAGAGGTCGACCTGAGTGGCCGCCCGCAAGCCGACGACGAAGACCGCCAAGAAGGCGAAGGTGAAGACGGTCATGGACGAGTGGAAGGCGGGGACGCTCCACTCCGGCTCGAAGAAGGGGCCGATCGTCCGCAACCAGCGCCAGGCGGTCGCGATCGCGCTCAGCCAGTCCGGCCAGTCCCGCCGTCGCCGGGCCCGCCGCCGCTGAAGCGGTGAGCGAGCGTTCTGTTCTTCTGATCGGCGGTGTCCGCTACTGCAAGCACTGCGTCGCAAACGCGGGCGGCTTCGAGAAGGCGCGGAAGAAGTACACGATCATGAACGCCCGCAGCGGCGTCATGCATCTCTGCCCGCGCAAGTGGGAGCTCTCGCCGACACTCTGCGGGCAGAACACGAGCACCTCCTCCTGGTTCGAGCCGCAACGCGTGATCGATCGTCGCGAGGAGCGGTACTGGAGGAACTGGTCGAGGCGTCGGGAGCGACAAATCCGCGCAGGCAGACAGGAGCAGTGATGGCCGCTCGTAAGATCAAGGACCCGTACAAGGTCGAGTCGAAGGAGCCGAAGGCTTTCGAGGCTCGCGAGCGCGCCGCCCGGCGCGCCCCGGCGAAGAAGAAGGCGAGCAAGAAGAAGTAGCCCGCCCGAGCTCCGGGGTTGGTTCGCCGTGGGCTCGCGCCAAGTCAGCTTCTCACCCTCGCGCCGAGCCGGACGGGCTGACAGCTAGTCCGCCGTCTCGCACGCGCGTCTTACGTCCCCTAGCAAGGAGGTCGCGCGTGAAGGCGCTCCCTTGAAGCTGTTGACGTTCGCGTTCCTCGTCTGGCTCGGCTTCGCGGTGGCGAGCCTGCGAGCGGCACGTTCCAGCCCGCAGTCGCTCGTGCGGGCGTTCATGTGCATCCACCGCTACGAGGGCAGCTGGACGGACGGCGGTGCCCCCTACTACGGGGGCCTGCAGATGGACTACTCCTTCCAGCGCACCTATGGGCGCGAGTTTCTCCGCGCCTTCGGCACCGCCGACCATTGGACACCCGGCATGCAGATCGCGGTCGCCATCAAGGCGTACCTGTCCGGGCGCGGTTTCAGTCCCTGGCCGGAAACGGCAAGGAGGTGCGGTCTCCTGTGACCACGATCGAGCAGGCCGACCCGGAGGTCCTGGCGGCGTTCAAAGTCGACTACGCCCGTCGCCTGAACGAACGCGCCGCCGCGATGCAGCACCCGGGCGGTCTGCTCGAACATGTGGAGTGCGTCGACCCGAAGACCGGCGAGCGTTTCAGCTTCGAGCTCGAAGACGGCGAGGCGGGCTGGTTCTGGCAGCGCGGCGTCCTCGACGAGTGGATCGGGCACACGCTCTCGCTCGTCCTGAAAGCACGCCAGCTCGGGATCACCTGGCTCGCCGCCGGTTACATGCTCTGGAAGCTGCTCATCCTGCCCGGCACGCGCGGCCTCGTCGTCTCGATCAACGAGGACGAGGCGATCAAAGTGGTGAACCGGATCTTCGACATGTTCACCTCGCTGCCAGAGCATCTCCGCTTCGAGGCGAAGATCACCAAGCCGTCCCGGGAGGCGCGCCCCACCACCCTGATCGAGTTCACTTTCCCTGACGGTCGCATCTCATCCTGTGTCGGTCTCCCTTCCACCCGCCGCGCCGGTCACGGCGAAACCGCCACCCTAGTCCTTCTCGACGAGTACTCGCGGCACGAGTACGCGCGCGACTCCTGGAAGGCGACCTTCCCGACCGCCGACAACGGCGGCCAGGTGCTGGTCGTCTCCACCGCGAACGGCGTCTCGAACGAGCAGACCGGCGAGGGCAACTTCTTCCACCACCTGTACGTGAACGCGGAGGCGTACGGCATCCATGTGCAGTTCCTCCCCTGGAGCCTGCACCCGGACCGGGACGAACGCTGGTACGAGACGAACGCGCGCGCGCTCCCCGCCGCCGACCGGGCGGAACAGTTCCCGCGCAACCCGGAGGACGCGTTCATCAACACGGGCGAGTGCTGGTTCGACCTGGACGCGCTCGCCTGGTACTCGGAGAACGCGCCGCTGCAAGAGCTCGGCCGGATCCGCTACCGCCCCGACGACAGCGGCCAGCGGGCGAAGGTCGAGAAGGCGGGCGCACACCCGGAGCAGTTCCCGGTGCGCGTCTACGCGAAGCCGGACTCCTCGCACGAGTACGCGATCGGCGCGGACGTCGCCACCGGCCGCGGCCTCGACTACAGCTGCGCCTACGTGATCGACCTGGTCAGCATGGGGATCGCCGCCGAGTTCCACGCGAAACTCGAGCCAGACATCTTCGCCGAGCAGCTGCACTTCCTCGGCCGCCAGTACGGCACCGCCAGGATCGCGGTCGAGATGGGCGGCGGCTACGGCGAGCCGGTGATCATCAGCCTGCGCGACGGCCGCAAGGGCCGACCGCACTACCCGAAGCTGTACCGGCACACGATCGCCGACCGGCCCGACGCCGCCCAGCTGCACAACTACGGCTTCCCGATGAACCTGAAGACGCGGCCGCAGGTGGTCAACCAGATCGAGCAGGCGATCCGGGAGAAGAGCCTCCCGGCGCTGCCGCGCACCCTGGTCTCCGAGCTGCGCACGTTCGTGCGCCAGAAGACGCTCCCTTCGCCGCGCGCCCTGGAAGGCTGCAACGACGACCGTGTGATGGCGTTCGGGATCGCCCTGGAGATGTACCGCTTGTACGGCACCCACGAGAAGCGCGTCCAGCGCAGGAACCCCCACAAGCGTAGGCCGTACGCCTACGCCTGGCAGCGGTAGAGGAGGCCCGATGTCTTCAATGATGGATCTTGCGGGCGCGCTCGGAGGCGGCGCGCCGCCGCCCGGCCAGCCCCCGAACCTCGGCGACCCATCCGGTCTTGGCGGCGACACGGGTGGTGCGACCGACACCGGCCAGGAGTACTCGAACTCGGCCGAGGCGCTCGACGGCGCGGAGGAGGCGCTGCACGCCTACATCCAGCTGGAGCCCGACGAGGCCGACCGCGCGGTCGCCGCCCAGTGTCTGCAGAAGATCCTCAGCCTGAAGGCGAAAGACCAGTCGGACATGCAGAGCCTGCAGGGTGCGCTGCAGTTGAACCCGGGCATGGCGGCGGGACCGCAGGGCGGCTAGATGGCGACCGACCCGCAGGTCGAGACCGACCTCTACGACCAGACCGAGCAGTCGGACGCCGTCCAGCTGGTCGTGAAAGCGGTCACCGACTGCGAGCGCCGCTACCACGACGCGTTCATCGAGAAGGTGGAGCGCCGTTACGACGCCTACCGCGGCCTCGCCGAGCCCGGCCAGAACCCGGCCGCCTCCGACGACGAGGACTGGCATTCGAACATCACGACGCCGTACGTGCTCAACACCTGCGAAGGGATGCTCGCCACCATGCTGGAGCCTTCGCCGCGCTTCAACGTGACGCCGCGCCCGAAGCCGGAGGAGCCGCTCGACGAGATCCTCGCCCGCCTCTCCGGGGTGAAGGCGATCGCGGACACGCTCCGCTACGCGCTCGACAGGGCCGGGTTCGCGCAATGCCAGCGCGACTTCATGCAGCAGGACCTGATCGCCGGGATCACCGTCTTCAAGACCTACTGGCGCAGCGAGCGTCGCGACGTGGTCGCGCTCACCCCGAACGACATGGAGATCCAGGACGCGTACGGCAACGTCGTCGACTCGATCACCACCCACGAGGAGACGACCGCGAAGGACGTGCTCGTCCTCGACGATGCCGTCTGCGAGGTGCGCGACGTGCGCGACTTCTTCTGGCCTTCGCAGGCTCCGAACGTCGACAAGGCCGAATACCTGATCGACAGGACGTGGCAGTCGTACGCCGCCCTGAAACGGATGCAGAACCAGGGCGTGTACAAGAACGTCGAGCAGCTGAAGAGCTCGTCCTCGCGCGCCACCTACGCCGACCTGACCAAGCGGGAGATGCGGCTGCGCAACATTGACCGCACCCAGGATCTCGTCGAGGTGCTGGAGTACTGGACGCCGGAGCGCGTGATCACGGTCGGCAACCGCACCGTGCTCCTGCGCGACGACCCGAACCCGTTCTGGAACGGGCGCATGCCTTTCGTCGTCTGCGCCGCCATGCCGGACGCCTTCCAGATTCCCGGCATCTCCGTCGTCGAGGCGCTCGCGCAGCTGCAGCAGATGCTGTGGACACTGCAGAACCAGCGGCTCGACGTCGTCCGTCTGCTCGCCAACCTGATCACGCTGATCCGCTCCGACGTCGACGACCCGGACGCGTTCGAGTGGGCCCCGAACGCGCAATGGTTCGTCGAGGATCCCGGCCAGGTCGACACGCTCAAGATCGACCCGACCGTCGCCAACATCACCCTCCAGGCCGAGGGCCTGCTCAAGGGCGACCTGCAGAACATCATGGGCGGCCTGCCGATGGCCTCCGGCGTCCAAGACCAGACGATGGATCAGCAGACGGCGACCGGCATGTCGATCATCACCACGATCGCGCAGCGGATCATCCAGTCGCGCAAGCAGCACTACCTGTGGGCCTACGCGGCGCTCGGCAAGGACTTCCTGCTCCTCTACCAGCAGTTCGTCCGCGACGACCGGATCGTCCCGATCCTGGGCGCGAACGGGGCGAGCGCCTACCACGAGATCACCCCGCTCGACCTGCAGGGCGACTACGACATCACGATCGACGTCACCTCGGATTCGCTCCTGCGCCAGGAGCGCCGGGCCGAGTCGAGCTCGCTGCTCCAGATCGCCGCCCAGGTGCAGATGGTGTTCGCCCAGTCGGGCGCACCCCTGAACCTGAAGGCGTTCATGGAGGACACGCTCGACGCCTACGACAAGCCGGACAAGGACCGCTACTTCATGCCGCCCCAGGTCGGGGCGGCCACCGCTGGCGGGCAGCCCGGGACGCCCCCGCAACCGGGACAGGTGCCCGTCACCAATGGGGGGCCCGGCGGGGTGACCGCGCCCCAGCTGGCGGCAGGGCCGCAGTCCCCGTCAGCTTCCCCCGGGCCCTCCATGTCTCCTGAGGCGGCGATGGCGCAGCTGATGCGGATGCGCGGCGGCGTCTCGAACAAGGGTGGAGGTGGCACATGAGACGCAGAGGCCACACGCTCACCGACGAGGAGCGGCGCGAACGCATCACCGAGGGCGGCGCTCTCGCCATCCTCACCCAGCACCCCTCCTGGCCGGTCCTGGAGAAGGTGGCAGCCCAGAAGGAGGAACGGCTGCGCAAAGTGGTGCTCGCGCACGCGCTCGGGCCCGACCCGCTCGACCAGCGCCAGGTCGACTACGTGCGCGGCTACCTGGACGGGATGCGCTGGTTCCTCGCCCAGCCGCACGGTGCCGAAGTGAAACTCGAACGCCTCCTGCAGGAGGCACAGAGGGAGGAAGTGACGACGTGAGACCCGAGGATGTGACCGCCCAGATCCTCTCGGCCTGGGCCGAGGAGACCGGCGAGGAGCCCGAGTCGCCAGCCGAGGAGCCCGCACCCGAGGAGGAGCCTGGTGAGCAGGAGCAGGTCGAGGTCGAGCAGCCTGAAGAGGAAGAGGCGTCTCCTCCAGCGGAGGAGCCCGAGCAGGAGAGCGAAGACGAGGAGGAGCCCGAGCCGGAGCAGGGCGAGCCCGAGCAGGAGCCGGGCGAGGAGGACGAGGAAGAGTTCGACCCGGAGATCCGCGCCTTCCTGGCGAAGTTCCAGGGCGACACCGAGAAGGCGCTCCGCTACGGGATCCAGTCCCAGCATGCGCTCTCCCGCCAGGGCCAGGAGAAGCAGGCGCTCGAACGGCGCGTACGCGAGCTCGAAGGCGAGCTGCAGCAGGCCGCCGCCTTCCAGGGCGACGCCGTCCTCCTGAACGAGGCGCAGCGCAACTGGGTCACCGAGGCGATGGAGTCCGGCAACCCGCAGCTCTACGTTCGTAACGCGGTGAACGCGGGCGAGTTCGGGCTCGCCCGCGCGATCTGCACCGAGTGGGGGCACGAGCAGCCGTACGAGGCGCTGCGCACCTCACAGGCGGTCGACGTCGCCGAAGGCCAGTTCTACGCGAACATGGAGGCGGCGCAGGAGCCGCAGGCCTCGTTCACCGCGGAGCAGCTGCTCGGCGAGCTCGCCACCCATTTCCCGGACATGCCCAAGTACGCCGCCCAGATGACGGCGGCGATCGCGCAGCTGGGCGACGCGCATCCGCTCGTGATCGACGCGCGCTCCCAGGATCCGGATGCGGCGGTGCGCGGCGTCATGGGCATCTACGAGATCGCGCGCGCCTCCACCCATTCGCTCGCCTCCGCCAAGGAGGAGCTCAAGAACGGCAACCGCGAGAAAGCATCGAACGCGAAACGCAAAGCCGTGGTAGCGTCAGCAGCTGCAAGCCCATCTGCAGGCGAGACCCCGTCCCCGCGACGGATCGGGCCGGGCCTCACCCTGGAGCAGCTGGAAGAAGAGTGGGCGCGTAACACCTAGAGCCGCGGGCCTCCCCGAGCCGAGACCCCGAGGGCCGAAGGAGAACTTGTTCCTTCCACCCGAGGAGTGCCCTGATGGCTGGCACCGTTGCGACGGGCTACATCTCCACCGAGGAGATCGTGCCCGACGAGCGTGTCGTCGACATGGACCCGAAGATCCGGGTCCTCAAGCCGGACGACACGCAGTTCACCACCATGACCGACAAGGTCTCGTCCCGGGCAGCGACGAGAGAGAAAGTCAACTGGCTCGAAGAGGAGGACTTCCCGCGGATCGTGACCAACACCGCCGCGCAGATCACCACCGACACGGCGATCCCCTTCTCTGCGGGCCACGGCAAGCTGGTGCAGCCGAACGACGTGCTGCGCAACATGCGCTCCGGCGAGGCCTGCACCGTCGTCTCGGTCGCGACCGACACGATCACGCTCGCCCGCGGCGTCGGGCGGGTGGTCGCAGCCGCGATCTCCGCGTCCGACAACTGGCTCGTCGTCGCCGACGCGCAGCCGCAAGGCTCCGACTTCCCGGTCGCCCGCTACCTGGCGCGTGTGCTCGGCTACAACTACACGCAGATCACGCGGACACCGTGGACGTTCACGAACACGCAGACCGCGATCGAGCTCTACGGCGGACGTGAGCCCGCCAAGGAGGCCGTCCGCCAAGCCCGCGTGCACAAGAAGAAGTGGGAGGCGATCGGCTTCTGGGGCACGCGTTCCTACGTCGCCTCCTCGGTCGCCCCGAACGGCAACACCGAGCCGCAGGGAATGGCCGGTGGCCTGTACGAGTTCCTGCAGTCGAACAAGCTCGACTGCGCGGGCGCGGCGATGACCCCGTCCGGCTTCGACAACCTGATGGCGCAGGTGTTCCAGTACGGCTCCACCAACAAGGTGCTCTTCGCGGCCCCCGTGGTCGTGCAGTGCATGAGCTCCTGGAA